>WNGD01005429.1_pt1 | contig 16649 bp, 14 predicted proteins | sample 5400671 | NCBI WGS metagenome assembly WNGD01 (sample SAMN13153369, study PRJNA577476) | soil metagenome | isolation source: 40 cm soil or saprolite under grassland replicate 2 | place: USA:California | collected 2016-06-15 | reverse complement strand
ACGAGATCGATGGGATGGTCGGCGGCTCCTCGATCACGCTGCCGGCGGAGACTTCCAGCAACATCTATCTGCGCCTCCCTCGAGAGAGCCGGGTCGGCTTCGAGTTCCGAGCCATCGGGGCAGCACTGCGCCTGGTGGCCGAGCCGGCCGCCGGGCGCCCTATCGTGCTCTTCCGCTCGCGCGCGGGAGAGGCCGACGACCGCTGGCATCACGCGGAGGTGCCGACGGGCCTCGACCGCGGGACCATCGTGCGGCTCGGCTTCGAGGTCCGCCCGCTCGTCTCCGGCCGGCCCGCGATGGCGCGGCTCCAAGGGCCCGTGCTCGTCGGCCGCGAGACCCCGCCGCGGCGCGCGGCGCCTGTCGGCGGTGGTCACCCGAACGTGGTCCTGTACGTCGTGGACACGCTGCGCGCGGACCGCCTCGGCTGCTATGGCGGCCCGCGCCTAACCTCGCCCCGCCTCGACGCCTTCGCCGCCGGCGCCCTCCGCTTCACCCACGCCGTTGCCCAGAGCTCCTGGACTCGTCCGAGCACCGCCTCGATCTTCACGGGCCTCGTTCCCCCCCGTCACGGCGCCCTCGAGGCCGACGACATGATCGACCCCGGTGTCCCAACCCTTCCCGAGCGGCTGCGCGGCGCCGGCTTCGCCACCGCGGCGTTCGTCACCAACTCGATTGCGGCGGCGCCGTTCGGGTTCGCTCGGGGATTCGATCGCTTCCGCTACTTCCCGGAGGCCACGAGCCGTGACGGGCTCTTCCTGCCCGCCGACCGGCTCGTCACGCCGATCGCGCGCTGGCTCAAGTCGACCTCGCGGCCGTTCTTCCTCTACGTGCACGCGACCGATCCCCACGCCCCCTACCTCCCCCCGGCACGCTTCCGCCGCGGCGTGAGAGCCGTCGATGGCGTCACCCCCGCGGCCGTCATCGCGGCCGAGCGGCGTTGCCAGAACTGCCTCCACGACCTCGGGCGGCAGCGGCCGGCGCCCATCGATGCGAACACGGTTGCGGTCTTGAGCCGGCTCTACGACGGCGACGTGGCGCGCGCGGACGCGGCCTTCGGCCGGCTCGTCGACGTCCTCGTGCGGCAGCGGTTGCTCGACGACACGCTGGTCATCTTCACCTCGGATCACGGTGAGGAGTTCCTCGAGCACGATGGGGTGACCCACGGGAAGACGCTCTACCACGAGCTCCTGCACGTGCCCCTCGTGATACGCCTTCCGGCTGGCGCCAGGGGTGGCACCGTCGTGGAGGACGTCGCGCAGCACGCCGACCTCCTGCCGTCGATCCTCGAGCTGGCCGGAGTGCCATCGCCCCCCGGCCTCGACGGCGAGGCGATCCTCGGGAGCGCCGGCCCGCGACCGGGGCGCGAGATTGTGAGCCACCTCGATCACGACCGGCGCGAGCTCGCCGCCGTCACGGACGGCCGGTGGGCCTTCATCCACAACCTCGCGGCGCCGGAAGGCTTCGAGTCTGCGTACGAGATCTACGATCTGCAGCAGGACTCGCTGGAGCGCCGGAACCTCGCCGGACGCGACGCGGTGCTCACGGCGTACGCGGTGGAGCGCCTGGCCGAGGTACCGGCGCCCGCGCGAACGACCGGTCCGGCGGTCGACCCGCGCGCGCTCGAGCGGCTGCGCGCGCTCGGCTACGTCGCGCGCTGACCCGCGAGCCAGGCCACCGCCAGCAGCGCGAGGAGGCGCAGCACGTCGCTCGGAGGGGCGCCGAGGGCCCCCCAGGCCGCGACCGAGAGACCACCTGCCGCCGCCGCGAAGGCGAGCGGCCGCGCCCGGAGGTCAGCCAGCCAGGCGAGCGCCGCTCCGGCACACAGGAGCAGCGGGGGCACGACGGGCAGCCGGTACCGCGAGGTGACGAAGAAGACAAGGAGGGAGGCCGCATAAGCTGCCGCAACGGCAACGCACCAGCCGAGCGGTGCGCGGCGCATCGTGACGAGCACGAGGCCGAGCATCGCGAGCGGCGCCACCGCGCCGAACGTGAGCCCGGCGCGCAGCACCAACGACCGCGCGGCGTAGACGGCATAGTCGTCGCCGAAGACGTCCTCCTCCCTGGGCGCGAGCAGCCGCCGGAGCTTGCGCCCCTCGAGGACGAGGTAGGCCGCGGGGTCGCGGCGGATCTCCTCGAGGCCTCGGCCGAGCCAGTAGCGGGACACCTCCGCGGGCGTCAGCCGGCGTCCGCGGCTCGCCTCGGCCAGCGCGCGGGCGTCGTCGACGTGACCGAACACGTCGTCGGACACGCCCGGGACGACGGTGTAGCCGCCGTCGCCGTCGAGCCGGCTGCCGACGTAGAAATGAATGCCCCAGAGCGACGCCGCCTCTCCGTGCGCCGCGGCGAGCCCCCGGCGGAGCGCCAGGGGAGCCGCGATCGCGACCAGGCCCAGGCCGACGAGGAGAAGCGCCCGGGTGGCGACCGCCGGAGGCCGGGCGGTGGTGATCCAGGCGACCACCACCGGCAGCACGACGATGGCGTTGAGTCGGAGCGCCACCAGGAGCGCCGTCGCTGCTCCCGCCGCCGCGGCGGCCGCCTGCCAGCGGCGGCCGGCCGCCGCCGCCGCGCTCGCGCAGAGGAGCGCCGAGACGGTGCAGGGCATCAGCGCGAACTTGAGCGTCAGCCCTTCATAGAAGATCGCCGGGCCGTAGACGGCGGCGAGCGCCGCGGCGAACAGGCCGGCCCGGGCGGAGCCGAGCCGCCGGGCGGTCGCGTAGAGTGCGAGCGGCGCGAAGGCGCCGAGCACGGCCTGAAGGACGATGGGGACGACCCAGCGGCCGCCTCCCAGGCGGTAGAGGAGCCCCAGCCCGAGGGCATAGGCCGGCGCGCTCTCGTAGGGCGCCAGCGGGCCGCCGAGCCAGTCGCCGCCGGCCACCGCGCGGGCGATCTCCATCTGGAGCCAGCGATCGAGCCCCGGCTGGGCGTTCGCCGCCTCGAAGGCGGCGACGCTCGCCACGTGGGCCAGCCGGAGCGCGAGCGCCGCCGCGACGATGGCCGCGAGCGCGAGCCTCGTGGCGTCCCGCACCCTACGGCACGACGTAGAACGCGCCGAGCAGGATGAACATCTCGTCCTCGGTGGTCACGCCGCCGCGCAGCGGGCAGGCGTCGCACACCCCGTCGTTCGCGCCCGGTGCGCTGTCGCACTGCCGGTCGTCGTCGTAGCAGAGCCCGCCCTTCCGCGGCCCGCCCATGCAGGCGACCTCGCTGGTGGAGCACGGGCCGCCGATCCCCGGGAAGGCGAGCGGCGGCTCGGGCGACGTCGACTTCCGCTTCACCCGGGCGGGATCCGTCGCGCCGTTGTCGTACAGGGCGCAGTAGCGGTAGGTGCGGCTCGCCGGATCGTCGCCGTCGAGCGCGATCGGCGGATCGAAGCGCGCGACCGACGGATCGCTGTACTCCGTGGTGGTGAGCACGAGGGTCCCCGCCGGATCCCAGATGCGGAAGAGCTTCCCGCGCTTGTGGGTGTGCGAGCTCAGCTGGAACAGCCGCGTGCCCTTCGCCATCACGTGGTCGTGGCAGTACTCGTGCGTGGCGAACGCCGGGACGTTCGGCACGAAGATCTGGGAGTCGTCGGCGAGCGCCTGCACCAGGTACTGCCGGTCGGCGGGGCCCGCGAACCAGAGCTGGAACCACTGCTCGTTGGTGGTCGGCAGGTCGGTCAGGTTGAAGGCGTGCGAGTTCCAGACGATGACGCCCCGTGCCGGCAGCACGCTGTAGGCGAGTGCGGGAAAGGCCTCGGTCGAGTGCGGCGCCTGCGAGCCGCCGATGGTGGGCGCGGTGAAATTGCCCGTGACGGCGCCCGTGAAGCCGAAGTCCGGGGGCCCGTAGAGGTTGCAGGCCACCGTGGAGACGGTCCGACCCGCGCAGCCGGCGCGCGCGCCGCAGTCCGCGCCCTGGGGCGCGGGGACCCCAGGTGCGAGGGGGTTGCAGGGCTGCCCGTTCATCGCCCCGCCGTGGCAGGTGTACGGCCCGAAGCTCGGATCGGTCGCCGGATACGTTCCCCGGTACGCGCGGATCAGACTGTGATGCGAGTTCGGGTCCTGCGTCAGGTCGGTACGGCCGTAGGTGAAGCACTGCTTGCCCGCCCCGCCCCACTCGCTGGGGCACGGAATGAGGGCATCCGACCGCGCCTGCTGGATCTGCTGCGTGATGTCGTAGTAGGTGGCGAAGCAGACCTCGTCCTCGTCGTGCGGCGCGATCGGCCAGGGTGGAGCGTAGAGCTGGATCCCCTCGCCGGCGGGAGGCGGAGCGGGCGGCACGATCTTCGGCGGAGTCGCGGGGCCGAGGCAGGTGTCGAGGAGCGACGCGGTCCCCTCGACCACGCCCGTGTCCTGCGCGCCGGCGCGGATCCAGAGCCGCACAGCGTCGAGCTCGTTCTGGGTGAGGGGCGCCAGGTCGAGCGGCATCGGCGCCCCGGGCACGTCGTCGATGCCGAGCATCCCGGCTCTCAGCTTCCGCCAGAGGAGACTCGCATCCTGGTCGCCGGGCAGGACACGCATGGTGCCCGGGTCGATCGTCGACGGCACGTTGACCAGGCTCGTCCACGCGGCCCCCGGGCGCAGGTCGAGGCCGCCGCTCGGCGCCTCGCCGCCGTGGCAGGTCGCGTTGGTGCATCCCCGCTGGGTGAAGATCGCCGTCTCGATCGCCTGCCACGTGCTGGTGAAGGCCTGGCCTTCGCAGACGTGCTGGCACGCGTTGGTGCAGCCGTCGGTATCGTCGGTGTTGCCGTCGTCACATTGCTCGCCCGGATCGAGGATGCCGTCGCCGCAGCGAGGGATGCGACAGTCGTTGCACCCGTCGCCGTCGACCAGGTTGCCATCGTCGCACTGCTCGTCGGGGTCGATGACGCCGTCCCCGCAGCGCGGCGGAACCGCGTAGATGCGCCGGCACTGCGCATCACAGGACGCGCTCCCGGGGGGCTCGCAGCGCTCGCCCAGCTCCGCATCGACCACGCCGTCGCCGCAGCGCGACGGGCTCGCCGTGAACTGCTTGGCGGTCTTCGCCTTCCTGGTCATGAGCCGGCCTCGCAGGCGCGCGCAGTCGCCGCTGACCGCGCCCTTGAGCCGGACCTTCCGGAAGCGGCCGCACGCGTCCCAGCGGGCCACCACCTTCCAGCCGCCCTTCAAAGGACGGAGCGCGGCGGGTACCAGCGCGCAGCCGCTGCGGATCCGGACGCCGGAGGCTGTGAGGACCACGGCGTCGACTGCCGCCGGACCACCGCCGATGAGCGGTGCCTGGCCGTCGGGCACCAGGTAGCTCCCGTAGCACGGTGCGGGTGCCGGCCGCTTGGCCGCCGCCGGCGCGCTTCCCGCGAGGAGGGCCGCCACGACCAGGGCCCGGGCCCCGCTGCACGCCGTCCGCAGCGCGGCCTCAGTAATAGACGCCTACCAGGATGCACATGGCGTCCTCGGTGGTCACGCCGAACCTCAGGTCGGTCGGGTTCCCGCTGGCATCGCGGCGCACCGGCCTGGTGACGCCATTGTCGTACAGGCACTCGTAGTCGAAGTAGTCGTTCGGCATCAGCACGAAGGGCGGATCGAAGCCGGCACCGCCGGGGTGGCCCCAGTCGAAGTTCTCGTAGACCTTGGTGCCGTCCGACTTCCAGATCGTGAAGCGCAGGCCGCGGTAGTGCATGTGGCCGCTCACGCCGATGAAGGTCATCGGCTCGTGGGTGTTGACGAAGTGGCCGTGATGCACCTGCTGGGTGAAGGCCGGAATATCGATCGAGAACGTGGTGCTGAGATCCTGCAGGGTCTGCACGATGTGCTCCGGCGTGCCGTCGTAGGGATAGAGGTTGATCCACACCTTGATCTGGATCGGCACGTCGAAGTCGTTGTGGTAGTGGGCGTTGAGCCCGATGTAGCCGCCGGCCTTGATCAACCGGGCGATGCCCGGAGGATAGATGTCCCTGAAGTAGGGCGCCTGCGGGGCGCCCGAGATGGCGCCGCCGAAGGGCGCGCCGCTGAAGCAGCCGAAGTCGTTCGCGTGCCAGACACCCGTCTCCGGAGCGCCCGGCTGGATGTACTCGAAGAGGGCGAAGTGGTGGGTACCCGGGTTGAGCGAGAACTCGAACTTCGAGACCGCGAAGTCGGTGGGATTCGGCACGGGGACCCAGAGGCAGCCCTCCTGCTCCTCGCCGGGCTGGAGCGTCGGCCCGTCGAGGACGAGCTGGTAGCCGCCCGGCGGCGGCGGCAACGGCGCCGCGGGCTCGTACGCCTGAGCGGTCAGGCAGGGCGCGTCCGGGGCCACCCCGGTCGCCTCCGCGCCGGCGCGGATCCAGGCATCGATCGCGTCGAGCTTCCGGTCGGACAGCGGGGTACCCGAGAGCGGCATCGGCCCGCCCTCGCCGTCGGCGAGCAAGCCGTGGAGCTTCTGGGAGAGGAAGCTCGCTGCGGGGTCGCCGGGCACCACCCGCCGCTTGCCGGCCGCCCGGGCGGTGACGTTGTCGGCCACGACGTCGACCAGGCTCGCATGGGCCGCACCCGGTCGCAGATCGAGGTTGGCCTGGGTGAAGGCGCCATGACAGCCCGAGAGGGCGCAGCTCGGGGTGAACACGCGCGCCTGGATCATGTCGAAGGTCGCCTGCCCCGCGCAGGTCTCCTCGCACCGATTGCTGCACGCGTCGGTGTCGACGTCGTTGCCATCGTCGCACTGCTCGCCCGGGTCACGAACCCCGTCGCCGCAGCGGGGGAGATGACAATCCGTGCAGCCGTCCCCGTCCACCGTGTTGCCGTCGTCGCACTCCTCGTCGGGGTCGAGGTGGCCGTCGCCGCAGCGCGGCGGGATCGGGTAGGTGCGGCGACACTGCGCGTTGCACGTCCCCGCGCTCGGTGGTTCGCAGCGCTCGCCGCTGTCGCGATCGACCACGCCGTCGCCGCAGCGCGACGGCGTGGCCGTGAACGCCCGCAGCAGCTTGTTGGCCTTCCCGACCATCAGCCGACCCCGCAGCACCTGGCAGTCGCCGCTGATCCGCGCTTTCAAACGGACGTTGCGGAGCACGCTGCCGCCGCCGCACACGGCCCACCGTGCGCGCATCTTCCACCCCTTCTTTATGGGCCAAGCCGTTGCCGGAGCGACGGGGCAGCCGCTGCGGATCATGACGCCGGCGGCGCTCAGAACCACGCCGTCCACGGCCGGAGCAGGATCCCCGGTTATGAGCGGCGTTCCGTCCGACACCAGGTAGGGACCGGCGCAAGGCGAGGCGACCGGCTTCCGCGCGAGCGCCGGTGTGCCCCACGGCACGAGGCTGCCGGCCACGGCGAGTACCAGGGTGAAGCCGAGCCCTTTCACTGGGCGCCTCCCCTCGGACGCGGGCGAACCGCGGCGACAGTAGTCCGCGCCCCGCCGGCCGTCAAGCAAGAATGCGCGCGGGCCGCTCAGGGACGGGCCGGCGGCAACGACGGCTCGGGGCGAAGCGGGAACTCGAGCGCGCGCCCGTCCTCCCCGAACAGGCGCACCCGCTCGGGGTCGATCCGCACGCCGACCGGCTCGCCCTTGGCGAGCCCGGGCATGCCCTGCACGCGGGCGACCAGGCGGACCCCGCCGTCGCCGCCGGTCGCGACCCGCACGTGAGCCTGCGTCTCGTGGCCCAGGTACTCGAGGTGCTCGACGACGCCACGCACGGCGCCCTCGGCGGCGGCCGCGGGCACGAGGCGCAGCGACTCCGGGCGGATGCCGGCGGTGACGGGCGCCGCGTGTGCCGCCGCGCCGGAGATGAGCACCGGCTGGCCGCCCACGTCGATCACGACGCGGCCCCGGTCGTCCACCGAGAGGCGGGTGGGGAAGAGGTTCATGGGCGGGTTGCCGATGAAGCCGGCGACGAAGGCGTTGGCGGGGCGGTCGTAGAGGTCGCGCGGCGGGGCGACCTGCTGCAGGCGGCCCCGGTCGAGCACGGCGACGCGGTCGCCCAGCGTCATCGCCTCGACCTGGTCGTGCGTGACGTAGATCATCGTCGTGTGCGTGCGCGCCTGCAGCTCCCCGATCTCCGCCCGCACCTGCACGCGGAGCTTGGCGTCGAGGTTGGAGAGGGGCTCGTCCAGCAGGAAGACGCTCGGCTCCCGCACCAGCGCCCGCCCCATCGCGACGCGCTGGCGCTGCCCGCCCGAGAGCTGCTTCGGCAGGCGGTCGAGGAGCGGGCCGATGCCGAGCAGGTCCGCCACCCGCTCGACGAGCCGGCGCATCTCGGGGCGCGGCAGCCGGCGCATGCGGAGCGGGAACTCGAGGTTGCCGCGCGCCGAGAGGTACGGGTAGAGCGCGTAGTCCTGAAAGACCATGGCGACGTTGCGCTCCTGCGGGCTGAGCTCGTTCACCACCCGCTCGCCGATGCGGGCGATCCCGGCGGTGATCTCTTCCAGCCCGGCCACCAGCCGGAGCAGCGTCGACTTGCCGCAACCGGACGGCCCGACCACGACCACCAGCTCGCCGTCCTCGATCCGGAGTGTGCAGTCGGCGAGCGCCCGTGTCCCGTCGGGGAATACCTTGTCGACGTGCTCGAACTCGACGCTCGCCATCTCAGGCGCTCCCGCGGAGCGTCACCGTGAAGGAGCCGGGCACGGCGTTTCGGCCCTCGACGCCGCTCGTGCCGGCGCTGCGCGCGCGGCTACCGGCGCAGCTCATCTCACGCCTCGGGCGTGATGACCATCTCGTACCGGGCCGCTCGCATCCGGACGGCGAACGAGCGGAAGAATCCTTCCTGGCCGAGGAGATGGAAGGCGAGGGGCCATGGATCGCAGAACCAGACCGGCGCCTCCCACGTCACCTTGGCGAGCGTCAGCTGAACCTGGGCGCGGCGCGCGAGCGTCGTGAAGCCCCCGACTGCGAGGCGCTCGCCCTCGGCCCCGGTGAGATCGATCCCCGCGGCATCCGCCACCCATGCGGCGAAACGATTGTGCAGCGCGCCCGTGTCCAGCAGGCAGAGCTGCGGTGCTCGTGAAATCCCCTCGACTATTACAGGCACCACGGGGCGCAGATAGTCGCGGGTCGTTCCCGGAAGCTCCTTGAACGGGAACTTCATCCAGGGGCCGCGCCGGTCGCCTCGGATTCGTCGGTCGGAACGCGAAACATTGCGTCTGCCCGCTGGTTGTGGTGCTCCAGCCACGCCAGAACCGCCTCGGGGGTGTCCGCAGCGACGAGGATCTCGAGCCCACGCTGTGCGACCCACCGTCCTGCGAAGGGTCGCAGGAGATCTGCTTCACGCCCGTGGTGTGGTCCCGGCCGCGCTGGGCCGCCACCATGCGCCTCCCGGCTGCGTCGGCCGACCGTGAAGCCGAGGCGGCTCAGGATGCGGCGGGCTTGGTGGGTGTTGAAGTCGGCCCGGTCGAGCCCGGTGACGAAACTGATGACCTGCTTCGGCGGGAAGCGCTTGCCGCCGACGACGACGTAGTGGTCACCCAAAGGCTCCGGCAACACCCGGCGAAGACGGCGCTCGACCTCGCCCGTGTCGATCGTGAAATCGCGCTCGGCGATCCTGGCTTGTACCTGCATCGTACTTACCGTATGACACTTATCACCGCGTCCCACAAGCCTTTCGTCGAGGGCGTCGGGCGAAACCGAAGACAAAGACCGTGTCGACGTCGACGCGCTCGAACTCGACGCTCAGCAAGCTCAGTCGAAGAACCGCTCCTCGCCGATCACCGCGAGCGCCCGCGCGGCGATCGGGTCGGCGGCGAAGCGCCGGCGGATGCAGCCGTCCTTCAGATAATTCGCCGCCGAAATGAAGGTCATCGCCTGGTCGAGGGCGAGGTACGCGTGCGCCACCTGGCCCGAGCGCGGGTCGACGGCGTCGTAGAAGCCGTACTCGCCGTAGAGATCGTAGCGGGCGGCGAGCTGGCGCAGCTCCGACGCCGCCGCCGCGGGCGCGACGCCGAGCGCGAGTGCCACCGCGTGCGGCGTGACCGCGCCCGCCCCGTAGCTGAGCGAGCCGAGCACCCGGACCCCGTACTCGCCGTAGCTCTCGTTCCCCGGCGTCGAGCTGGGCGAGAGCCCCCACACCGGGTAGCCGAGCTCCTCGAGCGCGTAGCGGCGCTGGACGGCGACGTGCGCCGCGTCGTTCGCGCCGAGGCTCCGCGGCGCATGGCGCGCCTCGTCGAGCACGAGGGTCGGCATGAGCGCCTCGAACATGCTGCCACCCCAGGAGGGGACGTAGCGCTCCCCCTTCCACTCGTACCAGCCCCCGACCAGCGCGTGGCCGCGGACCGTCTTCCGCTCGCGCGCCTGCGGCGGCAGGGACTGCCAGCGGCACGCCGGCGGGAAGGTGCGCACCATGCGGAACCAGTGCTCCTCGGGCACGTCGCCCTTGCCGATGGCGATCAGGCTCCCGAGGCGCGACTCGGCGTAGAGGACGCCGTAGTGGTAGCGCGAGCGCGCGGCGAGGTGCACCCAGTAGCCGTGCGACATGCGCTGCGGGCCCGCGTCGTAGAAGAAGCGGTAGTCGGCCCGCTCGATCAGCCGGGTGCACTCGTCGTGGAGCTCCGGGAACGCCGTCCGCACGACCATCAGGCCCGCCGTCAGCCACGAGGAGTCGACGAAGGAGATGAAGTTGCTCGTGCGCTCGAGCGAGGTGGTGTCGTAGTAGTTGAAGAAGAACCCGTCGTGCGTCTCGAGCCGGCCGAGCGTGTCGAGCAGCGCCCGGAGGCGGCCGACGGCCTCCTGCTCCGTGGCGAGCCCGAGCTCGTGCGCCGCGACCATCGCGATCAGGCGGAGCCCGATGCTGGTCACGTTGGTGTAGTCGCCGACGCGCGCCTCGTCCCGGGCGGCGGAGGTCGCGCCGAGCCGGACGTTGTCGACGGGGAGCTGGTGCTCGCGGTCGGTGAACGCCTCGAGGCCGCGCCAGGTGTCGCGGGCGAGGCGGGCCACGAACTCGGCGTCGGTGCGCGGCAGCGCGTCGCGATCGGCGAGGAGCCTCGCCGGCCAGCCCGCCAGCCGGGCCTTGATGTAGGGCTTCGCCGCCTCCTCACCGCCGAGCGAGGCCTCCCAGGCTTTCTTCGCGACCGGGACGACGACGGTGCGCGCGCCGGGTTCGACACGGCCGCCCACCACCTCCTCGCCGAGCTCGCAGGTCTCGGCGGGCGAGAAGAGCCGGGCGAGGAGGTCGCGCGCCTCGGTCCAGACGGCGCCGGCCGAGAGGACGCAGGGGAGGGCGAGCAGCATGGTGAGGCGCGGCGACACGGAGACCTGCCGGCGCGCTACCGCGGGTGCGTGCCGCCGTCGACCGAGAGCACCTGGTTGGTGACGTAGGCGTTGGTGAGGACGGCAAGGGCCAGGTCCGCGACCTCATCCGGTCTCCCGAGGCGTCCGACGGGCACGCGACGATGCAGGTCGCCGGGATCGGCGGGGAGCATGCCCGTCTCGGCGATCAGCGCCGGCGCGATGGCGTTGACCGTGACGCCGCAGGGCGCAAGCCGCCGGGCCAGGTAGTGCGTCAGCCCGTGGAGGCCTGCCTTGGACGCCGCGTAGTGCGCGCCGACGAGCCCGCCGGTGAACGCCGCGACCGAGGACATGAAGAGCACGCGTCCCCACCGCCGCGCGCGCATGCCGGGGATCGTCCGCCGCGCGAGCAGGAAGGGTGCGCGCAGGTTCACTGCCAGCGTCTCGTCCCACGTCTCCAGGTCGATGTCGTCGAATTCGAGGGGCCGGCTGACACCGGCGTTGGCGACCAGCACGTCGACGGGGCCGAGCGCCTGCTCGACGCCGGCGACGAGGGCCTCCGGCGCCTCCGCTTGTCGCAGGTCGGCGCCGATCGCGACCGCCCGCTGCCCTGCGCCGGCGAGCTCGCGCACCACCTCGCCGGCAGCCGCCGCGTGCGCGCCGTAGGACACCGCCACCGCCGCACCCGCCGCAGCGAGCCGCCGCGACAGCGCCCGTCCGATGCCGCCGCTCCCGCCGGTGACGAGGGCCACGCGGCCTTCCAGGGGATGCTCAGCCCCCACTCGACGCTCCCACGATCTGCACCTGGCCCGTTGCTGCTGCGCGGAGGTCATGGATCGGGCGCATCACTGCTGCCCGCTGGGCGGCGCCGCGCGCCGCCCAGGCGGCCTCGTCCGCGTAGATGATCGGCAGGTAGTGCATGCTCGGCATCTCGAGGCGCACCAGGCGTACAACACGACGGCCTCCTCCCTGGCAAGTCCACCCTTGGAGCGCGAGTAGTGGGTCAGCTCGACGAGTCTTACCCGCAGCAACTTGAAATCACGCTGAACCGCCTGCGCTGCGAGCCAGAGGTCATTGATTCGAAAGCGCGCATCGCGTCCGGCCTTCTTCAAGCCAGCCGCCAGGGACCCGAACACCTCTGCCGTCTCGACCGTGATCCGAAGTTGCGGCTTACGACGCATCCGGCGCACTGCCGCGGTCGCCCTCTGCTTCAGTCTACCGGCGCGCAGCATCTCCACGCCGAACTGCATCTCGGCAATGTTGACCGGCGACAGATACACCGGCTCTTGCCGGGTGATCGCCTGAATGTCCGCGGCTCCGAGCCGCCCGCGCTCGACGGCGATCCAAATGCTCGTGTCGATCAACCAGCCCAGGGATTCCTCAGCTCCGAGAGTCGGCCGCGCCGGCGCTCACGCCCTGCCGCGATCGCCGCCGCCAACGCCTCGGCTGTCCGGTCATCGAGGGTCCGATACAGGTCGCCGAACACTTCGAGCGCGTTCCTGGCTCGCTGCCTCCGGCACGAGCCGTGCGACCTGCTTGCGGTGGCGGATGAGGACGATCTCCTCCTGCTCGTACTCCACAGCGTCGAGCACTTCGCGGAAGTTGCGAGCGACCTCGGTGACGGAAAGCGTCTTCACCCACGGCAACGTATCTGATCGAATCTGATTCTGCAATCGAAAATGGGCTCCGACATCCGACTCCCCCATGGGCGTCATGTCGAGGGGCAGGGAGCGCGCCATGGCTTCCCAGCCGCGCGCGTTCGGTATATGGCAAGCGTGGGACGCGGAGGAGCTCACGAGCGCGGTCGAGTACGAGGGCGCCCAGGTGCCGGTCCGCAAAGACCTGCGGGAAGCGCACCGCTTCATCCTGGACCACGTCCGCTCTCCGGGCACGTGGTGGACCGGAGCGGAACGAGCGGCGATCGCGGCGGAGGCGCGAGGAGCGGCCCGCTGCGCGCTCTGCGGGGAGCGCCGGAAGAGCCTTTCGCCGGGCGCCGTCCAGGGACGGCACGATGGCTCCCACACCCTTCCCGAGAAGGTCGTCGACGCGGTCCACCGGATCCGGAGCGACCCGGCGCGGCTCTCGCGGAGCTGGTTCGACGGGGTGATCGCCGGCGGCCTCGAGGTCACGCGCTACGTGGAGCTGGTGAGCGCGACGAGCGTCATGGCAGGGCTCGACTACTTCGCCCGCGCGCTCGGCGTCGAGCCGCTGCCGCTGCCGCCACCGCTGCCGGGCGAGCCCTCGCGTCACCGTCCGGCGGGCGCGAAGGAGGGCGGCGCCTGGGTGCCGATCATCGACCCCGCGGACGCCGCCGGCCCCGAGGCCGACCTGTACGGCGGCGACGACTTCGTGCCGAACATCGTGCGCGCCTTGAGCCTCGTCCCGGACGAGGTGCGGGTGCTCAGACGCTCGACCGACGCGCACTACGTGCCCGTGGCGCAGATTCCCGACCCGACCTACCATCGGGCGCTCGCGCGGCCGCAGATGGAGCTGGTCGCCGCGCGCGTGTCGGCGCTGAACCAGTGCTTCTACTGAACGACGGCGCACGCGACCATGCTCCGTGCGAGCGGGCAGGTGGCGGGCCAGGTGGTCGAGCTGACGGCGGTCACCGAGAAGGCCGCGGGTGACGCCGGCGTGCAGCACGGGGCGCGGCTGCTCGCCTTCACGGACGCCGCGATGGGGGCTGACGACGCGCTGCTCGACCGCGAGCGCCGTGCGCTGTGCGCGGTGCTTTCACCGGAGGCGTTCGTCGATGCCTGCGCGCTGGTCGCCGCCTTCAACGTCGTCGACCGGATCGCGGACGCGACGGGGATCCCGCTCGATCCGATGCTCCAGGCGGCGAGCGGGGAGGTGCGGGCGGAGCTCGGGCTTGCGCGCTTCGGGTCGGCGGCGAACACGCCGGGCGTGAGCTGACGACCCAGTCTATAGATGTGCGACACGGGCGAGGTCGCGCAGCACGAAGCGTTGCACCTTGCCGGTCGCGGTCCGCGGCAGTGAGGCGAAGAGGACGACGCGCTTCGGCCGCTTGAAGCGCGGCAGGCCCTCGGCGCAGGCGCGCTCGACGCGCTCGCCCACGGCCTCCTCCTCGCCGGGCAGGGACACGACGCAGGCGACGAGCTCCATGAGGCCGCTCTCGCCCGCGCAGCCGATCACCGCGCACTCGCGCACGCCGGCGACGGCCGCGATCATGCCCTCGACCTCGGGCGGCGAAACCCACTGGCCGGAGACCTTGAGCATGTCGTCGGTGCGGCCGAGGAGGCGGAAGGTGCCGTCCGTCTGCTCGAGCGCCTGGTCGCCGGTCACGAGCCACTCGCCGCGGAAGGCGCGACGCGTCGCCTCGGCGCGCTGCCAGTAGCCGGCGGCGATGCTGCCGCCGCGGACGCGCAGCTGGCCGACCTCGCCCGTCGCCACCGGCGCGCCGCGCTCGTCCACCACCTGCACCTCGTAGCCGGGCACCGGCCGCCCGGGGCCCGGCCTGCAGTCGCCGGGCCGGTTGGAGAGGAAGACGTGGAGCGCCTCGGTCGACCCGAGCCCGTCGAGGATCTCCTGGCCGAAGCGCTCCTTCCACGCGAGGAAGATCGCCTCGGGCAGCGCCTCTCCCGCCGAGACGAGCCGGCGGAGCCCCGCGATTGCCTCCTCCGCCCCTGGCGGAGCATGATCCAAGAGCGCGCGGTAGACCGCCGGCACGGCGAAGAAGAGGCTCGGCCGAAGGGCTCCGGCGAGAGCACGACCGAGGCGCCCGCGGCGAGCGGGAAGTAGAGGCTCGCGCCGAGCCCGTAGGCGAAGAAGAGCTTCGAGGTCGCGTAGGCGACGTCGTCGGCGCGCACCCCGAGGACGTGGCGCCCGTAGCTCTCGACCGCGTGCAGGATGCTCCGTTGCACGTGGACGACGCCCTTCGGGCGGCCGGTGGTCCCCGAGCTGTAGAGCCAGAACGCGGGGTCGTCGGGATGGGCGGCGAACGGCTCCCTCGAGGCCGGCTCGCCCTCGATCTCCCGCCAGAGGCTCCCGCTCCGCCCCGGCCCCACGGTGAGCACCGCCGGGGCGAGCCGCCCGAGGCGCATCTCGGGCTCGAGCACCTCGGCCATGGCTTCGCTGGTGATCACGGCCCGCGCGCGCGTCTCGCGCACGAACGGGAGGTAGTCGACGGGCCGGAGAAAGCTGCTGACCAGGACCGGCACCGCCCCGGCCCAGATCGCGCCGAGGAACGCGTACACGTACTCGGGATAGTCGGGGAGGACGACGAGGACGCGCTGCTCCTCCTGGATGCCGAGCCGCCCGAGGGCGGCCGCCAGCTGGCGGACGCGCTGGCGGAGCTCGCCGCGGCTCACGTCGAGGCGGTCGGTCTCCGAGCGCAGGCGGAGCGCGACGGCAGCATCGTCGCCGCGGCGCAGGATCTCCGCGGCGACGTTGACGGCGGGGACCTCGTCGACGGGGGGCAACCGGCTTCCTACTGCTCGTTGTAACGAACGTAGCGGAAGTCGATCGGCTGGCCGTTGATGCCGCGTGGGGGCGGCGCGATCCAGCTCGCGAAGTGGCCGGGCTCGAGCACGGGGTGGGCCATGAGGCTCCGGACGTACGCGCGGTCGGCGTCGGAGGGGAGCCACTCGTCGCGGCGCCGCGCGAGCTCCTCCGCCGTGATCTCGTGACCGGCGGGATCGAAGCAGTGCCCGGCGAACATCCCCTGCTCGCGGTGGAAGCGCCGCGACGGGAGCACCAGCTCCGCGCCCGTCCCCGCGAGCCGCTTGTTCCAGCGGCCGAGCGCCTTCAGGCAGTCCTCGACGTAGGCGTCGCGCAGCACCTCGTTCATCGCCGAGCGGAGCGCGATCGGCTTCTGGACGAGCTGCCCGGCCTCGTAGACGTCCATCTCGTAGCTGCCCTCGAGCGCGAGGTGGTCCTGGTAGCGCTCCTCCTCCCGCGGCCGGCCCTTCAACCCCGCTCCGAAGAACTGCGCCGCGTTGGTCGACACCTCGCTGCCGAAGAGGTCGAGCGAGAGCGAGTACCAGAAGTTCAGGTACTTCTGGATGGTCGCCAGGTCGAGCGCGCCCGCGGAGCGCGGCTCCATGCCGGCGCGCAGGCACTCGGCGGTGCGCTCGACGATGCGGCTCATGCCGCTCTCGCCGACGAACATGTGGTGCGCCTCCTCGGTCAGCATGAAGCGGCAGGTGCGCGACAGCGGGTCGAAGCCCGACTCGGCGAGCGCGAGCAGCTGGTACTTGCCGTCGCGGTCGGTGAAGGTGGTGAACATGAAGAAGGAGAGCCAGTCGTCGATCGGCTGGTTGAAGGCGCCGAGGATGCGCGGCTTGTCGGGGTTCCCGGAGCGGCGCTCGAGGAGCGCGCGCGCCTCCTCGCGGCCGTCGCGTCCGAAGTAGGTGTGGAGGAGGTAGGCCATCGCCCAGAGGTGGCGGCCCTCCTCGACGTTCACCTGGAAGAGGTTGCGGAGGTCGTAGAGCGAGGGGCAGGTGGCGCCCAGGCGCCGCTGCTGCTCGACCGAGGCGGGCTCGGTG
>WNGD01003239.1_pt1 | contig 16653 bp, 16 predicted proteins | sample 5400671 | NCBI WGS metagenome assembly WNGD01 (sample SAMN13153369, study PRJNA577476) | soil metagenome | isolation source: 40 cm soil or saprolite under grassland replicate 2 | place: USA:California | collected 2016-06-15 | reverse complement strand
CCGAAGGCCGCGAAGATCGACGTCTGCGGCTGCCCGATCACCTTGTCCGCGAACGCGAAGACCGCGGGCATCACGATCGCGGCCCGCGCAGCGCTTTTCAGCGCGGCGAGGTCGGGCATGGCTGACGATGATACGTCCGCTTCTGACGCTCAGACCCGGGGGGGGTTCGTTCGCGGACTCCGCGGCCCGTGGCCATCCGGGGCGTATCCTAGGGCCCTCATGCCGGACGTCCACCCTTCCCGTTGCGTATCGCTGCCGGCAAACCAGCAACACTGATCACCGTTCATGAATTGACCGACGGCGGGCAGGCGTCGCTCGACGTCGCACGCATGATCGAGAACTTCGTCGCGCCCGCGCGCGAGACGCTGGAGCTGGCGCTGTACGACATCCGGCTGCATGACGAGACAGCGGACGTCGTGCGCGGTGCGCTCGTCGGGGCGCACGAGCGCGGTGTGAACGTCCGACTCGTCTACAACGTCGACCGCGACGATGAGCGGCCGTCGGTGCCGCGGCCGCCGGTGCCGCCGCCGCCGAAGACCGAGCCGCACCTGATCGAATCGCTCCCGTTCGAGACCGCCGGCGTGCCCGGCTGGCCCGACCTGATGCACCACAAGTACGTCGTGCGAGACCGCGATGCGGTCTGGAGCGGATCGACGAACTGGACCGACGACTCGTGGACGCGCGAGGAAAACGTGATTGTCATCGTCGAGTCGACCGGGATCGCGATTCGTTTCCAGGAAGACTTCTCGCAGCTGTGGAAGAAGCGCGAGGTTGCGCCGTCGGGGCGCGTGCCGACGGATCCGATTCGCGTCGGTGACGCCGAGGTGCGCACCTGGTTCTCACCGAAACGCGGCGAGAAGCTGGCGCACCGGATTGCGGACAAGGTCGGCAGGGCCGAACGCCGCGTTCGAGTGGCGTCGCCGGTGATCACGTCCGGCCCGATCCTCGGGACTCTCGCGGAGGTCGTCGCGGACGGGCGCATTGACGTTGGCGGCGTTGTCGACGCGACGCAGATCGACGAGGTGTTCGGACAGTGGCGCCTGAACGGGAACGACACGTGGAAGACGCCGTCGTTGAAGTTCCTGCTCGGACGGGCCTCGTTCACCGGCAAGCGCTCGACGCCGTACGGGCCGGGTTCTGTGCACGACTACATGCACGCGAAGGTCTGTGTGTGCGACGACACCGTGTTCGTCGGCAGCTTCAACCTCTCCCACTCGGGCGAGGAGAACGCGGAGAACGTGCTGGAAATCGACGACGCGGTGCTCGCCGAGCGGATGGCCGGCTTCGTCGACGCGATCCGCGCTCGCTATCCGCCGCTAGCGCTGGACTAGCTCGCGCGGATTCGGCAGCGGCGTCAGCACGGGCTCGACGCGTTCCCTGAGATGCTCGTAGGCCGGCGGGAGCGAGAGCTTTTCGCCGAGATGCCCGAGCGGCTCGTCGACCGTGAAGCCCGGGCCGATCGTCGCGATCTCGAACAGGACACCGCTCGGCTCGCGGAAGTAGATCGAGCGGAAGTAGAAGCGGTCGATGACCGGCGTCGGGTGCGCGCCGCTCTCTGCGACACGTTTCTGCCACGCCTCGTGGTCCTCTTGAGGTGACGCCCAGGCGACGTGGTGGACCGTGCCGGCGCCCTGGATGCCGAGCGCTTGCGGGGGCTCGTCGTAGGCGTACCAAGAGCCGCGCTGGTCGCCGCGGACTTCCCACACCGAGTCGCCGTGCGGGTCGAACGCGAGCGTCTGCTCGAGGAGGGCGCGGCTCGGGCCTGGATCGGCGTACGCGCGCACGCCGTCGAAGCCCTGGAGTGCGAGCTCGCGCGGGATCTCGGGATGGTTCGCGACAAGCGGCTCGTCACTCGTCTCGACGACGGAGAGCTCGAGGTCGAGGCCCTCCGGGTCGGCGAAGCGGAGGCTGCCCTCGCTGCGGTCGACCGAGATCCCTTCGCTGGTCAGGCGGTCGTTCCAGAACTCGATCGCGTCCTCGGACGCGACCCGGAAGACGATCCTGTGCACCATGCCGCGGCCGGCACGGCCGGGACTGGCGTTCGGGTACTCGAAGAAGGTGAGGTCGCTGCCGGCGCTGCCCTTCTCGTCCGCGTAGAACAGGTGGTAGACGGTCGGATCGTCTTGGTTGACGGACTTCTTCACGAGGCGCAGCCCAAGGACGCGCACATAGAAGTCGACGTTGCCGGGGGCGTCGCCCGTGATGCAGGTGATGTGGTGAATGCCCTCGAAGCGCATGCTGGCTCGACTTTACCCGCGCCGTCATGATCCACGCATGGAGCTTTCTGCGCGTGTGCGACCTGCGGCCGGGCAGGCCGAGGGGGCGGTCGTGTTGATCCATGGGCGCGGAGCGGACGAGAACGACCTGTTCCCTTTGGTCGATCTCCTCGATCCGGAGCGGCGGCTCGTGGGCGCGACACCGCGCGGCCCGTTGTCGCTGCCGCCCGGGGGGGCACACTGGTACGCGCTCGGCGGGATCGGGACGCCCGAGTCGACGACGTTCTGGACGGGTTTCCGCGCGGCTGCTGCGTGGCTCGACGGTTTTCTGGCGGAACACGGCGTCGCGCACGACCGCCTCGTGGTGGGCGGGTTCTCGCAGGGCGGCGTGATGGCGTACTCACTCGGGCTCGGCGCCGGCCGGCCTCGGCCGTCGGGGATCGTGGCGTTGAGCAGCTTCATTCCGACCGTCGAGGGGTTCTCGCTCGACCTGTCCCCGCCGCTGCCGCGAGTTGCGATCGGGCATGGGACGATGGACGACGTCATCGGCGTCGAGTGGGGCCGCCGCGCGCGAGCGTTGCTGGAAGCAGCGGGAGCCGACGTCCTGTATCGCGAGACCCCGATGTTCCACCAGATCGATCCGGCTTTCGTGCAGGACCTGGCCGGTTGGCTCCGTGCCACCCTCGATCCCGCCTCCCAGGCGTAGCGCCAGGGCCAAACGGGACACCTCCTTGGGTCAGACCCGAGGACTGGGCGGTTGGGGGCCTGTACTCAGGGGACGGTGTCTGGTTCGCCGGCGCGGACGAACGTGGCGTAGCGCTCGCGTGCCTTGGTGAGCTCCCCGCTGAAGAGGCCGAGCAGCCAGCGCGAGATCCGCGGGATCGTCACGCGCACGGCGACCATCGCGCGGTAGCTGCTCCACCGCCAGCCGGCCGCTGAACGGCACAGGCCGGCACGGACCGGATTGAGGACGATATAGCGCGCGACCGTAAGCAGCTGCTCGTCCGTCTCCATGAGCACGGAGAAGAAGCGGCGTTCCACCACGTGACCCTCGTAGCCGTGACGCCAGTTGAACCACTGGCAGTAGCGGCCGTTCAGGTACTGCATCCCCGCGGACACATTCGGATCGGGCGTCGTGACGAGTAGATGGAAGTGATTCGTCATCAGGCAGTACGCATGGATCTCCCAGCGGTACCGATCCGCCGTCACCTCGAGCAGCCAGAGGAACCGCTCCCGATCGCGGTCGTCCGTGAAGATCGGCAGCTTCCGTACGCCGCGACTGACGAGGTGGTAGATGCCCCCTTCGACTTGGTCGCGCGGCGGCCTCGGCAAGAGCTGCCCTTTCCGGACCCCTCCTCGGGTCAGACCTCAAGACGGGTCCTGTCTGTACACGCCCACGTGGTGCGCGCAGGCGAAATTTCAGGCTACGGCCGGATGTGTGTCGCGACTGTGCCGGGTCTGTCGCTTTACTCGACCAGCGCGAGGAAGCGGCGGGTGCGTTCGTGCGTCGGCGACGAGAAGAACTGCTCCGGCGGGGCTTCTTCGATGATCCGCCCCTCGTCCATCATCAGGATCGAGCTCGCGACGTGATGCGCGAAGCGGAGCTCGTGCGAGACGACGACCATTGTCATCCCGTCCCGGGCGAGACCCTCCATCACGTCCAGCACCTCGCGGACGAGCTCGACGTCCAGCGCCGACGTCGGCTCGTCGAACAACATCGCCTTCGGACGCATCACGAGCGCCCGCGCGATCGCCACGCGCTGCTGCTGCCCACCGGACAGCTGGGCCGGGTATTTGTCCGCTTGTTCCGGAATGCGAACCCGGCTGAGATAATGCCTGGCGAGCTCGTCGGCCTCGCTCTTGGGCATCTTGCGAACCCAGATCGGCGCGAGTGTACAGTTCTCGAGCGCGGTCAAATGCGGAAACAGATTGAACTGCTGGAACACCATCCCGACCTCGCCCCGTACCTCGTCGATCGTCTTGAGATCGTCCGTGAGCTCCGTCCCGTCGACGATGACGCGACCGCGCTGCCAGTCTTCAATGCGGTTGATGCAGCGAAGCAGGGTCGACTTTCCGCTGCCGGAAGGGCCGCAGATGACGATGCGCTCTCCCTGCATGACCTTGAGGTCGATCTCGCGCAGCACGTGGAAGCTGCCGAACCATTTGTGGAGACCGATGATCTCGATCGCAACCTCGTGCGCCGTCGTGCGCATATCGGAGGCCATGCCTGATCGACCCGGCCTTGGCTGTCGATTGCGGTCGCCCAACGTCTTGCCTCAATGCAAGCGATCGGTGTTCATGCGCCGCTCCATGAACAGTGCGTAGCGTGACATTCCGAAGCTTCCGGCAAAATAGATTGCGCCGGCGAACGCAAAGCCGGTGAAAAGCGTGACCGGAGTCGCCCAGCTCGGATCGGCAAAGGCCGCGCGCAATTGTCCGAGCAGATCGAATATCGCAACGATCAGCACTAGGGTCGTATCCTTGAATAGCGCAATAAACGAATTGACGATACCGGGAATGACCAGCCGCAAGGCCTGCGGCAAAATGACGAGGCCCATCATGCGCCAATAACCAAGCCCGAGTGCCATGGCCCCCTCGAACTGGCTGCGCGGGATCGCCTGCAGGCCGCCGCGCACGACTTCCGCCATATAGGCTGCTGCAAACAACACTACGCCGATCAACACGCGGGCCAGCCCATCGATTCTCCAATCGCTCGGGAGGAAGAAAGGCAGCATGTAGGTCGCGAAGAAGAGCACCGTGATCAGCGGGACGCCGCGCCAGAACTCGATGAAAACAATGCAGATCGTCCGCGTGATCGGGAATTGCGAGCGCCGTCCGAGCGCGAGCAAAATGCCCAGCGGCAACGAAAACATGATGCCGGTGAACGAGATCACCAGAGTGACAAGAAGCCCGCCCCAGACGCCGGTCTCGACGTGCGGTAAGCCAAACATGCCGCCGACCAGCAGAAAAAAAGCCAGCATCGGGAAAGCACCAAAAAAAACGATCGCCGTGAGGCCCTTATGCGGCACCGAGGGAACGAGCAGGGGGACGAGCAGCACCGCGCCGAGCACGTAGATCACATCGACCCGCCACTGCTCGCTTACCGGATAGAAGCCGTACATGAATTGGCTGAACTTGGCTGTGATGAACGGCCAGCAGGCGCCGACCTCCCGTCCGACTGTTTCCGGCAGGCAATCGACTCGGCTCGAGCCGGTCCAGACGGCATCGACGAACAAAAATTTCAGCGTTGGCCACACTAGGGCGACGATGACGACAACACCGAGAAGCGTCAGCGTGGTGTTGAGCAGGCCGCCGAATAATCGCGCGCGTGTCTGCGTCAATGCGCCGACATTCGCTACCGGTGGCGGCTCGGGCTCGATGAGCGCACGGCGAATGTAGGATTCTCGCGACGTCGCCGACATCAGCGTTCCGCTATCCGGATGTGGGCGTTGTACCAGTTCATCAGCGCGCTCGTGATCAGTGAAATGCCGAGATAGACCGCCATCGTCATCGCGATGATCTCGATCGCCTGCCCCGTCTGATGCAGTGTGGTACCCGCGAAAACGGCGAACAGGTCAGGATAGCCCACGGCAACCGCAAGCGAGGAGTTTTTCGTGAGGTTGAGATATTGGTTTGTGAGCGGCGGCACGATGACGCGCAGCGCTTGTGGCACGACGACGAGACGCAAGGCCAGACTCGGCCGCAGGCCGAGCGCAGAGGCAGCCTCCGTTTGCCCGCGAGGGACCGCTAGCACGCCAGCGCGCACGACCTCGGCGATGAAGGCGGCGGTGTAGATTGTGAGCGCGAGGACGAGCGCGACGAATTCGGGGAGCAGCCGGAAGCCACCGACGAAGTTGAAGCCGCGGAGCTCCGGCCGTTCGAAGCCGATCGGAAAGCCCGTCGCTATAAGCGCAATGAGCGCCGGCACGATCAAGAGCGCCAGAGACGTACAGAGCAGTGGGAATTGCCCGCCGGTGCGACCCTGCCGGTGCCTGGTCCACAAGTTGAGCGCGACTGTCGCCAGCACGCTCAACACGAAAACGCCGAGCACCCCGCCTGCTCCCGCCGCCCAGACCGGAGCAGGCAGAATGATGCCCCGATTGTTCAGAAAAATCTCACCGAAAAGCGAGACGCTCTCGCGCGGGGGTGGCAGCGTCCCCAAGACGGCCAGATACCAGAACAGGAGCTGGAACAGGAGCGGCAAGTTTCGGATCAGTTCGACGTAAGCTCCCGCGAGCCGCGCCACGAGCCAATTGCGGGACAGCCGTGCAATGCCGACCACAAAGCCGAGGATGGTCGCAAACACGATGCCGATCCCGGCGACAAGGAGCGTATTGAGAAGGCCGACTAAGAACACGCGGCCATAGGTGTCCGACTCGGTGTAGGAAATCAGCGACTGATTGACGCCGAACCCCGCTGTGTTCTTGAGAAAGCCGAAGCCGCTGGTGATTCGTTGTGCTTCAAGATTTGCCTTGGCGTTCAGCGCGAATTCGTAGCCCACCCACAGTACGGCCGTCAGAAACAGAAACTGATAGAAAGCAGCACGGATCTTCGGGCGACGATAGATCGCAACCCGCGGCGAAGCCAAAGCATGCTCAAGTTGGATTGGCACGCGAATGGCCGTCCGTGTTGTCTCATTATCATCCGCGGAGGCGGACGATCCACTTACTAGAGACAGGGATGCTGCGCACTGCAACGAAGCGCTTTACTGCATACCCGCTCTCGCGGCCATGACAATCCGCAGCAGAAGTCGCAAGCATACCATGTCGGCCGCAAGCTTACCGCACTGGCGGCGCGTACTGAATGCCGCCTTTGGTCCACAGCCGATTGATGCCGCGACTGATACCGAGCTTGGAGCTCGTTCCCACATTGCGCTCGAACACTTCACCGTAATTGCCGACTTGTCTGACAATGCGCACCACCCAATCCTTCGTCAGCCCGAGCTGCTCGCCGAAATTACCCTCAACGCCCAACAAGCGCCTGATTTCCGGCTGGTTTGACTTCAACGCCTCGTCGACGTTTCGGGAGGAGACACCGAGCTCCTCGGCATTGAGCATGGCATAAAGCGTCCACTTGGCAACGTCGAACCATTGATCATCGCCATGGCGCACAAGCGGTCCGAGTGGTTCCTTGGAAATGATCTCGGGCAGAATGACGTGGTCGTTCGGATTGGTGAGCTTGAGCTTCTCCGCGTAGAGCTGCGACACATCGGTGGTGAAGACGTCACAGCGGCCCGCCTCGTAGGCTTTGACCGTCTCGTCCGCAGAGCCGAACGCGATGACCTCGTATTTCATGTTGTTGGCACGGAAAAAGTCCGCAAGGTTGAGTTCGGTCGTAGTGCCGGTCTGGGTGCACACTGACGCACCATTGAGTTCCAGCGCCGAGTTGACCTTGAGCGATTTGCGCACCATGAAGCCTTGACCGTCGTAATAGGTTACGCCCGCGAAGTTGCCATAAGAAACGTCGCGCGACAGAGTCCACGTCGTGTTGCGCGACAACAGATCGATCTCGCCGCTCTTCAGTGGTTCGAACCTATCCTTGGCAGAGAGCGGCATGAACTTGACCTTGGTGGAATCATTCAAGATCGCCGCCGCGAGCGCGCGACAGAAGTCGACGTCGAAGCCGGTCCAATTGCCTTTGTCGTCGGGATTGGAAAATCCCGGCAATCCCTGGCTGACCCCGCAGACCAGCGCGCCGCGATCCCTCACCGCCTTGAGCGTTTGGGCAGACGCAGCGCCGGCGCAGAAGCTCGCCACAACGATCGCACCAAGAAGAAAGATTGCGCGTTTCATGAAGCAGCCCTTCCAGTGACTGTCCCTTGACCTTAACTTGCCTTTTCCGAGAGGCTCTTTACGCGGCCTAGGTGGTGCGTGCTGAGGCGCCGGCATCGCGTTCCCGCGTGCACTGATCTCGTGCTGGTAGCTGCATCTCAGAACGATCGGCTACGGGGGTCAAGGGGTTGACGGTCGCGCCACGTGACGTCATGACCCCGTGTTGCGGCGCCGGCTACGCGAAATCCCGCGCAGATGGCGATCGTTGCCCAAGGCGTCCAGAGAATCGAGCTATGACCAAAAAGACCGAAGTCGATGCCACGCCTCCGCCATTGAAGCCCGCAACGCAGCTCATCACCGGCGGCCGCGACACCAAGGCCTATCACGGCTTCGTCAATCCGCCGGTGCATCACGCGTCCACGGTCCTCTACCCGAGCGCTGAGGACTATCTCGCGCGTCGCTCGCGCTATCTCTACGGCCGGCGTGGCACGCCCACCTCGGAGGCCCTTGAAAATGCCTTGCGCGCGCTAGAAGGTCCTGGATGCACCGGCGTTGCCTTGCTGCCGTCGGGTCTCGCCGCGATTTCAACCGCGCTGCTCGCCGTGCTCAAAGCCGGCGATCACTTGCTGGTCACTGACAGCGCCTATCAGCCCACGCGCAAATTCTGCGACAGCGTACTTAGCCGCTACGGAATTGCCACCACCTACTACGATCCCTTGATCGGTGGCGGCATCGCTGCGCTGATGCAGCCCAATACTCGAGCCGTATTCGTGGAGGCGCCCGGCTCACTTTCGTTCGAGGTCCAAGACGTGCCGGCGGTCGCGGCCGCTGCTCACGGCGCCGGCGCGGTTGTCCTGATGGACAATACCTGGGCGACCTCCCTCTATTTCAAACCCTTGGAAAAGGGAGTCGATCTATCGATCCAGGCTGGCACAAAATATATCGGCGGCCATTCTGACGTGATGCTCGGCACCGTATCGGCCAACCAGGCGACGTGGCAGCGCCTGAGCGAAATCGTATATCTCTCTGGCCTCTGCGTGGGGCCGGATGATATTTATCTCGGCCTGCGCGGGCTGCGCACCATGGGCGTGCGGCTCGCGCAGCACTACCAGTCGGGGCTGAAAGTTGCATCCTGGCTTGCCCAGCGTCCAGAAATCGCCCGCGTATTACATCCGGCGCTCGAGAGCTGTCCTGGCCATGCGATCTGGCGGCGCGATTTTGCCGGCGCCAGCGGGTTATTCAGCATTGTATTCAAGCCAGTTGCGCAAAGCGCAGTCTACGCCTTCATCGACGCGCTCAACCTTTTCGGCATTGGGCCGTCGTGGGGCGGCTTCGAGAGCTTGGCCATTCCATTCGACTGCACCAAAATCCGCACAGCGACGAAATGGATGCCGGGCGGCCCGACCGTGCGCCTGCACATCGGCCTCGAGGACGTCGACGACCTGATTGGCGATCTGGAACGCGGCTTTGCCGCACTTGCAGCGGCGCGGTGACACTGCGTCCCGCGTAACGGCACACACGAACTCGAGATCGCGCCGTCCGTCGCGGAATCAGTCGAGCTTCAATCCGATCGCTTTGACAAGCGGTGACCATCGGGCAATGTCTTCCCCGATCAAGCGGCGGAATTTGTCGGGCGTTGAATCGATGTCGGGTTCGAACCCCGATTCGATGAGCATTTGCCGATAGGTGGCGTCGGCGAGTGCCGCACGCGTTGCCTGGGAGATTTGCTCGATGATGGCGTTGGGTGTCCCGGCGGGAGCGAACAGGCCAATCGACTGCTGCGAGACCATTCCGGGGAGTCCGGCTTCGACCGCCGTCGGGATCGCCGGCGCGGCAATCAGCCGGGTGGGACTGGTCACGGCGAGGATGCGCAGCTTGCCGGTCCGATTGAATTCGAGCAACGCGCCCGTCACGGCCGGGGTGACCATCGCTACTTGTCCGCTGATGGTATCGGCCGTCGCCGGTCCCGAGCCACGGTATGGCACATGCACGAGGTCCGGCATTCCTGCTAGCGATTTCAACAATTCGCCGGTCAGGTGGTTCAACGAGCCAACGCCGGCATGTCCATAGGACAGCCTGCCGGGATTGGCCTTGGCGTAGTCGATGAACTCTCTCAGCGTGTGAGCCGGCACTGCGGGATGGACCGCAAGGGCAAAAGCCGAAACTGCCACGTTCGAAATCGGCTCGAGGTCCTTAAGCGGATCGTAGAGTGGATGGCTTTTGAGAATGGCCTCCGTGATGTGAGTGCTCGAACCACCCAGGAGAATAGTGTAGCCGTCCGGGCGGGCGCGAGCGACCGAGGCGGCACCGAGCGAACTGCCTCCTCCCCCTTGGTTTTCAACCACCACGGTGCCAAGCACCGGCTTCATCTTTTCCGCCCACGGACGCCCCACGGCGTCGTAGCCGCCGCCCGGGGGGAAAGGAATGACGAGCCGGATCGGACGATCCGGGTATTTGGACTGAGCGCGCGCGGACCGAAGCATCGGCGACCGCAGCGACAGCGCAGTCGCACCAAGGGCGAGTAAATCGCGTCGCCTCATGAAGCGCCTGTTCCCTCGATGGTGCGCTGAAGTCGCAATAGTTTGCGCGATCAGGAAGGCCGCTGTTCGCCTTTGACTTGAGTGCGGTGCATGACTCGCCGGCTGCTCGGATCGAAGGCGTCCCGCCGATGCATGGTGCAGCGATTGTCCCACAATACGAGATCGCCGACGCGCCAAACGTGCTCCCATGCAAATTCCGGTCGGTCGACGAAGCTCCAGAGCTCATCGAGCAGCGCGTCGGACTCCGCAAGCTCAAGCCCGACCAGATAGGCGTTGCGTCGGCGCCCGAGATAGAGCATGCGCCAGCCGGTGTCCGGATGCGTGCAGACCAGCGGATGCACCGCGCCTGGCGAGGTGCGCGGGTCGTCGGTCGGCGTTACTCCCTGGCGCACGTAGCCCCCACTGTTGTAGGTGCCGTCGTGCTTGATCTTGAGGCCAGCGATGCGGTCTTTCAGCGTCTGAGGCAGTGCCTCGTAGATGCCGTACATCGTACAGAACGATGTGTTGCCTCCGAGCGGCGGCACTTCGAGGGAATAGAGGATGCTCGCCTTTGGCGGCACCTCAAGATACGACATGTCAGTGTGCCACACGGCTTCGCCGTCGCCGAGGCTGCCGATCGGCTCGCCGTTCACCTTGACGTTGGAAACGATGTAAATCTCCGGGAGGCCCTCGACGAAACGGCGGCCCGTTTCTTGAATTGGCGCCCAGTCGAGATCCCCCAAGCGACGGCTGAAGGCGATCAGTTCCTGATCACTGAGCCTCTGATTGCGGATCAGCACAACCGAATACTGGTGCCACACCTGAATGAGCCGAGCAAACGCAGCGTCGCCGAGCTTCGTGAGATCGATGCCCCTCACTTCGACGCCAAGCGCTCGACCGCTCGGGATGACTTCGATCGGCTCCGCGGCGTGGCGTTCGGACGTCGTTGCAGCGGTAAACGGCATCTCCGCCTCCAGTCTACGCCACCCTTTCGAGAGCATAGCACCAAGCACGCCGGCGGCAACCTAAGTACCGCAATAATGGCGACACCGACTTTCGATCTCATGTCACGGCCGGGGCGCTGCGGCGGTCCCGCAACTCGAAATAGAGGTTGCGCCCATAGACGAAAACCCCGAAGGCTTGGCCCAGGATGAAAACCGGATCGCGGATGTACAGCGCATAGGCCAGCAGCAGCGCGCCGCCGCCAATCGAGAAAAACCAAAACGCAATCGGCATCACCATCTTTCCCGCGCGTTCGGAAGCGATCCACTGCACCAGGAAGCGCATGGTGAACATAATTTGCGCCAGGTAGCCGAGCAGCACCCACCACTGAAACTTGGCGACAAAGACTTCGTGCAGATAGCTGCCGATCGCCTGTGAGAGATCAATCAACATTCCGTTTCACCTCCGTGACCTGCGGAACGCGACGGCGGCGGATGAGCCACCACACACCCAATAGATCGACAATGCCAATCCAGAGCCGGTCCAACATGCCGTAGTTCGACGTGCCGGCACGGCGCGGCCGATCGACGACGTCGACGTAGGTGATGTCGTAGCCTTCGCGCCGCACCAACGCCGGAAGAAACCGATGCAATCCGTCGAAGTAGGGCAATGCCAAAAAAATATCCCGGCGGAAGGCCTTCAGCCCGCAACCGGTATCGCGGGTCCCGTCACGTAGGACCAGGCTGCGCACGGCATTGGCGACGCGCGACTGCAGCTTCTTGAAGCCGCTCGCCTGACGCCCCACCCGCTGGCCCGCGACGGGGGCGATGCGGGGTCCGCTCCCAATCGCATCGGCCAGCGCCGGAATGAAGGCGGGATCGTTCTGACCATCACCATCGAGCGTGACCACGATTCCCGCGCGAGCATGCATCACACCGCTCGATACCGCCGCCGACTGTCCGCAAGAGGCGCGATGTTTGATCTGTCGCAACCACGGACGGCTCGCCATCAAGCCGGTCAATTCCGCTTCCGTGCGATCGGTCGAACCATCGTTGACAAAGATGACCTCGAATGTGACGTGCCTGTCGAGCGCCGCCGCGATTTCCTCGACCAGCGGAGCGATGTTGCCCGCTTCATTGCGCACGGGAACGACCACTGAAAGGGCCGGCGCGGTCCCGCTTGCAAGCGCTTCGCTCATGATCTGCCCGATATACCGCCGACAATCGCCCTGCATCTCGCAATGCGCGAGCTTCTTATGGGGCGATAAGCTGCCCGGCAACCCTCTTAAGGCGAGCAAAGGACGGACCGGGCCATGATCGCACCCGTCCATCCGCGCCGAGCACGAAGGCAAGCCTGCGCGCTGCATACCAGTCGCGCACCAACAGTGCGCCGAGCGCACCCACGAGGCCCCCGACCATCACGTCGCTGGGGAAATGCGCCGTCAGCACTACTCGACTGACGGCAATGACCACGGCATAGGTCCACATTAGCGGCCGCGTGCGTGGCCATAATGTGCCGATCGCCATGGCGGCGGCGAACGCATCGACGGCATGGCCGGACGGCAGACTTGAATATTCGACGTTCCAACCGAGCGGGCGATAGACGAGCGGGCCGGCACCACCCTCGACGAATGGTCGCGCTCGGCCAACCAGACGCTTGGCGATCGTAAACACCAGTCCCGGCAGGCCGATCGCAAAGAATAGAAAGCCAAGCCGCACGGTGAGCGCAGCGAGGACGCCTCGCGACATGCGCGAAAGTGAGGGAGTGGCGAGGCAGGCAATCAGCGCCAGCGCGACAACGATCGGCAATAAGAACCAAACGGATTTGCCGAAGCCGGTAACGTACTCGAAAAGCACGATCATCGATTCGGGCGCATGCTGCGCCGCGCTGACCGCTGGTGCATCCAATACGGCCATGCTGGCAGCAATCATGGCGACCGCCACTGCGGCACCGATCGCGAGCCGCAGCCTCGCACGCCATAGCGGCGTCGCTGCCGACTTGCGCGAACACGCAAGGAGTGCAAAAACCCAGGCGAGATTGGCGCGCAACCCATGCAGCTGCGCCGCCGCAGCGCGCGCGGAAGCCGGCTTGAGCGGACTACCTATACTCACGAAGAACCTGCCGAGTGAAAGACCGCGATCGTGATCGGCCGTCCGGTGCTGATGTTGATGGCGTCGACCCGAGGGCCGGCCCAGTAGCGCAGGCCGATCGCTTCCGCGCGCTGGCTAAAACTCCTTTCTTGGCTCGCTTCGATAAAGACGAAGCGGCATTCCCCGCCGCGCAGGAACTCGGCGGCACCTGCAACATCGACAAGGCGGGTGGCGGTACCGGCGAGAAAGACCACACTCGGTTCCTGATATCCCACGGCGGCAGCCTGCGGCTGCGTACAACCGCTCTCGCGCAAGATGCGGGCAAGCGTCGGGCTCGGAAACAGTTGGCCGAGTGACGGAACAACAAGTCCGAAAATCGCAATCGCGGTCAGGATCGCGGCCGCGACGCCGCGTAGCAACGCAAGCTCGGCACCATCGGCTTGGTAGAGCCGCCAAGCGAAGAAACCCAGCACCGCCGCTGCTCCAACTACAGGCCATACGAACAAACCGAATTGCCGTCCGATCGCCGCAAGAGCGACGATGCCCGCAACACCCGCAACCACCGGAACTATAAACCACCAGATCGTGCCCCACTCGAGGGCAGACTTGCGCGACAGCCCGCGCGCATCGATCACGCCCGCGATAAGGATGGCGATCGGGGGATAGAGCGGCAGAACGTAGTGCGGCAGCTTCGTCACCACCAATTCTAAAACCAGCCACGAGGGCACCAGCCAAGCCAACAGAAACTTGACCGCAGCCTCGCGCCGCGCCTGCCAGACCGCCGGCGTCGCGAGCGCCGCCAGCGTCGCGCCCGGCCAGAAACTCACCCAGAACAGAGCGAAATAGTAGCCGGGCGGCGCGCCGTGGGATTCTTGGCCGGCGAAAATCTTGCTGAATAAATCCCCACCGACCGATTCGGCAAAGAATGCGTCACCTGAGCGTCCAATGATGGCGATAAACCAGGGTAGCACCAGAAGCGCAAACCACACACTACCCGCGAGCGGCTTAAGCGTCAGTAACCAGCGAGCGGAGCGATCGACAAGGATCAATGCGAGCGCCGCAAGGCCGACCACCATAACGACGAGCGGTCCCTTGAGGAGCACGCCGGTGCCGAGCGCGGTCCAAAATATCGCGGCGAGCGTCCAAGCTCTGCCGGTGTCGCGACGCTCGCGCCAGAGATAGGCGCGTCCCATCGCGCCCATGGCGGCAACGACGGTCATGAGCAATAGTGCGTCGGTCTTCGCCAGGAGCCGCTCGATGCCGAGCAGCACGCAACTCGCCATCATCAGCCCGGCAAGTACCGCCGCGCGGCGCGACACGAATGCGAGTGCGGCCCAGTACGTCAGTAGAACTGCTGCAGTCGATCCGATTAGTGACGGAACGCGATAGAGCCAAATCGTGGTGAGTGCGTCCGGGAAACCCAGCGCACTCGCTGCCTTCACGACCGCGGCTTGGACCCAGTAGACACCGACCGGTTTCTTGTAGCGCACCTCGTCCTGAAAACGGATATCTACGTAGTCGCCGCTCTCGACCATCTGCTTGGTTGCTTGAGCGAAGCGCGCCTCGTCGCGATCGACCGGCGGAATGCTGGAGAAACCGGGCAGGAAGCCCAAGAGTGCGACCGCGAGGAGCACCACCACCGCGCGGGCATGGGATCCGACGGCGAAGTCGACGACGGTCGTGAGGCTGCGCGCCGAAGCCCGCTGGCGTCCCTTGCTCTCGGCCGTGATCACCATGTCCGTTATCCGCTTAGCCGGGGCTTCTCACGCTGAGGTAACGGTTGGGCGCGCCACGTCCGATCGGTTCACTCGGCTCGAGCCGACGCGGACGCCATAACTGGTATCGCGACTTTATTGCAACCCAGGTCGTCCACGGGCGGCGGCGTTCCTGGATAGCGTCAGGCCCCTTCATTCCACCGTTTGGTAACCGCGGATGATCCGTTCAGATCCAAACCCCCAATAGTTGCGCAGCGTGTCTGGCCCCCAGACTTTCGGCCGTTGTGGGCGATCCTGGTGCCAGGGACGCGGATCGAAATAGCCGAGCCCTTCGTCCTTCATAAGATCCATTTCACAGAAGAACTCGACCCTCACCTTGTCGGGATTGCGGTGATAGATGGCGATGTTGTGGCCGATGATATGGCGGCCGGGACCCCACACCAGATGAATGTTGTTCTTAGCAAGCCACTCGCAGGCTCTTTGAATTTCGGCCCAGTCTTTCACCTCAAACGCAATATGATGGAGCTGCGGTACCTCATCGACTACAAAATTGACCGTGTGGTGATCAGGTCCGCAGCGAAGGAAGGCGAATGTATCATCGCGCCAGTCGGACACACGAAAGCCGAGTACGTCGGTATAGAACTTCACGATCTGCTGCACGTCGGCGACGCGGTACGCTACGTGTCCCAGCTTGAGCGGCATGATCCCGCCCTGACTGGTGTCCTCCTTTGCAAAGCTGTATTCGGCAAAAATTTCGATCGTCGTATGTTTCGGATCTTCGAATACGATGGCTTGCGCGACGCCAGGAGAAATCGAGCTTCGGCGCTCGGCTTTGATCCCGTGCGTCGACAATTCGCGGGCAAGCTGCGCAAGGTCGGTTCCAGGCGCGACTTGGAAAGCGAGCCGGGAGAGCGCATTGGGTGCACCCTGCTCGAGCGCGAGCGCCTCAAGCCCTTGCTTGGTCGCTAAAAATACTCGCTTGGCCTCCCGCTCGATGAGCGTGAGGCCGACCACCTGGGTGTAATATGCGACCTGCCGGTCCAGATCGGACGTGGTCAGCGTCGCATGGCCGAGCCTGCATACCTTGATCATCGGGTGTTTCTTGCTCGATAACTCGCGCGAGCCGATGTGGCTCTTGCCACGCTTTGCTCGCGTCAAAGCTTGGTCTCAGGGTCTGAGCGAAATTACGCAGTTTCACATTGGGCGGAAAGACCGGGAGGAGAAAATGTCGAGCATGGCCTGCCGTAGTTCCGGCCTCGGAAAACTAACGTCTTCCCACCGCTGGCAGGCAGAGCCGATGTTCGGTAAAAGCTTTCAGGTCGCGTCCCCGTAGCTCAGCTGGATAGCAGCAGCGGATTTCTAATCCGCAGGTCGCAGGTTCGAGTCCTGCCGGGGACGCC
>WNGD01003238.1_pt1 | contig 16654 bp, 17 predicted proteins | sample 5400671 | NCBI WGS metagenome assembly WNGD01 (sample SAMN13153369, study PRJNA577476) | soil metagenome | isolation source: 40 cm soil or saprolite under grassland replicate 2 | place: USA:California | collected 2016-06-15 | reverse complement strand
AGAAGGGCGAGATCGAAGTCAACGGTCACCCCTTTAAGGTCGCGTGGCACGTTTCGATCCACGATGGGGTCGACAGCTTCAGCGGTGACAGCGTATTCGCCAATGTGTTCGCCGATAACTCGGGAAGGGGCTTTTGTCTGGTGGTGGGGACCGCCGACGCTTACATGACGGCGCGCGTCAACCCGGGAGACGGCCGCGAAACGACGCAATTCGAGGTCTGCGACAACGATCGTGGCAAACCGCAGAACAGCCGCACGGATGCGATGCGCTGGCGGGCCGCTCCCATTCGTTCGGGAGAAACGGGCCCCACCGGGGACACGGGCCTGACGTACTTGACAGGCGGCAACATCGTGGAGCACGGGTCGTGAACGGACCGCACCATCCAAGCGCATTGGGGACCAGTGATAAGGAAGGAGTGACTGATGAACGGCAACAGCATGCACCGGGTGAATCGCCTCGCGGCCCTCGGGCTCGTCGTCGGGCTCGTGGCGGGGCTCGCGGCGGCCGGTAGCGCCCAATCGGTGGGCGGCCAGGCGTACAGCACGTACGTCAACACGCCGCTCGGTTCCAGTGGTCAGTCGCCGCTGGCGGTGCTGCCGGCTGTATCGGGCACCGACGGCGCCGAAGCAGACGCCGAAGGCAGTGCGTTGAATGTCGTGGGCGCGCTGTCGTCCGATTTCCTCAACAGCATCACGTCGGGCGAAATCGGAACCGCAGAAGCGGGCGCGCAGAGCACGTCGAGCGCGGCGAGCGTGAACATCCTGAACGGGCTGATCACGGCGGATGAAGTGGTCGCCAACGTCATGAGTAGCGCGAGCCAGGATGGTGCGTTCAGCAGCGGCGACGGCTCGACGTTCACGAACCTGGCGATCGCCGGTGTGGGGTCACTCTCGGGCGACTCGCCCATCGCGCCCAACACGAACATCAGCCTGCCGGGGGTCGGCTACGTGGTGCTGAATGAGCAGGTCCCCACCGGTGACGGTGTGACGAGCAGCGGCCTGACGGTGAACATGATCCACGTGTACCTGCAGAGCCTGGTCGGTGGCATTCTGAATCCGCTCACCGGCCTTATTTCCGGCGGTTCGTTGCAGACGACCGGCGAGATCATCGTCGGGTCGGCTGCGAGTTCCGTAGGTCCGTGACGGCGCCACGAGCGTCGCCTTAGGGTTGCCCCACCCACTGGGCGGAGCGGCGGACCGCACGCTGCTCCCCCGGCGCTCGGCCCGTGTTGCGGGGCCGCGACTCCGGCCCGCGGGCCTGTGGCGCGCACGTTCTAGTACGCGCGCCACGAAGTCCGTCGTACGCGTGACGTGCGCGCCGCGCTGCACGGCGGCAACAGCGCGCGTATGTCTCGATTTCATAAGGAGCTCTGAAGTTCAGGCGAATGGCATTTGTCTTGCCGCGCCTCCGCAGCAGTTCGGTTGACGACCCTGCTGAGGAGGCGAGAGCATGTTCAGACAGATCAGGCCTGGGTTCGCGCCGGGCCTCGTGGCCGCTACACTGTTCGCGTGGGGCTGCGAGCGGCCCGCGACCCCGGCGGGTCCCAAACCCTCGTTTTCGGACGGCACCGGGTTTTGTGCGGCGGGCGAACGCTTCACGGGCGGCGGCCGCATCGACCCACCGGTTGCGGAGAAGACGACCTTCGGCTTCAACCTGGACGCGAGGGACTTCTGCGCGAGCGGGGCCGGGACCCCGATCGGGGGCCAGCTCCAGACCGTGAATCATCCGACCAAGACCCTGATTCACAGTCTGACAATCGACGACTTCTCGTCGATCGAGGATCCGGACTTCGGGCGGTGCGCGTTCTTCAGCGGAATGGCGCGAGTGAAGGAGGGCAATGGGAGCTGGGTGCAGGAGCACTTCACCGCCGCCGCGTGTGACAATGGCGAGCCGGGCTCGAGTCCGGGGCGGGGGCCCGACCGCTATGGGATCAGGCTGGAGGAGGAGAACCGCGAGACTGGCGTGACGCAGCTCACGGGCGGCAACATCCAGGCACAGTAGGAACGTGAAAGGACGGGCCGAAGAATGACACATTCGAGGATTCGAGCCGTGCAGGTCGTCGTGGCGCTGTGGCTGTTGACCGGCGTCACCGCGGCGCTCGCTCCTGTCACGCCGGCGCAGTCGGTGAGCGGCAAGGCGTACGGCGCGTTCGTACAGGGCCCCGGCGGCACGCAGCAGTCTGCGCTGGCGCTGCTGCCCGCCGTGGCCCCGGCGGACGGCGCCATGGCGGCCGGCGATGCCGACGAGCTGAACGTGCCGGGCACGATCACTACGGAAGGGCTCACCGGCACCACGTCGGGGTCGATCGGAGACGCGACCGCCGTGCAGAGCGTGGCGACGGTGTTCAACGTGAACCTGTTGAACGGGCTGATCACCGCCAGCAGCCTCACCGCCACGGTGAGCAGCACGAGCAGCGGCGCGCGGGCGACGAGCAACGCGCTGGGGTCGACGTTTGGAGATCTGGTAGTGAACGGTGTCCAGGTGACGTCGGGCGACGGCGCCATTGCGCCGAACACTCGGATGGACCTGCCCGGCGTCGGTTACGTCGTGCTCAACGAGCAACTTCCCACGGGGGACGGTGTGCGTGCGAGCGGTCTCACCGTGAACCTGATTCACGTGTACCGCCAGAGTCTGACCGGCGGCGGGTGCACACTGCTGGGTTGCGTGCCCAGCGTGCTCACGACCACGGGCGAAATCATCGTGGGTTCCGCAGCCAGCAACGCCTCGATGTGATTGGGTTTCCGCAGACACTTCGGCCCGGTCTAGTTGAACGGATCGGGCCGTATCTGCGCACTTTTTTTGTGCTCGCCGCGACAGCCGCGAGCCTCAAACTGTTGCATTCACGCCATATGATCATATCGTTACAATTGTCAACATGCTGTGACATTGGCAGTTAGGATGCGCTGGCTGGCGCGATAGCTTGGCACTAGCCTTGCTGTTGCGCCGCAGCAACATTCTCCCAGGCGAGGACCGCCAGCCATGGCCACGAAAGGCAAAGACATCCTGCCGCCGCCGCCCGATCCCCAGGCGCTATCCGAGTCCACCGCGGCCCTGTTGCGCGAGCTGGTGGCTCACTTGCGACAGAACCGGACGCAGCTGCGCGAGGAGTGGGCGCGGCGCATCACGCGGGCCCAGCTGCTCACGGCGATGACGGAGGAGGAGATCTTCGCCGAGGCCACGTCGGTGTACGACAACTACGTCGAAGCGCTCGAGACGGGGACGTTCGAGGCCCTGCAGGCGTATGCGCGCAACCTCTCCGAGCGCATCATCCCGCGAGGCGTCGAGACGCACGAGGTCGTCGGCATCGTGCTGCTGTTGCGTGACGTGCTCGCCCGCTCGCTGTTCGCTAAGTACCACGAAGACTTCGACAAGCTCAACCGCATCCTCGACGCCTACGAGCCGGCGGCGAACCGCATCGCCAACACCGTGGCCGTCGGCTTCGTACAGGAGCGGGAGCGTATCATCCGGCAGCAACAGGAGGCAATTCGGGAGCTGTCCACGCCGGTGCTGCAGGTGCGGGAGCGATTGCTGATTCTGCCGATCATCGGCGTCATCGACCCGCAGCGCGCGCGGCAGCTCACCGAGCAGTTACTGCGCGCCATCCGCACCAACCGCGCGAAGGTGGTCGTGATCGATATCACGGGCGTGGCCGCCATGGACTCGAACGTCGCGAACCACCTGGTGCAGACCGTCGAGGCCTCGCGCCTGCTGGGAGCGACGGTCATCGTGACGGGCCTCTCCCCCGAGATCGCGCAGACGCTCGTAACGATCGGTGTGGACCTGAGCGAGATGGCCACGGTGGGCGATCTCCAGGGTGGCATCGAGGAGGCGGAGCGTCTGCTCGGTTACAAGGTCGTCCCGCAGGAAGAGCTGGCTCCGAAGGCGTGAGTCGACTCCCCACTCCGTCGACGGAGGGCGTGTGGAAGTCCCGATCCTGAAGCAGGGCCACTACCTGATCGCGTCCATCCAGTCGGCGCTCACGGACGCCGATCTCTCGCAGCTGCGCGAGGCGCTGATCGAGCGCGTCGGGCGGTTCCGGGCCCGGGGCGTGATTGTCGACGTGACGGCCCTCGACGTGATGGACTCGTTCGCCGTCCGGACCCTGCGCGACATCGCCCACATGGCACGGCTGCGCGGCGCGGAAACGGTGATCGTCGGGATTCAGCCCGAGGTCGCGTTCGCGATGGTGCAGCTCGGCCTGACGCTCAAGGGCGTCTCGACCGCGCTCGATCTCGAGGAGGGTCTGGCGTTCCTGGATCGGCAGACGCAGCTCCGCATCGAGCGGGGATCGGGACGCATCGACCGTGGCTGACGAGCTGCTGATTCCGATCGCCGCCGACGTGGATGTCGTCACCGCCCGACAACGCGGGCGGGATCTGGCGGCGGAGGCGGGCTTCTCGAGCGGGGATCAGACGGTGATCGCCGCGGCGATTTCCGAAATCGCCCGCAACATCCTCATGTACGCCAAACGAGGCGAAGTCATGCTCAGCCTCGTCACGAACGGCGACCGCCAGGGCGTGGTGATCATCGCACGGGATCAGGGCCCGGGGATCAAGGACGTGTCGCGCGCGCTCGAGGACGGCTACTCCACCTCCGGCGGACTGGGACTGGGGCTTCCCGGGGCGCGACGTCTGATGGACGATTTCGACGTGAGCTCGAACGTCGGCAAGGGAACCACCGTGACGATGAAAAAGTGGCGCCGCGTCAGTGCGTGAGACCTCCGTGAGCACGCCGCGCCTGATCGACTGGGGCGTCGCGACCCTCGCCCTCCCCGGAGAAGTCCAGTCCGGCGACCTGCATCTCGTCAAGCCGGTCGGGACCGGGGTGCTCGTGGCCGTCGTGGATGGACTCGGCCACGGTGCCGAGGCGGCGACGGCCGCGCGCACCGCCGTCGCCGCGCTCGAGCGGCACGCCACGGAATCGCCGCTGCCGCTCATCGAGCGCTGCCACCGGGCCCTCAAGGGAACCCGCGGCGTGGTGATGAGTGTAGCGATGTTCGCCCGACCCGAGCGGTCGATGACGTGGCTCGGCGTCGGCAACGTCGAAGGCTTGCTGCTGTACGGCGACGGCGTCGCGCGGTCGGGCTCGCCGCGGGCGAGTCTGGTGACGCGCGGCGGCATTGTCGGATCGGAGCTGCCACGGCTCCACCCGGTGGTCCTCCCCATTACCCCCGGCGATACGCTCATCTTCGCGACCGACGGCATCCGGGAGGGCTTCGGCGAAGGGCTGCCGCCCGAGGCGACGCCGCAACAGCTCGCCGATCAGATCCTCGCGCGCCACGGCAAGGGCACGGATGATGCGCTCGTGCTGGTCGCCCGGTATGTGGGCGGCGCCGCCACGAGGGGATGATTCCACGAGCTCGCATGGAGCCCTCGGTCTGGTCCGCGGCGCCGGGTAAGGAGGCGTTGGCGCTCTTGCGGATTCTCGTGGTCGCCGGCGAGGGCGGGAACGCCGGTGGTCTGCTGCAAAACCTGCGACAATGGGCCGACGACGGGCGGCTCGAGATCGACACCGCGCCGGACCTGCCGCGCGCGGTACGTCAACTTGCCGCCCAGCGTTGGGACGTCGTCCTGGCGGTGCTCGGCGAGCACCCGGACGACGACCTCTCCTGGTGGGTCGACACCCTGCGCGGGGCCACGGGGAGTCCGCGACTCATCGCCGTCGCGCAGGCGCCGTCGATGGGTCTGGTGCTGCGAGCGGAGAAGTCGGGCGTGCTCGACCTCCTCTCGCTGCCGCTGCGCCGCGACGAGCTGATCCGCGCGCTCGAGCGACTTCGCTCCGTGGCCAGCGAGACCGCGGTTCCGCTCCCGCTCGTCGAGCCACACGCAGTCGGCCCGTACGCGCTGGTCGGCCAGAGTCCCGCCATGCTCGACGTGTACAAGCTGCTGGCCCGGGTCGCGGGGAGCTCCGCCACGGTGCTCGTCCAGGGCGAGTCCGGGACGGGCAAGGAGGTCGTCGCCCGCGCCATGCACTTGAACGGACCGCACGCGTCGGGCGCGTTCGTCGCGGTCAATTGCGCCGCGATCCCCGAAAACCTGCTCGAGAGCGAGTTGTTCGGTCACGAAAAGGGCGCGTTTACAGGCGCCGTCACACGTAAGATCGGTCGCTTCGAGCAGGCGGGGAGCGGGACCCTGTTCCTCGACGAGATCGCCGACATGAGTCTCGCGCTGCAGGCGAAGATCCTGCGCGCGGTGCAGGAGCGCGAGATCGAGCGGGTGGGGGGCGGCGAGACGATCCCCATCGACGTGCGCCTCATCGCGGCCACCAACCGCGATCTCAAGGAGGCGATCAAGCAGGGACGGTTCCGCGAAGACCTGTACTATCGCCTCGCGGTCGTCACGATTCGGCTCCCCACGCTGGTGGAGCGGGGCGACGATCTCGTCTTGCTCACCGCCTATTTCGTCCGCCAGTTCGCCGACCGCTACGGGAAGGGGATTCACGCCATCTCGGACCGCGCGCTCGAGCTGCTGCGCGCCCACGCCTGGGTGGGCAACGTGCGCGAGCTGCGCAATGTGATCGAGCGGGCCGTCATCGTGGCGACCGACAAGACGCTGCGGGCCGAGCACCTGCCGGACGAGCTGCGGGGTGAGGAGACCACACTCGCCGACCGGCCCCAAGGCGGCCTGCTCACTCTGGCAGAGGCAGAGGCACGACATATCGCCAAGGTGCTGGCCCATACGAACGGACAGATCGGCGCGGCCGCGGAGATCCTCGGGATCCATCGCAACACGCTGACGCGGAAGATGAAGGAGTACGGGCTGTGACCGGGCCCCCGCCCATTCGGGTCGAGAAAGCGCTCGCGCTGATGCCGGAGCTCGAGGCGCTCGAGCCCCTGCGCGCGCTGCTGGTCTCAATCGCCCGGCCGGACGAGGCCACGATGTGGTCGAGCTCGGGTCCGTATCTCACGCTTGGGAAGCGGGGCGTCCACCCGGACGAGCTGCGGCGGCGGATGCCGCAGGCGTTTCACCGCATCACGGAGCACCTGCAGGCGCTCTTCAAGGCACAGGTGGAGGCGCTCGAATGCCAGCAACGTGCCGACGCGCCGGGCGTGGTCACGGCCCTGCTGCGCGCCGGCCGGCTCGAGGAGGAGGTGGGCCGCCACACCCAGGCGCGGGCCTGGTACGAGGTGGCGCTCCGCGTCGCGGAAGCACTCCAGGACCGCCGCCCGGAGGTGGAGGCGCTGCACGCGCTGGGCTACGTGTGTCTCGCGCTGGGCGAGTACGCCGCCGGCGCGCGTCATTTCCAGCGCTCGCTCGCCCTCGCCGAAGCGGAGTTCGATCAGGCGGGGGCGACCGCCGCATCCGAGGGGCTGGGAGACGTGGCGCTCGCGCAGGGTCAATGGGGCGGCGCCCATGCGTGGTACAGCCGCGGACTGCGGCTGGCCGAGGCCGCGGGCGACGCGCCGCGCGCCGGCCGGTTGGAGCGGCAGCTCGGGGTATTGTCACGGAGGCAACGCGACCTGGCCGCTGCCGGCGACTTCCTGCGGCGGGCGCGAGAACGCTTCGAGGCCGCCGGTCTCGCGGACGAGATGGCGGGCGTGCTGAACGAGCAGGGACGGCTGGACGCCCAGCTCGGGCGCCATACGGCCGCCTCGGCCGCGTACCGAGAGGCGCTGGCCTGGGCGCAACGGGCGCCACGGGACGCGCGTCTCGAGCTGTCGATCCGCTTGAACCTGGCGGAGCTGGACCTCGAAGCGGGCCGGCTCTTGGAAGCCGAGGCGGAGCTGCGCCGCGCCGAGCAGGTGGCCATCGGCGGCCACGTGATCCGCCGGCTGGCCCAGATCTACACCCTCATGGGCCGGCTGCGCGGCGCCCAGGGAGACGAGACGGGGTTCGTCTTCTTCGAGCAGGCGATCGAGCTCGCCAGGGCCGTGGAGCACTCGGCGGCCACCGAAGCACAAGTGTACCACGCGTACGGGTTGTTCCGCAGCCGGCTCGGGCAGCAGGACGAAGCCCGTGCCTACCTCGAGCGTGCCCGAGAGCTCTTCGCTTCGCTCGGAGAAGCGGTCGAGCGCGAGCGCGTCGAGGCGGAGCTCAGAGCGCTGTCGGCCTGACCGCCGCCTAGTTGTTGGTCAGCGGGTTCTTCCCGCGGGTGGTGTCGGACTTGGCGGGCGTCTTCTTTTTCTGCGTGGATGTCGCCGGCTTCGCGGTGGTGCTGGACCGGGTCGCCGCTGGCCTGGTCGAATGCGGCTTGCCGCCACCACAGGCTGCGAGACCGATCAACACCGCGGCCGCGGCTGTCAGGACGGTTCTCGACATGACGCCCTCCGAGAGACGGGGTTCGGCTCCAATATAAGACCGCGGGGCCTCCCGAGGGGTGCTACCCCCCGTCCCGCATCAGCGGTCGGGTGAGGCAGGTCGGCCCGCCGCCCCCCTTGAGACAGATCTCCCGCCCGGCAAACTCACGCACGGTCACCCCGGTGCGCTCGAGCCGGGCGCGCGTCTCCGGGTTGCCGGCGATCATGAGCACGTCGCGCGGCGCCACCGCCAGCACGTTGCACCCCAGCGTGTCGAACTCCGCCTCCGGCACCTCGACGAGCGCGATGCGGCGGGACGTCAGCGCCTCGCGAAATGGCACCGGCAAGAGGGGCGCGTAGACGAGGAATAGGTCGCGATCGATCGGGCTCACGATCGACATGAGGTGGAACACGTCCTCCGGGCCGTGCCAGTGAGGCAGGGGCACCACGATCACTTCGTCCACGCAGTCCCGGACGAGATCACGCAGCTGGCGGATCCCCGCTTCGTTGGTGCGGTAACCGCGACCCACGGCCAGCGTTCGCTCGTCGATCCAGCACACGTCCCCTCCCTCCACGGTCCCGTCGCCGGTGATGCGGCCGCGAATCGGGATCCCGGCGGCGCGGAACGCGGCCTCCTGGACGGCGGGCTCGGTGCGTCGTTGCGGCTTGCCCATGTTGCACAGGATGACGCCCCGATTGCAGACGATGGAGGCGTCGCGCGGGTAGAGCGAGTCTAGGCCTACCGTGTCGTCGAATGGGAGGTGCAGCGTCTCGACGCCGGCGGCGTCGAGCAGCGCGAGGAAGCGCTCGTACTCGGGCGTTGCGGCGGTGACGTCGGGGCGGGCGAGGTATCGCAGGTCGCGCCACTGACGCTCGACGGCGGCGGCGTCGCCGAACGCGTCGCGCGCGTGCTTCACCGCGACCCGGCGGAGTTTCCCGACCTCCGACTGTCCTCCGACCGTGTGCAGCATCGCTGGCCGTCACGTCCGAGTGGCAGCAAGTTTAGCCGGGTTCCCGCCGCCTGTCATTCCACGAGGAGATCGCTATGAGCGATTGGACGATAGACCGCCGCGCGTTTCTCGAGCATGCCACGGTGGGCGGCTCGGTAGCGGCATTGGGCCCCGGGCTCCCCGCGCTTGCGCGCGGGGTCAGTCGACCCAGGGCGCGGGTACCCGCGCCCTTCGAGCTCGAGGAGGTGACCATCGCCGAGCTGCAGGCAGGCCTCGAGTCGGGAAAGTACACCGCCCGCTCGCTCGTGGCGGCCTACCTCCAGCGCATCGAGGACCTGGACGGGAAGGGACCGGCGCTGCGCGCCGTGCTCGAAGCCAATCCCGACGCGCTGGCGCAGGCCGGCGCGCTCGATGCGGAGCGCAAGGCCAAAGGTGCGCGTGGGCCGCTGCACGGCATCCCCGTGCTCGTAAAGGACAACGTTGCGACGCGGGATCGGATGCAGAGCACCGCCGGCTCCCTCGCGCTCGTCGGGGTGGTGCCCCCGCGCGACGCGTTCCTGGTCGAGCGGCTGCGCGCGGCGGGCGCGGTCCTGCTCGGGAAAGCGAACCTCTCGGAATGGGCGAATTTTCGCTCGACCCATTCGTCCAGCGGCTGGAGCGGGCGCGGCGGTCAGTGCCGCAATCCCTACGCGCTTGACCGGACGCCATCGGGGTCGAGCTCCGGCTCGGGTGTCGCCGTGTCGGCGAACCTCTGCGCGGTGGCAATTGGAACGGAGACCGACGGCTCGATCGTCTCGCCGTCCACGTGCTGCGGTATCGTAGGGATCAAGCCGACGCTCGGTCTCGTGAGCCGGACCGGCGTGATTCCAATAGCCCACAGTCAGGACACGGCCGGCCCCATGGCACGGACGGTGGCGGACGCGGCGATCCTGCTGGGCGCGCTTACGGGGGTCGACCCGCGCGACGAGGCGAACGCCGCGAGCGCCGGCCGCTCGCGGACCGAGTACGCGAGTGTGCTCGACCCCGCCGGCTTGAAGGGCGCGCGCCTCGGCGTGTGCCGCTCCCGGTTTATGGGGTACAGCCCGGCCACTGACGGCCTGATGGAGAGCGCGATCGACGCGCTCAAGCGTCTCGGCGCGGTGATCGTGGACCCTGCGGACATCGCCACCGCGGGCCAGTTCGACGAGTCCGAGTTCGCGGTGCTGCTGTATGAGTTCAAGGCGGACCTGAACAAGTACCTGCGAGAGTGGGCTCCCGCTGCCGGCCCGAAGACGCTCGAGGACCTGATCGGGTTCAACGAGCGCGCGAAGGACAAGGAGATGCCCTACTTCGGGCAGGAGATCTTCGCGCAGGCGCAGGCCAAGGGACCGCTCACCGACCAGGACTACCTGCGCGCGCTCGACAAGAATCACCTGCTTGCGCGCACGCAGGGGATCGACACCGTGATGGCCGAGCACCAGCTGGACGCGCTGATCGCGCCCACGGGCGGACCGGCTTCGCTCATCGATCTCGTGAACGGGGATCCGGGAGGGGGCGGAAGCTTCTCGACCCCCGCCGCAGTCGCGGGCTACCCGCACGTCACGGTGCCGATGGGACACGTGCGCGGGTTGCCGGTCGGGCTCTCCTTCGTCGGGCGACCCTGGACCGAGGCCCTGTTGATCAAGCTCGCGTTCGCGTACGAGCAGGCGACGAAGGCCCGGCGACCGCCGCGGTTCCTGCCTACCGCGGTCTTCACCTCCTGACCCCCTCTCCCTGCGGGAGAGGGGGAACGGCACTAGGCTCGGCCCCCGAGTTCGGCGTGCCGGAAACACGTCACGAGGTGATCGTTCACCATCCCGACCGCCTGCATGAACGCGTAACAGATGGTCGGTCCGACAAAGCGGAAGCCCCGCTCCGCGAGCGCGGCGCTCATGGCATCCGACTCCCGGGAGCGGGCAGGCAGATCGCGCAGGGTACGTCGACGGTATTGCTTCGGCGTCCCGCCCACGTACCCCCAGAGAAGGACGCCAAACGAGCCGCCCTGCTCCTGGAACGCGAGAAACGCCCGGGCGTTGCCGATGGCGGCACTCACCTTCTGGCGGTTGCGGACGATCCCCGGATCTTTCAGGAGCTGCGCGATCTTCCGGCGATCGTAGCGGGCCATGCGCTCCGGGTCGAACCCGTCGAACGCCTCGAGGAAGCGGGCGCGCTTGTGCAGGATGACGCGCCAGGAGAGCCCGGCCTGGAAGCCGTCGAGCACGAGCTTGGCGAACAGGTCCTGGTCGCCGTGGAGCGGTACGCCCCACTCTTGGTCGTGGTAGGCGAGCATCAGCGGGTCGTCGCCCCCCGCCCAACAGCGCCTGATCACGGTGCGGCGACGGGCAACGTGACGTGAGACGGGTAGCGTACGGACCGGTAAATGCGCTGCGTCGCCGTGCGATAATCCGAGTCCTTGGCGAGGAAGATGTTCGGGACGTAGGTCTGCGGGTTCCGATCGATGATCGGGAACCACGTGCTCTGCACCTGGACCATGATTCGATGACCCTGGAGGAATCGGTAATCCTGGGTGTGGAGATCTACGACGTACTCCACGACCGCGTTCGGCACGATCGGCTCGGGGCGCTCGAAGCTGTTGCGGTACCGCCCCCGAAACACGTCGTTTGCTACCATGAGCTCGTAGCCGCCGAGTTTCGGATCCGTGGGATGGTCCTCCGGGTAGACGTCGATGAGCTTCACGATCCAGTCGGCGTCGCTGCCGGTGGTGGCCGCGAACAGATGTGCGACGATGTCGCCCCGCACCACCACGTCCTCCGCGAGCGGCTCCGTTTCCCAGCTCAGCACGTCCGGCCGGCCCTGGACGAAGCGCTGATCCTGGAGCAGCCAGGTGTACCAACCCGATCCCTTCGGATAGTAGGTGGGCTCGATCGGGCGGGCCCGGTACGGCACCGGATGCGCGGGGTCCGATACGTAGCTGTCGAACGCGGAGGGCGCACGCTCGAGGGGGGGGCGCTCGAAGGACAGCCGGCCGGCGGAGGCGAAGTACAGGTCGCGCGCGCGACTGGTGCGCGGTGGCCATGCGTCGCTGCGCATCCAGCGGTTGGCCCCGGCCTCGAAGGTGAGGGCCTCCGGCAGGTCGAGGGGCTTGTCCTTGAGGTAGTGCGCGAAGAACGCCGCCTGCACGCTGTCGCGGAAGTACTCTCCGGTATTCGCGCCGAAGCCGATGTTGCCGAGCTTGTTGCCCGGCCCGCGCGCCCACCCGCCGTGGTTCCACGGGCCGACCACGAGGAAGTTTCGGTTCAGCGAGTCGTGCCGCTCGAGCAGCTCGTAGATCTTCAGCGGCCCGTAGAAGTCTTCCTGGTCCCACCAGCCCCCGACGTTCAACGTCGGCACCGTGACCCGGGTCAGGTACGGCCCGATCGCCTGACGCTGCCAGAACGCATCGTAATTGGGGTGCGCGACGAAGTCGTTCCAGCTCGGCAGCGACCCGTGAAGGTAGCGCGCGTTCACGTTGGAGAGTGCGCCGAGGGCCAGGTACCAGTCGAACGTGTCGTAGCGGTCGAAGGTGAACTGTGCGTTCGTGTCGGAAGCCTCGGTGAGGACCGCGTACTCGAAGCCATAGCTCAGCCGGAAGGCGCCGTTGTGGTGGAAATCGTCGCCCAGGAACATGTCCGCGGGAGACGCCTGGGGCGACACCGCCTGGAGCGCGGGATGGGGATCGAGCATGGCCATGGCCGTGAGCCAGCCATCGTAAGAGATCCCGAGCATTCCAGCGCGGCCGTTGTTGCCCGGGATGCTCTTGAGGAGCCAGTCGATCGTGTCGTAGGCGTCCGTGCTCTCGTCGATCGCGCCGGCATCGGCGGTGCTTCGCGGCGGGCGTTGCATCACGAACCGTCCCTGCGATTTGAAGCGCCCCCGGATGTCCTGGAACACGAAGATGTATCCCTCGTCTGCCAGGGCTTTCATGTAGCCGGCGAGGACCCGGCGCGGCGCTTCGTCGATCCCGTACGGAGTGCGCTCGACGATGAACGGCAGCGGACCTGGGGTGGCCTTCGGCACGAAGATGCTGGTGTGGAGCCGAATACCGTCGCGCATCGGGATCATCGTATCCACCTTCGTGAACGCGTCGGTCGGGTCGGATGGCTGCTGGGCCGCGAGCGGGGCGACGACACACGACAGTCCGAGCAAGAGCCCCTGATACTGCGGCACGAGAGCCTCGTGGAGAAAGCGTGACCAATTGTGCATCGCGCACCGCCGCGCGGCCAGCCCAGTAATAGATTGCACCGATGCGCTACCTTCGGGTGGTCGAGGAGCGGGGCCGCTACGTCGCGTCGCTGTCCGAGGCGCCTGCGCCAACGCCCGCGCGGGGCGAAGTGCTCATCCGGGTCACGGCGTCGGGCGTGAACCGCGCCGACTTGAGCCAGATCGCCGGACGTTACCCACCACCGCCCGGTGAGTCCGAGATTCTGGGGCTCGAGGTCTCGGGCACGCTCGACGAGACGGGAGAGCCGGTCTGCGCGCTGCTCGCGGGCGGCGGGCACGCCGAGTGCGTCGCGGCACCCGTAGGCCAGGTGTTTCCGGCGCCCGCGGGGCTCGACCTCGTCACGGGGGCGGGCATCCCGGAGGCGTTCCTCACGGCGTTCGTGAATCTGATCGTCGAAGGGGGCCTCGAGCGGGAGGCGACGGTCCTGGTGCACGCGGGCGCGTCCGGGGTGGGGCTCGCGGCCATCCAGATCGCGAAGCTTTGCGGCGCGCGCGTGGCCGCGACGACGCGCAGCGCCGACAAGCTCAAGGCCATCGAGGCGGCAGGAGGGGATCTCGCCATCGACACCGTCCGCCGGGACTGCGTGACGGAGATCGAGCGGTGCTGGGGTCGCGACGCGGTCGACGTGGTGCTCGACCCGGTGGGGGCGTCGACCTTGGCCGGGGACCTGCGCGTTCTCAGGACCGGGGGACGGATCGTGATCCTTTCCACCATGTCGGGGTCCGAGGCGGCGCTCGACCTTGCGCTGCTGATGAGGAAGCGCGGCCGGATCGTGGGCTCGACGCTCCGGGCCCGGAGTCGCGCCGAGAAGGCGGCGATCGTCAGCCGGTTCAAGAGCGAGATGCTGCCGGGCTTCGGGAGCGGGGCGCTGCGCGTCGTCGCCGATTCCGTATTTCCGGTTGCCCGGGCGGCGGAAGCGTTTCAGCGCATGCACGAGAACCGCAATGTCGGCAAGATCCTGATCGCCTGGCGACGCGACTGATGTATCTTTCGCCGCCGTGAAACCGGTCCGGGCGCGAAGGTTCGTCTACGCTGCGGCCGTTGCGGCAGCGTGTCGGGGAGGGGGCGCGCGTAAGCCGGCTGCCGCGCGGGTGGCGGCGTCGGACACCGCGTCCCGGCACGACACGGCCAATCTGTACGTCGCGGCGGGGGCGAACGCGCTCTCGAGCATCGCTGCGCGGGCGCAGCCCCTCGTGTACGTCCCGAATTCGCACGACGGCACGGTCAGCGTGATCGATCCGCGCGCCTATCGCGTGGTCCGCACATTCCCCACGGGCGCGCTGCCACAGCACGTGGTTCCGTCCTACGATCTCACCACACTCTGGGTGGCGAACAACCGAGGCAACACCCTGACGCCGATCGATCCGGTCACCGGTCGCGAAGGCACGAGTGTGCCCGTCGCGGACCCGTACAATCTGTATTTCACCCCGGACGGCCGGTTCGCCATCGTCGTTGCCGAGCGGCGGCGGCGGCTCGATTTTCGAGACGCGAAGACGATGACATTGGTGCAGTCGGTTCCGCTCGCCTGCAAGGGCGTCGATCACATGGAGTTTACCGTGGACGGGCGGCTCGCCCTCGCGACCTGCGAGTTCTCGGGGCAGCTCGTGAAGGTCGATCTCGAGACCCGCAGCGTCATGGGCTATCTCACACTCGACCCCGGGGGACTGGACAGTGCGAGCATGCCGCAGGACATCCGCTCGTCCCCGGATGGCCGGGTGTTCTACGTCGCCGACATGAGGGCGAACGGTGTGTACCTCGTGGACCCCGACGGATTCCGCCGCATCGGGTTCATCGCAACCGGCAAGGGGACGCATGGGATCTATCCGAGCCGCGACGGGCGCTTCATGTACGTCACGAACCGTGGCTGGAATACCACCGCCGGCGGACGGCACGGGCCCGGGTCCGTCAGCGTCCTCGACCCGCGGACGCAACGCGTCGTGGCGACGTGGCCAGTTCCCGGCGGCGGCAGCCCCGACATGGGGAACGTGAGCGCCGACGGGAAGGAGCTTTGGGTGTCGGGTCGGTACGACGAAGAAGTCTACGTTTTCGACACGGGAACGGGGCGGCTGACCCACCGCATAAAGGTAGGGCGCGAACCGCACGGACTGTGCATGTGGCCGCAGCCGGGCCGCTATTCCTTGGGCCACACAGGAAATATGAGATAGACAAGACGACGTCGAGCAGAGTCGTCACGTACAGACGTCACGAAGAGACGTGGAGGTGGGATGACCGGGATCAAGGGGAAGCTGATTCTCGTCACCGGAGCGAGCTCGGGGATCGGGGAGGCGTGCGCTCGGCGGTTCGCGAGCGAGGGGGCGGATCTGGTCCTGTGGGCGCGGCGGGCCGAGCGTCTGGAGCAACTGGCGGCCGAGCTCGGCACGGCGCACCGGGTGTCCCTGTCGCTGGCGGTGGTGGACGTACGGGACCGCACGGCGGTCAACCGGGCCGCCGAGGCCCTCGTGCGTGCCGGTCGCGTGCCGGACGTTCTCCTCAACAACGCGGGGCTCGCGAGCGGCCTGGCGAAGATTCACGAAGGCGATCCCGAGGACTGGGATCGCATGATCGACACGAACCTGAAGGGTCTCCTCAACGTGAGCCGGGCCATCCTGCCGCACATGGTCGCCAAGCGCCGCGGGCACGTCGTGAACATCGGCTCGACCGCCGGACACCAGACGTACCCAATGGGCAACGTGTACAACGCGACGAAATTCGGCGTGCGGGCCCTGACGGAGGGCATGAATCTCGACGTGGCGGGCACCCCGATCCGGGTCTCGGCGGTGGACCCCGGGTTCGTCGAGACGGAGTTTTCAGCGGTACGCTTCCACGGGGACCGTGAGCGTGCCAAAGCAGTGTACCAGGGGTTCAAGCCGCTGACGGCGGACGACGTCGCGGACGCGATCGCTTACGTGGTGAACCTGCCTGAACACGTGAACATTCTCGACTTGATCATCGTGCCGACGGCGCAGCGCAACGTGTACGTGGTGGATCGGGAGCAAACCTAGTCCTGGATCGGAAACGCGGCTCGTGCGGCGGCCGTGAACCGCCGGACGATGTCTCCCGCCGGCTCGATGCTCGCAATGCCGCTCACGCTCTTTCCCGCCTGCCAGTAGTCGCGCGACGAGGGTCCGGCGAAGTGGCTGCGCTTCAGGCGCCACGCCGAATTGAGGGCGTACAGGGTGCGCATGAGGTGCTTGGTCCGCCGATGCCGCAACAGCCAGCGTGCGATCG
>WNGD01006067.1_pt1 | contig 16658 bp, 13 predicted proteins | sample 5400671 | NCBI WGS metagenome assembly WNGD01 (sample SAMN13153369, study PRJNA577476) | soil metagenome | isolation source: 40 cm soil or saprolite under grassland replicate 2 | place: USA:California | collected 2016-06-15 | reverse complement strand
GCCCATTCCCAAACGAAGAGGTCGCTCTCCTACCAAACCATTGCTTGATCCGAGCAGACCCAAACTCACATCCGAGAGGCCCCGCGTTCGTCTTCGCAAGGGGGCCTTATGCTCGACCACCGGATAAGGGGGCTTTACCGCAAAATTGGCTCCATGTGTTTTCGAGAGCATGGAATAGGTCAACCGCCTGGCAATGCCTCCATTACGAACAGCCATCACCATCAAACCAGCGAGGCGGTCAAATTGTTTCTTGAACCATTCAAGCTGTGACTCTGCCTCATACTCACGATCTTCGCGTAAATCTCGGCGGAGTTGGGCACTGGATTTTTGTAATTCGGAAGCGACAATTTCACGAAACACGACGAGACTACTTTGCTCGGCAAGCTGCCCATTACGTCGAGCCATATCTTCGCGGATGAGATCAGCAATCACGGTATTCATCCCGTGACGTTCTTGCTCAGCTCGTTGTGCGACATAATTGCGTAATTCTTCAGGTATCCAGACATTGAGTTGCTTATCGGGCATACGAACACTCCCCATGAAGAGAGAAGAACGCCTGTTCATTTGTACCAGAGTATAACATATTGTGTCACATAGGGGAAGAAGGGGCGTTGCACGTGAATACATAATGAGCATGGAAGGCCAACAGGATTACATAAAAACTCTAGATAATCAAGCCGCTTGCGAAGCGGCTTAACATATTGAGTATGCAAGGAGTATGTAATGTGGGGGTGAGGCTTATCTTGCTTACCCCGCCGCAGCGTGGGTGACCCGGTGGTGGTGGGTGTGGCCCACTCGATACACTAGAACAATTGGGACGTATGTCGGTATGACGACCAATAATGAAGTCCATAGGGATGTTAATCTTTCCCAGTAATTGGCCGCTGCGGCAGCCGCCGTTGCTCGCCTGGATGCATCATCTTCGGCTGCCGATGGTGGCATGTTTGTCGGAGATGATGCCGCCGCAGAGTCTTGGTTTACCCGGATATCACGAGGGAACCAGAGATCTCTCCCATGTCCTTCAAGAGCTGCTACTCTGTCAGCGAGCAGCAGCTTGATGAAATGAGCAACAGAGATGTCCAGATCACCCGCCTCACGTTGCAGCCGTATCCAGGTCGGCGAGCGGCGATAAAAACCAATCGTGATATAGATGTTTTCCTCAATATTGCGCGGCATTACATCTTCTCCCGTCGTAGTCGTACTTGGCGAGCCAGTTCACTATACCCAAGCGCATTTGCCAATTCTGGTTGCGCTGGAATGGTGACATGGGGAATGATGGTCGCGATATCCCGACTGGGTAGTGGGTCATACCAAGAGGAGGCTGTGGTAAAATGAAACCATCATCGCCCCAAAAAGGAGCCCTCATCATGGTAACAATCACTATTTGCTGCCAATACTGTGGAAGTAAAGATTTAGTGTGTAACGGTCATGCATCGAATGGAAAGCAAAGATATCGCTGCAAATTATGTAAGAGACAAAGTCGTGAAAATCCTGCGTCCAATGGTTACACGGAGGAACGTCGTGAAGAAATCATAAAAGCATATCAGGAACGCGCGCAGTATGCGAGGACTAACAAGGACATTTGGTGTAGCATGGAACACGGTCAAAGATTGGCTAAAAAAAGGCAGCGAAGCTCCCTCCCTTGAGTGAAATATTGGTTGCACCAGACCCAGACGATCCAGATGCAACAATTCTGGAATTGGATGAATTATGGTCGTTTTTGTTTAAGAAAGTAAATAAGGTATGGGTGTGGATTGCTCTTTGTAGAAAAACACGACAGGTAGTTGCACAAGCTGTTGGAGATCGAAGTGAGAAAACATGTCATAAGCTGTGGAATAACATCCCAGGCGAATATCGTAAAGGACACTGCTTTTCAGATTTTGGAAAGCATATCAGGCAGTCGTTCCAGAAGATCAGCTGACGCAAGTAGGCAAGGAAACAGGTGAAACAGCACATATCGAGCGATGGAATTGTACGGCTCTCGCAACGTCTTGGGCGTTTCGTTCGTGAAACGATTTTTTTCTCTAAATCGATACTTATGCACATTATTTGTCTGGACCTGTTTCTTCATCGCTACAACCTGGACAGGGTCATCCTCCTAGATTGACCCACTACCTTTTTGTCACTGTGACAATTTTTCCTACAATTGCTCAAAAAAACCGCGTTCCCTGCGGTTTTGCTCGTGTATAGTTGCTTTTGAGCTGAGAACGTTCAGCATCTGGAAAAGAGAAGGAAGGATGACGTATGCCTAAGTCGGATGGACAGGGGAAGGCCGATCGGTTGTACTTGCTTTGTCAATTATTTGATCAGAAAGGGCGCAGGCTTAGGACTGGCGAGATTGCTGAGAAACTTGGCGTTGATGATGATACCGTCAGGTACTATATTAGTGAACTCAGTGCAAGTGGTCGGCTCCCTTTACGCAAGGATGGGCAATTCTGGATACAAGCCGAGGATACTTATATTGAGCAACTAAAGGTGCATCTGACGATATCGGAAGCGACTGCGCTTTATGTTGCTGCACGTCTCTTATCACAAATTCATGATGAGCGTAATAGTCACGTCATTCTGGCTCTTTATAAGCTGTCGGCGGCAATGCCTGAACCACTACGTGCTCACCAGCGTGTTCTAGTGGAGATGGCCGAGCAACGACAGAAAGATCAGGAAGATCGCTCTGGAGTTTTTCATGCTCTCACTATGGGCTGGGCAACACAGCGCAAAGTACACTTGGTTTATGATCCTCCACGCAAACGCAGGTTTGAAAGTTTGTTTTGTCCCTATCTGCTGGAACCATCTGGTATCGGACGTACCGTCTATGCGATTGGTTATAGTGAACCGCCCAATGCACTGCGCACATTTAAGCTGGAGCGTATTCAACACGCAACACTTACGAATGAAGCATTTGCTGTCCCCGATGATTTTGATGGTCCGCGCCGACTGGCAACTGCGTGGGGGGTGATGTATAGCGATGAAGAACCTGTAAAGGTTCGTTTGCGCTTTAGCCACACTGTGAAAAAACGGGTGCAGGAGACGCTCTGGCATCCATCGCAAACGATTACGATGACTCCCGAAGGATGCGAATGGACCGCTATTGTTGCCGAAACACTGGAGATAGAGAACTGGATTCGCGGCTGGGGGTCTGATTGCGAAGTACTTGCGCCCATAAGCCTGCGTGAGAAGGCAATTGCTCATATACGAGAAGCCGCACGCATATATAGTATTGCGTTCAAAGAGCCAGCAGCGCCAACAGAACCTGATGAAGACCTGTTCAATAGCTTCTTTGGAGAATGAAATATGGCAAATAGCAGACCGTTACGTCCATTTCAACGCGAGGTGTTAAGGCTAATCATGAATGGGAAAAATGTCATACTACAGGCTCCTACGGGCGCTGGTAAGACAGATGCGGCTCTGGCTCCCTTCATTCAGAATTTAGAACACGGCAGCGATAAGTTACCATATAGCTGTCTGTATGCAACTCCGATGCGCGTGCTTTCAACACAATTTCTGAAGAAATATCGTGATCGTATCGCTAAGGTTGATCAGGAGCGCGGTGGGAAAATAGCTGAGCCTTATCAGGATTTGCAGCTTCCTCCGATCTCTATTCAGACTGGGGAGCAGCCAGAGGACCCACAGTTCGAGTCGCTTCTGACGTTTTGCACTATCGATCAGTTGCTAGCAAGCTTTCTTGGTGTGCCATATAGCATCGATGGGCGGCACGCAAATATCAATGTTGCCGCCGTTGCAGGTTCTTATCTAGTACTGGATGAATTTCATCTGTATCCTTTGTTACGTGAAAACGAAAGTTGCTTTGGTGCACGCACAACGACATTGGCTATGCTGCGTCTTCTGCAATCGACAACGCGCTTTATCTTGATGACGGCCACGTTTTCTACGACACTCCTGGAAAAATTGGCAGCATTACTGAACGCCAGCATCGTGCAGGTGTCAGATGAGGATTTGCAGTTGATCTCGGCGGGCCGAGAACGCAAGTTTGAAGTTTCAGAAAGTGCATTGAATGCCGAGATGGTGCTTTCCAAGCATCAGGAAAAATCCTGTTCCCTTGTTGTCTGTAACACTGTGTTACGTGCCCAGATGCTGTATTGGCGCATAAAAGATGAGGCAGTTCGACGAGGCTGTAAGGTTATTCTTTTACATAGCCGCCTCACAGCCGAGGATCGGGCAGCACGCTCGGCAGAGGTGATGCATGAACTGGGACAGGCACCAAAGCAATGGGAGGATGATAAGCGCTATGGTTGGAAGGATGGCACATATTATGGGAAAGACCTTATTGTGATCGCCACACAGGTCGTTGAGGTAGGGTTAGATATCTCGGTACAAGTCCTACATACAGAACTCGCTCCCGCGAATAGTCTAGTTCAACGAGCTGGGCGCTGCGCTCGTTTTGCACAGCAGCAGGGGACAGTAATTGTCTATCCTTTGCTTGACGAAGAGGGAAATGAGCTTAGCTACAAACCATACCACAAAGAGCTTTGTGAGAAGACATGGTATGCCTTGAGGGAGCAGCAGTTTCACCTGACGGTTGTTGGTTTTAGGGAAGAACAGGCATTGCTCGACGCCGTTCATACCCAGGAAGATAGCGAATTGCTTGTTCTTTATGAGAATCAGCAGGGACACGGGACAATTGTTGAGCGTGTGTTTACAAGCCTTAATGAGAATAAACGCAGCATTACCTCTTCGCTGATACGCGATGTCGCCCAGATACATATTCTGATCCACAATACGCCAAAGGAAACTATTACTGAGGAACCCTGGAACTGGCAAAGTTTCGCGCTCCACCCGGATTCTCTGGCGAGTAGCTGGTCAGCATTGGAGAAAAAAGCGACTCAATTGGGCCTGGATTGGGTAGGGAAAAAAGCAGTGGCTCTACCTTCGGAAGATGCAGAGGCTGATAACAAGCGGAAAACGTTGTATACCTGGGACGATATTCCTACCTCTGGCAATACCTCCGCGACAGCGAGTACGTTACGTGAAGCGCTGATGGTTGTTCTGCCGACTCAGCTTGCGACCTATCATGAAGAGCTTGGTTTTGTGTTACTGGATGGATTGGAAGATGAGCTAGGATTACCTGCCAGAAGCATCGATCAGGCTATCCGTTTAGCAATTGCCTGTCACGACCTGGGTAAGCTTGGGGAGCAGTGGCAGCGTTGGGCATGGGATTGGCAAACACTACTGTTTGAGGAAAAAGGGTATCCAGTTCTACCTGATCAGTCTTACTTCTTTGCCAAGACTGACTTTGACTCGCAATCTGCCGAGCAAAAGGCATTGCGCAAGCAGATGACAATGCAGCGTCCACCACATCATGCCTGCGAAAGTGTGGTGTTAGGAGCGGCATTGTTAGCAGAAAGTCTCTTTGCTACTGTTGGTGAGGAGAAAGGGGAAATCTTAGTACGTGCGGCATGTGGGGCTATTGCTCATCATCACACAACCAATGCGCATACATACGAAACTATCCGCCTGAAGGATGGTGCGCTTGATGCGATAGACAGTGCATTGAGGGCAACACGACAACAGGAAACATGGACGTATGACCCGGATTGTGTTGATCTTGCACGGATTGAGGGTGATGATCTTTTGCCAATGAATCTCTCACCTTTTGATGCACCTATAACGAGGCCGCGCCAGGGGCGAATGCACGAGCTTGAAACCTGGGTCTACTTCGTTATTGTTCGTGCGCTTCGTCTATCAGATCAACGCGCAGACAAGTATGAATAAAATAGTGTTAGATGCTTGTCCTAAATATCCTAAAAACGGATCGCATTGAATGTGGCAAGCCCTACTAACGACCTACGTAACTTGCAGTATCCTGATTCTCATCGGATCGGCGTGATATGATTATAGCAATTTTCAAGGCAAGCCACAATAGGTAGACATTTTGGACATGGCAAACTAAAACCGCTTGACAAAAAAGGTTCAGCAGATTATAATCTTCTTGTGAACTTTAACCCTTACGTAGGTCATTAGACAGAGTCTGTTATAAAGTTCACAGAAAGGATTTTGTTATGCGTTACCATGTCGTCCTACAGTCAACAAACTCTGTAGGAGCCGATGTCAAGCGTATTGTACGGGGTCGTAATCAAAACGACGCTATTAAGTCCCTTGTAAAGTCGGAAAACTTACATAGGGTTTACGCGGCTTATGCATATCCTGTGCGAGGTCAACGTCAAGGTCCGTGTGCCGATGATTGGCGGCACAATATCCGCTGTTTCATCAACGGCAAATTTACAATGTTAACCGGCTTACCTCCTGTAATGGCGGTGAAGCAGCCCAATGCCCTGTAAACGTTGGGCTGTTGTAAACCAATGGAGCACCTGAGAAATGCTTTTTGGTTCTTACTATATTCTCTTACCTGGTCTGTCTAATGTCAAGGTGGCTGTGCATCTTTAAGATGCATAGCTGTACTACCATTATTAAAAATGGAAAGGAGACCCATTTGAGTGTGACCTATTATGTGGACAAGATGAGTGATACGTCGGCGGATACACTGCTAGCGGTAGGATTTACCTCGCTGCTAGGCGCTATTCATCACGATGTTTATCAGACGATGGATGGCGTCAGACTTGTGGATGCAGGCTCGTGCAATATTACTAACTTGCCTCAGCCAATTAACGCAGACAATTTACCGTCGCTGAAAGATATTCCGTTGGTGCTGCCACTTGACTCGCAAAAGCAACGTGAAAAGAAGGGCAAAAAAGCAATTGTTGGCTTTGACTATGACGGGGAAATAGAGCGTAGTCGCGTCTATCGCGCACTTGTTAAAGAGTTGCCACCAGAGTTACAAACACCCGATGCACGACGTAGACGAGATCCTCGGCTTGAAGCGATTCTTCCGCATGAGCCGGATACACGCCTGGGTCATTATCAAGCTATTAATCAGATGAAGATCGCTGGCAGTTTCAATGAGTTGGCGATGCGTTGGAGTGAACTGACCGAACAACAGAAACAATGGCATGTGACACTGCTCCTCACTCTGTTTAGCAGCCCTGACAATGATGTTATGGAGGCTATTGCTGCCTGGCAGAAGTATGCGAAAGAAGAGGGCATTACTGGCAAAGCACAGGTGACAGCGTTACAGATCGTCAATCCGACAACTGGGAAAGGAGCAAATAGAGAGAAAGCGAATGAACTGACGATTGGCAATCAGGGCAGCTTCTGGCTACTTGAGCTACTCAAGTTCAGAGGCTTTATGGAAGTAGCAGCGCCGCTTGTAATCAGGGAAAGTAAAGATCGCAAAACGTATGTGTTACAGCCGAGAGAAATTGAAGTCGGACAATTACAGTACATGATGAAGGAGTTTCGCGCTTCATTCTGGCCCTCAAGTGCGGTTAAGCTGGATATATTGTCATCTTTGCGTTTTGCGCAAATACTAGTGGACCAGCATAAAACACCTTATCGGCATACTCTGAACCTGTGGAAGAAACGCAAGCCACTGATTACGAACATTGCCCAGGGGTTTGAAGTAACATCTTACAAGGACCTAGGCAGCGCCTACGCGACGATGAATATTGCAACGATCAATCTTCCACTCTGGCTACTTCCTATGGATAACCTGAGATCGATTCAACAGAACGAAGAATTGCTAAATGAACACGTTCAGCTTATCCAGGGTATACGCAATAACAAAGGAGAGGAAGGTTCGGAGGAACATGAATTGCTACGTTTCTACCGCGATTTTCTTTCTGGTAATGACCTGCGACCACTCTGGCAATTCACGACTACCTATAGCAGCTATCTGATGAGCCAGCACGAACACGAGAAAAGCACCAAACGTTGGATTCGCCAACTGAGTTATGAAGGATTGGAGACAATTATTATGAGTGAGCAGATGAATGCCTCTCAAGAAAGAGACATTATCACTAGTGGAGAAAGTTTTCAGCGTGTTGCTGACGCGATACGTCGTGCCACCGTTTTCGCGCAATATAGAAAAGGTCAATTCGATGATCGTACGTACGAAGTACGTTATGGGCTAGGTCAAGAATTGATGCGTAAAGCACGCCATAAGCAAGAATTCTTGATCGCTCTCGCTCAGTTTTTGGTTGAATATAATGCCGAAACTGCCAGGGAAGACGAGAAGGCCGCGAGAGACATCGCAAATGAGAACAAGACAGGGGTACGCCCATTAACCTCAGATAACCGCAAGGACCGCAATCTTCGCTATATGACGGACGAAGCAGACTTACGAGCGATTGAGCAACTTGTTGATAAGCATGGCGCAGAACTGGTTGGCTCACTCTTAGTCGCATGCGGCTACTCATTTAAAAGTGCCAGCAGCGCAAGCAAGAAACTGGTTTAATAGAGTAAAAATGACAATTAGTGAAAATCCATCAACAAAACATAAAGGAGTTCAATACGATGAGCAATAATATTGCATCCCTGTCTATCGCAGCACGTGCTACGCTGAACATGCATAGTTTAAATAACGAAGGTGGCGAGGGCAACCAGATTCAAACACGCATGGTTGATATTATTGGTAGTGATGGCAAACTATACACTGTCAATGCGATTTCTGGTGATATGCTGAAGCACATTTTGATGGAGCATTTTTATCAACAGGCCCGTGCTCGTCATGTCCATCTCTGCCAGGGCTGTCAGAAATTTAATGCGAATCGCATTAACGCGGACGACCCATTTATGACCGAAACTGCAAAACTCAAAGACGGTGATTTCATTGACCGTGTGCTTGAGCACTGCGCAATTGACGATGTGGCAGGTATTCTCGTGACTGAGAATAAACGCTCGATTCCACGCAAGTCTATCAGCGAGTTTGGTTGGGTACTTGGCTTACCTGGGAAGGTGCGTACTGATAACTACTTCCATGTAAAATATGTTCCTGAACGTGGTGAAGAGAAACGGGCGGCTGACGCTCAAGAGCAGAAGACAGGAGCAAATTTAGGCCAGAGCATCTTCCATCGTCCATCATCTAGCGGCATTTATGCGTTTGTGTGCCATTTAGAGTTGGCACGTATCGGCTATAACGACATTAAGCAGGGTTATGCCATCAACGATGATGAAAGACAATTACGTGCATCACTGCTACTGGAGAGCCTACTCCACACGTTTATCGAGTTGAATGGAGCTATGCGCTCGTCACAATTACCGCATATGGTGGCGCTAGAAGGTGCAATTACGTTTAGCACAGGAACTATTCCGGCACCGCTAGTAAGTCCCCTGCTTGAAAAACCGAAACTATTGGTAGAAGGAAACGAGGTGGATAATCCTGACAATCGTTTTTTCTATAGAGAACAACTAGAAGGCATTGCGTCGGCGCTCAATGGCAGTAGCGAGCAGATAGTGCAAGTTGTATTATTCGATAGCATAAGCGATTTCGCCAGGGAGATGCGTACTCTGATCGATACTCACTCACCTTTCAAATTAGCGGTTGGAGCCAATAGCTAGCTAAAGGAAGGCTATCGTATGTGGATTGTTGCACAGTATCTACCCGTGTCTCACTTTTCGCTCAAGCCAGCAGCAGCAACATCATCGGGGGGTAAGACGCTGCTAGCTCCCACTCCTTATGCAATCAAAATGGCGTTGCTCGATGTCGCTATTCGCACTTTGGGGCTTGCCGAGGGTGAACGATTGTTTCCTACTCTGCGTGATCTTGCTATTTCACTGGAACTGCCGCGTGATCTGGTAGTGATGAAGGGATTTAGCAAAAGTTGGCGACCTGTAGAGTCAAAGGACTCGCAAAAGAAAGAGGAAATACGCGAGAATTTCGAGGCACGATTGCGCGAGAAGCTGGCTGAACGTATTGAGCGTGGGCAATATCCGTTTTATGCGACGATTGCTTACCGTGAGTATGTGTACTACCACCAGGCATTCCGTCTCGCACTGACTATGCCAACTGAGGTTTCGCTGCCGCCAGAATTGCCTCGTTTATTAGCCAGTATCAATTACCTGGGCAAGCGGGGTGGTTTTATACAGATCACGGAACTGCCGGAATTGGTGGAGCAGTTGCCAGAGGGACGCTTTGTGAATTTAACGCCGCAGCAGCTTGCGGCGTTTCAGAGCCAGGGGACCTTACAAATATTAGATGATTGTGGGCAGACGCTGACGTTTCAACGAGCAAACATTTATAGTACCCAGCGTATTACGCTGGCAAAAGAACGATTGTTGCGCCATGTGGTTCTGCCTTATCGGTTGAAACGTTCGAGTCGTAGTTATAGCTGGTATGAGTATATAGAAGAGGAAGAGTGAGTTATGAGCGTGACAACCTATCACTTTCTGTTCACGGCACAGGTGCTGACTCCTCTTGAACTGGATGAGCATAGTGGGTCGGCATTACGCGGCACGTTGTTTGAGGCGGTATGGCGACGATTTTGTACGAATAAAGCTTCTGCAAGTTGCACTGACTGTCCCTTGCATGCAGTTTGCCCTGTCAGCGCGTTGGTCGCACCACTCAGAGAGGAGAATCAGCGTGGGCGTGATATTCCTCGCCCGTATATCATTTTACCTCCCCTAGAAGCGCGTCGTTATGAATGTGGGCAGGCGCTGGTGTTTGGCATTACACTTTTTGGCTCGATCATTGAGCTGCTGCCTTATATTGTACTCTCGTTACAGGTGATGGAGACGTGTGGGTTGGGACGTAAACTGGCAGAAAATCATGGACAACGCGGCACATTCCGTATACAACATATCGAAGCTTATCACCCGCTTACAGGAGAACGACAATCTATTTATCAAGAGGGGAAAGCACTCGTACAATCACCTACGTTAGCGGTCTCGGCAACGGATGTTTCACATAAAGCAGCAACGCTGCCAGCGGATGCTGTTACACTCGATTTCCTGACTCCCACGCGCCTGATTGATCACGACCGCCTTTTGTATCATATCGCTTTCCGTTCACTCATGCTGCGTCTATTAGAACGCTTGGCAGCACTGGAGGCGACCTATAATGCTGCCGCTGGGGAGGAATGGCGCAACGCCGGCTGGCGATACGAGTTGGTCGCGCAAGCGGAGTTTATCACGTGTAATGACAATACGCACTGGGAAGAGGTGCATAGCTATTCGCAACGTCAACGGCGTTTAACCCCTATTAGTGGTTTTGTGGGCAAGGCAACATTTATGGGAAACCTGGCCCCGTTTCGGGAACTGTTGATCTGGGGCGAACTGGTACATGTTGGGAAAAATGTTGTGAAGGGCAATGGCTGGTACAAAGTTGCGGAGCCTGTCTGATATACTTGGGCCATCGATAAAATTTCCGTAAAAAACCGCATTCTCTGCGGTACGCGCTCTTTATACTTGGTTCCAGAAAGACAAATATATGTGTTTCTAGAACCAACAAGTAATAAGGAGAGATATGTCAATGGAACTTATTGTAGAAGGCAGGGGGTCACTTCTTGGCAAGCATCAGGGACGATTGCGGGTGACACGTGAGCAGAAAACGGTGACGGAAGTTCCGCTCATTCACCTGAAACAGGTGATTATTCTGGATAACGGGGTCAGCGTCTCCAGTGATGTGATCAGGGTGTGCAGCGAAGAAGGCATTCCTATCCATTTCTTAGATGGGCGTGGCAATGCGCTGGCAAGTGTTTATTCGGCAGGATTGACAGGAACGGTGCTTACGCGTAGAGCACAATTGCTGGCTTATGAGACGGAAATGGGGGTCGTTGTCGTAAAAGGCTTTGTGCAAGGCAAGCTAGAGAATCAAGCGAATCTGTTGCGTTACATTGCGAAATATCGCAAAGAGACCGAGCCCGTACTATATGAGGAACTGATGTTGGTAGCCGTTGAGATGCGTGATTATCTGCATGAATTGGAACAACTGAAAGCCGAAAAAATCGACCTGGTGCGCGAACGGGTTTTGTCTGTAGAAGGGCGAGCGGCGCAACGCTATTGGAGCGCGATTGGACGGATTATTCCCGGCGAGCTTGCCTGGCCGGGACGTGAGACGCGCGGGGCGCTGGATGCCTTTAACTCTGCCCTCAATTACGGCTATGGTATTCTCTATTGCCAGGTTGAGCAAGCACTCACGCTGGCGGGCCTTGATCCCTATGGAGGTTTTTTGCACGCGGATCGTCCTGGAAAGCCAAGCCTAGTCCTCGATTTGATCGAAGAGTTTCGCCAGATGGTGGTTGATCGCACGATTATCGGTCTCGTGAATAAACATGTCGCGCTGAAACAGGACGAAGAGCAGCGCCTGGACGAGACGACACGTAAAAAGATCGCTGAGAAAGTGCTTGAGCGGCTAGAGGCAGGCGAAACCTATGAGAAGAAACGCTATGCCTTACGCTTCATTCTCCAAAGTCAAGCTCGTCACCTAGCTTTGTTTGTACGCGGCGAACGGCAGCAATATGAGCCGTTTATCGGAGGATGGTAAGCAAATGCGTTACCTGCTCATTTATGATATCTCCCATGATGGCGTAAGAACAAAAGTGGCAGATGCCTGTCTGGATTATGGTTTAGAACGTGTGCAGTTCAGTGCATTTTTTGGTGAGCTGAGTAAAACCCATCAACGGGAACTGTGGGTACAGATAGAGCATCGGATCGGCAGGCACAGCGCCAGTGTTCACCTGTATCCACTGGATGAAAAAAGCTGGTTGGCCAGACGTGTGCTTGAACGTCAAGGAGTAGAAGAGAATGACTGAGTGGCTCCTGGAAGTAACTGACCTGAAGCAATATACAATGTGTCCGCGTATTGTCTTCTATCGCTATTGTCTTCCCAAGATACGCCCTGTCACTTTTTTGATGGAGGAAGGCATTCGCCGCCACGAGGAAGAAGAAGATCGTGAGGAACGGCGTAGTTTACGCAATTACGGTTTAACCACTGGTGAGCGTATGTATCATCTCACACTACGATCTGCACAACTCGGCCTCTCTGGTCGTCTCGACCTCGTTATTGCTACACCATCGCGCAGCACAGCAAACGCGGAGGCAATTGTTGTCGAGTACAAGTATACAGAACAAAAAGCTGGTGCACATTTCAAATTACAATTAGCGGCCTATGCTCTGCTACTGGAAGAAGCATGGAAGCTTTCTGTAAAGCGTGCATTCCTCTACTCGATTCCAAGAAGGCAGGCCGAAGTCATATCGATCACGCCACAACTGCGCAAAAAAGTGCTACAGACAGTAGCGAATATTAGACAGATGGTTGAGCGTGAAATCATGCCTGACCCTCCGGCAGCACAAGGACTCTGCGTCTCCTGTGAATTTCGTCGCTTCTGTAACGACGTTGTATAGTTCGAGCACGAAAAATACGGCTCTGAGCCTGCATCTTCGCAAATCGAAGCTACGAACTGCTTTTTTCCACAAATTTTCACCGCGAGTAAGTCAGAAGGGTGCAATTTACGCTCAAAAGAGGTGGCTACATATTCGCAAATCCCCGCCAAATTTCAGCAGAATCCGATTTGCGAAAAAGGAGACGCAAAGACTCTTTTCCGGTTCATTAATTGAGGAAAACGACGCGTTGAGAAGGCCAACAGGTGGCATTTTCCATCTTTATCGTGTAAAATGAACAACAACCACCTCTAAACCGCCAGCGGTTTCAGATTAGCGACCCGAGCATAGGGTACTGCAAGTCATGAGGCGCTAGATGACACATGGAAAGTGTCACGATGTTTCAGATTAGCGACCCGAGCATAGGGTACTGCAAGTGCAAGGAGCTTGTAGCCCAAAACGGCCTCACGATGTTTCAGATTAGCGACCCGAGCATAGGGTACTGCAAGCTCTTCGCGCCGTGCTCTATCCAATCCAGATAAGCAGTGGTTTCAGATTAGCGACCCGAGCATAGGGTACTGCAAGACCGGATCAGGCATCTGGAAAACGTGGGTCGCGCTCGTTTCAGATTAGCGACCCGAGCATAGGGTACTGCAAGAGGTATCATCGGAGCCGTTTACCACCTCTGCGACAGCTTGGTTTCAGATTAGCGACCCGAGCATAGGGTACTGCAAGCGCGTATCGTTGCTGCTTATGCAGCAGCTCGGCAGGCAGTTTCAGATTAGCGACCCGAGCATAGGGTACTGCAAGGCGCTACAGAAGTCGTTAGGACTCAATTTCGACGCGGTTTCAGATTAGCGACCCGAGCATAGGGTACTGCAAGCTACATGTGATGGTATTGTCCGTGCTGACCCTGGCTGTTTCAGATTAGCGACCCGAGCATAGGGTACTGCAAGGCTAGTTCCTCCGGTGACTTGCTGGCGTCTTCAGGCGTTTCAGATTAGCGACCCGAGCATAGGGTACTGCAAGAACGGGACAATCTTTGGTGAGCCATCTCCTATGTATGGTTTCAGATTAGCGACCCGAGCATAGGGTACTGCAAGTTTGACTTGCGCATAATACCGCCAACGCTACTACGAAGTTTCAGATTAGCGACCCGAGCATAGGGTACTGCAAGGACGATAGAAGATACTGCATCGCTACACTCAGCAAACAGTTTCAGATTAGCGACCCGAGCATAGGGTACTGCAAGAACTTCAGAAAGTGATTGGGCGCGACTGGAAACTGGTTGTTTCAGATTAGCGACCCGAGCATAGGGTACTGCAAGAAATAATCCCTGAGATGATCCCTGAAATGATGCCTATGTTTCAGATTAGCGACCCGAGCATAGGGTACTGCAAGAACTGGATACCACCACCAAAGCAACGGTTGGGGCATCCGTTTCAGATTAGCGACCCGAGCATAGGGTACTGCAAGTTTTCAGGGTACGCCACTACGGGCTGTGTGTATCCGTTTCAGATTAGCGACCCGAGCATAGGGTACTGCAAGATCTGCCGTTTCGTTGCTACAGGTCATCACGGGGAAGGGTTTCAGATTAGCGACCCGAGCATAGGGTACTGCAAGTGGTGTATCGGCTCACGTCGGTACATCAGTGCCTCTCGTTTCAGATTAGCGACCCGAGCATAGGGTACTGCAAGAATAATCGGGATCTCCGGCGCGGGGAGATCGTGGCAGGGTTTCAGATTAGCGACCCGAGCATAGGGTACTGCAAGATGATGGGTACGTCTGTCCGATATACCACGGAACGTGTTTCAGATTAGCGACCCGAGCATAGGGTACTGCAAGTGAGATTCTTGAAGGTCAACTAGTTGCAAGAGATGCAAGTTTCAGATTAGCGACCCGAGCATAGGGTACTGCAAGAAAAACTGGTCAGAATCCATCGAAAAAGCCTTGACAAGGTTTCAGATTAGCGACCCGAGCATAGGGTACTGCAAGTTTACGATCTCTTGCAGCATGTCCCCGAACTCATCATAGTTTCAGATTAGCGACCCGAGCATAGGGTACTGCAAGACGATCCTGCCTGCACAGGCCGCCGCGCAGGAGATGGTTTCAGATTAGCGACCCGAGCATAGGGTACTGCAAGGCCAATATCAAGCAACCAGGCGAGAAAGAACAGCAGTTTCAGATTAGCGACCCGAGCATAGGGTACTGCAAGACGTTCTGCTGTATAGGTCAGGTAGGTGTTGTCCGTGTTTCAGATTAGCGACCCGAGCATAGGGTACTGCAAGACGATATCCCGCAGCCGATACGCGGCTGGTAAGCAGAGTTTCAGATTAGCGACCCGAGCATAGGGTACTGCAAGTCTTTCCACTTTGTCCCATGACCGGCAATCGTGCGCGTTTCAGATTAGCGACCCGAGCATAGGGTACTGCAAGGCAACAGATTGGCCTGACCTTCGATATCAACAAGGCGAGTTTCAGATTAGCGACCCGAGCATAGGGTACTGCAAGACGATCCTGCCTGCACAGGCCGCCGCGCAGGAGATGGTTTCAGATTAGCGACCCGAGCATAGGGTACTGCAAGGCTACAAGTCAGTCCAGATCGCGGGATATGAGACGGGGTTTCAGATTAGCGACCCGAGCATAGGGTACTGCAAGGATGTCGGGGATCGTCATTGAGGGTGCGACCTACCTCGTTTCAGATTAGCGACCCGAGCATAGGGTACTGCAAGGACTTCATTTATCCAGTATGAGCATGAGCGTGAATGTTTCAGATTAGCGACCCGAGCATAGGGTACTGCAAGACTACTACTAAAAGAAGTACCAACCGGAAACACACTCGAGTTTCAGATTAGCGACCCGAGCATAGGGTACTGCAAGACCGTCGCACGGTAGCAGTATCGACTCGCAGTAAAGTTTCAGATTAGCGACCCGAGCATAGGGTACTGCAAGGACGATCTACGCGGCGTCGGGTAGCCCGACGAGTAACTGGGAGTTTCAGATTAGCGACCCGAGCATAGGGTACTGCAAGTGGTGGGTTGCTGCTGATGTATGCGCGATCCTAGAATTGTTTCAGATTAGCGACCCGAGCATAGGGTACTGCAAGGTGTTGGTGCAGAGTGGCACGCTCTCCGTCGATAGCAAGTTTCAGATTAGCGACCCGAGCATAGGGTACTGCAAGCATGCGTCTCTCCATTTCCTTGTGTAACATTCTTTTGAGTTTCAGATTAGCGACCCGAGCATAGGGTACTGCAAGCTTTGTAGGTATCGATGATGCGATTAAACTGGTCGCGTTTCAGATTAGCGACCCGAGCATAGGGTACTGCAAGGCCGTTCGCACGTTGTTTTGCACGTTGACTTATACTATGTTTGAGGGCATTTCCTAACTGTTAAAAGTCGGGTAAACTGACTCCAGACAAGGCTAGTTCCCTCGTCAAAGGAGTCAGTCGATGATGCCTTCAACTTGCAATCAACAGGCACCAGTCCCGC
>WNGD01003234.1_pt1 | contig 16664 bp, 10 predicted proteins | sample 5400671 | NCBI WGS metagenome assembly WNGD01 (sample SAMN13153369, study PRJNA577476) | soil metagenome | isolation source: 40 cm soil or saprolite under grassland replicate 2 | place: USA:California | collected 2016-06-15 | reverse complement strand
TCGTCGTCGGGGGTGGCGCAGGTTGGCGGTGAACTTGCCCTTCGTTCCCAGGCGCTGGTTTGCCAGTTGTCTCGCTTTCTTGCGGGGGGCGCCCAGGGCGGCAACGACAACCGGAGATAAGCGGCCAAAGATGTGACATAGGGTTCGTACATGGCGTGCAAGCGGGCGAGATCATCAAAAGTAGGATTGCGATGGGTAGCTTCTTGTGCCCATCCGAGAATTTGACGCAAGCGATCCCAATCTTCCGGCTTCAGGCGCTGGCTCGGGAACTGCCGCGGCGGAGTCGCGAAGACCTGTGCCAGGTCCACCACGGCGTGGCGTGCCATGGCGAAGGTGAGCCGTGCCTGGCGCTCCAGGGGTCCGCTCGCGGACACCATCACCAGAGCGCTGGCGTCGAGAATCGCCGTCAAGGCAGCGAGCCAGCTCTGATTGTCGTGTTGCGAGCGGAAGTAGGCCAGCACGGGATAGGAGAGATGGCTCTCCATCAATTCGGCGGACCAGCGCTCCCATTCATGGAGCAGCTGGCGCAGCGCTTCCTGTCCATGGTCCTCCCGGTGGCGATGGAGCAACTCCGCCGCCACGGGTGGAGACCCGGCGCGGGCGTCGAGCAGGGAGATGCTCACTTCCCGCCGCGAGAACCCCTGATACATCACCGGCAGATACCCGAGAACAAGAGCGAGAAAACCGAAACCGGTCCCGGATTCCAGCACCGCCAGCACCCGGCCCCCGGCGCCGAGGGGGACGACATCGCCGAATCCCAAGGTGAAGAAGGTTGTTCCGCTCAGGTAGAGGTATGTCGAAAAAGTGTGGGATTCGGGAGCCACGTTGAGCTGCGATCCGAGGGACCATTGCAGCAGCCCGAATCCGATGATCAACCCTGTCGCCCAGAATGCGAACAGGACCAGCAGCGAGAGAGGACCAAAGAAACCCAGCAGCGTCTCACGGCGGCGTCCTGGCGCAAGCGCGGCGAACGCTGACCATGTGCCCCATGTGGAGCGATAGAAGAGCTGCGCGAGCCGGAAGCGGCGGGTAACGCGGCGCGGGAGAATCACCGTCTCGAACGCGTCCCACAGCACAATGGCTATAACTGCGATGCCGGCGATGAAGGCCAATAGCACGTTTGTCTCGCTCGATGCGGAGAAGCTCCACTTCCTGCCTGGACGGACCGAAGGCCGTCCGTTCCGTTGCCTCACTCACTTCTTGTTACCGCCTTCGCGGAGTGCGCGAAGGGATTATACGTTGTCGAAACGAGAGGCGCTATGGCTTGGAACAGAAGGGGACGAGTTGCCGGAAGCCAAGCTCGAGAAGAATTCAAGCACTTTATTCACCACGGAGACACGGAGTACACGGAGAAGCACGGAGAACCCTAATGCCTCTGTGAAATTTCCGTACCCTCCGTGGTCGTGAGAAAAAATCGTAGCGCCGGCTTCCAGCCGGCAAAGGTCCTGTTGACCCAAAAGGAGTTGTCGAGGCTCAGATGCCGGCGAGACGCCGGCGCTACGATTTTTTCTCACGACCCGTGTCTCCGTAGTGAAACAGGACATGTTGCCGCTGCAGGGTCACTGTCTGAATCGCAGAGAAGAAACGAACGAACTTGACAATCGCATTTAGGGAATCGAAAATACACTCACCTTTTCATTCTGTTAGAGTTCCTGCGTGGAGGTAGGCCATTCTTAAGTTTTGGGCTGCTGCACTAATCATTTCCGCATTCTTAGCTCCTTCTCTCGCAGGGCAAACGCAACGCCAGGAAACCATTCAAACACATTACCAGCGGGCACAAGAGGCTATTCGTCAGGGCCGTTATGATGCGGCTGCCGGCGAATTCCTCGAGATTCTTCGCCTCGACCCCAAGCTGGCCGAAGCACACGCCAACTTGGGAGTGGTTTATTACACTCAGGGAAAATATTCCGAGGCCTCTCACTCCTTCCGGGAGGCTTTGAAACTTAAGCCCTCGCTCTCCAAGGCTGAACACTTTCTGGGGATGAGCGAGGCGAAGAGCGGCCGACTTCCGGAGGCGTTGCCGATTTTGGAAAAGGCCTTCAAAAACCCGGCCGATTACGAATGGCGGCAACAAACAGGACTCCTTCTGATTGAGATCTACTCTGCCAGGATGGAATTAGACAAAGCCCTGGATGTTTTACGGACCCTACAAAAGAGTTACCCCTCAAGCCCGGAGGTCCTATACATCGCCTATCGAATCCATTCTGAGTTGGGCGCGAAGGCGGTTTCAGGTCTGGTCAGGGCAGACCCGGACTCCGCGCGCTTGCATCAGGTGACTGCCGAACTTTTGGAGAGTGAAGGTGACTTCCCGCGGGCTATTGAGCAATATCGCAGGGCGGCGGAAGTGGACCCAAAGCTCCCTGGAATTCACCGCGCTCTGGCTGTTGCTATCTTGAACTCGGGCCGAGATGAGGCATCTCGCCTGGAAGCCCAGAAACAACTCGAGCTGGAGCTGGCCGCTAATCCTGCTGACGCTCACTCAGAGTACCAACTCGGTGAGATTTACTGGGGGAGATATCAATATGGCGAGGCTGTGAAGCATTTTGCCCGCGCCGTAGAGCTTCTTCCAAATTTCGTGGATGCTCTCATTGCACTTGGCAAGGGATGGACTGCGCAGGGACAGCCAGAGACGGCGTTGGACTTTCTACGAAAAGCCATGGAGTTTGATCCTGAAAACGAAGTAGCCCATTACCGTCTGGCGCAGGTCTACCGGAAGTTAGGTAGGAACTTCGAGGCCGAGCAGGAGCTAGCCCTATTTAAAAAATACAGAGAGGCCTCGGCATCTATCGGCGCCATCTACCGGCAGGTCCAGCGGAATCCGGTCATCGGCCAGACGGTAGAGTCTGCTCAACCGCCAAAGTAATTGCCATCTTTCGGTCGTCAACGTTCCTGCTTCCAGGTGAGATGATGAAGGGCTTGACGAAAGGTTTGGCTGTACTCTCCTGCCTAGGTGCCATTGGGCTTGTATTCCCTTTGTATGTTGTCGCCCAACAGCCGGATCCGCGCCTTCTTGAACGTTACTTCCAAGAGGGGGAAAAGGCCCTGGCAGAGAGTCGATTTGCTGAAGCCGCCAGGGCTTACGAAAAGCTCAGCCAATTGGATCCGGAGACTGCGGAAGTCCACGCCAAACTCGGCCTCATTTATTACCAGCAAGGAAAATTTGCAGAGGCTATTCCGGCCTTGCGCCGGGCCCTGAGGCTAAAACCGGGCTTGCCCAATACCGACCTTCTCCTGGCAATGTCGCTCTCCGAACTCGGTCGCTACCCTGAAGCCCTGGCTGGCCTGGAGAAAGGGTTTCGGCATCCGCCCGATCCGAACCTCAAGCGTCTGATCGGCCTCCAGCTTCAGCGAAGTTACATAGGCCTTCAGCGTTTCCCCAAGGCTGCAGAGGTGGCACTCGAGTTGGGTCGTCTTTATCCGGATGACCCAGAAGTGCTCTATCACACCGGACGCCTGTACGGCGATTTTGCTTACCAGACGATGCGGAGACTCTCACAGGTGGCACCCAACTCAGTCTGGACGCAACAAGCCGAAGCCGAAGCTCACGAAAGTCAGGGGCATCACGAGTTAGCGATGGCAGCATACCGGAAAGTCTTGGCTCTGGACCGGGCCCGTCCCGGTGTTCATTTCCGTATCGGCCGAACCATTCTCTCTTATCCACAGGCGGCCAATTCTCAAGATGAAGCCCTAAAGGAATTCGAGCTCGAACTCCAAATCGATCCCACAAATGCTGCCGCGGCCTACGAGACGGGAGAGATCTACCGCAAAACAGGACAGCTCGACAAAGCCCAGGAATTCTTTGGCCTTGCCGTAGAACAACACCCCGATTTTGAGGAAGCGCGGATAGGCCTCGCCCGCGTATTGATGGCCTTGAACGAGCCGGAAAAGGCTTTGCCCCACCTCGAAAAGGCAATTTTGTTGAACCTGGAGAATGAAGTCTCTCACTATCAGCTCTCACAGGTTTACAAAGCGCTCGGCAACGCCGCAGGACAAGAAAAAGAACTGGGAGAATTCCGGCGTCTGCGGACACGCAAGGCCCAACAACAGGAGAGAGCCCAGGCTGCTTTTGAGTCACGAGAAGTGACGAAGCAAGAATTAGATTCACAGCCTCCACCCTAGGTTTTCTTGGCGCGCACAAAGTTCCCGGAGCAGCACGGCCGCAACCAAGAGTAAAACTGCACCACACTGCGCTCTTTGGAGTGCGGCAGCTTGCTGCCGCTTTGGCGCGGATGGAAATGTTCCATCGCCCTTAAAGCGCAAGCAAGCTCTGGACGTTACACGCATCTCGTCAGTGCCTGCATCGCGCTATTAGTCGACAAAGTGGCGTTGGCGTCCATACGCTCCGGAGGGGCAGAAGGAGATTAGCCAGCGGCAAGACGTCCCGCTTCACCCCGGAGACACGGAGGGCACGAAGATTTCACAGAGGCATCGGGGTTCTCCGTGCACCGTGTCTCCGTGGTGAATAAAGCGCTTGAATTCTTCTTGAGCTTGGCTTCCCACAACTCCTCGGGCTCACCTGAGCTCTTCCTTAATTTTCCTTGACACGAATCGAAATGTAACTAGCATAGCCTATCATTTCAAGTTGATAGAAGAGGAAGCGCACTTCTGCCCTTTGGGTTTTGCATAGGTCCCCTTTTCGCTAAGACTACCGAGGTAACGAGTCTATGCAAGATTGGGGGTAACGGTCAAAAGCTTAGGGAGGCAAGGGGAGTCAAAGGTGTGCCTTGTTTGAGGCAGCGCGCACCGCCTCTCCGGCCAAGGAGAAAGAACATGCGCAACAGGCCGCTCGCTTCGGCTCTTCTGTTGTTAGGTCTGGCAGTCTATGGAACCCCAACAGCCGAGGGACAAGCCGTATCCGGGGCGATCACAGGATATGTTTACGATCCATCGGGCGCTCCGGTTGTGGGCGCCACCGTGATGGTCAAAAACGTGGACACTGGAATCACAACCACACGAAATACCGACTCCACGGGACTATATCTCATCACAAACCTCAACCCAGGCACCTATTCGGTGACGGCCGAGGCCACAGGTTTCCGACGTTTTGTGCAAGGGAACGTGGTCTTGCGTGTCGATTCCACCATGAGAATAGATACACATCTTGAACTTGGCGAGCTGACACAAGAAGTCTCTGTGACTGCGGCGCCGGATATGTTGAAGACTGAAAAAACCGATGTCGGTCAGGCCATTTCCGAACACGAACTGCAGAGTCTTCCTACGTCCGGTCGTAACCTGAGCAAACTTTACAACCTCACGCCAGGGGTCATTCAGAACTTCTTTCAAATCGGAGCCGGCGAGAACCCTTCAGAATTCAACGCAACGCTGGTCAACGGCCAGTTTTTCGGCAACAGTGAGTATGAAATCGACGGGATCACTGACACGGCCTATGGCTTCAGCGGATTTCAGGTCATTGTGCCGACGCAGGAGTCGGTGCAAGAAATGAAAATCACGACGGCCAGTTACGATCCTGAGTTCGGTTCCTCCGCCGGGATGGTCGCGCAATACGTGACTAAATCCGGAACCAACAATATTCATGCCTCCGCATTCTATTTCCATCGTAACAGCGCGACCTTTGCGGCAGATCCGTTTACGGAGAAAATCCCGGGCACGGGTAAAGAAGGCAAAGGTTTTGGACCCGCTCCCTTCAAATGGCACCAGGGTGGGTTCAGCCTCGGTGGTCCGTTAAAACAGAATCGCATGTTCTGGTTCGGGGACTATCAGTTCACTCGAAACCTCCAGGGAGCGGCACTCACCGCAACTGTTCCGAATGACGCCTTCCGAGCGGGAGATTTTAGTGCGCTGGCGCAAACTCATCCCGTTTTCGATCCGCTGACGGGCAATCCGGACGGGACAGGCCGCCAGCAATTCTCTTGCAACGGTGTTTTGAATGTGATCTGTCCGAATCGAATCAGCCCGGTTGCCAGGAACCTTCTGGGTTTATTGCCACGCGCCAATCTCAATCAAAGCACTGATGTGAACTACGCCGGAGGGGGAACCACTTTGTTTGATCAGGATCAGTTTACGGTCCGCTATGACGCAAATATCACCGAGAGAGACAAATTTTTCGTTCGTTATACATTCCTGAATACCTTTTTGGACAATCCTCCGCTGTTTGGTACAAAAGCAGGAGGAACGGCCGTTGGTGGCCTGAGTCCTCAGACGGGCAACACGCGCAGCCAGCACGTGGCACTGAACTATACCCATACTTTTGGCATGAACTTACTCACGGAAGCCCGCCTGGGATTGGTCCGGTTCCGGCTTGATGGCTATCAGGCGGATGCCGATCTGAGAACTAATGATGAAGTGGGGATCCCCAACATTAATACGGGCGACCGTCTCACCGGTGGTTTGGCTGGCATCAACGTCAGTGGACCCGTCGGTCTGTGGTTCATGGGTATTATGAGTGGTGTAGGTATCCCTCGGCTGGATCGCACAACGGCCATTCAGGCGGTCAACAACTGGACCAATATCAGGGGTAGCCATCAACTCCGCTGGGGAGTGGACCTGCGCCGGAATCGCTTCGATTTTCTCTCCGTGAACGCCAGTTCTCGCGGAAACTTCGTGTTTGGCCAGTCTGTGACCGGTAGTGCCGATGTCACCGGTTCAGGACTGGGCATGGCGACCTTTTTACTAGGTCTGCCCAGCAACTTCGACCGGGCTATCTTCACGCTCTTCCCCGGGGAAAGGCAAACGAGGTTGGCATTGTATTGGCAGGATATTTGGCGAGCCACTCCGAAACTGACCATAAACTATGGTGTGCGGTGGGATTATTTTGGGCCGGTGACGCCGAGAAAACCAGGTGGGATCGTCAATTGGGATCCTGACACTGGAGATCTGCTGCTGGCTGGCCTGGGGGATGTCTCCAATAGCGCCAACGTCCGGGTAAATCACGACAATTTTTCGCCCCGGCTGGGGATCGCCTACAAGCTAACACAGAAAAGCGTGATTCGGGCAGGCTTTGGACGGACGTATTTCGGCGGGAACTACGACTCTGTTTTTTATCATCTGACCAGCTCTTACCCGATTATTGCGCAGCAGGCGATCCAGCAGACCAATACCTATCTGCCGATATTCCCCATCGAGCAAGGCCCTCCCGCGGCGCCGGCGCCTGAGTTCCCATCTTCAGGTCATTTAAAGCCGCCTACGGGAACCCTGCTCAAACCTCGTCCCTTTGACTGGAAAACAGAGCAAATAGATTCCTGGAACCTGACAGTCGAACACCAGCTCGCTCACGATTTAAAGCTCTCGGTTGCTTATGTTGGAAATGTGGGCAGGCATTTGGATTGGGGTTCCAACATCAATGCCGCCCCCGCCGGTCCCGGTCCTCTCCTGGAGAGAAGACCCTATTACCAAAAGTTCGGGTTAGATCAGCAGATTAGCAACCTTTGCAATTGTATGAGCTCAAACTACAATTCTCTCCAGGTCGTAGTCGAAAAGCGCTTTTCTAAAGGGTATTCGTTCAATTCTTCTTACACCTGGGCCAAAGCCCTGGACCGCGAGCTCGGTGGATTTGGCTGGAGCGAACAATCCATCAACCCTTACGATGCCAACGGGTCCTATGGGATTTCGACCTACAACCGCGCAAGCGTCTGGACTTTAGGTCACTCCTGGCAATTGCCTTACGGGAAGGGTACTCCTTACGGCACAAACGCCATTGGCGTGAAGAAAGTGTTGCTGGCGGGATGGAATTTCAACGGCATAACAACTGTTGAATCCGGATTTCCGATCTCCCCAGTCCTGGGCGATACCAGCACGCTCAACGGAGACTTCGGGCAGAGACCCGACGTGGTGCCGGGCGCCGACCTTTATGCCGGAGGGCACACTCGAGAGCGTTGGTTTAACCCCGCCGCCTTCGCGGCCCCATCTGCCTGCTGTCGTTGGGGCAACGCAGGACGGGGCCTGATGCGTGGACCTGGGCTGGCTTCAGCGGACTGGTCCTTTTGGAAGGAGTTTGCGGTACGAGAGCAATTGAGAATCCAGTTCCGCTGGGAGAATTTCAACTTCTTCAACCATGCCAACTTGGGTCAACCCGATAATACCGTGGACAGTTCGACAGCCGGTAGGATCACCAGCCTGGCAGGGGCCGGGTCCGGGTTTGGTTATGTGCCCATGCGGCGAATGCAGTTTGGTTTGCGCATGAGCTGGTGAAGCCTCCACTGCCCGCGATCAAGGACATTTTCACCGCGAAGACGCGAAGAACGCGAAGAAAAGCGATTTCAAAAACTTTGCGTTCTTTGCGTCTTCGCGGTGGGTTTTGGGGTTGCGGCTGGGCTGCTCCGCGTTCATCCGTGTTCATCTGTGGTTTGCCGGTGCCGGTGGTTAGTTTGACAATGTGCTGATAAACGGCGCCGGCGAATTCGGGGTTGTGCAGCGGGCCGGCGCGATCCACTTCTTCCAGTGCGGCCTGCATCCGCGCCATGAGTTGCCGCGCAGACTCGCCATTCTTCCCGTTACGGCCCTCGAAAGTCTTTCTCATCTCTGCCAGCGCGGCGGCAGCTTTGGAACGACCCGCGGCCACGTCGTCTTTCCACAGCTGGATCATGTCTCCGAAACCCTTTTCGTGGCAGCCCTCGCACTGCGCAGCCATGGTATCGGGAGATCGAGGCTTGGCCAGATCGTGGCATGAGTCGCAATCCACGCCGGCCATCGAGCTGGGCGTGCCCTTCAGGTCGGGCAGAACCGGAAGCCGCCCTTGGGCAAAGGATACCTGGCTCGTGTGGCATCCTGCGCAGGTGGGTTCGGGCGCGCGCCCCCCGGTGTGGCAGGAACTGCATTTCAGCTCTGCGTGAATTCCCGCGAGCTTCACCGGGTGTTCTATGGTTCCTTGCCGGAAAGTATTCTGGCCCGCCTCTCCGACCGGCTGCTGGAATTCGTGGCAAACACTGCAATCTTTTCGAATGGTGCGCCGGTCCTCAGTGACGTGCCTGTTGTCGTGGCAGCGGAAGCAGCCGTCAAAGAACATGTGCCCGATGTTGTCCGGATAGACTCGCCAGTTCACGTTCATGCGGGGAAAGAAATTTCGACGGTAGATCGCGCGGGTTTCCTCGACGGCCTGATGGATGGAGCTCTTGCGCATCTCCGCCATTTTGGGGTCCAGCTTCTGGTAGAAATCATGAATGAAGGCCCCGATCTTGCTGTCGGCCTCCTCTTCCGTGGAGTAAGGTTCGGTCAGAGCGGCCCCGGCCGCCTTCTTTACGTAGGGCAGGGTTCGGTCCATGCGGCCCGTCGCCAGTCTGATGTTCAGCGCTTTGTCCGGCGGATAGATGATGTGGGTGGGCCGGTTGTGGCAGTCCATGCAATCGACCTGTCGAAGCTCACCCTGAGGCGGCGAATCCTGAGCGCCCTTGCCGTCGGAGCGGTAGACGGCGACCCGTCCCGCGTGGTCGGTGGCCCGCACCCACGGAATCACCTGGCGGGCGCTGTCCGTGGCGACATACTCGATCTTGTTCCCCAGCGCCATGTGCCAGTGAATGCCCGACACGGGCCCCATCGCAGGATCCGCGCCTCCGGTCTTCACCAGGACGCGAAGTTCCGTGCGCGTGTTTTTTTCATCCGATGCAAAATGGACGCGATGCCGCAACTGGGAGCCGAAGAACTTGGCGGGCCAGTGACATTGTTCACACGTTTCCCGGGCCGGCCGCAGATTGCGAACCGGCGTTGAAATAGGTTTCGAGTACGTGTTGAAGGTCACCGCGAAGACCTGGCGGACGCCGCTGAGCTTGGCCTTGACGAACCAGTCCGCTCCAGGCCCTATGTGGCAATCCGCGCAGTTGACCCGCGCGTGAGGGGACCCGAGGTAACTCGTATATTCCGGGTGCATGACCGAATGACACACCTGCCCGCAAAACTGGGTCGAATCGGTGTAATGGTACCCTTCGTAGCTGCTGACGGCGATGAGCGGTATCACCGCCAGGGTGCCGAGCCCGAATATTGTCAGGCCCTTCCGGTGCCGCGGATCCTGCAGGTTCAGATGAAAGACGGGCAACGCGCCCAGCTCTTCAGGCGCCAGTTTGCGGAGCCTTCTGCGCTGGCGAAGCCATCCCAGCGGTATCAAGACGAGCCCCAGGACAAGCACGGAAGGCAGAACGAGGAAGATCCACAATCCCGTGTAGGGGTTCCCGGTGGGCGCCACGATTTCCATCAGCAGAAAGGCGATAAAGAAAAGTATCGCCAGGCCCGCCAGGGCCGCCCCAGTCACGGACACGCGGTTTTGCCAGGCTGAATGCCAGGCGGATCTGATTTCGCTCATGATCGCTCCTCGTCGCGCCGCTTCTTTTGCAGGGCCTCGTACTCCAGGGGATGCTCGCGCATCATCTGCTCCCGGCTTATCTTTCCTGTCAGCCAGACCTTGCTCATGGGAAAGGCCGCAGGTGAAAAGTGAACGTTGTACATGTGCCAGATGATGATGGCCAGGAAAGCGAGGATGGCCTCGTAGCTGTGAATGGCCACAAAGACGCCAAACACATACTTGGGAAAAAGGCGCATCGCAAGCTCGAGCTTCCACATGAAAAGCCCGGTCAGGATCATCACGAAGCTTCCCCACACGACCGCCAGGTATTCAAATTTCTCGATGAAGTTGTAGCGTCCATAACGCGGCGGATCTTTGAAAAGCCAGTAAGGGTGCCTCCGGAAGAAATCCGCCAGGATGCCCTTGCGATACAGCCAGGACGTGGTCCCGAGGTTGTGCATGAAGATCTCAAACGCGTCCTTCAAGTCCCGCGTTCTCAAGCGCAACTCCCGCAGCGTCTCACGGCCGCGTGCCGTAAGGAGCATGTAAAGCAGGTGCCAGACGCTCAGGCCGATCAGCATCACGGCCGCCACGCGATGCAAGACTCCGCGCAGGGAGAAGGTGAAAAATGAGAAGAACGCCTGCAGCGGACGCCACTCGTAAACGATAAGGGGCAACCAAAAACTTGGCGGTCCTTTGCGTCTTCGCGTCTTCGTGGTAAAGGCCGCGCCCAACCCACCACAAAGACGCGAAGACGCGAAGAATCACGAAGACTTTTCGGTCAGTGGAAGAATTCTTTCCGGTTAACAAAGGATCTTTGGCTTAGTAGTACAAATCGGTGAAGTATTCTCTCATGGCCGGGACGGATACGCCAGAGGCCTGTCAGCCGGTTTCCGTCACGCCCGGCCGATCGTTTCCATCTCAGCGAAACATTTGAGCGTCTGGCGGAGCCGCTGCATATCCACGGGTTTGTTCAGATATCCATCAATCAGCCCGTCGTCCAGCTTCAATTCTCCCAGCTGAAATGCGGTAATCAAAACGATCCACGCATGCGGTTGCGTTTGACGAAGCTCTTTTGCGACTTCGAGGCCGTTCAGATCGGGCAGTTGGTAATCCAGGAGAACCACGTCAAAGCCGGACTTCCGCGATGTCTCAACCGCTTCCCTTCCGGAGAAGACCGGACAGGCGTCAAATCCCCAACCGGTCAGAGACATTTCCAGGGACCAGTTCATCAGCTTCTCGTCTTCGACTATGAGTACGTGCATAAGTCCTTGCTTTTCGTATGGAATCCTCGGGGCAGTTCCATCACTCAACCTTTGGCGGCGCCGGCAGCGCCTGCCTGATAAATGCAACTCCCTGACCAACGATGGATATCGCCGCAACTGTTGCGTCGAAAGCAGGATAGTTTTTTTGTGGGAGAGTCCGGACGGTGCGCACTGATGAGGGAAATTTCCACGGTCCGGGTCATTCACCCCAGAATGTGACGCTCCGTCGTTTCGCGATTCTTCGTGTCTTCGCGCCTTCCTGGTGGATCGGAGTCAGGGTTTACCACGAAGACACGAAGACGCAAAGAATCACCAGGGTTTGGTGAAGGACCCGCTGGGTGAAATGACCGCCTGCTGCGGATTCCTTCGTCCCCCACTCCCTCCTCTTCTCGGGCTTCGGGTTTCCGCCGTTGAAGTAACTCCGCGCGGATCAAGAGATTAGCTCTATGGCCGGGAAGAGCGCCGATGTGGCGCGGATGTTGCAATTCCCAGGTGCGGGAGGTGAATCGCCAATGAAACTAGCACGCGGAATCATGTTGATCGTCTTTCTGGGAATGCCGCTTCACTCCGTCCCTGCTCAGGAAGGGACGAAAACCTGTATTTCGCTGGATCCGCAGTCCGCTCTCCGGCTCATCCCGGACAAGGTTCCCCTCGAGACGGAAGCGATCCCGGTGGACACAAGGAATCTCGCGGCGATTCAGTTTCCGGACAAGACCCGGCTTGCGATTGCCCCGCTGATCACGTCGGGATACGCCACGGACATGCGGTCGAAGTATCACTTCATCTTAGTGAGTGAGACACGCGTGTACCTGGGTCGAACGTGCCTCCCGGCTGGAGTGGTGGGCTTAGGGTTGACGCCCGAGGAAAATCGCGAGGCGCTCACGCGCACGCTGGTCGCCCGTGATTTCACAGGAAACGAAATCGAGCACGTTACGCTGCAGCTGGATACCAGTCGTCCGCCGACTGTGGTCTCGCTGACGCCCAAGGGAGAAAAGGAGTTCGAGCTGCGTTTTGGAAGATATGTAGTTCAAGGACGGCAGCGCTGAATTGAGGTTCTATGACAAAGAAGATGGTCACCATAGATGGCAACGAGGCTGTGGCCCACGTCGCCTATAACACGAACGAGATCATTGCCATTTATCCTATTACGCCATCCTCTCCCATGGGGGAGTGGTCCGACGCCTGGTCGGCCGAAGGGCGGAAAAACCTTTGGGGGACAGTTCCTTCCGTAACCGAGATGCAAAGTGAAGGCGGGGCCGCGGGCGCCGTGCATGGCGCGCTTCAGACCGGGGCGCTGACAACCACGTTTACCGCTTCGCAGGGCCTGCTCCTGATGATCCCGAACATGTTCAAGATCGCGGGAGAGCTCACCTCCGCGGTCTTTCATGTCTCCGCCCGGACCGTCGCCACGCACGCGCTCTCGATCTTCGGCGACCACAGCGACGTGATGGCAGCGCGTTCCACAGGTTTCGCTCTGCTGGCGTCCAATTCCGTGCAGGAGGCCATGGATTTCGCCCTCATTGCGCAGGCTGGCACGCTGGAAGCCCGCATTCCATTTCTTCACTTCTTCGACGGGTTTCGCACCTCCCATGAAGTGATGAAGGTCGAATTGCTCACCGCCGAGCAGATGCGGGCGATGATTTGCGAAGACCTGGTTCGTGGGCATCACATGAGACGCCTTTCGCCGGAGCGCCCCATCCTGAGGGGATCCGCCCAAAACCCGGATGTCTTCTTCCAGGCCAGGGAGGCGGCGAATTCCTTCTATCTGGCGGCGCCGGCCATTGTGCAGAACGCCATGAACCGGTTCGCCTCGCTGGCAGGGAGACAGTACCACCTCTTCGACTATGTGGGGGACCCGGAGGCGGAGCGTGTCCTGGTTCTCATGGGATCCGGAGCGGAAGCCGCGCAGGAGACAGTGGAGTTCCTCGCGGCGCGCGGCGAAAAGGTCGGCATGGTCAAGGTCCGATTGTTCCGTCCTTTCTCGGTGCAGGATTTCGTGTCCGCCTTGCCGGCCTCCGCGCGGGTGATTGCAGTGCTGGATCGAACCAAAGAGCCCGGCAGCGTGGGAGAGCCGCTCTATCAAGATGTCGTGACCGCCATCGCCGAGGTCTTCTCCTCGGGTCAAAGTCCCTTCACGGGCTTTCCGAAGATCGTGGGCGGGCGCTATGGACTGTCTTCGAAGGAGTTCACCCCCGCGATGATCCGGGGCGTCTTTGACGAGATGGCTGCGCCGCAACCGAAGAATCACTTCACCGTCGGGATCGTCGATGACGTCACGCACACCTCGCTGCGTTACGACCCTACGTTCAGCACCGAAGAAGAGGACGTCTTTCGTGCTCTCTTCTACGGTCTCGGCGCCGACGGCACTGTCGGAGCCAACAAGAACTCGATCAAGATCATCGGGGAAGAAACACCCAATTATGCTCAGGGCTATTTTGTCTATGATTCGCGCAAGGCAGGAGCCATAACGGTCTCTCATCTACGATTCGGCCCGCGGCCCATCCGCTCCACGTATCTCGTCGACCGCGCGCACTTCGTGGCCTGCCACCAGTTCAACTTCCTGGAAAGGTACGAGATGCTTCAGGCGGCTTTGCCGGGCGCCACGTTTCTGCTCAACAGCCCCTTCGGCCCCAACGAGGTATGGGACAAGTTGCCGCGCACCGTGCAGACACACATCCTCGACAAGAAGCTGCGTTTTTACGTGATCGACGGCTATCGCGTCGCCCGGGAGACGGGTATGGGCGGGCGCATGAACACGATCATGCAGACCTGTTTTTTTGCCATTTCCGGAGTCCTGCCCAAGGAAGAAGCCATCGCGGCCATCAAGTCGTCGATCCGGAAGAGCTACGCCGCCAAAGGGGATGACGTGGTGCGGAAGAACTTCGACGCCGTCGAGCGCACGCTGGCCAATCTCTTTGAAGTTCAGGTTCCCGATAGCGCCACCAGCGCCATCGAGCCGGCGCTGATTTCAGGCGCCGCTCCCGCGTTCGTTCACGCGGTGACCGGGCCCATCATAGCCGGCAATGGCGACTCTCTTCCCGTGAGCGCATTTCCGCCCGACGGGACTTTTCCGACAGGGACAGCCCAGTGGGAGAAAAGAAGCATCGCGCTGGAAATCCCGGCCTGGGACCCTGAGATCTGCATTCAATGCGGCAAGTGCGCCATCGTGTGCCCGCACGCAACCATAAGGATCAAAGCCTACGACGAGAAGCTGACGGAAAACGTTCCGCCCACGTTCAAATGGATGAAGGCCAAGGGTAGCGACTTCCAGCCCGGTATGGCCTACACCATCCAGGTGGCCCCGGAAGACTGCACCGGGTGCGGGATCTGCGTGGACGTGTGCCCCGTCAAGAACAAGAAAGAAACAAGCCTCAAGGCGATCAACATGGTTTCTCAGCTCCCGATCCGCGAACAGGAGCGGGTGAACTACCAGTTTTTCCTGGATCTGCCCGAGTATGACCGCCGCCTGGTTCGGCTCAACAGCGTCAAGACTTCCCAAATTCTGCAGCCTCTGTTCGAGTACTCCGGCGCATGCGCCGGCTGTGGGGAGACGCCCTACATCAAACTCATGACTCAGCTCTTCGGCGACCGGGCGGTGGTCGCCAACGCCACCGGTTGCTCTTCGATTTACGGAGGCAATCTTCCGACGACTCCGTGGACCTTCAACAAAGAAGGGAGAGGCCCGAGCTGGTCGAACTCTTTGTTCGAGGACAACGCGGAGTTCGGTCTCGGATTCCGCCTGACGATCGACAAGCACACCGAATTAGCTCGCGAGCTGCTGAGCAAACTCTCAACGCAGGCCGGAGAGGAGCTGTGCTCGGCTCTTCTGAATGCCGGCCAGTCCGACGAAGCGGGGATTTACGACCAGCGCGAGCGAGTCGCACAGCTCAAAGCGCGCCTCGCCTCAATCGACTCGGAAGACGCGCGAAACCTGATCAGTTTGGCAGATTATCTCGTGCGCAAGAGCGTTTGGATAATCGGCGGGGACGGCTGGGCCTACGACATCGGCTATGGAGGGCTGGACCACGTTCTCGCGTCCGGCCGCAATGTGAACATCCTGGTGCTGGACACCGAGGTCTACTCCAACACCGGGGGGCAGATGTCGAAATCGACCCCACGCGCCGCCGTGGCGAAGTTTGCCGCGGGCGGGAAGCGTACGCCGAAAAAGGACCTGGGAATGCACGCCATCATGTACGGCAACGTCTACGTTGCCGAGATTGCACTGGGCGCCAATGATGGCCAGACGGTCAAGGCATTCCTCGAGGCAGAGTCCTACGACGGGCCGTCCCTTATCATCGCTTATTCCCATTGCATTGCCCACGGAATCAACATGCCGACGGCGATGAAAAACCAGCAGGCCGCGGTGAAGAGCGGCCACTGGCCCTTGTACCGGTACGACCCGCGGCTGGCGCAGCAGGGGAAGAACCCGCTCATCCTGGACTCCAAGCCGCCTTCGATTCCTTTTGAAGAGTATGCCTACCTCGAGACACGGTACAAAATGCTGCAGCGTAGCAATCCCGCGGAGGCCAGGCGTCTCATGAAGCTCGCACAGGAGGACGCTCAGTCCAGGTGGCGCTCGTACGAGAAACTGGCCTCGCGGAATTCCGAAGCAACCGAGCCAGACACTTCGCGCCTCCAGCCCGTGGGGTAGGAGGCCGTCGTGGCACGGGCGTCTCGCCCGTGAATGACTGGGAATGAGGCTCACTCGCTATCAATAGCGAGTAGACCTCATACCGCCGAGGGTAGGGAACCGCAGATTCACGCCGATTCACGCCGATGAGCGGCGCCGAACATCGGCGTGCATCCGCGTTCATCGGCGGTTTCAAACAACTGCGCTTGTTCCATTTCTCTTTAATCAACCATGCCTCTCGGACGAAATTTGACCATTTTGTGAACTTTGTTCGCACCAATAGCCTATAGCGAGTAAGCCTCATACCGCCCAGCCATTCGCTGCGCACGGCCCGTTTGGAGTTCAGGCTTTAGGCTGCCCCGGTCAGTGCAGCCTAAAGGCTGAACTCCAAACCTGCGCCGCTCGTTGACTTGAATGTGAAAAAACTGTATTCAACCTATGAGCTCCAGATCGCAGTGATCGTTTTCGTAAAATTCGTGGAATTCGTCGGCGGATTTCTTGGCGAATTCTACGACGTGTATCTCGCGGTGGAGTTATGCAA
>WNGD01015206.1_pt1 | contig 16666 bp, 13 predicted proteins | sample 5400671 | NCBI WGS metagenome assembly WNGD01 (sample SAMN13153369, study PRJNA577476) | soil metagenome | isolation source: 40 cm soil or saprolite under grassland replicate 2 | place: USA:California | collected 2016-06-15 | reverse complement strand
GGATCCCTTGCGAGACCGTCTCCACCCCCGCAGGTCCGGCTGATCCGCGCTTGATGTGCTTCGCGGGTCCGGGCATCGAATGGCATCCAGAGTCGGGAACCCGGCGACCTGCCACGTCCGCACACATAGTGTGATCGGCCCTCGGCCTGAGCGAAGCGCGCACTCCCGCCGATATGGGCGCGAGCGGGCTCGATGGCTGTGGCTGCGAGTGCCGCGCCGAAGGATCGTTCGGTGACGCTTGCGTGTCAGCTCACCTTCGCTCGGTCCTGCGTTGGGCGGGTGCTGACCTGGCCGGGGCTGGGCGGCGAGCGCAGCTTTGTGGTCACTGGGTGCTGGGCACTGGCGGTCTGTAGCGCCTACGCTGGGAGCTGGCGTGGGGGGAGACTCCGGTGGTCGTTGCGGGCGCTGGTGAAGAGCCGGCTGGGGTTGCCGGTGCCGTTCGGCGAGGGCTGGGCTCGCAGCGCGGCGTTTCCTCCACCGGGTCTGCGGCGGCCGTGGCGGGGGCGATCGCGGGGTGCTGGCGGTGACCGCGGAGGCCGACGGCCGACGACGGGTTGGGCGGGGGCGACGGCTTCCGAGCGGGGCGGTCACGTTCATGTTCACCGACATCGAGGGGTCGACCCGGCTGGTCAAGGCACTGCGCGAGCGCTACCCGCAGGTGCTGGCCGAGCATCGGCGGCTGATCCGCGCCGCCATCGCCGCGCAGGATGGGCATGAGGTGGACACCCAGGGGGACGCGTTCTTCGTCGCGTTCGCCAGCGCGAAGCAGGCGGTGCTGTGCGCGCTGGCGATCCAGCAGGCGTTGGCGGGCCATGTCTGGCCGGCTGAGGGGCGGGTGCGGGTCCGGATCGGCGTTCACACCGGGCACGCGGTCCCGGCCGACGGGATGTACGCCGGCATGGCAGTGCACCGGGCGGCGCGGATCTGCGCGACCGCCCACGGCGGCCAGGTGCTGGTGTCGCAGGCGACCCAGTCGATCATCGAGGACGAGGAGGAGGACGACCGCGGGTTCACGCTGGTGGACCTTGGCGAGCAGCAGCTGAAGGACTTGGACCGGCCGGTGCGGTTGTTCCAGCTGGCCGCGCCCGGGCTGGACGCCTCGCATGGGCTCGATGTCCCAGCCGGGTCGGCCGCGGGACCGCGGCTTGAGCGCCCGGTCTTGCCACAGGACCGATCGCTCGAGTTGTCCGGCCAGGCGGCGGCCGCTGCGGCATCTGCCTCTGCCTCGGTGCGAGGAATGCAGCGGCTCCGGCTCGCCGCCGCGGGCCGGAAGAAACGCCTGCTGGCGGTCGCCGGGGCCGTGGCGGTTGCGGCCGCGCTGCTAGTGACCATTCCCATCGGCGGGACGGCCCATCCTGCCGCGGCCGCGAACACGGTCGGCGTGATCGACCCCGGGCAGGCGGGCCTGAGCGCGGTCGTGACCGGGGTCGGGCGCCCGAACGGAGTCGCCTCCGGCGCCGGGGCGGTGTGGGTCACCGACAGCGCCGATGACCTGCTGTCCCGGATCAACCCGGCCACCCATGCCGTCGTGGATCAGATCCCGGTCGGCCGCGGGCCGGCCGGGGTGGCGGTCGGCGGTGGCCAGGTGTGGGTGGCGAACGAGCTTGACGGCACCGTCTCGGAGGTCAATCCGGGCGCCGGGCGGCAGGTCGGCCCCGCGATCCCGGTCGGGATCGGCCCGGGCGCGGTCGCGTTCGGCTTCGGCTCGGTGTGGGTGGCCAACGTGACCGGCGACTCGCTGTCGAGGATCGACGCGGCCACCGGGAAGGTGGTCGCGACCATTGGCCTGGGCAGCTCGCCGGCCGGGGTCGCGGTCGGCGGGGGCTCGGTGTGGGTGGCCGCGCAGGAGACCGGCGAGTTGCTGCGCGTCGACCCGGCTGGCGACCGGGTTGTGCAGGCGATCCCGGCCGGGCAGAGCCCGGATGGGGTGGCGGTCGGCGGGGGCGCGGTGTGGGTGGCCGACGCCGGCGGCGCCGTTACGCGTTTTGATCTGCGGACCGGCCATGTGCGGGCGATCAACGTGGGTGGGGCGCCCGCCGGGGTCGCCTATGCCGGCGGCGCGGTCTGGGTCGCCAACAGCCTGGCCGGGGGCGTTAACAGGATCGACCCACGATCGGGCGCGGTGCAGCTCATCCGCCTTGGGAACGAGCCGACCGAACTGGCCTCCGTCGGCAACCGGGTGTGGCCCACAGTGCTGCCCTCGCTCGCCAGCCACCGCGGCGGCACGCTCACCGTTATCGACCCACAGCCACCTGACCTGGGCGCGCCAACCGACCCGGCCGTCGCGTTTTTCCCGTGGGCATGGCGGATGCTGAGCATGACCAACGACGGGCTGGTCGGTTACCGGCGGGTGGCCGGCCTGGCCGGCGATCAGCTCGTGCCCGATCTGGCGACCACGCTGCCGGTGCCGACCGACGGCGGCAGGACCTATGTCTTCCAGCTCCGCTCCGGCATCAGGTACTCGAACGGGCAGCTGGTCAGGCCGGAGGACTTCCGCCGCGCCATCGAGCGGGTCTTCAAGATCGACAATACGCCGGCGGGGAACTCTTATATCCCGCTCTACGCTTTCGGCGGGATCGTCGGGGCCCGCCAGTGTCAGCGTAGCCCCGGCCGGTGCGATCTGGCGCGCGGGATCGTCACCAGCGACACAGCGAACACGGTGACCTTCCATCTCACCGCGCCCGACCCCCACTTCCTGTACAAGCTGGCGTTCACGTGGGCCTTCGCAGTCCCCCCCGACACGCCAGACCACCTGATGGGCCCCGCGCAGCTGCCCGCCACCGGCCCCTACCTGACCAAGTCGTACGTCTCGGGGCACACCTGGGTCCTAGTGCGCAACCCGCGGTTCCATCAGTGGTCATCGCAGGCCCAGCCGGGCGGCTATCCAGACCGGATCGTGGTGCGGTACGACGTGGCGCCCGGCCCGGCGGTCGCCGACGTCGAGCACGGCCGCACCGACGCGCTGCTGTCCCCGCCACCGGGGAGCCTCGGCCAGCTCGCCACGCACTACACCAGCCAGCTGCACAGCGGCCCGCTGGTGGCGACCTTCGCGCTCGCGCTCAACACCCGCGTCCCCCCCTTCAGCAGTCTGGACGCGCGCCGGGCCCTGAACTACGCCCTCGACAAGAACACCGTGATCGGGCTCAACGGCGGGCCGCTGACCGCGCAGCCCGCCTGCCAGATCCTGCCGCCCACAATGCCCGCATACCAGCCCTACTGCCCCTACACGCGCCACCCCACCCCGGGCGGCGCCTGGACCGCGCCCGACCTCGCCCGGGCACAGCAGCTCGTCCGCGCGTCCGGCACCCGCGGCGACAAGGTCACAGTCTCGGCCGGGACCTGTCCCAAAGTGACCACGGCGACCGCACGCTATGTGGCGTCGGTCCTGGACCGGCTCGGATACCGCGCGTCGGTGCGGCTGTTCACCAACTGCGTCGCGTATGGCGCCTTTCAGGCTGACTCCCGCGACCGGCCGCAACTGAGCTTCTATAGCTGGTTCCAGGACTTCCCGGCCCCATGGGACTTCATCGGCCCGCTGTTCACCTGCGCTTCCTTCCTCCCCGACAACCCGGGCAATGCCAACGACGCCGAGTTCTGCAACCGGCGGATCGACACCCAGATCCGGCAGGCGCTCACCCTCCAAGCTCAGGGTCTCGCCGCGGCCGCGCCACGCTGGGCTACCATCGACCACGAACTGGTGGACCAGGCTCCCTGGGTGCCGCTGTACAACCCGCGCGACCTGACCGTCCTGTCCGCGCGTGTGGGCAACTACCAGTTCCACCCCTACTGGAACCTGCTCATCGACCAACTCTGGGTCCGGTAGCGCCGATTCCTACTCACGCGCCGGCAAATACCCGCACCAACGACAGCGCACTTACCCGAACGGGCCCGTCCCGCCGCGGCTTTCCATACAGCGAACATCCTGCCGCAGCCTAACCGCGGCTAAGCCCCAGGTACGATGCCGCTGCACCAGGCTGCAGCTCAGGGGAAGCGGCCACAGAATGTCGGCGACGCAGAACCAGCCGTTCTGCGGTCAAGCCCGCCACGAGCTCGTAATCGCATCGGCAGCGCATACTCGGCGATATGGCATCACGCTGCGTGAGAGATCGGATCACGCACCGTGACTGTCCGAGTCTGCACTTGACGCGCAAGTGCTCCGCGCCGTGTGGTAGCCGGTAAGCGACCAGTCAGGCGAGTACCCACAGCTCGGTGAATGGCGGGGTGATGTGCCAGATCGTCTCCAGGCCCGCCGGCAGGGAAGCCAGGTCGCCGGGCTTGAGCGTGAGCGCCGGGCCGCCGGCGATCTCGATGGTCACCTCGCCCCCCAGCACGTGGATCGTCTCGCGCTGGGACGGCGTCCACGGGCTGGGGCCCTCGACAGCGGTGAACCGGGTCAGGCCCGCCCACACCCCGTCGGCGTGGACAAGCTCGTGCATCTCGCTGCCGGGAACCTCCGGATCAGGCTCCCACTCCCCGGTCCTCACGTTCGAGCAGAACACACCAGGATGCGGCTCCATCACTACCCTCCTGCCTGCCAGTGCCTGGCGCACTCGATTATCGCTCCGAGGCCCTTGGCCCGCCCGCGACCACGCCACGCCGAAGGACGCCGACCCGGTACCCGACCGGACCGAATCAGCGAAACGGGCGTACACCGGACCGCAGAACCGATCACGCCCAGTGACTGGCGTCCGTCCCGCGACCGGTGCGCAAGTATCCGCCGTTCCGGCGCTCGACTCGGCAGCATGGCCTGGTTGCCGCACGGTTCCCGAACTGGTCGTTATGCGACGGGCAAGTCATGCAGGCAGCGAACTCAGAGCGCGAATGGCCGGTATACCTGTGCCGGCTCGGCAGCCTCCGGGCTTCCCCCGCTTTCACGGAAACGGTTGATGTGTGCTGTCAGGCTGCCCGGCTGAGGTTATCGTGGCGGCTGTTCCCGAGTCGGCCGGGCTCTTGCAGCCGAGGGCGGAACGCGGCCGTGTGCCGTTGTGCCAGGCACTGTAGTCCGCGGTGGCCCGGCGCGCTCCCTCGCGGCGGTCTGGCCAGGGCGGGGTCACGGGATGTTCCTATCGTGTGGTGTCCGGGTGATGTACGTGCTAGCCGGTCGGGTGGACGAGGTAGGTCCCGGGCTCCGCGCCGCGGACTTGGACCGGGCGCCAGCCGAGCTTCGCGTAAAAGCGCCTGGCGTTCACATTCGCCGGGCGGACGCCGAGGTAGCACGACGCCGCCCCGGCGGCCGCCACCGAGGCCAGGAACGTGCTGATCAGCTCCCGCCCGTGGCCAGACCCCCGGTAATCGGATAGCACGTTGATGTGCAGGTGAGCCGGGTGCGGCGCCAGCTCGGGCAACAGCCAGCGCTCAGGGTGGAACATCACGTCGAGGCGCTGCTCCTCTTCGGTCACCGGCGGACCCGACAGCGGCTGGTACCGGACCCGCAGCCGCGGCAGCCAGCGTTCCTGATACGCGGCGACGAAGTCAGGGGTGCTGGCCGTGCCGATGACGTAGCCGACGGCGCGCTCGCCACCGTCCAGCACGTAGGCGTGTTCGGGCTCCAGGAACAGGTAAGGCCCAGCCACGGTATCGGGGACCAGGTCATCGGTGCTGTACCGGCCGCGCACGCCCCGGCCCGCGCCCGCGGTCTCCACACAGACCTCGTACACCGCGGCCCGGTCACTGTCACGGTAGCGGCGGATCGTAGCGGTCAAGCCCCTCAGCCTACTGAGCGGCAAGGCCAGCTGAAGTTGGCCGACGTCCGACTCTGCCGATGTGAGTGAGTCGGCAAGAGGCCATTCCTTAGTGCCAGGAACCGAGCTACTTCGGCGTTTCGGTGCGGATCCTTGATGAACCTGCAGGCCGAGTGAGTCGGGAGTCCTGGCGAGTACGGCGGGAGGTGATGCATGCTTGTTGCCGGACGCGGGAGGTGGGGGATGTCGTGCGATGACAACAAGCGTGTGGTGGCTGAGTTCGTGGAGCGGTGCCAGAATCAGCACGACCTGGCGTTCGCTGACGCTGACGAGGCATTCCACCCGAAGTTCGTGAATCACTACCGGCCAGAGGGTCAGGCTATCCCGCAGGCGGACCGGCCCGCGAGCGGCTTCCAGGCCTTCTACGGCGCGCTGCTGCAGGGGTTTCCGGATGCCACCGTGGAGATCAACGAGCAGCTCGCTGAGCGCGATCTTGTTGCGACCCGCAAGACATTCCGGGGAACACACGTTGGTGAACTCTGGAATCTGCCACCGACCGGAAACCGGGTCGAGTTCGAGTTCATCGACATCTTCCGGGTGAGCCAGGGCAGGTTGATCGAGCACTGGACGTCGATGGACCTCGCCGCGCTCCGCCATCAGATGCGTACTCGTTCATAGAGCTGGACGGTGAGCTGGGCCTCTCCCGGCTCTCGGCCTGGAGGCGCGCGGTCGATGCACTCATTTGACCCTATGAGGGAGTCCTCTCGCGTCATCGGCCGCACGTCAGCCCGGCGGCGCCGACCATGCCAGTCATGCGACGACGAGGCGAACGGTCGGTCGGGCACCACCGCACTACGTCGGGTGGACGGTATCACTGTGAGTGGGGGGATGGTCGGGGAGAACGCGCGCGGAGCCGCCGTTCGGCGCGCGTGACGGTTCTTCGCTGATCACCGGCCAGGGGCACCTGATCAGGTCGATCTGTGCGCGATGCCGTACGGATCTGCCGAATTGAGCGCGTTGTGCACCCGCATGCTTATGCACTGGGCGGTATATTCACTCGCAGCGTTGAGAGGGGCCACGAGCCGCGACGATCAGCGATTCGGCATTGTCATTCGTGTCCATGACGCGCCGAGCGCTTAATCGGTGCGAGGTCTGGTGCGTGTTCCCACCGCGGGAGGCGGCCACAGAATTTGTGTTCTGGCGTTGGCTGAGCCGTCCCGGCTTTCATGCCGTCTTCTCGTTGGCGGCCACACCGGTCGGTGAGCCGGGTTCGTGTGCATAGTAGGCGTGCTCGAACTCTTCGGGGGTGGCGTTGCCCAGCAGGCTGTGCAATCGGTGGTTGTTGTACCAGTCGACGTAGTCGGTGGTGAGGGCCTCGACGTCGGCCAGGGTGCGCAGCGGGCCGGTCCGGAATGGTGACCCGGCGGCGACGGCTTCGTTTTTGAATAGCCCGAACACCGACTCGGCGACGGCGTTGTCGTAGGCATCTCCCACGGTCCCGATCGATGCCGACAGTCCTTCGAGGGCGAGGGTCTCGGTGAATCTGATGGAGGTGTACTGCGATCCCGCGTCCGAGTGGTGAATCATCCCTGAGGGCACTGGCCGGCCAGTGTGATCGCGCCGCCACAGCGCCATGGCCAGGCAGGACTCAACGAACGCGACGTCTTTGGCCGTGGAGGCCGACCAGCCGACGATCGCCCGCGAGTACAGGTCGATGGCGAACGCGACGTAGGTGAACCCGGACCACGTCGGCACGTAGGTGAAGTCGGTGACCCAGGCCCGGTTCGGCGCTGTGGTGCGGAAGTGCCGGTTGAGCAGGTCCCGGGCCCGCCGGCCGTTCTTCGCCGGGATGGTGGTGCGAACCTTGCGGCCGCGGACCAGCCCGCGCATGCGCTCCTGGCGCATCAGGCGGTCCACAGTGTGCTTGGACACGCCGGGGAAGCCGGTGCGGGCCAGCCACGTGGTCATCTTCCGGCGCCCATAGAGCACCTCCGGCAGCGGCCGGCCGCCGGGGCCGCCGGTGCGCAGCTGCCGCAGCCGGTCGACAATCGCCGCGTCGCTGATCGTCCGCGCCGACGCGGCATTGTGCTTCCACGCCCGGTAGGTGCGCGGGGCGGCCTGCACGCCCTGCTCACGCAGCACTGCGCAGACCGACTCGACCCTGCGCCCATCGGCGCGCTGCTCGTCGATGAACTGACAGATCAGCGGTGGCGAGGGTCGAGTTCCCTCGCGAAGAAAATCGAGGCCGCCTTCAAGATCTCGTTGGCCTCACGCAGCTCGGCGTTCTCCTTCTTCAGCCGCTTGATCTCCGCCCGTTCGTCACTGGCCGGGCCGGGCCGCTGCCCGGCGTCGGCCTGGGCCTGCAGCACCCACTTGCGCAACGTCTCCGAACCGACCCCCAGCTTTGGCCCCAGCGCCTGGGCTGCTGCCCACGCCGAGCCGTACTCATCGAGCCGCTCAACGGCCATCCGGGTCGCGCGCTGCCGCTGTTCGGCGGGGTATCTGTTGGGCATGATCTGCATCCTCCTCAAGGAAGGAAGCGGCATCAAACCCGGGACGGTTCAGGCTGAGCTTGGCCGTACTGGACAGCCGAGCTGGTCAGGGCTGTTGGCGGCGGTAGGGCATGTTGGGGTTCTTCTGCTGTCGCATACCGAGGGTGGGGCTTAGCCTTGCTGGTGTGGGGGTTTGCGCTGGCTGTGGGCGGGAGAATCCGCCGGATGCCAGGTTCTGCAATGGGTGCGGCGCGGCTTTGGAGGCTGTGCCGGCGCCTCGGCAGAAGCGCAAGACGGTGACGGTGTTGTTTTGTGATGTGACCGGGTCGACGGCTTTGGGTGAGCGGCTGGATCCGGAGAGCTTCCGGCAGGTGATGCGCCGGTATTTCGAGGCGGCGCGGGCGGTGATCGAACAGCATGGCGGCACGGTGGAAAAGTTCATCGGAGACGCGGTGATGGCGGTGTTCGGTGTGCCGGTGCTGCATGAGGATGACGCGCTGCGGGCGGTGCGTGCGGCGGCCGGGCTGCGCGAGCAGATCGCGGTGCTCAACCGCGGACTGGAGGCGGACTTCGGCGCGAGTGTGAGCGTGCGCACCGGCGTGAATACCGGGCAGGTGGTCACCGGCACAGACGAGCGGCTGGCGACCGGCGATGCGGTCAATTTGGCGGCGCGGCTGGAGCAGGCGGCCGCGCCGGGGGAGATTGTGATCGGCCCGCAGACGTGGCGGCTGGTGCGCGATGCGGTGGAGGCGGAGCCGCTGGGGCCGTTGCAGCTGAAGGGCAAGAGCGCGCCGGTGACCGCATACCGGCTGCTGCGGGTCCGCGGCGACGTGGACCCGCGGGCCCGGGTGGGCGGGGCGCCGCTGGTGGGCCGGGGCAGCCAGCTGCGGATGCTCGCCGACGCGTTCGCGAACGTGGTGGCCGAGCGGTCGTGCGGCCTGTTCACGGTGCTGGGTATGGCGGGGGTGGGCAAGTCGCGGCTGGCGGCGGAGTTTTTGCGCGGCATCGATGCCCGGGTGGTGACTGGGACCTGCCTGTCGTATGGGCAGGGCATCACGTACTGGCCGGTGGTCTCGATCGTCAGGCAGCTGCTCGATACCGACCACGGCTGCGTCGGCGCGGCGCAGCTGATGGCCGGTGACGCGAAGGTCGCTGCCGCGGTCAATGTGCTGGTCGGTGAGCAGGCGGCGGTGACGTCGCCGACCGAGATCGCGTGGGCGGTGCGCAAGCTTGTGGAGAGCTCCGCCGGGCTGATGCCCGTCGTGGCCGTGGTCGATGATCTGCACTGGGGTGAGCCCGCGCTGTTCGATCTGATCGAGCACATCGCGGACTTCAGCCGGGATGCGCCCATCTTGATCTTGTGCATGGCACGGCCGGAGCTGCTCGATTCCCGCCCCGGCTGGGGTGGCGGCAAGCTCAACGCCACCAGCCTGCTGCTGGAGCCGCTCCAGCCCGCCGAGACCACCACACTCATCAACGAGCTCGTGCCAGCCGGCAGCGACCTCAATCCGCAGCTGCGGGAACGGGTCCAGATCACCGCGGGTGGCAATCCGCTGTTCGTGGAGGAGATGCTCGCGCTGCTGGCCGAGTCGGGCAGCGGTGACCTGGCCGTCCCGGCGACCATCGCCGCGCTGCTGGCGGCCCGGCTGGATCAGCTCGCGCCCGCCGAGCGCACCGTGCTCGAATGCGGGTCGGTCGAGGGCCAGTCGTTCCATCAAGGCCCGGTGCAGGTGATGGCGCCCGACGAGCCCGACGTTCCCCGGCGGCTGATGGCGCTGATCCACAAGGACCTGGTGCGCCCGGACCGGGCGGTGCTGCCGGGCGAGGACGCGTTCCGGTTCCGGCATCTGCTGATCCGCGACGCCGCCTACCAGGCGCTGGCCAAGACCGACCGCGCGCAGCTGCACGAGACCTTCGCCCGGTGGCTCGAAGAACACGGCACCGAACTGGCGGAACTCGACGAGATCACCGGCTACCACCTCGAGCAGGCATTCGGTTACCGGCGCGAGCTCGGCCCCGCCGACGAGCAGGCCCGGCAGCTCGCCGCCGACGCGGCCGCCCACCTCGATAAGGCAGGCCGGCGGGCGATGAACCGCGGCGACACCGGCGCCGCGGTGAACCTGCTCGAACGCGCCGAAGCGCTGCTGCCAGCCCCGCAGTTGAATCTGCGGCTGCAGCAGAGCCTGATCCGGGGACTTGGGGAATCCGGCAGGTTCGATGATGCGATCTCGCGCGCGGCACGGATCGCCGATGCATGTGCCGCCGCGGGTGATCGCGTTGGCGAGCTGCGGGCCCGGCTCGCGGGCGCGATCTGGCAGGTCAGCATCGACCCAAACCGCTGGTCCGCCAGATTGCGCGCCCTGGTGCAGGAGGCGCGGCCAGCCATCGAACAAGACGGCGACGCGGCCGCCAGCGCCGTCCTGGAGCACGCGGCCGGCGAGGTCGACTTCATGCGCGGCCAAAACGGCGCCGCACTCGCGGCCTACACGCGCGCCATGCGCCACGCCCGGCAAGCGGACCAGCTGTGGTTCGAGGCCAGCAGTCGCGGCTGGGCTGCAACAGCCATGGCCATGGGGCCCACCCCTCGCGCCGAGGCACTGCGGTGGCTGGAAGACGCCGACGCACAAAGCACCGTCTTCCAGCCCCACCTCGTGCTGATGAGGGCACGCACCCTGGCAGAACTCGGACGCTTCGACCAGGCGCGGCCGCTCTTGACCGAGACTCTGGCTCAGATGAACGAGCGGGGGATGCGGCTACAGGTGGCCACATGGATGCAACTGGCGTGGGAAATCGAGATGCTCGTCGGCGACCATGCGGCCGCAGAGCGCGCAGCCAGGCAGGGCTGCGAGCAGCTGGAGCGACTCGGCGAACACAGCTTCCTCTCCACCCAAGCTTGCGAGCTTGCCGAGGCGCTCTACGCGCTCGGCCGTTACGGCGAAGCCGAGCAGTGGGCACTGCGCGGCCTGGAACTCGGCGGCAGGGACGACCTCCTAACGCAGGTGCTGGGCCTGGGCGTGCGATCCCGGATCCTCGCCCGCAAAGGCCAGGCCAGCGCGGCGCTCGCGCTCGCTGAAGAAGCCGACAGCCTGGCCACAACCTCAGACTCCCCATGGCTGCAAGGTGACGCCGCGCTCGATCTCGCCGAAGTCCTGCACCTGACAGGTGACCGCATGCGAGCCGCAGAAATGACACAACGTGCCATCGACTGCTATCAGCGCAACGGCGCGACCGCCCGCGTCGCCCGCGCTCAGCGCCTCACGGCAGCATGGACCTCAGGCAGTTCCCCGGCATCGGGATAACCGAACCGGGCGTCAGCTTTCGCCCCTCGACTCGCAGGCCAATGAGCAAGACGAAGGCTTGATCAGATAGCCAGACGGCGCCAGTCGTAGTGCCCAGATCGCACCCGGCCCGCGAGCAAGCCGCACCGAACACCCGTTACAAAGCGCGCAGTTTCCCTGCCCCACGATCCCCCGCGGCCGCACCTACCGGCGGGAGTGTGCGCCGGCGACAAGTGGCCTTCGCACTGCCGGGGGCCAGCCTTCCTGGGTCCGTCCCGTTAGACAGCTGACCATGCTGAATAACTATCCATAACAGCTATGTGCCAAGAACGAGCGCATCTGCCGCGCACCGTCGAAGACGCGAACTCCGCTCTCGCCAGCGGTTGAGCAGTCGCGGGCGAGCGTAGTTAGTCAGGCGTGTCCCAGGGTGTCGAGGCGACAAGATCATCGAACGCTGGGCGCACGCCCCTAGTCGACCGCGTACAGGACGCGAGTCTCTCGCTGCTCGACCGGCATGATCGAGATCTGATCGTCGCCGACCGCAAATGCGTTCGCCCGTTGTCGGAGGGTGACCCTACGCTTCGGCCATGAGCGACCTCGTACCGATCACGCTGCCTGACGACGAGCACCTGAAGGATGACGAGCGATGGGTTCGCCACCTCCTTGAGGGCACCGTCGGGCAGACGCGCGTCATCGACCGGAGGGGCAGCAGTGAGCAGGGAAAGCATGACCTTGAGGTAGACCTTCCCGATGGCGGCGGGATCGCCGCTGTAGAGATCACGAGCGCGGCGGATTCGGCCAGGCTGAGGGCTTCTGCTCGGGCAGATCGCTACCTGTCTGGGCTCACAGTCCCCGGCTCGCAGATCTGGTGGCTCGTCCAGCACACCCCGCAGACCGATGCGCGCGAACTCAGCAGATCGGCCAGCCTGGTCGCTCTGGTTACGGCCATGGAAGGGCAGGGCCTCTTGAGCGCGTCGTCGCTGTCGGACTATCGCGATCCGTGGCGGGATCAGCTCAAGGCACTTGGCATCCAGTCCGTGCATGGGATCGAAGGCAGCAGCCACCCAGGTGCGGTCTCGGTGATGCCCGACTTCGTTGCCAGCTACGGCTGGGCAGGGCCCAGAGCCGACGACTGGGTCAACGAGTCGCGGGGGCACTGGCCGACCTGCTGGACGGGGAAGGCGGTGGCGGCTTGCCCTCCGCTGAACCCCCGATGCCGCTGACGCACCTCTGGCTGATCGCGCCGACTGTCCCGACGAGGGCGTTCCGGTGGGCGCGCAGCTCGGGCTGGTCAGTAGTCCGTTTCCCACCAGAGCAGCCACAGGCGGTCTGAGCCGGCGGCTACTGCGAGCAGGAGCAGGAGCAGCCAGCCGCGAAGCAGGGGCGGTGCCGGCCGCGAGGGCGCCGAAAGCAGGCGAGGCAGCGAGTCGGCAGGAGATGTACGTACCGGAGCTGCTCGCTACGCAAGCGAGGTCTTGTGCTGCGATGGCTGCCGGGTGAGACTCCAGTCTCGGGCCGCTAACAGACTTGGCGAAACTTGTCGATCAGGTCCTCGTCCCTCCGTTGCTCACGCCGACACAGTACGGCGCGGCCACGGGAAGCATCATCGCTGATCCAAACGACGGGCATGCGCTCTGCCGCGATGAGGTACGGCGTATCCGAAGCGCGAACCAGAACTGGTCGCTATGCGCGGCTCATACCGCGAATGCCTATGGATCAGTAGGGATTCATACTCGGCGATAGGGCGGCACGCTGGGCCTAATGTCGCATCACGCTCAGTCACCGACCGAGGTCGGGGTGAGTGCGCAAGTAGCCGCGGTTCGGCCCGGCAACCCCGGGTTTCCCTGGACAACATCAACGCCGCTCCCGAGCAGGTTATCTGCGCATCGGAAGCGATGAGTTCCGGGCAGACCGGTTGTCTTACCCTCGGCGGGAGCTTTTGCGCAGATCGGAGCCATGACATGAGCACTGTCACTTCGGCCGACGGCACGGTCATCGACTATGACCGCTACGGCGGCGGGCCTGCGGTCGTCTTCATCGGCGGAGCCGCTACCTACCGCGCGATCGATCGGGGGCACCACCCAGGCCGCGAAGCTGCTCGGGGCCGAGGGGTTCACGGCGGTTGACTATGACCGGCGCGGACGCGGGCGATCCGGTGACACCCCGCGATGGTCACTAGATCGCGAGGTGGAGGACGTGACCGCGCTGATCAAGGCGGTCGGGGGCGCCGCGGCGCTGTGTACGAACTCATCAGGAGCTGACATCGCGCTTGCGGCGGCCGCGCGGGGATCGGAGTTACCGCGCTTGTCCTGTTTGAGCCGCCGTTCTTCGCCGGCATGAGCTTTGCCGCGCATCTGGCCGCGCTGCACTCCTTGCTCGCTGACGGCAAGAACGACGAGGCGATGCGCTACAACCTGACTTCGGTGATCGGATTGCCGACTGAGGCCGTGGACGAGATGGCCCGGGCGCCCTGGTGGCCCGCGATGGTCGCGGCTGCCCCTACCCTGGTCTACGACCACGCCGCGACGCACGAAATCAATGTCGACCCCGACTGGCGCAGGCGCTGGGCTGGGGTCACCGTGCCTGCGCTGGTCTGCTCGGGTGACCAGTCCTTCCCCGGCATGATCGAGGCGGCTGACGCGGTAGCCGCCGCACTGCCAAGCGCAACCCGCCGTATGGTGCCTGGGCAAGGCCACAGGCCAGCGCCCGATGCGATAGTGCCGGTGCTGGTGGGGTTCCTCAGATCTTGACGGAGGCGGCCTGACGCCGGATCGTCACGAACGTAGGAAATGCATATGCGCGGGTTAGATGACACGAACCGCCGATCTGCGCACCAGCCTTTGCCTACCGAGTCGCCGCCGGTACCGTACCGAACTGACCTGATCTGAGCGGGAGCGCCGTGCGTGGTGATCTGCTGACGAGGGCGCCGATGGATCAATTCAGGTGGCTTCGGCGCCGAGCAGGGCGGCGGTCAGGGCCTGTCCTACAAACTGGCCGTAGCGTTCCGCTGGCCATCCACGGCGGATGACAAGCAGTTCGTAGAGTTCGGGCGAGCTGTAGGTCCACAAAATATCGGCAGCTTCGGCGGGTGTGATGCCAGGCCGGAGGTGACCGGCGTCGGACAGGCCGCGGGCGTTGATGGTCATCCGCTCGAGGCGGGCGCCGCTGATCTGGTCGAGGATGTCGGCGACTTCGGGGTCGCTGGCGGCGGCGTCGCGCGCCAGCGCGAGGATCGGGGCGGTGCGGGGGCCGAGCTCGGTGACGAATCCGCCCCAGGCGGCGAGGATCCGGCGGGGGTCGGGTTCGGTGTCACGGATGTGGTCGGATCGCTGCTCGGCGGGTACCGGGCCCACTCCGGCCAGGCCCCGCTCGACGATGGCCCGCACCAGCCCGGGCTTGCCGCCGAAGCCCTTGTAGATCGTCTCGACCGATACCCGCGCCGCCGCCGCGATGGCGGCGACGGTGGTGGCTGCGTAGCCGCCAGACAGGAACAGTTCCCCGGCGGCCTCGATGATCTGGTCGCGGGTCTGGCGTGCCCGTTCCCGGCGGCCGCTGGAGTCGTAGCGCCGCCTGCTGTTGACAGCCGGGAGTTTCTGTTCCATAGTCATGTAACCGTTACAGTGTAGTGTATCAAAGATGGGGTGCGGTGATGGGAAACCTACCGGAGCCGGGCGAGGCGCTGCTGGAGCGGCTGGCCGGGGCCGTCAACGGCCACGACCTCGACGCCCTTGAGGATTGCTTCGGCCCCGGCTACCGCAACGAGACCCCGGCCCACCCGGCCCGGGGCTTCACCGGGCGCGACCAGGTACGGCGCAATTGGGAGCAGATCTTCGCGTTCGTGCCTGACATCACCGCCCGGGTGCTGCGACGCGCCCGGGATGGCGATGTGGTGTGGTCGGAGTGGGAGATGACCGGCACCCGCAGAGACGGCACCGCGCACCAGATGGCGGGGGTGATCGTGTTTGGCATCCGCGACAGACGCTTCGTGTGGGCCCGGTTCTACCTGGAACCCGTGCAGGCCGGAGGAGCCGACGTCAACCAGGCGGTGCGCCAGCACGTCCGGCCCGGCGCCGAACCCGTGCCCGGCTTCCGCCGGTGATTGTCGTCGCCGGGGGCACCGGCACCCTCGGCACCCGGCTGGTCCCGCGCCTGGCTGGCCAGGGCCTTGCAGTGCGCGTGCTGACCCGCGACCCATCCCGGGCGCAGCACCTGGCCCGCCCCGGGGTAGAGGTGGTTAACGGGGACGTCCGCGACCCCGCCACCATCGCCCCGGCGCTGCGCGGCACTAGCACAGTCATCTCCGCTGTGCATGGCTTCGCCGGTCCCGGTGGCGTCTCGCCGGCATCGGTGGACCGGGCCGGCAACGCCCACCTGATCGACGCCGCCACCCGCGCCGGCGCCACGTTCGTTCTCGTCTCGGTAGTCGGGGCATCCCCCGGCCACCCCATCGAGCTGTTCCGGGCCAAGCACGCCGCCGAGGAAAAGGTGCGCGCCAGCGGCACCCCCTGGACCATCGTGCGGGCCAGCGCCTTCATGGAAACCTGGGGTACGATCATGGGCCAGCCGCTCCAGACCTCCGGAAAGATCCCGGTATTCGGGCGAGGCAACAACCCGATCAACTTCGTCTCAGCCACCGACGTGGCCGCCCTCATCAGCCAGGCCGTGACCAGCCCCAGCCTGCGCAGCCAGACCCTGGAACTCGGCGGCCCCGCCAACCTGACCTTCAACCAGGTCGCCGCCATCCTGCAAGAAACCACCGGGCACGGCGGCACAATACGGCACATCCCACGCCCGGCCCTGCAGACCATGGCATGGCTGACCACGGCCATAAAACCTGCGCTGGCTCGCCAGGCCCGCGCCGCGCTCGCCATGGACACCGTCGACATGACCTTCGACCCCACCGCGACCAGGCAGGCATTCCCGGACCTGCCGAACACCGACATGCCATCAGCCCTCAAAGAACTGCTGGCCTGAAAGCGCACCTAACAGACTGCGCGCGGAATCCGCAGCCGACGGCCGCCACCCGATGCGTGCAGACTCGACGCTCGGTGTACCTTGCTGGCCGCGCTCGTGCACGGTTAGTGATCGGCCCTCAGCATGGATCGGGCGTGCCGTGCCGCTGTTCGGCACGGTGTCCGGAGCTCTGGTACCGCCGGATGATCGCCGCCGTTGGGGAGAAGATGCGCTTCCTCATCGGGTCGCTGGCAGAGGGTGG
>WNGD01012792.1_pt1 | contig 16672 bp, 20 predicted proteins | sample 5400671 | NCBI WGS metagenome assembly WNGD01 (sample SAMN13153369, study PRJNA577476) | soil metagenome | isolation source: 40 cm soil or saprolite under grassland replicate 2 | place: USA:California | collected 2016-06-15 | reverse complement strand
CCGGCGCCGATCCGCAGCCCTCCGGCGGCCGTCGGCTCGATCCGGTCCGGCAGCAGCCCGGTCACGTCGACGAGCAGGTCCGGGGCTGCGACGCCGAGCTTCATCAGGTCGACCAGGTTGGTCCCGCCGGCCAGGAAGGTGGCACCAGGCCGCCCGGTCACGGCGGCGATCGCCCCGGCCCGGTCGGCCGGCGTCAGATAGCCGAACGGCCTCACGGGGCCGCCTGGGCCACGTCTGTGATCGCGGCGAGGATGTTGACGTAGGCGCCGCACCGGCACAGGTTCCCGCTCATCCGCTCCCGGATCTCGGCCGCGTCCAGCACGACCGGACCGGCCTCCGGGTTCACGCTGGCGCTGGCCGCGCTCGGCCAGCCCGCCGCCGCCTCGCCGAGCATGGCCGCCGCCGAGCAGATCTGCCCGGGCGTGCAGTACCCGCACTGCAGTGCGTCGTGCTCGACGAACGCGGCCTGCAGCGGGTGGAGCTCGCCGTCCGGAGCAGCGAGGCCCTCGATGGTGGTGATCTCGGCGCCCCGCGCCATCACCGCCAGCATCAGGCAGCTGTTTACCCGCCGCCCGCCGGCCAGTACCGTGCAGGCCCCGCACTGACCGTGGTCGCAGCCCTTCTTGGTCCCGGTCAGCCCGAGGTGCTCGCGCAGCGCGTCGAGCAGGGTGGTCCTGTGGTCCAGGCGGAGCCGGTGCGCGGTCCCGTTGACCACGAGAGTCAGCTCGCTGGAGGTATCGTCCGCTGTCGTCACGCGGCCATCATGCCACGCTCAGGAACTAGTATTCTGATCACGTTTTTACTAGTAATGTCAGTACTATGGTCTCGGACGCCGTTCGTGCGGGCTCGCGCAGCGAACTCGCCGACCTGCTCAGGTCCCGCCGCCACCGGCTCACCCCGGCCGACGTGGGCCTGCCCGCGGGCACCCGCCGCCGGACCGCCGGGCTGCGCCGCGAAGAGGTGGCCCAGCTGGCCGGCGTATCCGCCACCTACTACACGTTCCTGGAGCAGGGCCGCGACGTCCGGCCCTCCCGGCAGGTGGTGACCGCCCTGGCCAGCGCGCTGCGGCTGAGTTCGGCCGAGCGCGCGCACCTGTTCCAGCTGGCCGGGATCGGCGTGGCGGCCGAGGACCAGGCGCAGGCCGAGACGGTGGATCCCGTGGTCAGCGCGCTGGTCAGCCGGCTCGACCCCTTCCCGGCGTACCTGAAGGGCAGGCGGTGGGACGTGCTGGCGGCGAACCGGAGCGCCCGGGCGCTGTTCACCGACTGGTTCGCCCGCGATCCCGGCGACCGCAATCAGGTCTGGTGGGTGTTCACCGATCCCGAGGCGCGCAAGGTCTACGTGCACTGGGAGAAGGAGGCGGCCGACCTGCTCGGCCGGTTCCGCGCGGCCGCCGCCCGCCGGCCGGACGACCCGGACTTCACCGACCTGACCGAGCGGCTTCACCAGGCCAGCCCGGAAGTACGCAGCTGGTGGCCACGCCATGACGTGGCCCCGGTCGGCGGCGGGACCAAGCACCTGCACCACCCGGCCCTGGGCGACGTGGCCTTCCAGCACACCGTGCTGCAGGTCGCCGACCATCCGGAGCAGATGCTGGTCTACTTCACCACCGACGAGGTCCCGGCGGCCAAGCTCGCCGCCCTGGCCGCCGAGATCGGCTAGGCCGGGGGCGGATACCCAGCCCGTTCGGGACCATGAATGTCGGACCCTCGTGATGTAATCGGCGGATGCTCGAGACGCCTGAAGAACTCGATGACCTGCAACAGCTTCTGGACCGCAGCATGGCGGGCGCGGGTGAGCACCTGCGCGGCATCATCACCGGGGAGCGCCGGCTGTCCGCCGCGGACCTGGCCGGGCGGCTGCGGGGGATGCGGCTGCTCACCGCGGCCACGGTGACCGCCGACGGGCGGCCGCTGGCCGGTCCGGTCGACGGCTACTTCCTGCACGGGACGTTCTGGTTCAGCTCCGGCCGGAACTCGGTGCGCATGCGCCACCTGGCCGCCCGGCCCGCGGTCAGCGCTACCCACCTGCCCGGGGAGGAGCTGGCCGTGACCGTGCACGGCCGGGCCGAGCTGGTCGATATGCGGGACCCGGCCGCCGCCGAGCTGCGCCGGGCCATACTGGACTGGTACGTGCCCAGGCAGGGACCGGAGTTCGAGAGCTGGCTGGACGCGGTGGACGCGGTGGCGGCGCGGATCGAACCCGAGAAGATGTTCACCTTTGCGATGAAGGACTAGCTCCGGCCGGGAGAGCCGCGCCCGTGAGGCGTTCGGCCTCGGCCCACAGCCGGGCCGCGGTCGCGGCGTCGCGGGCCCGGCGCGGCGGCCGGAGGGTGGTCGCGGGCCCCACCAGGCCGAACCACCGGCTCGGCCCGTAGTAGCCGCCGTTGACCGCCCCGGCGTCGGCCGCCGCGTACAGCAGCGGCTCGGTCCCCGGCCCGACCTCCTGCGATGGCAGGATGGTGAAGTCCGAGGGCAGGAGGCCGAAGCCGTTGAACGGTGTCCGCTGCGGCGCCTCGCGGCCGAGGCTGGCCCCGGCCGTCTGCAGGTTGGTGCGGGTGAACCCGGGGTGGGCGCCGTTGCTCATCAGGTTCCAGCCGTTCCTGGCGGCCAGGTCGGCCAGGCACAGGGTCATCATCAGGTCGGCCAGCTTGGACTGCGCGTAGGCCAGGTTGGGCCGGTAGCCGCGCTGCCACTGCAGGTCGTCGAAGCGGATCCGGCCGTAGCTGGCCACGCCGCTGCTCATCGTGACCACCCGCGGGGCCGGCCCGGCGAGCATCAGCGGGAGCAGCCGCATGGTCAGCGCGAACGGCCCGAGGAAGTTGCTGCCGAACTGCAGCTCGAAGCCGTCGGCGGTGGTTATCCGGGTCGGGGGCGCCATCACCCCGGCGTTGTTGATCAGCACGTCGACCGGCCTGCCGCCCGCGATCAGGCCATCGGCGAACTCCGCCACCGAGGCCAGGTCGGCCAGGTCGATCCGGCGCACCTCGAGCCGGGCGCCGGGCTGGGCGGCCCGGATCTCGTCCCGCGCCCGCTCCCCCTCGGCTACCGTCCGGACCGCCATCACGACGTCCGCCCCGGCCCCGGCCAGGCGCCGGGCCGCCTCCCGGCCGGTGCCGCTGTTGGCGCCCGTGACGACGACGAACTTGCCCGCCTGATCCGGTACCGCGTACATGATTTCTCCTTCGTCGCCGTCGTAACCAGCGCCTTTAGCGGACCATCGGTCTGTTATCCGAGAACATATCAGACCGACGGTCTGTACGCAAGGGACCGGCGGTCTGTAAAATGTGGACATGGTCATGTTCCAGCGGGCCCGCAGCGAGGAGCAGCGCGAGGCGCGCCGCCAGGCGATCCTCGGCGCCGCGGCCGCGATGCTCGCCGAGATGCCGGTGGCCGAGGTGACGCTCAACGAGCTCAGCCGGCGCGCCGGGCTGGCCAAGTCGAACGTGCTGCGCTACTTCGAGTCGCGCGAGGCGGTGCTGCTCGAGCTGCTGGATTCGGCCTGGCAGGACTGGCTCGCCCAGCTGGACGCCGAACTGGCCGGGGCGGTCAAGGCCGGGGACCCGGTGGCCTCACGCTCTGATCAGCTAGCCGCCGCGGTGGCGGCCTCGCTCGCGGCCCGGCCGATGCTGTGCGACCTGATCAGCGCGCAGGCCGCGGTGCTGGAGCGCAACGTCTCGCCGCAGGTCGCCGCCCAGTACAAGCGGGCCAGCATCGCGGGCATCAGCGCGCTCGGTGCCCTGCTGCTGCGGTCCGTGCCCGAACTTGGCGAGGCGGACGCGTTCCGGCTGGCCGGCGCGGCCGTCATGACGACCGCCGCGCTGTGGCCGCACACCCAGCCGTCGGCCGCGATGCTGGCCGCCTACGCGGCCGACCCGGCGCTGGCCGCCATGCGGCTGGACTTCACCGGCACCCTGCGGGAAGTACTGGAGGTGCTGACGGCCGGGCTGCTAGCTCGCAAGCGGTGATCCAGGTGCTGGCCCGGTGGACGCGCTCGGTCAGCGTGTAGACGCCCAGCCCGGCCCGTTCGGCATAGGGCAGCCAGTCGATGGCCAGCCGCCGGGCGATGTAGTCGACCGCGGAGCGGACCCGCGGGATCTCCGGGTCATCGGTGTGCCCGTTGGGCACGAAGAACTGGTCGAGACCGGGGCGGATCAGCTCGGCCAGCGGCACGTGATGCTGCAGCCCGAGCGACAGGGCGATGGCGTAGGAACTCACCAGGCCGGCCGCGCTGGTACCGTGCTTGCCCCAGTGGATGAAGACCTCGCCCAGGCCCCCGTCGTCCCGCTGGTTGGCGGTGAGGCAGAAGCGTTCGGCGCCGATGGTGACCGTGGTGGTGTGCCCGCTGCGGCGCCTGGGCAGGTGCGCGTGCTGGTGCCGCCGAACACTTACCACCATGGGCTTGCCTCCGAACTGGTATATGAAATGTCTGATTAAGGAGCCACGACGCAGTAGCTATGGTAGCCCTTGACCCTATCCGCAGGCCAGAGCGGTGTTGGGGAGGCGCGCCGCGCGGTGAAGGGCTCGGTAATCTGGCGGCGTGGACCACGTGCTGAGCACCGAGCGTCTGGTGCTGCGCCCGGTGACGGCGGACGACCACGCCGCGCTGCTGGCCCACTGGATGCAGCCGGATGTCCGGCGGTTCCTGTTCGACGGCGCGGCACCGTCCGCGGCCGAGGTGGCCGAGACCATCGAGGAGAGCATCGGCGACTTCGCCGCGAGCGGGTACGGCATCTGGCTCATCGAACTCGGCTCCGGGACCGGCCTGGCGGGCACGGCCGGGCTCCGGCCGCTGGAGTCCGGCCTGGAGATCTTCTACAGCCTGGCGCCCGGTGCGTGGGGCCACGGGTACGCGACGGAGGCCGCCCGGGCAGTGGTGGAGTACGGCCTCGGCCCCCTCGGCCTCGTCAAGCGCCTCGGCATGGCCCCGTACGCCGTGGTTCCCGGCGCCCTCGGCCCGATGACCCGCTACCGAACCACGACCGTGACCGCGTAGCTGAAGCTGTTCTCCCAGCTCAACGAACTATATGGGAGTGCCAGCACAGTCCCCATGCAAGCGATAACCACACAGGTAGACCGCGCCGCTTATGACGACTGGCCGTAGAGATCGTTCAGGCTAGCAAGGAGAATCTTGCCTTTGCTGGCATCGGCTTCGGCTGCCAGTTCATCAGTGAAGCCGGTCGCGCTGAAGAGGCCGAATGCGGCGGCGGTGGCGTCGTGCCCGGAGGCGGTCAGCAGGTCGCGGAGGTGCTGGAGCCTGCGCAGCTCAGCCACGCCTGGGCGGCGGTCGCGGTGCTTGGCCTCGCCGATGAACGCGACCGGCGCGCCGGGGGTCCGCGGGCGGCTGCCGCGCGCAAGCGCCAGGACGTCGATCTCATGGCCAGTCTTGTGCTCGCGGCAGGCGATGACGGTCTGCCCGACCGGGCCGACCGCGAGGCCTGCTTCCCCGGAGGCATACCGGGCGGCCCACTCTCCAGCGAGCGCCTCGAAGTGCGGCCCGAAGATCTTGGACTCCACCTGGCCAGGTCTGCGATCCTGGCCAGCGAGTGAGCACGCACAGCAAGCTCACGTTACGGACATGGCAGGATGGTCGACGTGTCGGGATCCCATCCCAGGTCGCTGCGCCCCACGTACCCCGTCCGCGGTGAGCGGTTGCTGTTGCACCCGCTGGCCATAGGCGACGCCGACACCCTGCTTGCCTACCGCAGCCGTGAAGATGTCTGCCGGTACGTGCCGTTCGAGCCTATGAGCCGCGATGACATCATCGAGCGGATTGCGGGTCAGTGGGCGCGCACGGAACTCACCGATGAGGGGCAGTCGCTTACGCTCGGCGCTCAGGTGGGCGAGACGAGCGAGCTGGCCGGCGACGTTGTGCTGTTCTGGCGCAGCCGCGCGCATGCTAGCGGGGAACTCGGCTACGTGTTCAATCCCGCCTTGGGCGGACGCGGCTATGCCACCGAGGCTGCGAACGTGATGCTGCGGCTCGGCTTCGAGGGACTTGGCCTGCATCGCATCGTCGCGCGGATCGATGAGCGCAACGAGTCATCGGTGAGGCTGGCCAGGCGGCTGGACATGCGGCAGGAGGCCCGCCTGATCCGCAATGAGTTCCTCAAAGGCGAGTGGAGCACCGAGCTTGACTTCGCGATGCTCGCTGACGAGTGGTATTCGCGCCAGAAGGAATAGCGACTTCGACCTGGAACCGTGGCAGTCGCGGCCCATCCCGTACCCGTCTGGGACCTGTCCCTGGAAGGGCACTCCGTCAGGACTGAGGTGGCAATGCCCGCGACTCAAGCTACCTCCGTCGGCTGTTGTCCCAGCTCAACGGCTATGCACGGGCGCTTCACTGGGAGAGTAGGACCGAAAGGTAACGAATGGCCAGAAAGTTTCTCAGAATTTCTAGAAATAATGTCCCACGAGGCGGGACGGGAAATAACGAGCCATCCTCGGGTTCTTCCGGTGCAAGGTCGTCGACGACACGGGTCACGATCGCACGCGCCGCCCGGCCATAACTGGCCACGGCCGCCATCTGGTCGAAGATGCCGCTGTACAGTTCGATCTCCTGCGGCTGGGCGAGGTTCAGTTCCGCCGAGAACGTCTCGACCAGCACCCTGTCATCGTCCAGCAGCCAGAAACCATGCGCCGGCGCGACCACGTACGCGGTATCGAAGCCGACAATGCCGAGCCGCACGTTGGGCAGTGCCGCGAATGAGATAAGCCGGTCCAGCTGCCCGAGCATCACCTCGGGCGCGCACAGCCGGTACCGCAGCGTGGCCTCGGTCAGCACGAAATGGAAGCGCTTGTCCGGCCGGTACAGCATCTCCTGACGCCGCACGCGCGCCCGCACCGCCTCATCAATGTCATTGGGCACCTTGAATACGGTGATGCTCTGCGCGAAACGGGCACGGGCGTATTCCGCCGTCTGCAATAGCCCCGGAATGAACGTAGGCTCAAACGCTCGGAACAGCCGCGTTTTCGCGTCCAGGTCGGCGATCTCGTCCTGGTGGGGGCGCAGCCCGGTCTTGAGCTGGCGCTGTCTTGAGCTGGCGCTGCCATTCGGCGTGCTGGACCTCCAGGGTGTGCAGCGAGGCGAGCAGCGATTCAGTCTCAGCCCCGGCGTGGGTGACGCTGGCCCAGCCGCGGACATCCTCGTCGGTAGGCGTCTGCCGGCCGTTCTCCAGCTTGGAGACCTTCGAGCAGGCCAGGACAGCGAGTCCGCGACCTGCCGGCCGGTCAGCCCGGCCTGCTGCAGAAGCTCGCGGAGCCGCTGTCCCAGCGCGTGGCGCGCCTCATGAACGCCGAGGACGCCAGCAGTTCTACTCGGAGGCAAAGTCGTCCCGTCGAACCGCGCGGTGCCAGGCAGCATCGCGCCAGTAACCGTGCTGCACGACCACGGCCGGGTCTTTGATCACCTCACCGCCGAGGAAGTTCTCTTCGGTATCGAAGTGCATCTTGACCAGCAGCCGCGAGTCGAACAGCCAGTAATCGTAGTCCGGCAGGTCGCAGGCTTGATCGCGGGTCAGATAACGAATCTCCTCACCAGCCGCGTTCGTGTACTGCGAGCAGAACACGCCAAAGCGGCTGTAATCGGTCAGCGGCACGCTGACCACGCGGACACGCGAGAACCGGCGTCCCTCGGCGGTTGCCGCGCGGATCATCGACAGCCAGTTCTGGAACCAGCCCATGTCAGCCGGCTCTCCCGCGACGAACTGAACCAGCGCCTTCGACTCGTTGGGCGAGTAGTAGTAATCTCGCGCCTCCAGCCGGAAGGCCGTGTGCTCGAACGTGCGGAAGAGCCGGGAGAACTCTTCACCGATGAGCAGGCTCAGCGGACCTCCTCCGCGAAGCGCAGGACATCGGCGGGAATCTCGATCACAGCCTCACCAGGCGGGATGTCGCCCAGCTCCGCCAGCGCCACCGGGTCGGTCACAATCCACCCCTGGGCGATGTAGGTCTTGCGGTCTGGCCGGTCGGTTGCGAACAGGGTAGGCGACTGCCCCTACGGAGCCAGTCCTGCGGCGATCCGCTCATCCATCCTGATCGGCGAAGATGTCTTTTAGGAGGAGCCCGAGCCGCGCGGGCGGTTCCTCTTCGGGGAAGATCTCGCGCACCGAGGCGAGGACGTCATCGACAGAGTGCAGGTCGAGCACCTGTGCGAGTTGCCGGATGTCTTCCGCGTCACGAGGCCGGGCTGCCAGCGCTTTCATAGCCAGGAGATGCTCGGGAGACGCGGCGAAGACGCGAAGGCCCGGGTGATCGAATACCCGGGAGGCCGCCGAGTCCCCGCCAGGCGCGACATAGGAACTGGCCTGCTCGTTGAGCCACCAACGGGGCAGATCGAGCTCGGCAGCCACCGCCTGTGCTTCCTCAAGAACGATGCCGTGCGGCTTGAAGAGGGCATCGACATCACGAGTGGCCCTGCGCGAGTCGTACGCGAGGGCCATCGCAGCACCGCCGAACACGTAGAGGTCTGCCACCACGCCGCGCCTGGCAAGCCGGTCGCCGAGACGGCGGAACGCCTCCTCGATGCCCGCGCGGTCGAGCAGTGGCGAGGGGTCGCTCACGCGGCGTCGATCTCGTAGTCGGCAACGAACACGCCTCGCCTGCGGAATGCGGCCGGGGCATGCACGAGCGCCTGCGCGCGCGCGCCTGGAGTGTCGAACGGGAACCAGAAGCGCCGCAGCCCGCGGGATGCCGACCAGTCCGGCGCGTCCTTGCCATCTCGCATGGCGAGGTGCTCAGCGAGCCCCGCGAAGAGCACGTCCCAGCGCTCATCGCCGGTCGATCCCGGCGCATCTGCGAGCAGTCGCTGACGTGTCCCTGCCGGCTCTCGGTGGTACTCCTTCAGGAACTCGACGACCAGCCGCCATCGCGTGTCGAAGTCCGGCTCGGCCGCGATGAAGCGAGCAAGCTCAGCAAGGCTCATCGGCTGGTAACTCACAACCTCAGAGTAGCGAATGCCGCCCATCCCGCACCGTTTCCGTGACGTGGCCCCTGAGCGGGCATGCCATCGGCGCTGAGGCGGCAATGCCTGCGCCTCAGGCCAGATCCGTCAGCTGTTCACCCAGCTCAACGGCCATATATCCCAGTGCAACCACAAGTCAGCCAGGTTGCGATAACCACACAGCATGCTCTATCTCGCCCAGGCAGGCGGCCACCTGATGATTGGGTCGGCCCTCGTACCGCCAGGTTGCGATAACCACACAGCATGCTCTATCTCGCCCAGGCAGGCGGCCACCTGATGATTGGGTCGGCCCTCGTACCCGCTGCTCATCAGGAGTGGCAGTGATCGCTCCCGTGCGCGGACGGGGCCAGGTCGATCGCCGGATTCGCGTCGAAGAACCCGAACGGCTTCAGCGTGAACCCCGCGTACTCGCACGACATCACCGGGAAGTCCTCGGGGCGGCAGAAGTGGGTGACCCCGACGGTGTGCCAGAGCACGATGTCGGTGTCGGCGACCGGCCGGTCGGCAGCCGTCCACTCCGGCAGCCCGGCGCCTCCCGGGTGCTGGTTGGGGAAGTCGCCCGCGGGCCGCCGCTCCTCGGCGCTGAACGGCGTGACCCACAGGTGCCTGGTCGCGAACGCGGCGCGCGCGGTGATCGCCGCCTCCGGCTGGGCCAGCAGCAGCGCCGACGCGTGCGAAGGGACGAGCTTGTAGGCGACGGGCTCACCGCAGGCATTCAGCGAGCCTGGGTTGACGATCTTCCAGTAGCGGGCCCGCTCCGGCGCGGCCAGCCGCTGCGCGCCGGACTCGGTGGCCAGCAGCGTCGCCTGCGCGGTGAACGCGTTCCCGTACGGGTTGTCCGGCCCGGCGGGAACCGGCACCGCGTCGACCTCGTACACCGAGTTCGACGGCCCGTCCAGGCACATGTCCAGCCGGAACCCGAACATGTGCTGGTGGTGCGGCCCGGCCAGTTCCGGCGTCACCGGGTTCGCGTACGGCACGCGCTCGCCGGGCCGCACCGCCTGGGTCTGGATGATCCCGGTCAGCTTGACCTCGGCCTGGATCGTCCCGTCCAGGTAGAAGTACCAGTAGAAGCCGTACTCGTAGTTGCCCACCGTGGCGATGAACGACGCCACCATCCGCCGCGACCGGCGCACCTCGGACACCTCGTTCAGCGCGTCGGCGTGCTTCCACAGGATGCCGTAGTCCTCCTCGTGCAGGCAGATCGCGTTCTCCAGCGGCGCGGCCTCGCCGTCCTCGTCCACGGCGACCGCGTCCAGGTAGACGATCTCGCCGAGGCAGTCGCAGCCCAGCTCGAGGGAGTTGGCCATCTTGCCCAGGCCCACGTCGCCGGCGTCGAACGCGTTCTTCCACCAGTGATTCAGCGCCGTCGACCCGTACGGGACGATCATCTCGGCCATGCTGGCCCGGTAGATGATCGGCCGCGCCCGCTCGCCGTCCAGGTAGCAGATCTCGTGCAGCACCAGGCCCTCGATCGGGTGCATGGAGATCCGCATCTGCCACGGCCCCCAGCGCAGGCAGCCGTCGTCGACGGTGAAGCCAGGCCCCTGCGGCTGCAGGATGTCCAGCGGGGCCAGCGTGCGCGGCGCGGGGAAGCTCGCCGCGTCGTACCGGCCGGGCGCCGCCGGGACCGGCACGACCTCGCCGTCCTGCAGCTCGACCATCTCGCCCGTGTCCCGGTCCCAGATCGCCACCAGGTTCTCGATGGGCCTGGCATACGGGTTGCAGCCCGGGCCGTCCAGCAGGTAGGCGACGCCACGGGCCAGCCGCCGCCCGGTCTTGTCCACATCCAGCCCGAAGTTGCTGGCCGGCCAGGGATCGATCTGCACCTTGCTCATGGCTGTGATCCCGCGCCTGGCCAGCGCGGCCTGGAACGCCGGGTCGGCCTTGATTCCGGCGGAGTTGGCCATCCACTCGTCGATCATGATCGGCGGCTGCGCGCCCGGCAGCGGGACCTTGCCGGTGACCGTCGCCGTGTCCAGCGAGACGGTGATCATCCAGGTCATCCGCGCGGGCTTGGCGTAGGTGACGACGAGCGCCGCGCGCGGCAGCGGGGTGCCGTCCCAGCCGAGGACGGCGGCCTTGTCCGGCTCGGCGAGGGTCACGTAGACCAGCCGCGCGCCGTCGCCGGTGGCCGCCAGGGCCAGCCGGGCGGCGGTGCCGGCCTCCTCCACGGTGAGCGAGGCCAGCGGGTGGCGGGCCGATATTTCGGCCGAACGGGCCGTGGTGACAGTCATGGTCTAGCCCTTCGTCTTTTCCGCGTGGGCGGCGTTCGTGCCGTTGAGCCCGGCAGGATCGAGCGTGGCCAGGTGCGCCAGGCGCTGGTCGTCCGAGAGCTTGCGGCCGGACCGGCGGCCGAACACGTACACCACGGCCGCCACGACCAGCACCACGCCGCAGATGGCGCCCAGCGTGCCCTCCCAGGTGGACGTCGAGATGTCCGAGCTGAACGGCAGCGTGAACGTGTAGTAGATGCCTGCGGTGGTGCCGCCGATGCCGACGACGCTCACGCCGATCGCGCCGGGCTTGCCGCCGGGGATGCGCCAGAAGCTCTCGCTGGCGTACCGGTCGGCGTACCTGAACCGGGAGATGATCACCGGGATCAGGAAGAAGTAGCCGGACGCGAGCCACAGCACGGTCAGCGCGCCTTGCAGGCACAGGAACATCGTGGTCAGCGACTGCTGGGAGTACAGGATCACGATGGCGATGGAGGTGATCACGCCCTGGATGAGCAGCGCGGTCACCGGGTTGCGGGTCCGGGCGTTCAGGTGGGTGAACAGCCGGGGCAGGTGCCGTTCCAGGCCGGAGACGAACACCAGCCGGGAGTAAGCGGACTGGTAGACGCTGAAGGCGATGAAGATGACCACCGCGATCCCGACCGCGGCGACGCCCTGCAGCCCGCCGGCCCCGGCGAAGCCGAATACCCTGGCGACGCCGACGACGGCGTCGTTCTTGTCTCCCGGGGTGTCGAGCAGCACGCCGATGGTCGCGATGACGTAGCCGACGGACAGCGCGATAGACCCCCAGAGGATCATCTTCTTCGAGCTGCGCGGGTTCACGAACTCGGCGCCCATGTTGAACGGCGTCTCCACGCCGACCAGGTACAGCAGCGCGACGCCGAAGATCCAGCCGTAGGTGCCGAAGTTGAACGAGAACGCGGTGCTCGCGTGGAACGCGACGGCGGCGTGGCCGTGGTCGAGGGCGTACGCCAGGCCGGCTGCGAACACGCCGAAGACCAGGATCATGTAGAAGATGAACACGCCGTTGGCCAGGGTCTTGGTGAGCCGCAGCTTGCGCATGGCGAAGGCGACGCACAGCCACAGGATCGCCAGCTGCAGGATGATGTTGACGGTCACCGACGGCTGCCAGTTGAACGCGAGCCCCAGGTAGCTGAGGATCGCGGCGGGGTTCAGGGTCCCGGCCAGGATGACCGGGATCCAGGACAGGAATCCGCCGAGGAACGCCCAGCGCTCCGACATCGTGCGGTACGCCCACACGTACACGCCGCCCTGGGAGGGCCACAGCCCCCCGAGCTCCAGCACCGCCATGGCTGCCGGGATGAGGAAGAGCACGATCCCGGCGATCCACATCGACATGGACGCCCAGCCGCCGCCGGCCATGATCGAGGACCCGGAGACGAAGAAGATGATGAACACGTAGACGGCGACAAGGTCGAACGTGGACAGCACCTTCGGTAGCACCTGGTCAGGAACCACCTCGGCGATGAGTTTCTTGTCTCTGCTCTCGGACACCGCGGTCACGCTCGGTCCTCCTTTCAGTGGATGGGCTAGCTCAGTGGGCGGCGTCTTCGGTGGCGCGGCCGTCGGACATGCGCAGCACACGGTCGGCCTGCTCGGCGACCGTGGGGTCGTGGGTGGCGGCGATGACCGTGACCCCGAGGTCCTTGCACAGGTCCCCTAGCATCTGCGTCACGGTTTTCCCGGTCTCCCGGTCGAGGCTTGCCGTCGGCTCGTCGGCCAGGATCAGCAGCGGCGACCCGACCAGGGCGCGCGCGATCGCAGTGCGCTGCTGCTCGCCGCCGGACAGCCGGGCCGGGCGGTGGCTCAGCCGGTGCCCGAGCCCGACCATCTCCAGCAGGCCGGTGGCGCGGCGGCGCAAGGATCCGCGGTCCACCGGTTCGAACATCAGCGGCAGCTCGACGTTCTCGACCGCCGACAGGAACGGGATCAGGTTGAAGCTCTGGAAGATGAACCCGATCGTGGAGTGCCGCATGTGGGCGAACTGCGCCTCGGTAAGGCCGACAGTGGGCTTGCCGTTGATCCGGATCTCGCCCTTGGTCGGCCGATCCAGCCCGCCTAGCAGGTAGAGCATCGTGGACTTGCCGCTGCCGCTCGGCCCCATCAGCGCGACGAACTCGCCCTTGTGCACGGTGAAGCTGACGTCGACGAGGGCGCGGACGATCTCGTCGCCGACCTGGAAGAGCTTCCACACGCCCTCGGCGGACAGCACCCGACCGTCGTCGGGCGGCGGGGAGAGCGCGGGCTCACTGGCGGGTGCCGTCATCGGGGCTCCTTGGCGGTCATGCGAGGCGGTCAGCGGGTGAGGGACGACAGGGGCGGCCGGCGGGCGGCCCGCAGCGCGGGCGCGGCGCTGGCCAGCGCCGCGGACACGGCCGAGATCACCAGCGCGCCCGCCACGGCCCCGGCCACGGTGACGATCGAGACGTCACCGTTGATGGCTCCCGCGGCGCCGCCCGCAAGGGCGGCGACCGCGCCGAGCACGGCCCCGGCGGCCGCGCCGGCGGCGGCCGTCGCGACCGGCTCTACCATGAGGCCGCAAACGATGGCCCGCTGCGGCACGCCGAAGGTGGAAAGCACGCCGATTTCCCGTGCCCGCTGGTTCACCGAGCGGGTGGCGGCGATCGCCACCTCCAGCGCGCCGGTCAGCAGCACGATCACCGAGATGACGACCACCGCCCGGCCGATCGCGCCGCCGTTGCCGAACGCCTCGCCCTGGCGGCGCACTGCGGGCATCAGCGACACCACAAGGACGAGCAGGAACGCGCCCGCCGCCACCGTGCCGCCGGGCAGAAGCAGCAGCCGGGAACGGCGGCGGGCCGCGGTCAGGCCGTAGCCGAGCGCGCGGACGGTCGGGCCGGCGCCTGCTGCCCCGGATGCGCTCACGGGCGAGTTACCGACAGGTGTCATGGCAGGTCCACCAGGAGCCAGACCGGCCGCTGCTGCAGCAGCCGGTGGACGGGGATCAGCGCCGCCACGATGGCCAGCGCCGGCAGGTACATCGCGACCAGCGCCGTGGCCTGCAGCCACGCGGTGACGGTAAAGAAGCCCGGGAGGATGGCGGCGACCACCGCCGCCCCGGTGCCGATCCCGAAGACGTACGCGGCGACGAACACGATGACCGACTCGGTGAGGAAGAAGTACAGCACCTCGTCGGACAGCCCGATGCTCGCCATGATCCCGAACTCGCGCCGCCGTTCCTGGACCGCGGCCGCGAAACACGTCACCGCGATCACGAACCCCAGCGCGAGCGCCACATAAGCGATGAGCCCCAGGTCGGACGAGCCCACCTTCGCCCCCAGCATGGCGGCGAACTTCTGGTCGAACGTGAGGAAACTGGCCCGGGACGCGGTGGAACTCGTCGCGTACACCAGGCCGCCGCTTCGCGGATCCGGCTGGATGGCGGGATCGGAGACCACCTTCAGGCCGGTCGCATTCTCGACCTGTGCCGGGGTGTCGGTGGCGCCGGCCGGCGGGGTCAGCGTCACCCAGCCGGAAGTGACGCCCGCCGCCCGGGCGACCGCCAGCGAGACGGTCACCCGGGCGCCGTCGCCGGGTGCTTTCGTGAGCCGTATCCCGGTTGTGCCAACGTGCAGCGTGCCCCCGTCCGGAATCCCGAGCCGCTCCAGCGCGAGCGGGGTCCCGGTGCCGGAAACCGTGGTGCCCGCTGCCGCGTCGCCGGCGGAGCCGCCGCCGCTGCCCCGGCCGACGAGCAGCACATCCGGATGGCCGGGCACCGACTCGACGCGGGTCACCGTCTCGGTCCAGCCGTCCGGAGCGCTAACCGCCGGCAGGGGTCCGCTGGCGGTCAGCCAGCCTGCCCTGGCGTCGAGTTGGACCCCGCCGGACGGGACAACCCAGAACGGCGCGTTCCCTGTCGCGCTGACGACCGCGGCCACGCCTGAGTCTTGGTAGCCGGCGGCGATCGTGCGGACCACGACGACGGCCGCGATGGCCATGCCAATCCCCGCCACGGCGAACAGCGAACGTTCCGGGCTGCCCCGGAGGGTGGCGAACGCAAATCGGAGCAGCCTGCCGAAGGTTCCCCCGGCCGCGCCAGGCGCCTCTGCCTCTGGCTTCGTTGCTACGTTCGTGCTGGCGAGTTGTGTCATGGACACGACTCCGTCCTGGGGGAACAATTGACCTTGCGTGATTTAAGTTAAAAGCTCGCACTTTGTCGGATCGTTGCGCGGAAGAGAAGTATCAGTTACTTGGCTATCGCCAAGGATGACGGCGACGTTTCGAACTGTTTCAATCTCGCGCGCCGATTACGGCACTGCACCGAGAGTGACCCGGATGCCAGGCGCTGCCATGAACCGGGCGTCGGAGTCCCGAATGACGCAGCCGGTCGGGTGACCTCTGACTAACCAGGGTTGCGTTGCGCACGGGCCGGCGATGCTGGCCTACGCGATGAGCCCGTCAGTAAGTTCCGCGGCGAGACGACGAGCCAGGTCGTCGTACCATCACGTCAGCCAGCTGCGAAGGTCTGCGATCTCCGCCTCAGCGTCGTGGGATGTTTTCCCAGTTTAACGACTGTATCTGTAGGTGTCTCCACAGTCCAAAGTGCCGCCATGACCATCGGCTCAAGCAGCACCCCAAGTGGAAGGTCGACCAGCTCCCCGACGGCATGTTCCGGTGGACCACCCCGGCCGGACGCACCTACACCACCGAGCCCACGCGGTATCCGGTCTAGCCGCCGGGATAGCCAGCCGAGGGAAACGGGGTTACGCTTCGCTGCATCACGCGGGCGGGGAGGCATCGGGATGCCAGGGCCTGAAGATGAGATTGCGGCCACAGCAGATGGAAGCCGTGGCCACCTCCGCGCGTCGCATGGCGACCGTGAGCAGGCGGTCGAGGTACTCAAGGCCGCGTTCGTTCAAGGCATGCTGGCCAAGGACGAATTCGACCAGCGGGTGGGCCAGGCGTTCGCGTCGCGGACCTACGCGGAGCTGGCCGCGGTCACCGCCGACATCCCCGCATTTCCGCCGTCACGCCAGCCTGCCGGTACGCCAGCCCGGACGCTGGCAAAAGCAGCCGGTAGGTCGGGGATCTGCATGCTCGTCGCGTTCGCCCTGGTCGCAGTCGCGGCCGTGAGCAATGCGGAATACCTGATGCAGCTGGCCTTTTCCCTGCGGTCGCGGCGGTCATCGCGGCGTCGGGCTTTCTGGGGTACGGGGTGGTAGACGCCTGGCAGGAGCGGCGCTCCCGTGGGCAGTTGCCGCCGCGGCCGCGCCGGGACAACAGGAGACTCGAGGGCTGGCGTACCGGCGGCACCGGCCGTGATCCGGCTCCGCCCGGCGCCCGTCCCGACCAGACCGGCGTCGACCTGCGAAGCCACCAGCCGGTACGGGACCGGCGGCACCCATCCGGGCGGGGATCGCGGGCGCCACACGGTACACGACTCATACCGGGCGCCGTATAACAGGTCGCCCCCGCCCTAGAACGCCCGCCAC
>WNGD01010682.1_pt1 | contig 16675 bp, 15 predicted proteins | sample 5400671 | NCBI WGS metagenome assembly WNGD01 (sample SAMN13153369, study PRJNA577476) | soil metagenome | isolation source: 40 cm soil or saprolite under grassland replicate 2 | place: USA:California | collected 2016-06-15 | reverse complement strand
ACAGCTGCACGACGAAGAGAGCAACGGAGGCTGCCGCGGCGCTCGTCGGGACGAAGGTGGTGCGGCGGCGGAACGGCCGTCTCGAAGGTACGAGCGAGCCGAGAACCTCCGAATCGACAGCCCCTTGCAAGAGGCGCTGGAGCGCTGCGCCGTTCGTCAAAGCGACCTCGTACAAGGGACCGTAGTCCCGAAACGATGCCGGATAGACCTGCGGCGGCCGTGTCCGCGCCGACGTTCCCGCGGAGGCGGGGTCGCCAGACGTGTCCGTGTCGGGGAGTCGTGCGCGGGCGCTCGCAGCGAGGCTCGGGTCGACGAGCACCAGCTCTGGACTCAGGTTCTCGAGGGCCGATGCGCCGACGCCGGCGGCAGGCTTCGCAGCCATTCGAGGGAGATCGGTCGAAGACCGCCGAGGCTTGAACGCTCGTTCGCCTGGTCGCGCTAGGGCAGGAGGCCTTCGACGGGGCCCGGCAGGGTCGGCAGAGGAGGTACGGCCGGGGCACCCGCGTCCGACGAATCGTCGGCGGGCGACTGCCCGGTCAGATGGGACTTCGGCGAATCCGTGGGAGCCGAGCCCGGAGCCGAAGCCGCCGTCGGAGCGCTCGTCCCGTATGCGGTCGAGCGGGGACCGTCTGCGTGGGAGGCGGGAAAAACCGCCGCGATCGGGGCGCTCCCCTCTCCCCGGCCTGCCCGGGTCCTGGTCGGTCGCACTGCGGTGACCGAGGACGCAGGTCGCACGCGACTCGGTCGAGCTACGAGGGGCCGCATGGGAGTCTCCGCACCTCGTGTCGCGCGCTCGACCCGAGCGCTCGACTGTCGCGCGTGTGAGACAAGAGCAGGCGCTCCGCTCGCCGACGGATGGTCGACGGCACGCTCGACCGTGACGCCGGCTACACCCAGGCCTGCGATCGCCACCGCCGTCGCGCAGACGGCCGCCGGGGACCCCGCGAGAAGCGATCTGAGTTGCAGCACGAGCGACCCGAAGTCGATCCCGAGGACGGGCCGCCCGGCGCCGGAGGTCAAGGTCGACGCGACCGATCGGCGGGCACGCGCCAGGAGCGCATACGTCTCGCCGGTGCTTGCGCCCAGCCGAGGCGCGATCTCGCGTGGCTGCAGACCCTGCCATTCCCGCAGCACGAGCGCGAGGCGCTGCCGCTCGGGGATCCCCTCGAGCGCGTGCTTCAGGTCGGCGAGCGCGTCCTGCCGCTCGTCGTCTGCCCGCGCCGGAAGCGTATTCACGTCGATCGGCGTGTCGACGATCGGGCCACGCCGGCTGAGCGTTCGTCTTTGCCAGCGGCAGACGTTCTTGGCGATCGTCGTCAACCAGGCCGACTCGCATTCGGGGACGGCTCCGCGCTGGAGCGCGCGGTGCGCCTGCAGGAAGGTCGTCTGGAGGGCGTCCTCGGCGTCGCTCCGTGAGCCGAGGCTGTGCTGACAGTAGGCGAGGATCTGCGCCGAGTACGTCGCGAACAAACCGCCGGCGTCCGGTGTCGACCTCCCCCGCCTCTCCAAGCTCGCCGTCGCTGCCGCAGGCGAATACACGAGATGTCCTCCTGATCGTCTCTCTATGTGATCTCAGCTAGAAGCCTCCCCCGCACGAGACGTCCCCCTTCGGGGGTGTCTGCGCGCCGAACGAGTGATTCGCGACCACATGCCGTCAGATTCGAGCCCTGCCGGCTTCGTAGGGGACGAGCACGAACATTCGAGCAAGGAGGCATTCCGATGCCAGCCAATCCCCAGCACCTCATGCGCGACACCGAGAGGATCCGCGCGCTGCGGACGGCGTTCTTTGCGGTCGCCGCAGTGGTGCTCACTCTTGCGTTCGCTCTCGCCGCCGGTGCGCACGCGAGCGACAAAGGCAGCCGCATCACCCTGGAGCCGATCTCCCTGGCGAACGGGACCGCCGTCGTCACCGGATCGGTCGGACGCGATCCCGACGCGACCGGAACGCTCGACGTCGCCGGCCAGCCTGTCGGCGTCGACGCGTCGGGTCACTTCTCGACCGTCGTCGCCCTCGACGGTCAGTCGACGCTCGTCCTCACCCTCGACGAGGGGAAGGGCGGGGTCACCACGATCCGGATCCCGGTCACGCTGCTCCAGAACGGTGCGAAGGACGTCCTCGACGAGCTCGAGGCCGCGGGAATCTCGCTCGCGGTCCCACCCGACGGCTTTCAGATCGTCGACGGAAACATTCCCACCGTCTCAGGTCACGTCCTCGACCGGAGCAATCTGGCGGGCCTGACCGTGAACGGCCACGACGTCCTCGGCCTGGCCGGCCCGAACGGCGGCTTCTCGCTGCCGCTTCCCGGCGGCACGTCGTCGCGGCAGGCGACCTTCGTGGCCACTGACCACCGGAACGTGTCACAGACGACGACGTATCCGACGACGACCGTGACCTCGGTCATCAAGACCAGCTCGGGCACGAGCGTGTCGGCTGCCGGAGCACACGGAGTCGTGATCGCCAGGATCCGCTTCGACCGCAAGGGTCTCCTCACCCAGAGGCGGCTCGGGATCGTCGTGACGGTCAAGGACCGTCGCGGCTATCTCGTCCGCGGAGCGGCGCTCCACCTCATGGGTAGGCCTGTGCGCTACCTCGTGAACGGAGCAAATCGGGCGGGCTTCACGAACCGGGTGGGCGTAGGGAGGTTCGCGTACAGGCTGCAGAAACAGGCGTTCACGAGCACCTTCCCACGCCGGTTCTCGTTGACCGTGCGCGCGAGCACCCCCCGCGCGGCAGCAAAGAAGATCGTCAGAGTCCGCTTGCCGCTGCTTCCGTCCACCTGAGCCGCAGTCGGGTGGACGCGGCGTAGGGCGTGGCCGTCCCCCTACGCCGACCCAGGAAGACTACTGGCCCCCGGCGGTGGGGCCAGTAGTCTCCGGCGGCGATGAAGATCGTTTCCGTCGTCGGCAACCGACCGCAGTTCATCAAGTCCGCTCCGCTCTCGCTCGAGCTCCACAAGGCGGGAATCGAGGAGATCGTCGTGCACACGGGTCAGCACTACGACCGGGCTCTCTCGCAGGTCTTCTTCGAGGAGCTGGGGCTGGCCGAGCCTCGTCACAGGCTCGACTTGAAGACCGCGGATCCCGAGTGGATGGAGCCGGCGATCGCCGAGACGCTGTTTGCCGAGGACCCGGACCTCGTGCTCGTCTACGGCGACACCAACACGACGCTCGCCGGAGCAAGAGCCGCAGTCGAGGCCGGGATCCCGCTCGCCCACGTCGAGGCCGGCCTGCGCAGCGGAGACCTGACGATGCCGGAAGAGCGGACCCGGATCGAGGTGGATCGCATCGGGGCCATCCTCTTCTGTCCCGACGAGCGCTCGTCGGCGACGCTTCGAGAAGAGGGCGTCCACGGCGAGATCCACGTGGTCGGCGACGTCATGGCAGACGCGAGCAGGCGCTTCGCTCCAATCGCCCGGAAGCGGTACCCGATCGCCTTCGAGCCGAAGACGTACGCCGTCGCGACGGTGCACCGCGAGGCGAACGTGTTCCCGCCGAGGCTGGCGCGAATCGTCCAGGGCCTGAACCAGATCAAGATGCGTGTCGCCTTCCCCGCGCACCCACGCACGCGCTACCAGATCCGCAGGCAGCAGCTGGCCCTCGCGGCCCGCGTTCTTCTCCTCGACCCACTGGGCTACCTCGAGCTCGCGTCGCTCGTGTCGCAGGCGAACGTCGTCGTCACCGACTCGGGCGGGTTGCAGAAGGAGGCCTACTGGTACGGGGTACCGTGCGTCACGCTTCGCCCCTCGACGGAGTGGGTGGACACAGTGGCCGTCGGGGCGAACGTGCTCGTCGACGACGACCCGGACGCGGTCGGGTCCGCGACCACTGCAGCGTCCATGCCGAAGAGGCGGCCGGTCCTGTACGGCGACGGCCATGCGTCGGAGCGGATCGCGAAGGTGCTGCTCGCTACGATGCGCGGCCGATGAAGCGGGACGTCGCCATCGTCGGCGCCGGCTACGTCGGCCTGCCGCTCGCCCGGGTCTTCGCGGAGGGGGGCAAGACCGTCGTTCTGGTCGATGTCGACGAAGAGCGGGTCGAACGGCTGAGCCGGGGCGAGAGCTACGTCGAAGACGTGCCCTCGAACGTCCTCCGGGCCTTCGTCGCAGACGACCGGATCGCCGCGACCACGGACTACGACGTGCTCCGCGAGGTCGGCGCGATCCTCATCTCGCTCCCCACTCCGCTCTCGCGCCAGCGCGAGCCGGATCTCGCAATCCTGCTCGCCGCCACGAAGCAGATCGCGGAGCGGCTGCAGCCGGGGCAGCTCGTCGTCCTCGAGTCGACGACCTACCCGGGAACCACCCGCGAGCAGCTCCTCCCTGTCCTGGAAGCAGGAAGCGGCCTACGGGCCGGGAGCGACTTCAAGCTCGCGTTCTCTCCCGAGCGCGTCGATCCCGGGAGCAGCGACTGGAGCACGAAGACAGTGCCCAAGGTAGTCGGAGGCGTCGACGAAGCCTCGACGGAGGCGGCGGCCGCTCTCTACGGCTCGGTTATCGACGAGGTGCACCGCGTCTCGTCGCCCGAGGCGGCCGAGCTGACGAAGCTGCTCGAGAACATCTTCCGCTCGGTCAACATCGCGCTCGTCAACGAGCTCGCCCAGCTCTGCGAACGGATGGGCATCGACGTCTGGGAGGTGATCGAGGCGGCCGCGACGAAGCCGTTCGGGTTCATGTCCTTCCACCCTGGCCCGGGTCTCGGGGGCCACTGCATCCCAGTCGATCCCTTCTACCTCACCTGGAAGGCGCGAGAGTACGGCTTCTACACCGAGTTCATCGAGCTCGCGGGCAAGGTCAACGAGTCGATGCCCTACTTCTGCCGCTCGCTCGTCTCGCAGGCGCTGAACCACGCCCGCGAGCGCTCGCTCAAGGGATCCCGGATTCTCGTCCTCGGCGTCGCGTACAAGCCGAACATCTCCGACATGCGCGAGTCTCCCGCCATCAAGCTCATCGCCCTGCTCCAGAACGCAGGCGCGCAGGTCGCGTACCACGATCCGCACGTGCCCGAGTTCCGCGAGAACGGGGTCGCGCTGAGCTCGTCCCCGCTCGAGCCAGGTGCCTACGACTGCGTCGTCGTCGTGACCGACCACGCGGGGATCGACTACGACGCCGTCGTCGAGCAGGCGCAGCTCGTCGTGGACCTGCGAAATGCGACGGGCTCGAACGGGAGGCGCACGGACAAGGTCTGGAAGCTGTGACCGTTCGTGTCGGACAGGCTGGGCTGGGGAACTGGGGCAAGAACCTCGCCCGGAACTTCGCCGAGCTCGCCGACCTGACCTGGCTCTGCGATGCGGACCCGGCGAAGCGCGAGCTCGCCGCCCGCTACCCGCAGGCACGCTGGACGGACGGGTTCGACGAGATGCTCGCAGACCCCGAGCTCGAGGCCGTCGTGATCGCCACACCGGTCCCGACGCACTACTCACTCGCGAAACAGGCGCTCGGGGCCGGCAAGCACGTCTTCGTGGAGAAACCGCCGGCGATGCGCGCGTCGGAGATGGAAGAGCTCGTCACCCTCGCCGAGGAGCACGGGCTCGTGCTCATGCCCGGCCATCTCCTCCTGTACCACCCCGGAGTCGCGACGGTCAAGGAGCTCGTCGACTCCGGCGAGCTCGGGGAGATCCGGTACATCTACGGCAACCGCCAGAACCTCGGCGTCATCCGGACGAACGAGAACGCCCTCTGGTCGCTGGGAGTGCACGACCTCTCGGTCATCCTCCACCTCGTCGACGAGGAGCCCGAGACGGTGTGGGCGCACGGCACGTCGTTCTTGACGCCCGGGGTCGAGGACGTCGTCTTCTGCTACCTCCGCTTCTCGTCCGGAAAGGTCGCGCACATGCACCTCTCCTGGCTCGACCCGCACAAGATGCGGCGGATGACGGTAGTCGGCTCGCGGAAGATGGTCGTGTTCGACGACATGGAGCTCGAGCGCAAGGTGACGATCTACGACAAGGGCGAGGAGCCGCCGGGCGAGACGTACGGCGAGTGGCGCACGCGCACTGGAGACATCTTCAGCCCCAAGATCTCGAACGACGAGCCGTTGCGGCTCGAGTGCACGCACTTCCTCGAGCTCGTCCGCGAGCGCTCGGATGGGCGGGAGGCACGCGAGGGGCTCGTCGTCGTGCGGGCACTCGAGCACCTGCAGGCCTCGCTCGTCGCTGTGCCGGTGTGAACGACGTCCATCCCAGCGCAGTCGTCCACCCGGGCTCCGTGCTGGGAGAAGGCGTTCGTGTGTTGGAGCACGCCGTCGTCGGCAAGCAGCCGGTGCTCGGTCCGCGCTCGACCGCGAGCCGCGAGCCCCTCGATCCGGTCGAGATCGGAGACGGAACGGTCGTCTCCACCGGAGCGATCGTGTTCGCCGGCTCGCGCATCGGCGCGCGCGTGATCCTCGGTGACCAATCCTGCGTCCGCGAGCGAGTGGCGATCGGCGACGACGTCGTCCTGGGCCGCGGGTCCCTCGTCGAGAACGACACGACGATCGGGGCGCGGTCGCGGATTCAGGCGGGGGCGTACATCACCGCCCACTCGACGCTCGAGGAGGAGGTGTTCATCGCCCCCTGCGTCGTGACGACGAACGACAACTTCATGGGTCGCACCGAGCGGCGGCACGAGCTGACGAAGGGACCGACGATCCGGCGTGGCGCCCGCGTCGGCGGCGGCGCGATCATCTGCCCGGGTGTCGAGGTCGGCGAGGAGGCATTCGTGGGAGCGGGCGCAGTCGTGACGAAGGACGTCCCTGCGCGTTCCGTCGTGGTCGGAAGCCCCGCCCATGTCCTGCGCGAGGTTCCAGAGGACGAGCTGCTTCCGCCGCCTAGCTCTTGACGATCGCGAGCCGATACCGCGCCCATCCAGGCGTCGAGATCCGTACCTGGACGAAGTACCGAGCCGTTCTGTGCGCCCGGAACGAGAAGTACTGCCGGCCGCCGGGGCGTGCCGAGGCGCGAGCGCGCAAGCGCGTCGTGCGCACGTCGTAGATGGACAGCGTCTGCGGGAGCCAGAGAGCCAAGTCGAGGTCGACGCCCGGGTCCTCCCCTGTCAGCCCGACGTACATGCTCTGGCCCTTCCGCAAACGAATCGCGTAGACGTCGTCCTGGTCGTCCCAGTAGTCGACCGTCGCCTTCACGCGCAGGTCAGCGCCGACGAGCTCGTACGCGTGCCGTCCCGCATCGTCGTTCGCCTCGTAGTGGTCGCGAGCAGGGAGCCTGCCGCCGAGCTCGGAGATTGCAGTGGCGACGTCGAGCGCTCCCCACCCGGAAAGAGGGTCGCGCCCTTCGGCACAGGAGAAGCACCCGCTCTTCGGATCGAGGTCGCCTGCGCGTCGCTCGAGGAGCGCCGTCACCTGCTCCGGCTTGAGCGTAGGACGCAGGCTCAGGAGCACCGCTGCGGCTGCGCTCACCTGCGGAGCTGAGAACGAGGTCCCCTGGGCTCCGGTGCGGTACTCGTCCGGCCCGCACGTGGAGTACCCCTGCTCCGAGCAGCTCGGGTAACGGGCGGTCAGCTGGCGAGGGAAGATCGAGAGGATGTCCACTCCGGGGGCCGCGATGTCGTTGTAGATGCGATCGCGATTGGAGAACTTCGGCACGTTGCCCTTCTCGTCATATGCGCTGACGCCGAGAACGTGTGGCAGCGCCGCCGGGTAGCTCGCGAAGGACCAGGGCGCGGCGGGCGCGAAGTCGGAGTTCCCCACCGCGGCGACCACGACGACGCCGTTCGTCACGGCGTACGAGATCGCGTCCGCCTCGAGCCTGGAGTAGGTGTCGCGGTCGGGGTCGAGAGGATCACGGATGCCTCCGAAGCTGAGGTTGATCACGCGAGCGCCCTGATCCACGGCCCAGCGGATCGCAGCCGCTTCGGCGTCCACCGGGATCGAGTGGCTGGCGTTGACGACCTTGGCCACGAGCAGCTGGGCAGACGGAGCGAGGCCGGCGATTCCGATCCCGTTGTCCACGCCCGCAGCGATGATCCCTGCGACGAAGGTCCCATGACCGAGCTTGTCCACGCTCGGCGAGCCGCCGACGAAGCTCTCCTTGCCGATCACCTTCTCGGCGAGCTCGGGGTGCGCCGTGTCGACGCCCGAGTCGATGATCGCGACCGGCACCTGCTCGAATTTGGGGAGCGTCACCCACGGCTCGTAGAACCGGCTCTGGGCGAGATACCACTGTCTGGCAACGAGCGGGTCGGTCGGGGTATACGCGAGATGTCGGGAGATGACCGGCTCGACGTAGCGCACCCCCGGCACGCCTCGGAGCGAGAACGGGTGCGAGCTGGTGACGACGAGCGCAGGGATCGGCGAAAGGTCCCGCGCTCGAGCTCCCGTTCGAGCTTCGATCGCCTTCTCCACGGACTGCCGGTTCGCGCCCGTGGAGAGGCCCACGGCAAATCGCGCGGCGCCTGCTGTCCCCGGAAGGCCGAGCCACGCCGCGGCGAAGAAGGCGGCGAGGACGACCGCCCGTCTCACTCCGTCACCGTCAGCGGCGGCGAGATCCCCTCGGCGAGGCCGTTCGTGGCCGCGACCCGCGCGCGGTAGCTGCCCGGGACGAGCTTGACCCGGGCGCGAAACGAGCCCGCACCGTCGACGGCGGTGCTCGCGACGGGCGTCCACGCGGTTCCTTTGAGGCGCTCGATCGAGACCGCACCATCCCCGACAGCGACGTGGGGTCGAGGGCCGGTTGCGCCAACCGAACCCGTGAGGAGACCGGGACCAGCAGTCCCGGGCTCGCGGCGCCTTTCACCTCGATCCGATACCGCGTCGTCGCCGTCGGACGCACGGCGGCGGCAAACGCTCCACCCGTAGAGCGCTGGAGTGGACCGACGGTGCGCCAGCTGACGCCGTCCTTCGAGCTCGAGAGCGTCGGCGTCTGCAGGCCCCGCGCGAGCCCCGAGAGCTCGACCTGAGAGCCGAAGACTGCCGGATCTGGCGGGTGGTCGAGACGCAGGACGCCGATCGAGACCCAGGTCGAGCGGAGCTCGAGGGCCGTGCGAAGAAGGGCCGCCGGCACTGACGTCGCTCCAGCCGTGGTCTCGAGCGTGACGGCGCGGAGGCGGCCGGACGGGGTGGCCACGCCCGACGCGTCGAGAACGCGCGCGGGCACGTCGAGCTTGGACTGGATCGTCCGGGCGCCGACCACGATCGGCCCCCAGCGGTGATACGGGGAGAGCCTGTCCCACGGGTCCGGTTTCGAGACGAGGTACGGGACCGCGACGCCGAAGACGTCCGCCGAGCTCGCCGTTTTTCCACCCGACGAGGAGAAGTACAGCGTCGAGGCAACCCTGCCTCCGTAGAGGACGACCTGGCCGGCCGTTGCCCTGACCGCCGCCGACGTCTCGGGCTTCTCCCCCGAGAGGCCGACGTACACCTGGCTGCGCTGGTCGGGGTAGAGGTCGAACGGCTTTCCCTTGACGAGGTTGGCCAGCGTGTAGGAGCGCGCCGCGACCGCCTGCGCCTTGAGCGCCTCGGCCGGCCACGTGTGCGGCATCTCCCCCGCGACGACTCCCTGCAGGTAGCTCTCCATCTGCACCGTGTTCACCGCCCGCAGAAACGATCCCTGCACCGAGGCCTCGAGCTTGCCCCGGTACAGCCGCCCGTCGAGCGAGAGTGGCGCCTTCCCGGGCGTGAAGACCACGGGGCTCACCGCGGCGACGGGCCCGGTCGCCGTCGGCAGCTTTAGCTTCGGCTTCAGGACGATCGGGCCGGCCGGAAGCTTGGTCGTCACCCCATCGGCGTCGGTCGCGCGGTAGGGGAGCGGGGACGAGATCGTCAGTGCACGCCGTCCCTCGGCGAGCAGCACGCGCACCTCGCTCATCGACGTCTTCCCGAGCTGCGTGCCGGTGTAGAAGTAGGCGAGGATCTTCGCGTAGCTCGCGCCCTCGTTGGCCATGCCGTAGGCGCCGTACTGGCTCATCCCGACGCCATGACCCCACCCGCGGCCAGAGACGAGGAACACGGCCTCGCCCGGTACCGCCTGAGACTTCTGGGTGACCGTCGCCTGCGCGGAACCGGCGGCCACGACCGCCGACGAGACGAGAACGAGAGCGAACACGCGCACGGCAGCAGAGCAGGCTAGCGCGACGAGGCTAAGAACTCGTTTCAGAATGATCGCCCGTCGAGAGGCGGATGCTGGAGGGCGCGAGGCAAGGACGCAGGGAGCGCCCATATCCAGACTGATATGGGCGCGACCGAGGACGAAGCCTCGTGGCCTTCAGCGCCGCATATCGACATGGCCGCTCATTCTGAAGCGAGTTCTATGAGTAGCGCCTTCTCAGGTCCACGCGGTCTCCTCGACGAGGGCGCGCGCCTTGAGGGGCTCCCACCACTCGCGGTGGGCTCGGTACCACGTGACCGTCTCCGCGAGCCCCTCCGGCCACGAGTGAACGGGCTCCCACCCGAGCTCGGACGCGATCTTCGACGTGTCGAGGAGGTAGCGGCGGTCGTGGCCCGGACGGTCGGGGACGATCGCCTTGAGCGAGGCGGGCTTCCCGGTCAGATCGAGGACGAGGTCGGCCACCTCCTCGATCGAGGCCTCGACGCCGGAGCCGACGTTGTACGTCTCGCCCGCACGTCCCCTCGCCAGGACGGCGTCGATCGCCGCGCAGTGGTCGAGCACGTGCAGCCACTCGCGCCTGTTCCCGGTCGACGCGTACAGCGGGAGCGGCAGGTCCTCGAGCGCGTTGGTCACGAAGAGCGGGATCACCTTCTCGGGAAACTGGTACGGGCCGTAGTTGTTCGAGCAGTTGGTGATCGTTATCGACAGCCCGAACGTCTCGTAGTAGGCCCGCACCGCATGGTCGGCGCCTGCCTTCGAGGCGTTGTACGGCGTCCGCGGCCGGTACGGCGATTCCTCACTGAAGACCTCGTCCGAGTCGAGCGGGAGGTCGCCGTAGACCTCGCACGTGGAGACGTGGTGGAAGCGCTCGACCCCTGCGGCCCGAGCAGCGTCGAGGATCGTCTGCGTCCCCACCACGTTCGTGCGGAAGAACCGGGCCGGATCGACGACGGCGAGGCTGTTGTGCGATTCGGCCGCGAAGTTCACGACCACGTCCACGCGACTCGAGCGCATGGTCTGCTCCGCCAGCTCGCGGTCGCAGATGTCGCCCTGCACGAACGTGATCGCGTCCTCGACCGTGGCGAGATTCGCCCGGTTTCCGGCGTAGGTGAGCAGGTCGTAGACGACGACCTCGTCGCCCGGATGCCGTTCGAGCCAGTAGTGGACGAAGTTCGAGCCGATGAACCCCGCCCCGCCCGTCACCAGCAAGCGCATGGAGGACAGGCTACTCAGCCAGGTGGCGGATCGTCACGTGGCCTCACCGAGATCGAGAAGGGCGGCCAGGCACTCCCGAAGCCCCTCGCGCCAGTGTGGAAGCTGTGGCGCGCCGACCCGCTCGCTGCGTAGGACCGCGTGGGCAGGGCGAGCGGCAGGCCGCCCGAGCTCCCCTGAGCTGATCCTGCGAACGCGGCACGCGAGCCCCGACTGCTCGAAGATCGCCTCCGCGAAGTCGGCCCAAGTGCAATCTCCTGCGGCAGTGACGTGCCAGACGCCGCGCTCGCGCCCCTCGTCGACGAGCTCGCCGACCGCGTGCGCCAGATGTCCCACGTACGTCGGGCAGCCACGCTGGTCGTCGACCACGGCAACCTCGTCGCGCTCGCTCCCGAGACGCAGCATCGTCCGCACGAAGTTGTGACCTGTCGGGCCGAAGAGCCACGAGCTCCGGACGACCCACGCGTCCTCTCCTGCCGCGGCCTCGGCCAGGAGCTTCGAGCGACCGTAGGCCGAGAGCGGGTTCGGCCCATCCGACTCGACGTACGCCTCGCCCTTGCGACCGTCGAAGACGTAGTCGGTGGAGAAGGCGACCAGTGGGGCGCCGAGCTCCGCGGCGTGCGCGGTGCCGCCGACGTTCACCGCGGTCGCGCCCTGTGGATCCGCCTCCGCACCGTCCACGTCGGTCCACGCCGCAGTGTGGAGGACGAGCTCCCATCCCCCTTGTGACAGCGCGTCACCGAGCGGAAGGGTCACGTCCCAGTCCTCGTGCCGGAGCGCGAGCACGTCGTCGCCGGCGAAGACGTCCTGCAGCGCGCGCCCGAGCTGGCCGCCCGCGCCGGTGATCAGGACGCGACGACGGTGTCCCGCGCGGACAGGATCGGGGTCCGTGTGCTCCACAGGTGCGCGACGCGCGGGTCGTTCCAGGGAACCGTCTGCTCGTCGGGGTCGAGGTGGTCGTACTCGGCGGTCACGTGGTAGCAGAAGAGAACGTCCGTGAGCGCCTCGAAGCCGTGCGCGTGCCGGCCGGGAATGTAGATCGCCCGGTGATTTCCGTCGCCGATGTCCTCGGTGAACGTCTCGTCGGTCTCGAGATCGAGGACGACCACTCTCGCCCGGCCGCGCAGGCACGTGAAGAGATCGTCCTGACCACGCTCGTGGTAGTGGAGGCCGCGGATCACACCCGCCCGCGAGAGCGAGAGGTTCGTCTGTGTCATCGGCTTCGGAAGCTCGCTGTCCCGGCGAATCTCCGCGAACCAGCCCCGCTCGTCCTCGACGACCTCGAGCGGGATCGTGACGAGACCGTCGATCATGAGCTTCGTCCGTACTGAGCAGACGTGTCGCCAGGCGAGGGGTAATGGTCGCGGGCGGAGCTCTTGTTGACTCCGGTCTCCTCGATGCGGCGGCCGATCTCGGCGAGGTGCTCCCAGTGCTTGCCGGCATCCTCCCACCAGCCCTCGACCTCCCGGGCGTCGAGCCGCCCCGCCTGCGCGTAGTAGCGGTTCACGTCAGTGATCTCGAGTTCACCGCGGCTCGACGGCGCCAGCGTCGTGATCACGTCGAAGACGTCCGGCGGGTAGCAGTAGAGCCCCACGACGGCATGCGAGGAGGGGGGTGCCTCGTACCTCGTGTCGACGACGCCCGCCTTCTCCACGATGTCCGTCACGCGGCCGTTCTCGTAGACGACGACGCCGAAGTTCGCGGGATCGGGAACGTCCTTCACGAAGATCTGCGCCCCGCTGGCGTCAGCCGCCCAGTCCATGATCGCCGCCGACTGGGCGAACTCGAACACGTTGTCGCCGAGCACGACCACGAGCGGATCGCTGCCGGCGAAGTCGCGGGCCATGCCGACGACCTGAGCGATTCCTCCCGGCTCCGTCTGCACCTTGTAGGTCAGATCGAGGTCGAGTATCGGATCGCCGCCTCCGCGAGGCGTGAGCTGCCCGTCGCCGAGGAGGTCGATCATCTGCCCGGCGTGACCCTTGCCGGTGACGAGGAGGACGTCCCGGAGGCCGGCGCACTGCAGCAGCTGCAACGGGTAGTAGACCATCGGCCAACGTCCGACCGGCAGCAGGTGTTTGTTGGCGACGCGGGTCAGCTCGCCGAGGCGAGTGGCCTCCCCGCCCGCGCAGATGAGGCCCTTGGCCTTCATGCCGGGAGGATGCTACTGCTCTCGAGATCTCCGCCTGTCGGCTCGCAGAGCCGCCTTCCGTCTCCGTACCGCGGGCACCGAACGTACCGCCGCGTACCAGAGATAGAGCAGGGCGGCGACCAGCCCGGCGGCGAGCGAGAGGACGCGCCCGGGCCGGCGCAAGAGAAACAGCACTCCCTGCACCGAGGCGATGCTAGCCGACATACTTGAGGGCCAAGTCGACGAAAGGCGGACACCGAATGGCGAAGACCAAGGACAAGTCCCAGGTCGCGATCGAGACGCTGGGCCCCTATGTCAAGCGGGCGATGGACGATCCCCAGCTCCGCGAAGACCTGCTCGCGGCGTTCGTCGCGGCGCGCAGCCTGTACGGCAAGCTCGGGAAGAGCAGCGGAGTGAAGGGCAAGGCCGAGCGCATGACGGACAAGGACTTCCAGAAGCAGCTCCAGGAGCTCGTCAGCGAGCTTTCAGTGGCGACTGACCGCCTCCAGGGCAAGAAGAGCCACAAGGCTCGCAACCGAGTGGTCCTCCTGACCGGCGTGACGCTCGGCGTCCTCTACAACCCGTGGACGGGCGAGGCGACGCGCGAGTGGATCATGAACCGGATCGCAGGGGAGAACGGGAACGGGCTCGACGACCTCGGCCGCGACTTCGCGAGCGAGTCGGCCCCCGCGGAGACCGGCGAGCCGGCGTCCGACGCGTAACGCAGCTTCGGATCCCTACGGCCGCTTCTGGGTGAGCGCCTTTTCGAGGGCGCCCGGCACGAGACCGCTCGTCGAGGCAATGTCGTCCGCCTCCAGGAGAACGGCGCCGGGCGGGGGCAACGTGGCAGCAGTGTGGCCCTTCGGAACGTAGACCCGCCCGGAGGCGAAGAAGATGTCCTGCTTGTGCTGCCAGGCGACGAGGAACGGGTAGGGGGCGACCACACCGTCGTAGCCGAGCCCGAGCAGCCCGACCGGGTGAATCTCGAAGTGAAGGTGCGGCAGGCCTCCGTCGGCGTCGCCGGTCGAGCCGACGAAGCCGATGACGTCGCCTGCCTTGACCGCGCTCCCCTCCACAGCGAGCGGCGAGTACGCCGAGAGGTGCGCGTAGTAGAACTGGTTGCCGGAGTGATCGCGTAGCCACAGCCGGTAGCCGCCGATGTCGTTCCAACCGATCGAGTAGAGGGTTCCGTCCGCGACTGCGAGGATCGGCGTCCCCTTCGGCGCGAAGATGTCCTCGCCGTGGTGCCAGCCGCCCGGAACGTCCGACCTCGGCGTCCCGAAGCTGTCTCCGAACGAGACGGTTCCGTACACGGGAAACACGTAGCCCTGATCCGAGAGCTCGACGTGCACGTTTGGAGGCCCCGTCCGGACGGGCCCGCCGGGAATGGTGACGCCCCCCGAGGGCTCGGGCGGCGTCGGGCTCAGAGCCGTGCCGGTAGGCGGCGAACCGGCGATTCCATGCGGTGGCGGCGTCTTCGTCGGAGTGGTCGACGGCGTCCGTGTCGCGGCGGCGATTGCCTCGACGCTCCCGACGACGATCTCGCTCCCGGCCGCAAGGCCGTCGTGCGCGGCGGTGAGCCGGACCCGGAGCGCGACGATCGTGCCGCGCGCGGCGGAGGATCTCCCGCGCCGACTGGCCACGGACTGCGAGAGGACGTCGAGGGTTCCCCAGTCGGCGAGCGGGACGCTCAACCCCGGCGAGGGAACAACGTCCTGGCCGAGGGCGCGCAGCCCCGCGACCGTCGACCCTGCAACGTCCCCACCTGCCGAGCGGCGGCTGGCGCCAGCGCTCGCCTGGGCCGTCACCTGGGATGCGACGACGTCGCCGCCGAAGAGGGAGAGGGCGACGGTGTCCGCGTGGGCCTGGGCGGTGGCCGTCTCTCCCGACTGAGCGGAGACGGTTGCATGCGACACGCCGACGGTGACGACCGAACCGTCGTCAGGATAGGAGAACGATTGGAGCTCGGCGCTCGAGTTGTCCGGCCAGGAGATCTGCCCCAGCCCGACCGGAGTCTGATCCGGAATCGTTATGCGCACGACCACGGCGTCGGCCGCCGTCGAGACGTGTCCGAGCGGCGGCGCTGCAGACGAAACCGTCGTCGACAGGAACAGTGCCGAGCCGGCGAGCACGGCGAGGCGAATCACGGCGAATCAGCGTAGCGCGCCCTCATCCGGCGCGCCCTCCACGCGAGCTGCACTGCCACCGCAAGCAGCAGGATCCCGAACAGCCGCCTGAGCGTGTCCTCGGGCAGAGAGGTCGCGATCCACGCGCCGCCCTCGACTCCGACGACGGACGATACCCCGAGCACGAGCGCCGTCTTGATGCGCAGGTTTCCGTAGCGGCGCTGGTTCCAGGCCCCTGCGACGACGGTCGGAAGGATCGCCAGCAGGGACGTCGCCTGCGCCTCGATCTCTCGTTATGGCCAGAGGAGCCAAACTCCGACCCCGGCGAGCAAGAACGCGAAGCCGTAGGACAGCGTCGTGATGTTGAGCCGCTGCTGCAGCGCCGTACCGAAGAGTGCGCCCGCTGCTGCGGGGATCCCGACGACGGCTGCATAGCCCACGTCGACGTCGCCGCGAATGCCGTAGACGACGACTCCCGCCAGCGCGGTGATCGTGATCGCGCCGAGGGAGGTGGCCGTCGCGACGCGGGTTGGCATCCGGGCGAGCAGAATGAGGAGAGGCACCGCCACGATCCCGCCGCCGACGCCGAACAGGGCGGAGAAGATCCCCGCCGCGAGCCCGATGGCGACGAGGCGCACGGCTCCTATCCTACGATCGTGAGAGGGGTGCTCCTCCGATCTCTGGCAGTCGCCGGAGTTGGCGCGTTCGCAGCTTCGATCGGATCTGCTTCCGCCTCAGCTCCCCCTCTCACGACGACGGCTCACTCGATCTACGTCGTCCGTCCGGACCCGCGAGCCTGCCCGTCACCGCTTTGCGGCGGCTACTTGGTGTCGCTCGCGAACCACGCGCGCACGCACTGCCACGACGGCCTGCTCCGTCCACGTTGCTACGTGGCTATCGCGATCGACGCGTCGACGCGGAAGCCGTTGGCAGCACCGCTGCCCGCAGGCGGGCTCGCGCAGGCCGTTCTCGGATCGCAGACGTTCGAGCGAGTCGGCAACCTCGGAGCGCTCTCGGTGGCCAAAGCCTGGGCACCGGTCACGCGCGCACCGCCCACGGGCGACTTCTTCCGGCTCCGCGGCAACGGGATCCGGTGTGTCCGCGCTCCCTGCTTCTCGATTCGCGCGGGAAGACTGAACACGGCCACGCACACGCACCTCGCATCGGTTC
>WNGD01003230.1_pt1 | contig 16676 bp, 15 predicted proteins | sample 5400671 | NCBI WGS metagenome assembly WNGD01 (sample SAMN13153369, study PRJNA577476) | soil metagenome | isolation source: 40 cm soil or saprolite under grassland replicate 2 | place: USA:California | collected 2016-06-15 | reverse complement strand
CCGCCAGCTCGCTGACCGAGCGGCCCTCCACCAGATGCGCCTCGACCAGATACCGCGCCTTGTCCACAGGAGAGCTCCCCTCATTCGGTGTCTCCTATGTCCTGACACAGGTGTCGCCTATGTCGTGAAACCGGACACCGTCCGCCGCTTCGCTCGCTCGATGCCGCACGTCAAGCGTCATCGCCCCTTCATTCCAGGTGCGGCTCCCCCAGGCGCCCTGGGAGCGGCGGGTCCGCGCCGCTACAGACCAGGGGCTGCGGTGCCGATGGATCGTCGATGCGGAAGAGGATCGGGAACGTGGTCGCGTTGGCCTGCACCGCGGTGCTCGTCGCCGCCATCGCCCTCGCCGGCTGCGGAGGCGGCTCGGGCGACGGTGGGCAAGGCGAAGCCACCGCGCGCAACGCCGGCCTGGTTGACTGGCCGCTGTTTGGACGGGTGCCGGAGCGCACGCACTATCTGCCGGCTCACCGGCGGATCCTCGACCCGCCGCTGCGCGAAGCCTGGTCGATCAGCACGCACGCGCTGATCGAGTTCCCGCCGGCGGTCGCGCACGGCATCGCCTACGTCGTCAACAAGTACGGCAACGCGCTCGCGGTCCGGCTGCGCGACCGCAAGGTCCTCTGGAGGCGCGTCACGCACCCGCACCAGTTGGGCCCGCCAACCGAGGTGACGGCGCCGGTCTACCACCGCGGCCTCGTCTTCTTCGCCTTCGTTGACGGGAACCTGGTCGCGGTCGACGCGACGACCGGCAAGCAGGTCTGGGTGCGCAAGCTGCACGGCCATCTGGAATCGTCGCCGATGGCGGTCGGGGGCACGCTCTACCTCGGCACCGACACGACCAACGTGGTCGCGGTGCGCGCGTCGGACGGCGCGATCAGCTGGCAATTCAACTCGCCGGGAGCGATCAAAGCGAGCCCCAGCTACCACGACGGCCGCGTCTACGTCGCAGACTACGAGGGGGCGATGTTCTGCCTCGACGCCGCCACCGGCAAGCCGACCTGGCGCACCAACACGACCAGGGTGCCGCCGTTCGGCGAGGGCGGCTTCTACTCCTCGCCGGCGATCGCCTTCGGGCGCGTCTACGCAGGCCGCGACGACGGCACGATCTTCGCCTTCGACGAGGGGACCGGCAAGATCGCCTGGTCCTTCCCGACCCACAACTTCGTCTACGGATCGCCCGCGGTCGCCAAGGTCCCAGGCACGCCGCCGACCGTCTACATCGGCTCATACGACAAGCACTTCTTCGCGCTCAACGCGCTCAGCGGCAAGCAGGAGTGGAGATTCGACGTCGGCGGGCCGGTGCCCGGCACAGCGACGGTGATCGGCCATACCGTCTACACCTCGAGCTTCAAGACCCGCGAGGCGATCGGCATCGACGTCCGCACACACAAGAAGACCTTCCAGCTGCGCCAGGCCGGCTATACGCCGATGGTCTCCGACGGCCGCCGCCTCTACCTGATCGGCTACTACGAGGTGATCGGGCTGGAGCCGAAGCGCGGCTGAAGTCGAGTGGAGGCGATGGCATACTCGAATTCCCAGAGTTCGAGTAAGACGTTCTCAGCGGGGGAGCCGGGATTCGAACCCGGATTCACGGTTTTGGAGACCGTGCGCATAGCCGTTAACTCACTCCCCCGGGAGGAGGACCATGCTAGCCAGGCAGCGCGGTTGATTCCTGCCGGACTAACAACTGCCAGCCGCGATGCGGGCGGAGGGACTTGAACCCCCACGGGCCGAAGCCCACCAGGACCTAAACCTGGCGCGTATGCCAATTCCGCCACGCCCGCTCCAGATCCAATTCTAAATGGCCATTCGGGGGCGCCCCTCTGACCCTACGATGGCTAGAGCGCTTTCTGCCTTAACGCGCGACCAACGCCGCATTGTCGCTCCTAGATTCTATGATCGATTCGTGGCTGTGGGAGAGATCAGGCCGGGTTACGAGCTCTGGCGCCCCAACCGGGAGAAGGCCGAGTCGATCGCGACGAAGGTCGTCCTCGTCTTCCTGCTCGCCGCCACCTCCGCGCTTGCGGCGCTGATCACGATCACCGGCTTCTCGCAGCTCAACGGCGGCGCGAGCATGGGGGTCGTCTGCCTGATCTTCGCGGCGCTCTATGCGTTCTTCGCCTTTCTCGTCGCCCGCTGGAGTCGCGGCATCCTCCCGGTTGCCGCCGCCCTCTCGATGATCCTGGCGATCTTCTGCGCGGTCGGGGCCGACAGCTGGTTCGCCCGCGACAAGGCGGGATTCGAGGATGCGCTGATCCCGGTGACGCTGATCGGGCTGCTGGTGGTGATCCTCGCCCTGCTCCAGATCGTGCTGATCGCGGTCGCGCTCTACGGCTTCAACCAGGCCTGGAACGTCGAGGAGGAACGACCGATCGGCTCCGGCGAGGACTACGGCGCCGGCGCCCCCCAGCCGGCGTAGCGACTCAGCCCTCCTAGAATGGTCAACGTCGCGGCGGTGTCCAAACTGGCAAAGGAGGCGGTCTCAAAAGCCGCTGCCCGCAAGGGCTTGTGGGTTCGAGTCCCACCCGCCGCATGAATCCGGGGGAAGGCGAGCTGCTCTGGGAGCCGTCCGCCGAGCTGGTCGAGCGGGCGCGGATGAGCGAGTACATGCGCTGGCTCGAGGCCGAGCGCGGGAAGCGGCTCGACGGATATGAGGAGCTTTGGCGCTGGTCGGTCGACGACCTCGACGGCTTCTGGGCGTCGATCTGGGACTTCTTCGGCGTACGTGCCGACGGCGATCGCTCTCAGGTGCTGGCGAGCCGCGAGATGCCGGGGGCGCGCTGGTTCCCCGGCACGCGGCTCAATTACGCCGAGCACGTCTTCGCCGGCGTGGACGACGCCGAGACGGCGATCCTGCACGCCTCCGAGCTGCGGGAGCTCGACGAGCTGAGCTGGGGGGAGCTGCGAGCGCAGGTGGCGGCCGTCGCCGCGTGCCTGCGAGAGCTGGGGGTCGAGCGCGGCGACCGCGTCGTCGCCTACATGCCCAACATCCCCGAGGCGATCGTCGCCTTCCTCGCCGGCGCCAGCATCGGCGCGACCTGGTCGAGCTGCTCGCCCGACTTCGGCCCTGCGAGCGTCGTCGACCGCTTCGCCCAGATCGAGCCCAAGGTCCTCTTCGCGGTCGACGGCTACCGCTACGGCGGCAAGGACTTCGACCGCCGCGAGACGCTCGCCCGGCTCCAGGCCGAGATGCCAAGCCTCGAGCGCAGCGTCGTCCTCCCCTACCTCGACCCCGATCCCGACCTCTCCCAGCTGCGCGACGCGACGCGCTGGGAGGAGCTGCTCGCCGCCGGCGAGGACGCCGAGCTCAGCTTCGAGCGCGTCCCCTTCGACCATCCCCTCTGGGTCCTTTACTCCTCCGGCACCACCGGGCTGCCGAAGGCGATCGTCCAGGGCCAGGGCGGCATCCTGCTCGAGCACCTGAAGAAGCTCCACCTCCACCTCGATGCCCATGCCGGCGACCGCCTCTTCTGGTTCACGACGACCGGCTGGATGATGTGGAACTTCCTCGTCTCCGGCCTGCTCACCCGCGCCGCGATCGTCCTCTACGACGGCAACCCCGGCCACCCCGACATGGGGGTGCTCTGGGACCTCGCCGATCGGGCGGAGATCACGACGTTCGGCACCAGCGCCTCCTACATCGCCGCCTGCATGAAGGCCGGGGTCGAGCCGGGCGCGGGCCGCGACCTCAGCCGCCTCGGGGCGGTCGGCTCGACCGGCTCCCCCCTCTCCCCCGAGGGCTTCGACTGGGTCTACGAACAGCTCGGCGCCGGCACCTGGCTCTTCTCGACCAGCGGCGGCACCGACCTCTGCACAGCCTTCGTCGGCGGCACGCCGCTGCTGCCGGTCTACCGCGGCGAGCTCCAGGCCCGGGCGCTCGGCGCCGCGGTCGAGGCCTGGGACGAGGAGGGCAACTCGGTGATCGACGAGGTCGGCGAGCTGGTCGTCACCGAGCCGATGCCCTCGATGCCGGTCTTCCTCTGGGGCGATCGGGACGGCAGCCGCTACCGGGCCAGCTACTTCGAGCACTATCCCGGCGTCTGGCGCCACGGCGACTGGATCGAGATCACCCCGCGCGGCACGGCGGTGATCTACGGGCGCTCGGATTCGACGATCAACCGCTCCGGCGTCCGCATGGGGACGAGCGAGATCTACCGCGCGGTGCTCGATGTTGACGAGGTGCTCGACGCGCTCGTCGTCGACGTCCCCCGCCCCGGCACCGAGGGCTGGATGCCGCTCTTCGTCGTCCTGCGCGAGGACGCCGTGCTCGACGACGACCTGCGCCGCGAGATCGCCCGCCGCGTCCGCGAGCGCTGCTCCCCCCGCCACGTCCCCGACGAGGTCTTCCAGATCGCCGAGGTCCCCCGCACCCTGAGCGGCAAGGCGCTGGAGGTGCCGGTGAAGCGGATCCTGATGGGGACGCCCGCCGAGCAGGCGGCCAGCCGCGACTCGCTCGCCAACCCCGCAGCGCTCGACTACTTCGTCGAGCTGGCGGCCCGGCTGGGCAGCGCCTCCTAACGCGGCTGGAGCGGATCGCAAGAGCCTAAGCTGCCATGCCCATGGCCCCTCTTCCAAGCAAGGTGAGGATTCGCGAGGTCGGCCCTCGCGACGGCTTTCAGAACGAGCCGGAGACGATCGCCACCGCCGACAAGGTGCGGCTGATCGACATGCTCTCGGCCTGCGGCCTGAGGAGGATGGAGGTCACCTCCTTCGTGCGGCCCGACGTGATCCCGCAGCTGGCCGACGCGGAGGAGGTGCTGGCGACCGTGCAGCGCCGCGAGGGCGTCTCCTTCTCGGTGCTGATCCCGAACGAGCGGGGGCTGGAGCGGGCTCTGGCCCTGCGTGACCGCTTCGACGAGATCAGCGTCTTCCTTTCCGCCTCGGAGACCCACAACCGGCGCAACGTCAACCGCTCGATCGAGGAGTCGCTGAGCGGTTTGGAGCGGACGCTGGAGGGCGCCCGCGAGGGGGATCTGCGCTGCGAGGGCGTGATCGCGACCTCCTTCGGCTGCCCTTACGAGGGCGAGGTTCCGCCGGAGCGTGTCTTCGAGATCGCCGAGCGGCTTGCCGCCGCCGGCTGCGCCGAGGTCGGCTTCGGAGACACGACCGGGATGGCCAACCCGCGCCAGGTCCACGGGTTCTTCGCCGCCGCCCGCCAGCGACTCACCGGGGTCGAGCTGACCGCTCACTTCCACGACACGCGCGGACAGGGCCTCGCCAACGTGCTGGCGGCGCTGGAGGAGGGGGTCGACTCCTTCGAGTCGAGCTTCGGCGAGCTGGGCGGTTGTCCGGTCCCTCCCGGCTCGACCGGCAACGTCTCCAGCGAGGACGTCGTCTCGATGCTGCACGAGATGGGGATCGAGACCGGGATCGACCTGCCGGCGCTGATCGAGGCCTCGCGCGCCGCGCAGGAGGTGCTGGGGCGCCCACTCGGCGCCCACGTGCTGCGCGCCGGGCCCGTCGACTGGCTCGGCGGCCAGGCCGACTAGGCTGCTCGGCGTGACTGAGTTCGCCAACGCTCTGGAGGCGGCGCTCGCCGGCGGACCGCAGCGCCACCGCGAGAAGACGGCCGAGCAAGGCAAGCTGGCGGTCCGCGAGCGGGTCGAGCGGTTGGTCGATCTCGACTCTTTCTCCGAGGAGGGGCTGCTGGCGAACTGGGACCGGGAGGGTCTCGGCGCCGACGGTGTCGTCACCGGCCTGGGGAGGATCGACGGCCGGCGCGTCGCTCTGATGGCCAACGACCCGACCGTGAAGGCCGGCTCCTGGGGGCCGAAGACGGTCGAGAAGATCCTCCGCATCCAGGAGCGGGCGCTGTCGCTCCAGATGCCGATGATCTACTTGGTCGACTCGGCCGGCGCCAGGATCACCGATCAGGTGCAGATGTTCCCGGGACGGCGCGGCGCCGGGCGGATCTTCCACAACGAGGTGCGGCTCTCAGGCCAGGTGCCGCAGGTCTGCCTGCTGTTCGGCCCGAGCGCCGCCGGCGGAGCCTACATCCCTGCCTTCTGTGACGTGGTGATCATGCGCGACGGCAACGCCTCGATGTACCTGGGCTCGCCGCGAATGGCCGAGATGGTGATCGGCGAGAAGGTGACGCTGGAGGAGATGGGCGGCGCAAAGATGCACACAGGCGTCTCGGGCTGCGGCCACTTCCTGGTCAAGAGCGACGAGGAGGCGATCGAGCTGGCCAAGCGCTACCTCTCCTACATGCCGGGCAGCTGGCGCGAGGAGTCGCAGATGGCGCCCCCAGCCGAGCCCGCCGCGGCCGCCTCAATCGCCGAGATCGTCCCCGCCGACGAGAACCAGCCCTTCGACATGCAGGAGGTGCTCGACGCGCTGCTCGACGCCGACTCGTTCCTCGAGGTCCACAGCCGCTGGGCGAAGGAGCTGATCGTCGGCTACGGCCGCCTCGGCGGCCGCGCGATCGGCGTCGTCGCCAGCCAGCCCAAGCACACCGGCGGCGTCCTCTTCGTCGACTCGGCCGACAAGGCGGCGCGCTTCGTCCAGACCTGCAACGCCTTCAACGTGCCGCTGCTCTTCCTCGCCGACGTGCCGGGCTTCATGATCGGCACCACCGTCGAGCGCCAGGGGATCATCCGCCACGGGGCGAAGATGATCAGCGCCGTCTCCGAAGCGACCGTGCCGAAGCTCTCGGTGATCGTCCGCAAGGCCTACGGCGCCGGCCTCTACGCGATGGCGGGACCCGCCTTCGAGCCGGACTGCTGCATCGCGCTGCCCAGCGCCTCGATCGCGGTGATGGGCCCGCAGGCGGCGATCAACGCCGTCTTCTACAACCAGATCCAGGAGATCGAGGGCGAGGCGGAGCGCGAGCGCTTCGTCGCGGAGAAGCGGGCCGAGTACGCCGCGGACATCGACATCCTCCACCTCGCTTCCGAGCTGGTCGTCGACGCCGTGATCCAGCCCGGGGACCTGCGCGAAGAGCTGATCCGCCGCTTCGCGCTGGCCGCCGAGAAGGACCGCTCTTTCGTCGCGCGCAGGAATCCGATCACGCCGGCCTAAACGAATGATCGACCTCCAGGCCACGCACGCCCGGTAGCCCACCCATGGGATCGGGCTTCTAGCCTCGTTCCGTCCTAAGGCGTAGCACGACCGCAAGCAACGTCGCGCGCACGTAGTTGGGCTCGTAGCGCACCTGCGCGTGGGTGAATCGGAGCGGCGTCAGGCCCGCGGCAAGATGGGCTTGGTCGCGGACGCGGTCGCGCGCCTGCTGCGCCGGCGTCCGGTGATAGCGAAGGCCGTCCGTCTCGACGACGAGGCCGAGATCGGGCCAGAAGAAGTCGACCCTGAACCCGTTCAGGTGCTGCCGTGTAAGCGGCACCGGCAGGCTGGCTTCGCTCACCACGCGCAAGAACCGGCGCTCGAGCTCGGAATCGGTGAGGCGGAAGGTTCGCCCGTCAACGATGTTCCGCAAGCGCCCAACGCCGGGTTGCCCTGGATACGCATCCAGGGCAATGCTCAACGCTTCGGGGTCGATAAGGTTGAGCCTGTCGGCCTCGTTGATCGCGCGCTCGAGCTTGGGGGGATCGAGACGCGTCCCCAGATCGAGCAAGGTGCGGACGACGCTGGTGACGGGGATGCGATCGCAGGTGTCGAGGTCATCCTGCTTCAGCGAAGGGCGTCGATGGACACGAACCCCCGGTCCACGCGGGTAGGACGTTGCACGTACAGAGATCTCGATTCGACCTGGCGACTCAGCGCCAATTCCCCAGAGCGCCGCGGCGCTGTCGTGGCTAAGTCCTGCCGCCACGGCTCCGCATGACAAAACCGCCGCCATCCACTGGCCCCGCCGAGTGAGCTCCGGGCGTCCGACCGCATAGACGCCGCGCATGACGGGATGCAATCGCCCCTTCGTGAGCCTATGCTCGATGGCTCGCTTGCTCAACCCCAACGCCAGGAGCTGCCGCCGCGCAATCACCCCGTGCTGCTCTGCAGCCAACCCCCACGGCCCCACGCTCGGCGTTTGCTCACTTGACCACCCCATTGTGTGGTCAAGTGTTCAAACGCCAGATTTCTCCCCCCTGGCTCGCTCCGGTGACCCGCGGCGGCTCAGACCATGCCGAGGCCGCCGCTTACGCCGAGGGTCTCGCCGGTGACGTAGGTGGCGTCGTCGGAGGCTAGGAAGGCGACGGCCGCGGCGACCTCGTCAGGCTGGCCGAGGCGCTTCATCTGGGTCGCTCCCTTCATCGTCTCGATCACCCTTTCGCCGATCTCGCCGAACTCCTTGGCGCCCATCAAGAGCGGCGTCTCGATCGGGCCCGGCGCGATCGAGTTGGCGGTGATGCCGTAGCGGGCGTTCTCGCGGGCGATCGCCTTCATGAAGGCAACAACGGCGCCCTTGGTAGCTGAGTAGACGGCCGAGCCCTTCGAGCCGACCCGCCCCGCCTCCGAGGAGATGCTGACGATCCGCCCGTAACCGGCCCCCTGCATGCTTGGCAAGACCGCATGGGTACAGTTGAGGACGCCTTCGAGGTTGATCGCGATCAGGCGCCGCCACTGCTCTGGCGAAGTGTAGGTGAAGAAGCCGAACTCGTCCGTGCCGGCGTTGTTGACGAGGATGTCGAGGGTCCCCGCCGCCTCGACCGCGGCCTTGGCGGACTCCAGATCGGTCACATCGAGCTCGGCGGCGTGGCCGGCGATCTCCCCGGCGACCCGCTCGGCGCCCTCGACGTCGATGTCGCCGACCCAGACCTCCGCCCCCTCGGCGGCGAGCCGCGCCGCGATCGCGGCGCCGATCCCGACGGCGCCGCCCGTGACCATTGCCTTCCGTCCCTCCAGTCGCATTGCGCGCGGAGCATAGGGCCTCTTCCGTTAGGGGGCGTGCCCCTGACGGTTCAGGACCAAGCGGGGCGGTCACGGCGCGGATTCCGCATAGCAGCGCCATGTGGGATTCGCGACGGACCGAATCCGCGCCGTGACCTGGCCGTATCCAGGGGTGCAATCGCCTAGCGGGAGAGGCCCTAAACTGGCGCCGCCATGGAGGAGCCGATTCCGATCGTCGGCGGCACCGGCGCCCTCGGCGCCGGCCTGGCGCTGCGCTGGGCCAGGGGCGGGGCGGCGATCGCGATCGGCTCACGCTCGACGGAGCGCGCTGCGGAGGCCGCCGCCAAGCTGCGCGAGGCCGTGCCGGGCGCCGAGGTCGAGGGGCTGCTCAACGAGGAGACCGCGCGGCGCGCCGAGGTCGTCTTCCTCACCGTCCCCTTCCGCGCCCAGTCGGAGAACCTCAACAACCTGCGGGGAGCGCTGCGCCCGGGCCAGGTCCTGGTCGACTGCACTGTCCCGCTGGCAGCCGCGGTGAGCGGCAAGGCGACCCGCTCGCTCGGCGTCTGGCAGGGCTCCGCCGCCCAGCAGGCGCAGGAGATGGTTCCCGAGGGCGTCACCGTGGTCGCGGCGCTTCACACGATCGGGGCGCCGAAGCTCGCAGACCCGGAGGAGCAGCTCGACGAGGACATCCTGATCTGCGGCGACGGCAAGGCCGACAAGGCGCGCGTCGCGCGGCTGATCGAGCTGATTCCGGGCCTACGCGCGGTCAACGCCGGGCCGCTGGAGATGGCGCGGATCGTCGAGCAGCTGACGCCGCTGCTTATCTCGGTCAACACTCGCTACAAGGCCCACGCCGGTATCCGGTTGACGGGATTGCCGGCCGGGGACCACTGGCCCAAGGCGTGAGCGCCGAGCGAGCAACCACGCCTCGGAGTCCGAGGGCAATGGGTGTGCATATCTGGTTCGGTGGCGGCGAAGCGAAGGTGGGGTTGGATGGCGCTTGGTCCTTCGCGCCGCGAGCGAAGCGCGAGCCGTCGTTTCCATGAGGGTCGCGCTGCTCGCCGGCGGCACCGGCGGCGCCAAGCTCGCCGCCGGGATCCAGGAGGAGGTCGGCTCGGACCTCGCCGTGATCGCCAACAGCGGCGACGACATCGAGGTCCTCGGCGTCCACGTCTCCCCCGATCCAGACCTCGTCACCTACTGGCTGAGCGGCGAAATCGACGAGGTGCGCGGCTGGGGGCTGCGCGACGACGGCTTCACCGTCTTCGAGCGGCTGACTCGGCTCGGCGCGCCGGACTGGTTCGGCCTCTCCGACCGCGACCTCGCGGCCTGTCTCTACCGTCGCCAGTTCCTCGACGAGGGCGGCCGCCTCACCGACGCGCAGGGGCAGATCGCGCGCGCGCTCGGGGTCGAGGCGCGTGTGCTGCCAATGTGCGAGGCGCCGGTCCGCACCCAGGTCCTCACCGCCGCCGGCCGGCGTCCGCTCCAGGAGTACCTGATCGTCGACCGGGGCGAGCCGCGGGTGCTCGGCGTCGAGCTGGAGGGGATCGAGAACGCCGAGCCGACCGCCGAGGTGCGGGAGGCGCTGCGCTGGGCGGAGGCGATCGTGATCGGCCCGTCGAACCCGGTGATCAGCATCGGCCCGATCCTCGCGGTGCCCGGAATGGGCGAGGCGATCGCCGCATCCGGCGCTCCCGTGCTCGCCGTCAGCCCCTTCGTCGCCGGCGAGGTGGTGAAGGGACCGACGGAGCGCTTTATGCAGGCGCTTGGCCGGCCCTCGACCGCGGCGGGCGTGGCGTCGCTGTACGCGGGGATGATCGACGCGATGGTCGTCGACGAGGGCGATCCGGACCCGCCGCCGAGCAAGATCCCGACCCTTTCCGCCCCGATCCTGATGGAGGGGGCTGCCGGGAGGGCGCGGGTGGCACGAATCGTGCTCGACTACGCCGCTACGCTCGGCTCGAAGTCCCCTCCAAGATGACTGCGACCCGGATGAACCAATGACGCCTTCCGCCGATCTCCCGCGAAGCTCTTGAAGGCGACCGCCGTTCTCCCGGTCAAGCGCCTCGGCGCGGCAAAGCAGCGCCTCGCCGCGGGCATCGACGACCAGCGCCGCGAGGCGCTGGTCGCGGCGATGCTCGAGGACGTGCTGGAGGCGATCGGCGAAGCCGACGAGATAGAGCGAACGATCGTCGTCACCGGTGAGCCGCGAGCCGCGGTGATCGCCGCGGCGGCGTGCGCCGAGGTCGTTCCCGACCCCGCCGAGGAGGGACACGTCGAGGCGGCGCTGGCGGGCATCGTCCGCGCCGAAGAGCATGGCGCGAGCTGCGTCGTCCTCCTCCCCGGTGACTGCCCGCTACTCGACCCCCGCGAGCTCGATCGGCTGCTCACCGGCGTGCCGGAACGCCACGTGGCGGTCGTCCCGGACCGCCACGGCACAGGCACCAACGCGCTGGTGCTCTCGCCCCCCGGCGCAATCCGCCCCGCCTTCGGCGAGGGCAGCTGCGCCCGTCACCTGGATGCCGCCCGCGAGGCGGGCGTTCCCTGCGCCGTCGAGGAACTGCCCTCGCTGGCGCTAGACCTCGACACCCCGGCCGACCTCGTCGCGCTGACGCGCGAGTTGAAGGCACAGCCAGGCCAAGCCAAGCGGACCGCGAAGGTGCTGGGTCTGTGAGCGCGCAGAACCGGCAAACGTGCCTTCACCGAGAGCGAGAACGTGCATATCTGGCTATGGGCAAGTGCAAGGTCGGCGGGGTTCATGTGTATCCGGTTCTTCGCACAACGATCGATGTGAGGTAATGCGATGAACGGCGGCGGCGAGCTGCGGGTGCTACCGGTCATGGGCCTGCCGGAGGTTGCCGAAGGCATGGCGCTGGGTCAGCTGATCGCCGAGCGCGGCGAGCTGCGCGACGGCGACGTGGTCGTGGTCTCGCAGAAGGTCGTCTCCAAGGCCGAGGGACAGGTCCGCCGCCTCTCCTCCGTCTTGCCTGGTGGGGAGGCCCGCCGCCTCGCCGCCGTGCTGGGCAAGGAGCCGGCGCTGGTCGAACTGATCCTCGAGGAGAGCCGCGAGGTGCTGCGCGCCGAGCGCGGCGTGCTGATCACGGAAACGAGGCACGGCTTCGTCTGCGCCAACGCTGGCGTCGACACCTCCAACCTGCCCGAGCCGGACACCGCCTGCCTGCTGCCCGAGGATCCCGACGCCTCAGCCCGCCGCATCCGCGCTGAGATTCGCGCGGCCACCAGCTCCGGCCTCGGTTTGCGCGAGGGGGCCCGCGCCGGCGTCGCGCCGGCCGTGATCGTCGCCGACAGCTTCGGCCGCGCTTGGAGACTCGGCCAGATGGAGGTAGCGATCGGCTGCGCCGGGATCGGCCCGCTCGACGACTGGCGCGGCCGCCGCGACGCCGACGGCCGCGAGCTGGAGGCGACCCTAATCGCAATCGCGGACGAGGCCGCGGCCGCAGCCGACCTCGTCCGCGACAAGGCGAGCCGCGTCCCGGCAGGGATCGTCCGCGGCCTCGACCGCTTCGTCACCGACGAAGACGGTCCCGGCGCCGTCGCCCTGCGGCGACCTCGCACCGACGACCTCTTCCGCTGACGTTGGGCCCCTCCCGGTAGGGGTGGAACGTCTTGTACTTTTCCGCGGAAGCGCCCGCGGACAACCGCAGCGTGTCTTCGGAAAAAGTTAAGTGGAACCCCTACCGGGAGGGGGCCCCCGGGCTTGCAATGCGCAGCACGGCGGCGGCGCGGAGGTTGCCAGTGCGGATCGAGTCGAGCGCCTCGTTCGCCGACTCAAGCGGGAAGACCTCGACCTCGGTGCGGATCGGCACCTTCGACGCAAGGGCAAGGAACTCATCGCCGTCGCGCCTGGTCAAGTTGGCGACCGAGCCGAGCGTCCGCTCGCCCCAAAGGATCTCGTAGGGAAAGCTGGGGATGTCGCTCATGTGGATGCCGGCGCTGATGATCCGCGCCCCCTTGGCGCTGGCCCGCAGCGCAGTCGTCATCAGGGCGCCAACCGGCGCGAAGACGATCGCTCCGTCGAGCTGCTCGGGCGGGTCCTCGGCGGACGAGCCGGCCCACTCGGCGCCGAGCTCGCGTGCGAACGCCTGCCCCTCCTCGTCGCCCTCGCGGGTGAAGGCGAAGACCCGCCGCCCCTGGTGGACGGCGACCTGGCAGAGGATGTGGGCGGAGGCGCCGAAGCCGTAGAAGCCGATCCGCTCGGCGTCGCCGAGGAGGCGCAGCGCCCGGTAGCCGATCAGCCCGGCGCAGAGCAGCGGCGCCGCCTGCGCATCCGGATAGCCGGCAGGGATCGGGAAGCAGAAGCGTTCGTCGGCGACCGCCAGCTCGGCGTAGCCGCCGTCGACGTCGTAGCCGGTGAAGCGAGCCCGGTCGCAGAGGTTCTCGCGGCCGCTCATGCAGTAGCGGCACTCGCCGCAGGTCCAGCCAAGCCAGGGCACGCCGACCCGCTCGCCGAGCGCGAAGCGCTCCGCCCCCTCCCCGCCCCCCACCACCGTGCCGACGATCTGATGACCGGGGACGAGCGGCAGCTTCGGCCTGTCCAGATCGCCATCGACGATATGCAGGTCGGTACGGCAGACGCCACAGGCGCTGACCGAGATCAAGATCTGGCCGAAATCAGGGGTCGGATCCAGCAATTCGGCAGGCCGCAAGGGCTCCCGTTGCTTCTCCAGGACCATCGCTCGCATCGCTCAAATCATCGCCCTGTCAGTAGGTCTCGACGATCTCGTAGAGCGTCGTGCGCTGGGCAGGGACGCGCCCCCCGGCGCGGGCGGCCTCGATCAGCTGCTCGGGCTCGAGCCGCACCCCATGCTGGGAACCCGCCATTCGTGAGATGTTCTCCTCCATCAGCGTGCCGCCGAGGTCGTTGACGCCCCAGCGCAGCGCCTCGGTGGCGGCGTCGAGGCCCATCTTCACCCAGCTTGCCTGCAAGTTGGAGATCGTTCTGCCGAGCGCCAGCCGGAAGGCCGCCGTGTGCTTGAGGTTCTCCCCCGCCGAGATCTCCTCGATCCCGTGCGTGCGGCCGAGCATCGTGTTGAAGGGGATGAAGCTGAGCGGCACGAACTCGGTGATGCCCCCGGTGCGCTCCTGGAGGGCGCGGATCACCCGCATGTGCCGGGCCAGCTCGCGCGGCTCCTCGATGTGACCGAACATCACCGTCGAGGTCGAGCGCAGGCCGGCCCGGTGCGAGGCCTCGACGATCTCCACCCAGCGCTGCGCCGGCAGCTTGTTGGGCGAGATCCGCTGCCGCACGCCGTCGTCGAGCACCTCCGCCGCCGTCCCCGGCGTCGAGCCCAGGCCGCACTCGATCAGGTACTCGAACACCTCGTCTGGGCCCTTGCCGGAGCGCTCGCACATGCAGTGGACCTCCATCGGCGAGTAGGCGTGCAGGTGCAGATGCGGCGCCACCTCCTTGACGAGCCGCAACCACTTCCCGTACTCCTCGAGGGTGAGGTCCGGATGGATCCCGCCCTGCATGCAGATCTCGGTCGCGCCGAACTCGACCGCGTCCCGTATCCGCTCGGCGAAGTCCTCCTCCGACACCTCGTAGGCGTCGGGGGATCGCCGCCCCTGCCCGAACCCGCAGAAGGCGCAGCCGACCACGCAGATGTTGGTGAAGTTGATGTTGCGGTTGACGACGAAGGTGGCGCGATCGCCGACCAGATCGGCCCGCAGCTCGTCCGCCGCGACCCGCATCTCCTCGATCGCCTCCGGCCGCGTCTCGGCGAACAGCGCCGTCAGCTCGTCCTCGCTCAGCTCCTCGCCCTCGCGCCCCTTGGCAACCGCCCGCTCGGTAAGCCCCGGCTCCAGCTTCTCCTCCCGCCTGCGGCCGGACCCTCTCCGCGGAATGAAGCTCCAGTACTTCAGCTTCACCACGTCGAGGACCCCCTGCTCCATCCACTCGGCGTCCATGTACTGCGGGTAGACACAGAGCCGCTCCGTCAACGCAAATCCCTTCGGAGCCAATTCCTTGCGGACCTCATGTGGACTGGGAAACGCATGCTCGGGCGAGATGTGGTCCCCGTTCGCCGACAGCCCGCCTAGGTCAGTCGCGCCAACCTCGACCAGCTCCGCCCACCAGTCCGACAGGTTTGGCGGCACCTGAATCCCCACATCCGGCATCAACCTCCGGCACTCGGAGATCAGCCGCTTGATGTCGTCAATCGAGACCGGCGTGGCCCAGCCGGGCATCTCCGGAATCGACTGTTCCACCGGCGGGGGGCCCTGGGACGAGGGGGACGGGGGCCCCTCCGACGGAAACTTTGGGAGCGACAACGCCTCCGTCCCTGGAGGCGTGTGGAGCGTACGGTTTCCGGCGGGGGGGTCCCCGTCCCCCTCCCACCGCTCGCGTGCCGTCTGCTCGGCGATATCGGCCACCTCGCGCCCGTAGTACCGCGGGTGCGGCACGAAGTTCTGGAGGATGATCTCCTGGAGATGGCCGTAGCGGTTGTGCAGCTGTGCAAGCGCTTCCAGGGACGCAACCCGCTCCTCCTCGGTCTCCCCGGTGCCAACGAGAATCCCGCTCGTGAATGGGATCTTCAGCTCGCCGGCGGCCTCGATCGTCGCCAGCCGCCGCGCCGGGTGCTTCGTCGGGGAGCCGGCGTGGACCGTGTCCATGAGGCGCTCCGAGATCGACTCGAGCATCAGTCCCTGCGAGGCAGTCACCTCGCGCAGCCGGGCCAGGTCGTCGCGGTCGAGGACGCCGATGTTGGTGTGGGGCAGGATGCCGCGCTCCAGCGCCCGCTCGCACGCCCACACCACATAGGAGGTGAAGTCGCCGTGGCCCCACTCGGCCAGGCGCACCGCCACCTCGGCGTTCACCTCCGGCCGCTCGCCGGTCAGGACCAGCAGCTCCTTCGCGTTGCGCCGCGCCGCCTCGTCTAGGCGGCGCTCGACCTCGTCAGGCGAGTGGATGTGGGCGCGGTGCGTGGCGAACGCGCAGTACTTGCAGTAGCACTGGCAGGTGCGGGAGAGGGAGAGCGTGTAGTTCCGCGAGAAGGTGACCCTGCGCACAGCCCTCAAGCTACTGAACGCAGACCGCCGGGCCGTTGCGGCCCGGCGGTCTTAAGCGGGAACCAGCTGGGTCAGGCGACGGGCCCCGGCTGGGGAGGCGGAGAGGGCTTCGGCGGAGAGGGCGCCTTGACCCGCTCCGGCGGTTCGGTCGGCGCCGGCCCACCGGGCTCGAGCACGAACTTGAAGACTCCCGCGGCGAGCAGGGCGCCGACGATCGGCCCGACGATGTAGGGCCACACACCGCCCCACTCGTTGCCGACCAGTGCCGGGCCGAACCAGCGGGCGGGGTTGAAGGAACCGCCGTCCAGCGGCCCGCCGACCATCACGATGAAGCCCAGCGTGGTGCCGATCGCGAGCGGCGCCCAGTCCTTGACGCTCTTCTTCGAGAAGACCGCCACGAGGATCACCAGCACCAGGCAGAAGGTGCCCACCGCCTCGACGATCGACCCCTGGAAGTTGCCCCCCAGCAGGCCGCTCACCTGCACCGCGCCGTAGTGGGTTGCGCGCCCCTCGTCGAGCAGCAGCCCCTTGCAGAGCAGGGCGCCGAGGACGGCGCCGGAAAGCTGGGCGAGCATGTAGATCAGGGCGTCGATCGGCGAGATCCGCCTGAGCGCGGCCACCGCCAGGGTCACCGCCGGGTTGAAGTGGCCGCCGCTGGCGATGCCGAACATGACGATCAGCCCGAACAGCAGGAAAGCGTGGACGAGGCCGATGACCGCGAAGTCGGTGCCGAACTGCGCCTGTTCCCCCGTTGAGAGGAACAGCACGATAACGCTGGTCACGAAGAAAACCAGCAAGAAGGTGCCGATGAACTCGGCAAGGTAGGCTGCAAGTCCTCTCTGCTGCACGCTCTCCTCCTAATCCTG
>WNGD01003229.1_pt1 | contig 16680 bp, 7 predicted proteins | sample 5400671 | NCBI WGS metagenome assembly WNGD01 (sample SAMN13153369, study PRJNA577476) | soil metagenome | isolation source: 40 cm soil or saprolite under grassland replicate 2 | place: USA:California | collected 2016-06-15 | reverse complement strand
CAAGGCGCGCGAGCGCGAGCTTCTGAGCCTCGCTCAAAGGCAGAGGATCGGCTCAGAGCCGCGTCGCGCACGACGCTCTTTCTTCAGCGTAGACAAAATCCTGGCTGCCCTGCGCAGGCGTCCCGAGCCGGCAAGAAAGCCTGTAGTCAGCCGAACCGGCTAGCTTCGAAGCGGGAGACACGCTCGCCTTCGCCGAGTAGCGCGCCTGGAGACTCGATCTCCAAGCGCGCTCGGCGATGTCGCCCTCTCGGTCGTCCCCTAGATCTGCAACCGCAGGCTGGCTGCGCTTCGACGGGCGGCGATCAGCAGGTGCAACGCCGCCAGCCGAGCTCGCCGCCGCCGCCGTGCGCGGGACTGGCGGATGATTCGTTCCGACTGAGCTTCCCGCTCACGCTGTTTCATGCGCTCACGGGCCTCGTAGCAATGTTGGTGATACGCGTACACGATGCCTCCTAGTGGTCGTGATGAGTGACCGATCACAGACAGTGAGCGGGTCAATCAACGTGGACTCCTTTCGCTTGTTTGCGCGCGCAGAAAGCGTGCGCCCGACATGTAGGCGTGCGCGACCGCCAGCCGCGTTCAGAAACGCGGTTAGTGAGCCCGCAGGCCCGGTGTTGCGCTGAGGCCTACGGCCTTACGCGCAGATGTCTACGCGGGTACCGAGAGGCCAGTTGGAATCGATCGTGAAGCGGTAACGCAACGTGACCTCCTTTCCACCGTTTGCGAGCAACGACGCGCTGCTCGACATGCAGTCGAGTGTTGCAGCGACACGCAACCGTGTCAAGAACATTTTTGGAATCCGTTTCTCTCTACGCCGACGCGGCGAGCAGCGCCTCGCCTTCGCGGACGTACCGCGTCGCACCAACACTCCGGTGGAAAGCGAGAGCCCTGCTCAGCTGCTGGTCTGCTTCCGCGCGTCTGCCTTCATCCACCAACTGCTCGGCGGCCCACAGTCGGAACAGCGCCTCCTGAGCGGTGGCGCCGATCGCTCCCATGATGTCCGCCGCCGTCATGAAGTCTCCGACGGCGATCGCGCGCGCTGCCCGCACCCACGGTGAGTCCAGTGGCTCATCGCGCACGATCTCGAGGAATTCCTCCCCACGCCCCAGTTTCCATGCGACCCAGGCCAGCGCATGCGACCACACTGTCACGAAGCTGAGCTGCCGCAACTCACGCAAACCCGCGAACGCTTCATCGAGCAGCTCCGCCGCGCGCGCCTCGTCACCGCACGACAGACGTACGAGTGTCGCCATCGACACCGCGGTCAAAAGAATCTGGGGATCCTGCGCAGGCCGAGCCGACTCGACCGCGCGCTGGGCATCCCTCTGTGCACCCTCCGCGTCGCCACGGGCGAGGCGAATCACGCCTCGAAAGAGATAGGCGCTCGCGGTCTGATAGTCGGGCGAGCCACCCTTGTCCGCCGCCAGGTAGGCGTCGGCGCCGGCAACCACCTCGTCCCAGCGCCCCCGGTGATATGGATCACCAAGCCTCGGTCCTCCCGCCGAGAACCGCAGGAATCCGTAGAGACCGTAGCGTTCTGCAACGCGGACCGACTCCATGATCGCTTCTCGGGCCTCGTCCAGATTGCCGAGCATCACGTGCTGCGTCGCGATGTTGTTATGGCCGCGCACGACATCGGCGATCGCGTCGAGGCGTGTCGCGAGGGCGATGCTCTCCTCCAGATCGTCGAGGCCGCCCGGATCGCCGAGCGAGACGCGTGCACAGCCGATGTTGTTGAGCGCGCGGGAACGGAGGTCGTCGAGCCCGAGCTCATCCGCCAACTCGAGCGTCTGGCGTCCGAACTCGAGTGCGTTGTCGTTGTGGTCGCCCAGCATCTCGTAGCGCGAGAGCTCGGCCAGGACAGAGGCCTGCGCACGCGAGCGCGGCGCCCCTTCCACGAAGGATCGAGCCGCGGCCATGTGCGAGAGGAGCTCTTCACGGTTCCCCGCGTTCCACGCGATATCGGCCAGCATGAGCGCCGCCTCCGCCGCCTGGTCATTTTTGCCGGCCGCGAGGAAGCTGTCCTCCGCCTCTTGGAGTTCCTCTACTCCGCCTAAATGACGCCCGTAGCGAACACGGCCAAGACGAAAGAGCAACTCGCCTCGGCCGTCGCCATCCGTAAGTGCAAGCGCCTCGCTGTAGTAGTGCTCCGCCTGTGCAAGCGCATTCAGAGACGCGGCCCGGTCGCCGGCTTCACTCAGCGCCACCTGCGCCGGTCCTGCGAGCGCTCCGACATCTTGCCCCGCCGCCCGCGCAAGCTCGAGTGCGCTGAGATAGTGGTGCGCCACCATCTCCGCGTGATCTTCCGGGCGACCGAGCGACTCGATCCACTCGGCAGCGAGCCTGTGCTTTTCGACTCGCTCCGCGCGCGGGATCTGGCCGTACGCCACGTCCCGAACGAGCAGATGCTGGAAAGCGAACTCCGTCTCGCCCGCCACGGATGGACGGCGTGCGCGCTGCACGAACTCTTTGCGCTCGAGCGCATGTAGCCGTTGCTCGAGCTCGCCGCCGTTCCGGTGTGTCGCCGCGAGGCCTCCGAGCCAGAACACCTTTCCCAGCACGGACGCGTCTTGCAGCAGCGTCTTCTCGTCGGCGGGAAGTGCATCGAGCCGCGCGGCGATGATGCCCTGCACCGACTCGGGCAAAGGCAAGTCCTCCGCTTCGCCACGCTCGGCGAGCATGCGCACGTACTGCTCCGCATACAGCGGATTGCCGCCCGCACGCGTCAGCAGTGCCGTCTGTGTCTCCGCGGGAAGCACAGGTCGCTCGCTCAACGTCGAGATCAGCCGCGCCGTCTCCTCGTCCGACAGCGGCGCCAGCGCGACCGTTGCCGCGTTGACCTTGCCTCCACCCCACGCCGGACGGCGTTCGAGCAGCTCGAGCCGGCCCGTGCAGAGGATGAACAGCGGCACGCCCCGTACCCAGTCGACGAGGTACTCGATGAAGTCGAGCAGGCCATCGTCGGCCCACTGGACATCCTCGAAAACGAGCACGAGTGGACGCTGCTCCGCCATCGCTTCGAAGAACCGACGCCACGCGGCGAACGCCTCGTCGCGCGAGCCGCCCGGGAGCTCGGTCGATGCCTGACCGATAAGCGGCCGCAGATGCGTCTTCATCCACTCGGCGTCTTCCTGCACGAGCGTGTCGACCGCGCGTGCGAGTTTGGCACCGGCCTCCTCCACGTCGTCCGTCTCGAGGATGCCGGCCTGCGCTTTGACCATCTCGGCGAGAGCCCAGAAGCTGACGCCCTCGCCGTAGGGAAGCGAGCGGCCCTGGCGCCAGAAGATGAGCTGCGAGTCCTGCTCGCCTCGTTCGATCGAGGCCATCAGCTCCCCGACGAGGCGGCTCTTGCCGATGCCGGGAACGCCGACCAGCGTCACGAGCTCGGGCGATTCCTGAAGTCGCGCGCGCGTGAGGGCGCTCTTCAGCAGCTCCAGCTCCCGTTCGCGACCGACGAGCTCGGCGGCGCCTCGCTGAGCGAGGTCGACGCCGAAACGGGAGCGTGCCTGAATCACGTCCCAGACGGCGATCGGCTCCTCCTTGCCCTTCGCCTCGATCGTCGCCGGCTCGCGGTAGTCGATCGTCTGCGAGGTGGCCCGATAGGTCGTCTCGCCGACGAGGATCCCGTTCACCGGCGCAGCGGTCTGGATTCGAGCCGCCGTGTTGACGATGTCGCCGGCGGCCATGCCTTCGCCGGATTCCGGACGCGCCGCCAGGCTGATCAGCGCCTCGCCCGTGTTCACTCCGATCCGAACCTGGAGCTTCCCCTCTTCAGCAATCCAGTCGCGGATCGCCAGCGCGGCGCGGAGCGCTCGTTCGGGATCGTCTTCGTGCGCAACCGGCGCGCCGAAGAGCGCCATGACCGCGTCGCCGATGAACTTCTCGACGGTTCCGCCGTAACGCTCGAGCTCCGAGCGGAGCCTTGCGTGGTACGGCGCGAGCACGGCCTGGACGTCTTCGGGATCGAGCCGCTCGGCGCGCCCCGTGAAACCGACCAGATCGGCGAACAGGACGGTGACGATCTTCCGCTCGGCACGGGCGGTTGGAGCGGAAGCGACAAGCGGGGCAGCGCACTCGGAGCAAAATTTCGCCCCGACTGGGTTTGCGTGGCCACACGAAGGGCAGGCGCTCATCGGTTACGCCGACGCCGCAAGCAACGCCTCGCCCTCCCGCACGTACCGCGTCGCACCAACCGACCGGTAAAAGGCGAGCGCGCGCCGTAGCTGCTCGTCGGCTTCGGCGCGACGCCCATCGTCGACCAGCTGCTCGGCGGCACGCAACCGGAAGAACGCTTCGTTCGTGACGATGCCCATGCCGCCGATGATGTCGGCGCCGGCGAGAAAGTCACCCGACGCGACGGCAAGAGCGGCGCGCAGCCAGGGCGACTTGAACGGCTCGCGCTCGACCGCCTCAACGAGGTCGGACGCACGCCCGAGCGTAACCGCCACCCACGCCTGTAAGGGCAAATCGATCACCGCGAACCCCAGGCGGTGCAGCTCACCGAATCCGGCCACCGCCTCGGCCAACGTCTCGCCCGCACGCGGCTCGTTGCCGACGGAAAGGAAGATCGACGCAGCCATCGCCAAATCGGGAAAGAGGGCCTGCGGGTCCCTGACCGGCCGTACGAGGTCCACGGCTCGCTCGGCGTCTGACTCCGCGTCTTCCGCATCGCCGCGACCCAACCGGATCAGACCCCGGTACGCGTGTATCGCCGCGAGGGAATAGAAACGGGCGCCCGCTTCGGCCTCGGCGATCACCGATTCAGCACGCTCGAGCGCGTCGTCCCACTCTCCGCCCAAATACCTATTTCCGATCGCAGCGCCGGACTCGATGAAACGAGCCTGCCCGCGGTGCCCGAAGTGTTCGGCGAGCTCGAGCGTCCTTTTCTCGCCGGCTCGTGTCCGCGCGAGGTCGCCCTGCAGGATGTACAGCGCGGTGAGGTTGTTGTGACCGCGCAGCATGTCGGGAATGGAATTGAGTCGGGTCGCGAGGGCGATACTCTCCTCCAGCTCGACGAGCCCCTCACCATCGCCGAGGTCCGCCCGCGCCGTGCCGACGGTGTTCAGAGCATGCGCGCGGAGATCGTCAAACCCGAGCTCCTCGGCCAGCTTCAACGCCTCGCCGCCGAGCTCGCGCGCGGCCTCAAGGCGATCGCCCAGCATCTCGTAGCGAGCCACCTCGCAGAGCACGGCAACCTGTGTACGCGATCGCGACGTCCCCTCGACCAGCGCGCGGGCCTCCTCGAGATGGCCGAGCATTTCGTCACGAAGGCCCTGCTTCCAGGCGATGTCCGCGAGCATCAGCGAGGCCTCCGCGGCCGCCTCGCGCTCGCCCGCCGCCAGCAGCCCCGTGCGCGCTTCGCTCAACTCGGCGGCGCCCTCGTCGGCTTGCCGATACAGAGCCCGGCCGCACCGCAGTAGCAATGCAGGCCGTTCCGGATCGTCAGCGGAGCTCAGGCGCAGTGCCGTGCGGAAGTACGCCTCCGCCTGCGGCAACGCGTTCAGCGTCATCGCCCGGTCGCCGGCGTCACGAAGCGCCGCCCGAGCTCGATCGACAAGAGCCTCGTCGTCTCGTCCCGCCGCACGCGCGAGCTCGAGTGCGTTGACGTAATGGTGCGCAACCATCTCGGCATGATCCTCGGGCCGGCCGAGCGACTCGATCCATTCTGCGGCTCGCAGATGTTTCCGTGATCGCTCCGCCCGCGGAATCTGCCCGTATGCAACGTCTCGGACGAGCGCATGCTTGAACGCGAACTCCGTCTCGCCTTCGACCGAACTGCGACGCGCGCGCTGCACGAACTCCTTCTGCCGGAGCGGATGTAGTTGTTGCTCCGTCGCCTCGAGCGCGCTGAGCCAAAACACCTTTCCGATCACCGCCGCGTCCTGGAGCAGCGCCTTCTCGTCCGCTGCAAGTGAATCGAGCCGCGCCGCGATGATCCCCTGGACGGTCTCCGGTAACGTCAGCTCCTCTGCCGATCCGCGCTCGGCGAGCATGCGCACGAATTGCTCCGCGTACAGCGGATTGCCGCCGGCGCGTTCGAGGAGCACCGACTGCGTCTCGGCCTCCAGAAGCGCCCGTTCACTCAGGCCCGCGATCAGCTTCGCCGTCTCTTCGTTGGACAGCGGCGCCAGGGCGATGATTGCCGCGTTCAGCTTGCCCCCGCCCCACGCCGGCCGCCGCTCGAGCAGCTCCAGCCGCGCCGTGCACAGGATCAGCATCGGCACGTCCCGGGCCCAGTCGACCAGATGCTCGATGAAGTCGAGCAGACCGTCGTCCGCCCACTGGATGTCCTCGAAGACGAGCACGAGCGGACGCTGCTCGGCGAGCGCCTCGAAGAAGCGCCGCCACGCGGCGAACGCTTCCTCTTGCGAGCCTGACGCACCGTCGCTCGCCTGCCCTACGAGCGGACGCAGATGCGACAGCACCCACTCCGCGTCGTCGTCGATCAGCAGCTCGACCGTGCGCGTCAGCTTCGCCTCGACCTCGTCGTCGCCGTCGGTCTCGAGAATCGCGGCCTGGGCCTTCACCATCTCGGCAAGGGCCCAATAGCTGACGCCCTGTCCGTACGGCAGAGATCGTCCCTGACGCCAATACGTCAGTTGTCCGCCGCGCTCGACCGACTGAAACAGCTCGCCGACCAGCCTGCTCTTGCCGATACCCGGCACGCCGGCGACCGTGACCAGCTCCGTCGAACGTTGCCGGCGGGCGCGTTCGAGCGCGCCGACGAGCTGCTCGACCTCGCCCTCACGGCCGACGAGCGGCGTCCGTGCTTCGGGAGTTAGGTCGACGCCGAACCGCGCCCGCGCCTGCACGACCTCCCAGACGGGGATCGGCGCTTCCTTCCCCTTCGCCTCGACTGCAGGGAGCTCGCTGTAATCGATCGTCTCAGGCGTCGCGCGATACGTCGTCTCGCCCACGAGGATCCCGTTCACAGGCGCCGCGGACTGGAGGCGCGCCGCCGTGTTGACGACGTCGCCCGCCGCCATGCCCTCGCCCGCCTCGGGGCGCGCCGCGAGATTGACGAGCGCTTCGCCCGTGTTCACGGCGATCCGCACCTGCAGCTTGCCCTCCTCCGCGATCCAGTCGCGGATCGCCAGCGCGGCGCGGACCGCGCGCTCAGGATCGTCCTCGCGTGTCACCGGCGCACCGAACAGCGCCATCACCGCATCGCCGATGAACTTCTCCACCGTTCCACCCCAGCGCTCCAGCTCGTAACGCAGCCGCTCGTGATACGGCGCCAGCACGGCCTGCACGTCCTCGGGATCGAGTTGCTCCGCGCGCGACGTGAAGCCGACGAGATCGGCGAAGAGGACGGTGAGGATCTTCCTTTCCGCGCGGACAGCCTGGATCGGCTCCGTGAGCGGGATGCCGCACTCAGAGCAGAACTTCGCCGCCGGCTCGTTCTCGTGGCCGCAGTTCGGACAGATGCTCACAGCCGAAGCGTACGGCGCTCCCGGGTCAGGTTCTAGCGGTACTCGCCGTTCGACCGGCCCCTGGTATCTACCGGGACGCGGCCGTACGCTCTCTTCGTGACGATGTGCGCCGCGTGTGGTCACGAAAACCCGTCCGACGGGCGCTTCTGCAGCGCCTGCGGGGCTGCGCTCGAAGGCGACGACCGGGCCGGCGAGACACGCAAGGTCGTCACGGTCCTGTTCACGGACCTCGTCGATTCGACGCCGCTCGGTGAGCGACTCGACCCGGAGACGCTCCGGCACGTCATGGCGCGCTACTTCGACGCGATGCAGGCCACGCTCGAACGCCACGGCGGCACGGTTGAGAAGTTCATCGGCGACGCGATCATGGCCGTCTTCGGAATCCCGACGCTGCACGAGGACGACGCGTTACGAGCCGTACGTGCCGCGATCGACATGCGCAACACGCTCGCCCAACTCAACGACGAGCTCGAGCCCGAGCACGGCGTCCGGCTCTCCACCCGTACGGGCCTCAACACCGGGCAGGTCGTCGCGGGAGACTCCCCGGCCCAGCAGAAGCTCGCGACCGGAGATGCGGTCAACGTCGCCGCACGCCTCGAGCAAGCAGCCGAGCCGGGCGAGATCCTCATCGGCGAGGAGACGGAACGACTCGTCCGTCACGCGATTCGGCTCGAGGCCGTCGACCCGCTCACGCTCAAAGGCAAGAGCGAGCCGCTGCCCGCATGGAAGGCGATCGAGCTTCTACCCGAGGTGCCCGCTTTCACGCGCCCGATCGCGGCGCCGTTCGTGGGGCGCACGCACGAGCTGGAGCAGCTACAAGAGGCATTCCGGCAAGCCGTAGCGCAACGTACGTGCGCGCTGGCGACGATCGTCGGCCCGCCGGGAATCGGCAAGTCGCGCCTCGCGCGCGAGCTCATCCAGGCGCTCGGCGCCGACGTACACGTCGTCGTCGGGCGCTGCCTGCCATACGGCGACGGCATCACCTACGCGCCGCTGGCAGACATCGTGCGCCAAATCGGCACCGTTGAAGAGCTCGTCGCCGAGGACGATCACGCCGCCGCGATCTCGGCGCGGATCGGGGGCGCCGTCGGCGCGGCGGAGAACGCCGGCTCGTCCGAGGAGATCGCCTGGGCGTTCAGGAAGCTGTTCGAGGTCCTCGCGACCCGGCGTCCGCTCCTGGTCGTCATCGACGACATCCACTGGGCCGAACCGACCCTGCTCGATCTGGTCGAGTACGTCGCGAGCTTCTCGACGGGCGCGCCAATCCTCGTTCTCTGCACCGCCCGGCCCGATCTCTTCGACAGCCACGCGAGCTGGGCCGCCCCCCGCGCCAACGCGACCGTTTTCTCCCTCACGCCGCTGGCCGACGACCAAACGCAGCGACTCATCCAAGAGCTCCTGCACGACCGCGCCCTCGGTGACGACGCCCGGGCGCGCATCACCGACGCAGCCGAGGGGAACCCGCTGTTCGTCGAACAGATCCTCGCGCTGCAGGCAGAGGACGCGGACCAGGAAGTGGTCGTCCCGCCGACGATCCAAGCGCTGCTCGCCGCCCGCATCGACCGGCTCGAACCGGACGAGCGGGCTGTACTCGTGCGCGCGTCAGTCGAGGGCCGTCTGTTCCACCCCGGCGCGGTGACAGAGCTGCTGCCCGGTCCAGCCCGCGCGGGGATCGGCGCGCGATTGCTGAATCTCGTTCGGAAGGAGTTCCTGCGACCTGACCAGTCGCGCTTCCCCGGCGACGACGGCTTTCGCTTCAACCACATTCTCATTCGCGACGCCGCCTACGACTCGATGCCGAAGCAGCTGCGCGCGGAGCTGCACGAGCGATACGCCGACTGGCTCGAGCGTCGCGCCGACGGGAACGTCGCCGAGTACGAGGAGTTCCTCGGCCATCACCTCGAACAGTCGTACCGTTTGCGCACGGCACTCGGGCAGACGGACGACCACCCGAGGATGGTCGCGGCGCGGGCAGGACAGCTTCTGGCACGCGCCGGCAGGCGAGCGACTGCCCGCGGCGACGCGCGGGCGGCGACGCGATTGCTGAAACGCGCGGTCGACCTCCTCCGCGGGGATCGACCTGCGCCCGCGGACGTGCTCACCGACTACGGCGTCGCGCTCAAAGGCAGCGTGGATCTCGACGCCGCGCTGCGCACGCTCGACGACGCCATCGAGCTGGCGAGGAAGGATGGCGACGAGCGTGCGCAGCTCCGCGCAGAGGTCGAGCGTGCATGGGTGCTCCTCGGCCGCGGGGCAAAGGGATGGCCGTCGCAGGCGCGCGCGGCGGCGGAGCGGGCTATCGCGGTCTTCGAGCGCGGCGGGCACGACGGGGAACTCGCCGGTGCCCTGATGCTGCTCGGGGTCGTCGAGAGCATGCGGGGGAATGGCGCAGCAGCAATCGCCGCCCATCTTCGCGCCCGCGAGCACGCGGTGGCAGCGGGGGACGATCGCCGACAGGTTGAGATCTGGAACGAGCTAGGCGGTGCAATGCTCTTCTCGCGGACGCCCGTCGAGGAGGTCCTCGTCTTCCTCGACGAGGAGAGGCAGTGGGCCCGGGAGAAAGGCTTTCCCTTCCTCGAGGCCGACGCAGACTTGGCCGGGCCGTACCTGTATCCCATGCTCGGGCGGTTCGAGGAGGGGCGCGAGCTTTGCGCACGTTCGAAGGCGACCTTCGAGGAGCTCGGCGCTATGTACAACGTGGCCGAAGCGTGCTGGGCCGGGGCTCAGCTCGAGCTGCTCGCTGGCGACGCGGTGGCGGCCGAGCGTGAGTTGCGCCAGGCCCTCGACATTCACGTGCAGTCTGGTGCGAGATGGTACTCGGCGACCGTGCGCGCGCTGCTTGCTCGTGCCGTTCACCTGCAAGGTCGGGAGGCCGAGGCGCACGAACTCCTCGACCAGGCGGAGGCAGAGGGCGCGCCGGAGAACATCACCTTTCGGCGGGTCTGTCGAGCTGCGCGCGCGCAGCTACTCGCGGTTCGGGGCGAGACGATGGAAGCTGCGCGGCTGGCGCGCGAAGCGGTCGACATCGTGGCGGCGACCGACCAGATCAACGCGCACGCGAATGCGCTCGTCGACCTCGCGGACATCCTGCGAGCCGACGGAGACGAGGACGGGGGCGCAGCCGCGCTCGAACAAGCGCTCGAGCTCTACGAGGAAAAGGGCAATGTCCTCGGGGCCGAACGCGTCCGCGCAGCCCTTGCGTCGGGGCGGGTCGGCTAAGCCACCGAGGGGGCGCTGCGGCGCGCCGCCCTCGGCAAACGCATGGCTCCTCCCCTTAGGGCGTTGGGACGGCCCGACGGCGTGGGCCGTCCCAGCCCGTGACCCCGGCGCTGCCGGCATGGCGGCTTACCGGCGCACCTACCGCAGTGCTCTTCGGGCTACTAGCCGACGGTGAGATCACGCCAGCGATCCTGGCTCGGACCGCTGAAGGATCGCTGAAGGCGGGCTGAAATCGTGCTACGACCCACGCGGGACAGTCCGATCCCTCCAACGGGGGACGATGAAGAGCGCAGTGTCGCCCATACCGAGTTGACCGGCCATAGGAAGCTCGGAGGCTCGGCACGGCCATGCGGCGCGCCTTTCACAGACATGTCGTGATCGCGGCTCCGATTCACGAAGCGGAGCGGCTCTCGTACGTCCACGGACAGGCGTGAGGGAGTCATGATCATCAAGAGTGATCTGATCACGGAAAGCCCGCCCACGCTGGTGCGGCCGCGTTCCGTGCTGACCCGGCAACCGACCCCGGGGGCGGCATCGTCCGGGTTGGACGAGCGCGTCGTGATTCTCATCATCGGTTTGGCGATCCTCGCCTGCGGAGGACTCATCGCCGCGTCTCACGGACTCGTCGCGACCGCATCGGCGGAGCCGGTGCGCTTCGCGACGCTCCTTCTGCTCACGCTGGCTCTGCAGATGTTCTCGGTCCGGGTCTACGGTCGCGGAAGCGTCAGCGTCTCGGCCATCGGCATCCTTGCGAGCGCCTTCCTGTTCGATACCGGGACAACGATGGCGATCGCCGCGCTTGCGGCGATCGCTCAGTCGATTCGTAGTCGCAGCCAGGTGTACAAGGCCGTCTTCGACGCTGCAAACTTCGCGCTCGCCGGTGCAGCGGCTTCGCTCATCTTTCATGCCTTGGACGGCTGGCGACTTCCGGCAGCGGTGCTGGCGGGAGCGGTCTACGCAGTCGTCAACAACGGGCTGCTGTGCCTCGTCATGAGCCTGGCCGAGCACACTCCCTGGCCGGCCATCTGGTTCGAACGCTTCCACTGGGCGCGCTTCCACTTCGCGTTGTTCGGGCCCCTCGCCCTCGCCGCGACGATCGCGTACGAGCAGATCGGGACGGCAGGGCTTGTCGCGTTCACTCTGCCACCTGCGCTGATGATCCTCTCCGTGCGCCAGTACTTAGAGCGCACGGGCGCGGCGGTCGAGGAGATCCGGGAGGCAAACCTGAGTCTTCGCCGCGCGCACAAAGACACGATCGCCGCGCTGTCGCGGAGCATGGAGGCGAAGGATCTCTACACCGGCAGCCACACCGAGCGCGTGGCTGCCGTTGCTGTGGGAATCGCACGCCGGCTCGGATTTCGCGACGAGGAACTCGAGGCGATCGAGATTGGTGCGCTCCTGCACGACATCGGCAAGATCGGCATCCCCGAGGACGTCCTGCGCAAGCCGGGGAAGCTCACCGAGGACGAGTGGGAGCTCATCAAGACGCACCCCGTGATCTCGGACTACATCCTCTCGGAGCTCGCGCTGCATCCGTTCGTCCGCCAGTGCGCGCGCTCCAGTCACGAACGTATCGACGGCAACGGCTATCCGGACGGTCTCAGCGGCGAGGCGATTCCGCTGCCCGCTCGAATCGTGCTCGTCGCCGACGCCCTCGACGCTCTGACGAGCACGCGGCCGTATCGCGCCGCGCGGCCCATGCTCGGCGCACTCGCGGAGATCCGGGCGCATACCGGCACTCAGTTCTGCCCCAACGTCGTTGCTGCACTCGAGGAACTGTGGCGCAAGGAGCCCGGCGACTTCACCGCGGAGGCTTTCAAGCCGGTCCGCGTGGCTTGACTGTCAGGCCGTCGCGGTCGCGCTTCGCGGCGACTGTCGAAGCGTGACCTGAACGAAGATCGCGCCGACGAAGAGAAAGCCAGCGGCGACCGTGATCGCCTGGGCCGGTGACGCAACGGCATCGATGACCGGCGCCAGCGCGACCGCGCCAAGCATCGTCGTGCGCCAGATAGTCGAACCGACACCGAAGACCCTTCCCTGGTGAGTCGCGTCAGCCTCCTGGTGGATCGCCGTCATCATCACGACCTCCGTAAAGCCGTTCGCGACGCCGAATGCCATCAGGAGGAGGAGCGCAATGACGGCACTGCCTGACCAGGCGAAGGCGAAAAAGAGGCAGCCCATCGCAGCGAGTCCGGCTGCCAACCACCCCGGCTCGACCCTTTCGGCGATCGCTCCGGTGAGAGCCTCGCCGCAGATCATGCCGGCGGCGAGCGCCGCGAGCGCCCACCCGTAGCCGCTCGCGCCGAGACCCAGGCTCGTCGTGAACTTTGGCAGCGTCGCGTTGACGAGCCCCGTGGCGAGCGTTCCGAGTGCGAACGACCCAACGACGACCGTCAGCGCCCGTCGGGCGAGTACGTAGCGGAGCCCGTCGATCAACCCGCCGCCCTTGGCAGCCGCCTGTCGCTCGCCTTGCTCGTCTGCGACCCGAATCCGCGTAAAGAAGAACAAGGCGATCCCGTAGCTCGCCAGATTCGCGGTCAGCCCGGCCGCCGCGCCACCCACGGCGAGGGTAAGACCGCCCGCGACAGCGCCCAGGGCCATTGCGGCCTCCTGGCCCACTGCATGGATCCCGTTCGCCGCCGCGAGTTGGTCCTGTTCGACGACCATCGGGATCAGTGCGTTCCCCGCGACGGTAGAGACCATCGAGACCAGGCCGCAGAGGCCGACGAACGCGAAAACGGTCGGCCGGGAGCCGGCCATCACCCCCACGAGCGCGCCGACGATCGTCGCTGCAGAGGCGGCCTCGCTCCAGATGAGGACGCGTCGCCGCGGCAGCCGGTCGACGAGTGACGCCGCAAGGCCGCCCCCGACGATCGGCGGCACGAGCCTGATTGCCATCAGCAACGCGACCTGCGCGACCGACGACGTCGACTGGTACACCCAACCGACGAGCACCGCCACCATCAGCCAATCGCCGAGGTAGGAGATGCTCTTACCGAGCGCGAGTCGGCGGAACGAGGGAGACCCGAGCGGCCTTTCGAGCCGCTCCGGCATCAACCTCGACGCGGCTTTCCTCAGGGCAGCCATCTGATCCGTGGAACGGCGGGCGGCGCCGCAGCGCCGCCCCTCCCGCCCGACGGCGTTACTAGCTCCAACTGCTGCTGCGCCTCATGGTTCCTCCTCTCGGGCAACGGGACGGCCGCGACGGCATCGACCGTCCCGCCCGCGATTGCCGCAGTTCTCTCCGGACTGTTGGCCTGGGGTGCATTCACGGCCACGATCCTGGCTCCGGCCGCTGAAGAAACGCTGAAAGAGCGCTGAAATCGTGCTAAGACCCACCGGTGGCAGCGGCTCGGGCGCAGTTCAGCCTGCTCGGTCCCCTCTCTGTGAGCAGCGACGGCGAACCGATCGCGCTCGGGGGACAGAAGCGGCGCGCCCTCCTCGCCGTTCTGCTCCTGGAGGCGAATCAGATCGTTTCGCGCGATCGCCTCATCGATGCGCTCTGGGGCGAAGACCCGCCCGAGACGGCGCGCAACACCATCCAGGTTTACATCTCACAACTGAGAAAGCTCCTTCCTGACGGCGCGCTCGAGACGGCGCCGCCTGGTTATCGCCTCGTCATCGAGGCTGACACCGTCGACCTCTGCGAGTTCATGCGACTCAGCGAGGAGGGACGCACAGCACTCAGGGCCGCCGACGCCGCAGGCGCAGCAGACGCCTTGCGGGCCGCGCTCGCGCTCTGGCGCGGTGCACCGCTCGCCGATCTCCCATGGGAGCCGTTCGCACAGGCGGAGATCGTCCGACTCGAGGAGCTTCGGCTCGCGGCACTCGAGGATCGGATCGAGGCCGACCTCGCGCTCGGCAGGCATGGTCAGCTCGTCGGCGAGCTCGAACGCCTCGTAGCAGAGCAGCCGTTCCGGGAGCGGCTACGCGCACAGCTGATGCTCGCGCTCTATCGGTCAGGGCGACAGGCCGACGCACTCGCCGTTTACCAGCGAGCGCGGCGGACGTTAGTAGACGAGCTCGGGATCGAGCCGAGCGAATCAGTCCGGCAGCTCGAGCGGGCGATCCTCGCCCACGACCCAGCCCTGAACGTGCCGCAGGCCGGCCCGACGTCCCCGCGGCGCGCGCCGACACCGCCGACACCGCTCCTCGGGCGCGAGCGTGAGCTCGCTGCTCTCGCCGACCTCGTTCGGCTGGACGACGCGCGGCTGGTGACGCTGATAGGGACCGGTGGCATCGGCAAGACCCGGCTTGCGCTCGAACTCGTCCGACGCCTCGCTCCCGAGTTTCGGCACGGGTCGGCGGTGGCTTCGATCGCGACTCTGCGCGAGCCGACGCTCGTGGCGGGCGCGATCCTCGAAGCACTCGGGATCCCCGAGGTGGGCCCGAATCCGGAGGAGGAACTGATCCGGGAGCTGAAAGGCACTGAGTTGCTCCTCCTCATCGACAACTTCGAACAGGTGTTACCCGCCGCGGGGAGCATCGCGCGGCTCCTTGACAGCTCGCCGGGACTGAAGGTGATCGTGACGAGCCGCGCGCCTCTCCGCGTTGCAGCGGAACGCGAGTTCCCGGTCCCGCCCCTCGCCGACGACGAGGCGGCCGAGCTCTTCATCGCCCGCGCGCAGGCTGCCGATCCGAACTTCGAGTTGAGCGAGCGGAACGCGGGCGCAGTGGCCGAGATCTGCGCGCGCCTGGAGGGCTTACCGCTGGCGATCGAGCTGGCCGCGGCGCGGACGAAGCTGCTACCGCCGGTGGCGCTTCTGTCGCGGTTGGGGAACAGGCTCGAGCTCCTCACCGGCGGGCGGCGCGACGCGCCTCAGCACCAGCAGACGCTCCGCATGACACTCGACTGGAGCTACGACCTGCTCGAGCCTGAGGCCCAGCGACTCTTCGAGCGGCTCGGCGTGTTCGCAGGCGGCTGCGCGCTTCCGTCGGCCGAAGCCGTCTGCGGCGGTGACGGGTCGGTGCTCGAAGGACTTTCGGCGCTCGTCGACGAGAGCCTCGTGCGGCAGCGGGAGACCGATGCGGGCGAGCCTCGCTTTTCGATGCTCGAAATCGTGCGCGAATACGCGCTCGAGAGACTGTCGAGCTCGGGCGACGGCGACGAGATTCGCCGCAGGCATCTCGAACACTTCGTCTCCTTGGCGGAGGAGGCCGAGCCGAAGCTGGCCGACCGCGAGCAGATCGCCTGGTTCGACCGCCTCGAGGACGAGCACGACAATCTCCGCGCGGCCCTCGCGTTCGCGCTCGACAGCGATGACCCGTCGTCGGCCCTGCGCCTCGCGGTCGGGGTACGCAGGTTCTGGCAGATCCACGGCTACCTGGTCGAGGGCCGTCAGGCTCTGGAGTCCGCGCTCGCCGCCACGCCCGGTGAACCGTCCGAACTCCGCGCGAACGCGCTCAACATGTCCGGGATCCTGGCCGGAGAGCAGGGGGAGTTCGACGCGGCCCGGGTGAGCTTCAAGGCCGCGCTCGAAGACGCCCACGCGGTCGGGGCGACGCGCGTCATTTCATCTGCGCTCGTCAACCTCGGCACCCTCGCTTTCTTCAGCGGCGAGCTGGACGCGGCGCGTGATCTGTACAAGGAGAGCATCGAGTACTTCGCGTCTCTCGATGACCTCCGTGGGCAAGCCCTGGCGAAGGAAAACGTCGGGCTCATGGCCCTGACGGCAGATGATGTGCCCGAGGCGGTGACGTGGCTGACAGCCGCGCTCGCGCTGGCGCGCGAAGTCGGCGACGACCGCGAGATCGGCGCCGCTTCTCGCTCGCTCGCTGCGGCGATGATCGAGCTGGGAGACAGTGCGCGGGCGACGAGCCTGCTCGCGGAGAGCCTCGCCCTCGCGCGCGAGCTCGCCGAGCCGCACGGCATAGCCGTCTGCCTCGATACCTTCGCCGGTCTCGCGGCGACCGCCGGCGAGGTCGACCGGGCCGCAACGCTGTTCGGCGCGAGCGACGCGGCCCGTGCGTCGATCGGCGCCAAACGTCAGCCCGACCAGCAGATTCTCTATGACCGCTGGCTCGCCCG
>WNGD01006217.1_pt1 | contig 16681 bp, 15 predicted proteins | sample 5400671 | NCBI WGS metagenome assembly WNGD01 (sample SAMN13153369, study PRJNA577476) | soil metagenome | isolation source: 40 cm soil or saprolite under grassland replicate 2 | place: USA:California | collected 2016-06-15 | reverse complement strand
GAAATTGGACTTGGTCAGCGGCTCGGCGTCATACCCGTAAATGGACCAGCCGAGCTGATGGTTATCGAGCAGGCCGAAGATCGACGGGCAGGTGAACGTGTGAGTCTTGTCGTCCATGTGCCCCTGGCTGGTGGCGGCGCAGGCAAAGGCGCGGTTCGGCAGCGTCTCGGTGGGCGCCGACGCATACCAGTGGTCGCAGACCGCGTAGCCGCGGGCCAGCGCGGACAGCACCGGCAGCGCCTCCGGGGTGAAGCAGCCCATGATGTCGTTGGCGGTCGTGCCGGACACGATCGTGTATCCGCTGGTGTGTGACTGCCAGGAAAGGGTGTAGGCGAAGTCCTTCACGAATCCCTGCATGGCGGGGACCGTCGCGGGCGGTGCGGCGGTGCGGCCGAACAACTGGCTGTTGGTGGCCATATAGCCCTCGCCCGGATCCGCGCCGGGCATGAAGTAGGCGTTGGGCGCCGTCGGCTCGATCTTGAAAACGGTGACCGGCTGGCCCGAGGCGTCCGGGTTCGACTCGGTGCCGGTGAGCCCTTCGAACGGCTGTCCGGCGGGGGACACATTCCCCGTGCCGGCGTAGAGAAAGCCGAGCATATGGTCGAACGAGCGGTTTTCCAGCATGAGGACAACAACGTGCTCAATGGCGGACAGGCTGTTCCCTGGCATGAAAGCCTCCCTCGCGGGGATCCCCTGGCAGCGCTCCCCGCCGCCCCGGGCCAAGTATGACCGTGCCCCGCCATTCGTGCCTTTGGTTACCCGGCAGGCACGGGTTTTGTCCTGCGGTGTCCGGGGCCGCCGGCGTGCGGATTCGTGGCCGGTGATGATCGCTGGTTCGCGGGCAGGCGGGCGACCGCAGGCCGGCGCTCTCCCCGGAGGCTGCCGGCCATGGGCAGGCAGGTTGCCGGCCCGAGCAGCCGCGCCGGAGGCTGCCGGCCGCGAGCACGCCGGCCGCCGGCCGCGAGCAGCCGCTCGAATATATGTTTGATTGTGCTCTATAATCACAGCCGTGAACACCGCATTCCAGGGCTCGCTGCTTGACCTGCCGGACGAGGCAGGCCTGGGGCCGCTGGGGCCGGTCATGCGGCGGACGCGGCTTTCCCACGGCGCCTGGGTGGACTTCCGGCCGGGCTGGATCGCCGGGGCCGACGCGCTGTTCGAGCGCCTGGCCGGTGCGGTGCCGTGGCGCGCGGAGCGGCGAATGATGTACGACCGGGTGGTCGACGTGCCGCGGCTGCTCTGCTTCTACGCCGAGGGGCAGGCGCTGCCCGATCCGATGCTCGCCGCCGCCAGAGATGCGCTCAGCGAGTACTACCAGGCCGAACTTGGCGAACCGCTATGCACCGCGGGCCTGTGCCTGTACCGGGACGGGCGGGACAGCGTCGCGTGGCACGGCGACACGATCGGGCGGGGCGGCACCGAGGACACGGTGGTGGCGATCGTGTCGCTCGGCACACCACGGCCGCTGCTCCTCCGGCCGCGCGACGGCAACGGGCCCGTGCTCCGCCATGACGCCGGCCACGGTGACCTGCTCGTCATGGGCGGGAGCTGCCAGCGGACCTGGGAGCACGCGGTGCCCAAGAGCACCCGGGTCACCGGGCCGCGGATCAGCGTGCAGTTCCGGCCGCACGGCGTCCGCTGATCCTGCTGTCACAGCACGGTGAGCGCGGCACCGAGCACGCACAGCGTGCCGCCGAGCCAGACCCGCTTCCCAGGCCGGTCCCCGGCGATGAGGATGCCCAGCAGGATGGACAGTTCCCTGATCGTCGCGACCGGGGATGCCGGAGCCCGCTGGTAAGCCAGCAGGACGAGCAGGTACGCGGCGACCGAGCCGACCCCGATTCCGGTCCCGGCGCGGGCCGCGGCACGAAGCCGGCCCCAGTCGGGTTTGGCCGCGGAGAGCAGGATCAGGGCCTGGACGGCGGTGACCGCGCCCAGGTAGCCGACCGCATTCGCAGATCGCACGGCCCCGGCGTCGATGACGGAGTAGATGGCGATGGTAACGCCGGTCAGCGCCGCGAACGCCAGCGCACTGCCGCGGCCACGGGCCAGGCCCGCCTGCGAGATGACCGCGAGACCGATGCCGAGCGCCAGCGACCCGCAGACGCGCGCCGCGCTCAGCGACTGGCCGAGCACGGCCGCGCCGCCGAGCGTGATCAGGAAGGGGGCGATGCCCCTGGCCACGGGGTAGGTGAAGGAAAGCTCGCCGCGCCGGTACGCAGCCGCCAGGCAGGCGAAGTAGGCAGCCTCGGCCACGCCGGAGGCCAGGACGGACGGCCAGACATGCACCGGCGGCGCAGCGATCGTGGCCGGCATCAGCAGGACGGCTCCCACCGCCGCGCCCACCGCCGCGGCGGCCAAACGATCCCCGGCGCCGTGCAGTATGCGGTTCCACGTCGCATGGAGCACGGCCGCCGCGAGTACCAGGGCGAGCGCGATCCCGCTCACTGTGGCCCGGGCGCCCCGGCCGCATGGCCGGCGATCATCATCCCCTCACCCTAGGCCGCCTAGCAGCTCAGCAGGACTTGCCGAAGCGCGGTGAGCCGCATCAGTCAGGGAAGGCTGGGAAGTGTGCCGCCGCGTCGACGCCGGTGCCGATGGCATGCGCAGGCAGGCGGACGGCTGGGCCGCTGTAGCGCATCCCGCCGCGGACGAACCCCCTGGGCATGAGCAGCGGAGTATCGAGGTCGATGTAGGCAAAGAAGGGATAGCTCGCAGCCGCCAGCGCAGCCGAGAATGTCATGGAAACGGCCGTCTCGACCATGCCGCCGATCATTCCGGTCATCCCTGCTGCCCGCGCGATCGAAATTATGTCGAGCGCGTCCGCGACACCGCACTTCATGAGCTTGACATTGACCGAGCTGATGCCGCCGGACTCGGCAACCCGAATGGCATCCTCTGGGCAACGGACGGACTCGTCGGCACACACGGGAATGCCGTGCTCTCTTTCCAGTTCCGCAAGACCGGCGATGTCAGCAGCCGCGACCGGTTGTTCAACAAGGATGACTGCTGCGCCTGCCCCGGTCACAGCGCACAGGAATTCGTGGGCCTGAGGGCGGGAGAATCCAGCATTTCCATCCACGATGATGGAAAGCGCGGGCGTTGCCTGGGAAATAGCTGTAACGCGTGCGGCATCCAGCTCCCAGTCATCGGCGCCAACCTTTACCTTGACAGTCTTGAATCCAGCATCCTCGGCATGCTGTGCAGATTCCACGCTGTGTCTTACGTCGCCCACCGGTATGGTGATATCGGTCACGAGCTCATGCGGGAATCCCCCGAAGAACGCAGGCAGTGACAGGCCGAGATGGCGAGCCAGGGCATCGGCCACCGCCTGCTCCACGGCGCACCTCGCCGCGGCTGCCTCGGGGCGCAGGCTGCGCAGGTCAGCCGCGAGAACCCGCCAGCCGGCCGCGTCGCGTCCGGTGACGGTCGCGGCCATCTCTTGCAATGCGCTGAGCGTGCTGGCTTGGGTTTCCCCGGTAATCACTTCGAACGGGGCGGCCTCACCGTACCCGGCCGAGCCGTCCTGCAATACCACCCGTACCAGCACGTTCTGCGCTGTGGCAACTGCGCCCTTGGAGATGGCGAAGCTTTCGGTAAGCCGTACGGCGATAGGAGCTATGTCCAGCCGCGCGATCGTGCGTGCACGCTCTGTTGCTGCGCCGCCTTCCGGCCCGAACCCGTGCCGCAATGCTGCCATGGTCGTGACCTCTGCTCCCACCTGGGATAATACCCCGGAGGCTGCCTGGCAACCGATTTGTTCCAGGGGGCTCGCGCTCCGCCCGGATCGCCTATGCTACAACGCAGTCCAAGGTTGACGAGGCATGGCCGCCTCTCGGGCCTCCTGCGGGAAATTGAGTTCTACGGGTATCCTTAAATGCTTGCCAAAAGATAAGTGGGACATTGATGGTATCGCTTGCGCTGCTTCTCGGCGGTCCCTCGCAGGAGCGAGGTATCTCTCTCAACTCCGCGCGCTCCGTCGCTGACCACCTCATGGGCACGGATGTGCGGCTCAAGGAGATCATTTACTTCGACCGCCACTTGCGCGCGTACTCCATTTCACGGAACCTCCTGTACTGCAATACTCCTTCGGATTTCGACTTCAAGCTGACGCTGGATGGCAGCGCGCTGGCCGGGGAAGAGCTCGTGGCCCTGCTCCAGGGTGTGGATCTCGTCTTTCCGGCCATCCATGGCGCTTTCGGCGAGGATGGCCAGCTCCAGGCCCTGCTCGAGTCGGCGAAGGTCCCGTTCATCGGCACCGGCGCCAGCGCCTGCCAGGTGGCGTTCGACAAGTTCCGGGCAACGGACACGATGCGCAGGGCAGGCGTGGGTTCCGTCCCGGGGATCCTGGTCACGTCGGAGCAGTCAGCCTCCGAAAGAGGCCAGGCGCTCCTCGGCGCATTCCCCGAAGCCGCCAAGGTTGTCATCAAGCCTGCGCAGGGCGGTTCCAGCATCGATGTCCATGTCCTGGCCGACCGGAGCGCCGGCGCCGACATCATCGAAGGCCTGGTGAGCCGGTACGGTCGCGTTGTCATCCAGCCGTGGATCACCGGCATCGAGATGACCACCATTGTCATGCAAGGGCCGTCCGGGCCGGTTGCTCTGATTCCGCTGCAGATTGAGCTGAGGAATCGCTTGAGCGACAACGAGATCTTTGATTACCGGCGCAAGTACCTTGCCAGCAACGACTCGCATTACTATTGCCCGCCGGCACAGGACGTGGGGGTTATCAAAGAAATTCAGCATGTCTCCGAGCAGGCGTTCTCCCTGCTCGGGCTCAGGGACTTTGCCAGAATCGACAGCTGGCTCCGGCCGGACGGCGAGATTCTCGTGTCCGACATAAATCCCATCAGCGGCATGGAGCAGAACAGTTTCCTGTTTATCTCCGCCGCGCAGGTGGGCATGAGCCATGCGGACATCCTGCGGCTTGTTGTGCACACCGCGGCCAGGAGGGTCGGAATCGAGGAAGCTGACCGGGCCCCGGCCGAGGCCGGCGCTCCCGCGACGCGCCAGAGCGTTGCGGTGCTGTTCGGCGGCGAGACGGCCGAGCGGCAGGTATCGGTCCTGTCCGGCACCAACGTCTGGCTGAAACTGCTCGGCTCGCGGCGCTACCTGCCACTGCCCTACCTGCTGGATCCCGATGGGTCTGTGTGGCAATTGTCGTACTCGGCAGCGCTCCGCCACTCCGTCGAGGAGATCGTGGAATCATGCCGGGACGCGCAACTGCCTCGATACTTCAGCGGCTTGGCCTGTCCGGGGATGACCTTGGCTCACCTGTATCGCCGCCTGTCCGGCTCACCATGGAGGAGTTCCTTAAGCAGCATGACCTGGTATTCATTGCGCTGCACGGCGGCGAGGGAGAGGACGGCACGCTGCAGGAAGTGCTTGACTCCCACGGCGTCCGTTACAACGGGTCAGACGTGGCCGCGTCACGCTTGTGCATGGACAAGTACGAGACCGGCAAGGTCATCGCGGAACTGGCCTCGGAGGGTATCTACACGGCGCGGCGGATCTGTGTGCCGCTGTTTGATGCCCTCTCGCGGGACTCGTCCGAGTTGTGGCAAGAGATCGCGGCCGCCTGCGGGACTTCCCGTGTGGTGGTGAAGCCCGTCGACGACGGTTGCTCAGCGGGCGTGGTGCCGCTGGGCCGGCCAGAGGATCTTGCGGAGTACCTGCGCCTGATCGACGGCGGCGCAACGCGGCTGCAGGGGGGTTCGTTCTCCCTGCTGACGGCCGGTCAGATCATCGAGTTGCCGACCAAGAGGCAGACGCGCCTGCTGTTCGAGGAGTACATCGAGACCGATGACATCCGGGTCGATGACATAAGCCGTGATGCCTCGAGCGCGGCCAGCCTCCTTTGGGGCCGGGAACGAGACACCGGCTGGGTCGAGGTGACCGTCGGAGTGCTGGGGAAGAAAGGCTCCATGACAGCCATGAATCCGAGCATCACCATTGCAAGCAGCGGCGTCCTTTCGCTGGAAGAGAAATTCATGGGCGGCACCGGTGTCAACATCACGCCGCCTCCTGCGCCACCGCTCGGCCGGGTCCGCCCCGAGGCCGTGCACATGGCGAAAGAAAGAATAGCCCGCGTCGCTAATGCACTCGGAATGGCTGGCTATGGGCGGATAGATGCGTTTATGCATCGAGAGACCGGCAAGGTCATAGTCATAGAGGCCAACTCCCTGCCCGGGCTGACCCCCGCGACCGTGTTCTATCATCAGGGACTCGCCGAGGACCCGCCGCTGCCACCCCGCGACATCCTGGAGATGATCGTCGACCTGGCTGATTCACCGCGGACGTAGCTGGCCGGCCGGTCCTGACCTACGGCAGGCAGGCCGATCGCAGGCCGCGCACTAGTAGGCTTGGTGGCCCGGCCGAGCGGCACCCGTCGTTGTCCTGCCTGGCAAACCGCTGCCTGGCAGCGCAGTCGTCGCGTGCCGCTCGAAGCACGATGGCTCGGAGGACCCCGTGGATGCAGTCAGCATCGCCGACCTGGCCGACATCGTCGGCGGCAGGGTGACCGGCTGGACACCACAAGCCGATCTCGTCCGGCATGTGACCATCCACTCTCAGCACATCATGCAGGGAAGCGTCTTCTTCGCCCTGCCGGGCGCGCGAACTGACGGTCATAAATTCGCACGTGATGCGCTGGCAAACGGTGCCGTCGGAGTGGTACTCGCAGAACAACAGGGCCAGGCGCTTGACCATGCCGGTGCCGTGGTCCAAGTGCCGGACCCACTGGAAGCATTGCAACGGCTGGCTAAATGGTGGCGCTCTCAGCTATCGGCAACCGTTGTCGCGGTCGTAGGCAGCAGCGGCAAGACCGTTACCAAGGATGCTCTCGTCCAAATTCTGGGCGCTGACCGGCGGGTTTTTGGCAGTCCAGGAAGCTTCAACAGCAAGCTGGGGGTTCCACTGGCGCTCCTGGATTGCCCGGCTGACTGTGACGTCGCCATCCTCGAAGCGGCAGCGACCGAACCAGGTGAAATGTCTCTCCTGCAGGACATCATTCGCCCCGATCATGTGGTCTTCACCAACCTCGGCACCCGGCATGCCTCAAGTTTTCCCGGCCCTGAGGCGCACGCGCGGGAGTTGCTGTCCATCACCGGGAGTGACCCGCAGGGCTGGCTGGTCGTCGGCGATCCGCGGCCGGTGGTCCGCAGCGTGGCCGAGGACCTGGCTACCCGCAGCCACTACCGTGGCGACTCCACCGTGATACCTGCCTTTACGATCCTGGAAAGCGACCCCAGGAGCACGTTGGCCCGGGTCAGCTTCCCCGGTTCAGCCGACGGGCACATCGCCATCCAGACGCCGTTCGAGGAAATCCTCATGGATGTCGAGGTGGCCCTGGCCGCGTCCTGGCTGCTCGGCGTGGAACCGGGCACCGCGCTCCAGGCTCTGACCGACTACGTGCCGACCGAAACCCGGATGGAGGTCTGGCAATCACCGGAAGGCTGGACCGTGGTGCGCGACGTCGCGACAACGGATGCCGTCACGCTGGGCACCGCGCTGCAGGTATCCCGTCGGCTGGCACGCCGGTCGAGCCGGTTCAGCGTGATACTGTCCGACCCCTTGGGGGCCTGCAAGACCGAAAGCGTGCATGCCCTGGGCCGCACTCTTGGCAGCTCAAAGGTGGACAGCATCTGGGCGCTGGAGTGCGCCTCGCACCGGGGGATCGGGGAGACGCTCAGTGCGATGGGCTCCGGCGTGGAAGTTCGCTACTTCGCCAGCCTCGAGGCGATGCGCCCTGCCCTTCGTGACAATCTCGGCAGCGACGACATCGTCCTGATCGAGTCTCCCAGGGAACGCTCGCTCGCGGATGTGACTTCAATTCTGATTGAGCCGCTCGCTCCTACCCGGCTCTATATCGACAGGGCCGCGCTGGAGAGCAACGTGGTCGCGTTCCGGCGGCTCGTCGGGCCTCAGGTTCAGCTTCTCGCCATGGTCAAGGGCCTGGCGTACGGAACGAACGCAATCCATGTCAGCAGGTCACTGCAAGCCGCGGGCATCGACCAGCTCGGCGTGGCAACGGTAGATGAGGGCATTGCTCTGCGGCGAGCCGAGGTAACCCTGCCGATTCTGGTCACCCTCGCCACGTCGACGGAGATGGACAAGGTCATCAGGAATGACCTGACTCCGCAGATCTATACGTCAAGCATGCTGGATGCGGTGATCTCCCATGCCCGGCTGAACGCACGGCGGCAGCCGATAAAGATTCATCTGGAAGTTGAAACGGGCATGCACCGGACGGGGTTCCAGCCGGACGACGCTATCAAGGCCCTCGAACACCTTCGCGGCGAGCCATCAGTCAGCTTGGCCGGGCTCATGACTCACTTTGCCTGTGCGGATGAGCCTGATGAGGACGAATTTACGCTGGAACAGATGACTCGATTCATGAAAGTGGCGCACGCCGCGGAAGAACTAGGGTTCAAGGACTTCATCAAGCACGCGGCAAACACGGCCGGGGCCATTCGATTTCCGGCGGCGCGCCTCGACATGGTGCGCATTGGCCTTGGCCTGTACGGTGTCTATCCTTCACCAGAGATCGCGCACCAGATCGACCTCACCCCTGTCGTGGCCCTGGTTAGCCAGGTCGTCGAAATCCAGGACCTTTCCGAGGGCGACCGTGTCGGTTATGGGGGGACTTACCGGGCGCCGGCCGGAGGGCGGCGGGTTGCTGTCGTGGCCGCCGGTTACCATGATTGCGTTCCCCGGTGCCTTTCAAATTTTGGCTATGTTTCGGTCGACGGCCGCAAGTGCCGCATCCTGGGCAGGGTGTCCATGGACTCGATGGTCGTGGATGTCAGCGACTGCCCGGGCGCCGCAGTCGGCAGCGACGTGCTGATTTACGGTCGGCACGGAGGGTCGAGCGTGTCCATCGAGGAAGTGGCGGCGGCAATGGACACGATCCCCTATGAGCTACTTTCCCGGGTCCAGCCGAGAGTGCTGCGGGTGCTGACCCAGCATTGACCGGCGTCACGGTAGGCTTGCCGGATGCGAGAGATCATTGACATCCTGCAAGAAGATGGGCACGCCACCCCGGAGCGCATTGCGATCATGACGGGACTCGACGTCGATAGCGTGCGCGATCAGATCGCTACCTGGGAGCGGGAGCGGATCATCAGGCGTTACAAGGCCGTGGTCGATCTGGACCGGATGCGCAAGATCGCTGGTGTTGAGGTGATCACTGCACTGATCGACGTGTCAGTCTCCCCGGAGCGTGGTGTTGGCTTCGATGACGTGGCCGCACGAATATCGCAGTTTCCTGAGGTCAGATCCGTGTACTTGGTATCCGGTGTCCAAGACCTGCGATGCGTCGTAACCGGCCGCAGTATGCATGATGTCGCCGATTTCGTTGCCCAGAAGCTTGCTACGATAAATCGGGTAACCGCTACCGCCACACATTTCGTCCTGAAGACCTACAAAGATGACGGTGAACTGCTTATTGAGGGCACCGAGGACCATCGCCTGAGAGTGGCACCATGAGGCCCCTGAACCCAACCGTCGTTGCCTGCCCGCCATCGGGGATACGCCGCTTCTTCGATATAGCGGCCAGCATGGAAGATGTTATCTCGCTGGGAGTGGGTGAGCCTGACTATGCGACACCCTGGCGAATAAGGGAAGCTGGGATATTCGCCCTGGAAAGTGGCATCACCACATATACATCGAACGCGGGCCTGATGGAACTTCGCGAGGCCATCTGTGCGGACCTTGATCGCCGCTACGGCGTGAGCTACCGGCCTGCAGACGAATGTCTCATCACCGCCGGTGTGTCCGAAGGACTTGACCTGGCGCTCCGGGCCATGCTGGCCCCGGGCGACGAGGTGCTGATCCCGGAACCTTGCTATGTCGCGTATGAACCATGCGTGAGCCTGGCCGGGGGGAAGCCGGTAACCGTTGCCACCAGCGGGACCGATGGGTTTCGCCTGCATGCGGACCGGATCGCGGCCGCTATCACACCAAGAACAAAGGCAATCCTGCTCAGTTCGCCCGCCAACCCGACGGGAGCCGTGCAGACCCGTGAGGATCTAGCGGCCGTGGTAGAACTGGCCGTGCAGCATGATCTCTACTTGATTTCTGACGAGATATACGAGCGGCTCAGCTACCTTTCGCCACATGTCTGTGTGGCCGCTCTGCCGGGCGCGCTCGAGCGGACTGTACTGCTGGGCGGCTTTTCGAAGGCTTACGCCATGACGGGATGGCGCGTGGGCTATTTGTGTGCCCCCGCTCCCATCTCTGAGTTGGCCTGCAGGATCCATCAGTACACCATGCTCTGCGCGTCACATATGTCGCAACTGGCCGCACTCGAGGCGCTGCGCACCGGCGAAGCTGACGCGGATGAGATGATTGCCGACTATGACCGCCGCCGCCGTATATTTGTCAAGGGCCTGTGTGAAATCGGGCTGGACTGCCCGGAGCCCGGCGGAGCATTCTATGCGTTCCCTTCTATCGGCGGCACCGGTCTGACCTCCCAGGAATTCGCCGAGCAGCTCCTGTACGCCGAGCGCGTTGCCGTGGTTCCTGGGGATGTCTTCGGCGCGTCGGGCGAAGGATATGTCCGATGCTGCTATGCGACAGCACTGTCGGATCTCGAGGAGGCGCTGGTCCGGATCGATCGTTTCCTGGGCAAGCTTCCCGCTCCTCCTGCTGCGCACTGATCGCCGCACTGCGTGCCCCTCCAGCCGGGCGCATCAACCATGCGCAGAGCGCGAATACTTGGCATGCGCGGGTGCGATTGTCGGTTGCAAAAGCTGTGATGTCCGCTCACGCAATGACTGCCGCCGGATTAGTGAACTATCCCGCTGAGTGGCGGCATTGGCCTGTTGGCGAACAATGCTAGACGTTTCGGAAACGGAAGCGTAAGTGCTGCTATAGTGCTAGCCTTCGTAGAGGTGATCCTGCCTGTGGATCTTCATCTGTAAGTTGGCGAGTTATAGCCCATGGCGAAGCGGCTTCCCGGTGTACTGGCGCATCATGCGGAAGGGGGGCGCCTCAAGGAAGCCTTCGACCGCGTGAACGAGATGCGCGACACCCGGACCTATGACCGGACCACCCTCCCAAGATGGCTATCTGGTGAGTCGACCCCGTCGGACGAGAAATTCGTCAGGGTACTCGCCGGTGAGCTGGGTGATCAGGAGATCGTGTCTGCTTGGGTTGCCGACAGATGCGGGACCGACCGTGAGGTCCTCGATCTGCTCAGCCGCTACCGCCGCCTGAGCGCCGGCCACAAGCGTGATGTGCGCGCGCTCATCAACGAGTCGTTCCGCGATGACTCCGCGACCCGTACCGCGTTCACGATGCGGATCGAGCTGCACAGTGGCCTGACCGAACACTGCCATCGGCTTGATCTGCGCCTTGGCTGGGTGGGACGCCTGCCGGCCAAAGCAAGCGTCGTAATCGCCTCGGACGAGGAGAAGCTCGTGGAGGCTTACACGCGCGGCGAATGCATATTCCGGGAACTGGTGCAGGTCGGTGCAGGCCCGCTTGCCAGTGCAATGACTGCCCTGCAGGGACGAAAGCCGGGCGTCCGCTACAAGGCCGCCGACAGCCATAAGTTTGAACAGGCAAGAATTCAGGACAGCGATGACGACGGTCAGGTCTATCAATTTGACAACGAAGAGGTTCCAGTCGCGGAAATCAGGCTCACCGCGAGCCTTCCTTACCCGGCAGACCTGACGATGTACCCCGTGAAGCTCGGATCTTATGCGGTCGCCGGGCGTGCCGAGATCACGATGGTGACCGATCCGAAGTGCGCCGAACAGCCGCATGCGCTGTGCTTTCTAGGCCAGACCCCGTCATGGGAGCATCCAGGCGGCTTCGATGGGCATGAACTGACCGTCGAGATCGGCGAGAACGAATCGCTGATAGAGCAAAACTCCGGTGTTGTATTCTTCTGGCACTCCGCTCCTATAGGCGCTGGCGGGTGAAATTCCCTCCTCAGGCGCCGACAGCCCAGCCCGCGACAAGGCCCTTGTTGTTGGAGATGCCTGCCAGTGCGTGTGCAGAAATGCGCACGCCACGCCCATCCGGCTGCATCATCGAAGAACAGTCATGAAGCAAGAAGGAGCCCGTGGGCTCGTCGTATCCATATACCAGTACCAAATGCCCACCCTGCAGGGAGTCGTCAACCCTCGCCGCATCGATGGAGAGAATCGCATACATTCCCCGGGTTAGCGCCTCCATGATCTCGCTGAGGCCCAGCGTCCTCATGACGCGGCAGCATATGCCGAGGCGCTCCGCCAGTTCGGCCAGGGGATAGTGAAATGCACCCTGGATGGTGCCGTCCTCGCTCACGACGAACGTGCCGTTCTCTGCGGCCATCATCGTGAGCTTATAGAGGCCCAGGTTGTTGGTGACGCCAATAGTATCGCCCACCATCTTCAGGCAGCAGATTCCGCAGATCTCCGGGATCCAGCGCTGGTATTCTTGCTGGCTCGAGCCAAATGCAATCCATGGCTCAGTGTCATCCGGCCGCCTCTTAGGCACATACACAGGTACCGGTGGCAAATTGTTTTCCGTTCGTCTCACACCAGGGCCGTAGAGCTTTCTACGCGTCCGGAGACGCGGATATCGGCTTATTTTACAGCGGTTGGCGCGCGGTGGTTTCAGCGCATCGCCCGTCGGTGTTACTCGTGACCGGTCATGATGGCCCGCCACACGGTGGCCCGGTGAGAGCGGCCGCGGCCCCCCGGATGCAGGGATCGGCCGTGTGGCCGAAGGACGGCCAGGGTAGCGCAGTTCGCCGCGCACACATCCGCGCCCGGGCAAGCCGTCGTGCGCACATGATGTGCACACGGCTCCATGTCATTACGCGTATACGTGCCGCTGCGGGCGGGTGCACGATGACTGGATATATCTGCACTCTTTATAGGCAGGTCACCGTGAATCTCGTTACGAAGAATACAACCACCGCAAGCGGCGCGATGGCCGGGGCCATCAGCGCGGGCACCGGGAGCCGCTATGGTTGATGGCAGGCCACTGGGCTACGGTGAGGTCCCGGGCGAGGCTGCCCGGCTGGTGATTGTGCTCCTGCCCGTAAGCAGTGAGCAACCAGCCGACGGTATTCCGGCGGACGTTCCGGTCATCGTAACCTTGCCGCAGCCGGGCATCCCCTCCGGTCCACGCGAGGCCACCGTCGCTGACCCGGAGTTCGCCACCTGTTATCAGGCGGAGATGCCTGCGCTGATGAGTTTCCTCATCAAGTGCGGCGCGGATCCCGATGACGCTCCCGAAGCCGCACAGGATGCCTTCCGCCAGCTATTCGAGCAATGGGCGACGGTGGACGAGCCGAGGCTATGGCTTCGGAAGACCGCCTTCCCTATTTTTCTGCGCCGGCCGGTGCGCAATGCGAAAAAACACGACGAGCCGGCCTCCCCGTGCGTATCATCCCGATTCGAATTCGATGAGGAGGAACGGCGCTTCATCGCCTTGGCCCACATGCTGCCCACGACCCAGAGGGCGGTCCTTGCATTGCACATAGAGCGGTTCCAGGCGCTTGATATCGCAAAAATCCTGGGAATGCAGCCGGACATAGTCAAGAAGAACCTCAAGGAAGCCCGCGCCACCCTCATGAAGTCGCTAAACCTCAATGACAATACCTGGACCGGCCAAGGGCCGCCTGCGCAGGGGCCGTCTGCGGAGCAGTCGCCTGCGGGGAGACCGCAGACGGACGAAACGCCCACGGAAGGGCCGCCCGCGGAGGGAGGGGCGGCGACATGAACCACACCGATGACGAAGGCACCGTTCCGGTCCCTCCCAGCCGTGACAGAAGTGACGCAGCGCTGGACGCTGCCCTCTCCGCTGCCAACGCTGGCATGGTCGCCGCGATCCGCCGGGGCTTCGACCTCGATGCCGGCCTCGCCCAGATCATCGGCGCTCCGCCCGAGGCGGAGATTCGTTCTCCAGAGTCACCGGCAGAGAACACCTGGAAGCGGCTGCTATCCTTTTCCGGCCGGCCGAATAGTGGCTGGCCACGGCTCGATTCATACGTTTGCACGGTCGATGTCGGTACTCAAATCGCACGTCTGCGGTTTCGTGTTCTGGATCTTGTGCGGCAGCGCGAGGTAGGCGGGTCTGCCACGGTGCTGCTGCGGGCGGCAGCAAGTAATCTCCAGGATTTGCACAGGGGACTTGAAGGAAAATCTCTGTCCCGGCAAGCTGCAGGCAGCCTGCTGGATGCGGCTGGCCTAGCGTTGGAAACCGCCAGCGACCTAGAAGCCTCCGAAATAGCCTGTCAGGACAAAGTAGTGCCAGGCGAAGACCCTGACCATCTTGCCTGCTACACAAGCACTGGAAATTCCCTTGTTCCCGAGAAGCGTGCTTTCCGAAAGCGCCGTCCCCGGCTGCCCCGCTCCGCGCTGCTGGTACTGGTTGCGGTTCTGCTGACGCTGGCCATAGTTCTGCCCCTGCTCGACGTGAGCTGGCTTCGCGGAGTTCTAGCCGCGCTGGAGCTCAAGAGATACGGCGCCGCGGAAGCGGCTGTGCTGGCGATCAATGTCGCGATACTCGGCTTGCTGATGTTCAGGGTCCCCCGCCGGCTCTTCCGGCTGTTCCGCCAGCGCTCTGAACGCGTTTCTGCAGTCACTGAGGCCATCAAAGCAAGGGCGGCTCTCCGGCGGCAGGCTGCCGATGTCAGCAAGGCAACTGCGGTTCTTAGGACAAGCCTGCAACCAAGCGATTCTGAGCGATCGGAAGCATTGCCGTATGTCACGCTCTTGCACGCGGTCGCAAAACTACAGCGGCCAACAGCCGATGCTGCGACCAGCATGATCGACGTGCTCCGTGAGGAGCTGGACAGTTTGGGCCCCAACGTCATGAAACTCTTCGATGGGGCCGACGACTGCAGCCCCTGCGCACCGCTAACTCCATGATCGCTGGACGCCCCGGCCAGCCTTCGCACGCACGTGGCCGATATGGCCCTGGCCCGAGCGGCCACGATCACACACGCACGTGACCAGACATGGCCCTGGCCGGAGCGGCCACGATCACAGCTAAGCGGGGACCGTGGTGATCCCGAGTCGCGCTGCTGAGGTGGGCTCGACCGGCTCGTAAGAGCGCGTGGGCCCGCTGACTCGGGCGGGCCCGGCCGGCCTCCCGGCTGATCGCTGACGCGCGAGTCGCCGGCCCGCGAGGACGATCGTCAGTTCGGCGTCCTCGGTGGGGACTTCCGGAGGTGCAAGTGTGAAGGGCGCGGTGGCGGTCGCGGTTTCGGTCCGGGCGAGCGCGGCGACAATGCGCCCGAGCATGCTGCCCCGCGGCGGACCGAGTCGCCCCGGCCGGACCGTGAGTTCAGCATCGGTCCAGATGCGAAGCTCCGCCGAGGCGCTGATGTCCGGCGACTCCGCCCCCGGATCCCGGGCTATGGCGCCCACGATGCGCCCACCTAGCGAGTCAGCCCGCATCGCCCGCCTCCTCGGCGAGGAAACCAGGACGGCCAGGCTCTGTGGTGGCGACATCCGGGCTAGGTTCCGTGCTGGCGGCAGGCGGCTCATGCGGCACCGAGGCAGGCGGGTCATGCTGCACGGAGGCAAGCGGGTCAGGTTCCTTCGGCAGATGGCCGGTCAGGGGAACGGCCTGGGCGAGCTTTTCCACCGCCAACGGCGCTCCGATGCCGAGACCGAACGCGACGAGCGCATTGGATACACTGCCGCTTCCGGCGGCCGCGGCGGCCACGAGTCCCCCCACACCTACGCGGGCCACGACAGAGATCACGTATGCGGTCAGCCCTTGCGGGATAGGTTGCCGCCACGACCAGTGTCCCTTTGCCTTGCGGATCTGCGTGTGCAGCCACAGCAGTTCCACGCATAGGCCGCCTGCCAGTCCCCAGACCGCGCCTGCCCCGGCACTCAGGTGTGTGGCCAGCACGCTCATAGCACTTCTCGCTCCGGGCGCCCATCACCTGGGCTGCGCATCGCCACAACTGCCACGACAAGGCGGTGCCACGAGCGCACCGGGCGTCCTGACCCTGGTGTCCCGCCACCGACCTGCAGATGTCCCGTCGCGGCCCTCATCGGTGCTGTCAACGTGCCCTTCCTGTGAGACTCAACAGCAATCTTACATGTTAACCCTGGTGTCAAGCCAGTTAAGTCACATCTAAAAAGTTGCAATCCACAGGAGAAGTAACATATCTTCGGCAGGGATGTAGCAGCCTGGCAATAGCTCCGCCCGAGCACACAACATGAGTAGCGCCCCTGCACAGCACCGGGGCCTGAGCAGGGCAGCAGGGACACCACGCAGGCAGCAGCAACCCGCGGCAACAAGGCCGCACCGAAGACCTCTGAAAGGGGGAACCATACCGATGCCTGCTCGTGCGGGTAACAATGTCGCCGGGGGAGACGTTGCCCGGCCGACGCTTACTGACCGGATCACTGTCGCCCTGATACCGCAGGCCGCAGAGGACCTGCAGCACCTTCAGGACCAGACCGGCCTGTCCAAAACGGACATAGTGAACCGCGCCATCTCCCTGTATGACTTCGTCAACACTCAGCAGGGAGAAGGGCGTGATCTGCTCGTCCGCGACAACGACGCCGAGGAAACCCAGGTCATCCGGCTGATATAGGTGCTGCCCCAGGGACAGCCTCCCTCCGCCAGGGCAGCTTCCCTCCGCCAGGGCAGCTTCCCTCCGCCAGGGCAGCTTCCCTCCGCCAGGGCAGCTTCCCTCCGCCAGGGCAGCTTCCCTCCG
>WNGD01004488.1_pt1 | contig 16682 bp, 11 predicted proteins | sample 5400671 | NCBI WGS metagenome assembly WNGD01 (sample SAMN13153369, study PRJNA577476) | soil metagenome | isolation source: 40 cm soil or saprolite under grassland replicate 2 | place: USA:California | collected 2016-06-15 | reverse complement strand
CTAGAGTTGGAAAAAACACCATCGAATACGTCCTCAACCGGGCATGTTCGCATGTCGGCCACTTCACAGCGCACGGCACCGCCTGATTTCGATTTCAACTGAGCGATCATCGCACCCGAAACGTCGACGGCGGTTACGTTAATACCTCGGCTAGCAAAATGAATCGCGTCTTCACCTGTGCCGCAGCCAATATCGACCAGCCTCATGCCTCTACTGAATATTCGATCTGCGATTTGCCATACCTCCGAGCGAATCGGAGAATCACAGAAAGTGTGCTCACAGGCCTCCGCATTTTGGTCAAGTAATGGCTGGGCTTTGCTCATTTGGGGTGTATCTTTACACACTTGATTGGATCCCCAAAAGACTTCGACTGTGATAAAAGCCACGGTTATGCTTTCGCCACGCCGTATCGCACTTGCTGCTGCGATTTTGCTTTTCGGGAGCCGGCTCATTTTCCTCTACGTTCTTCCTTCGTCGCAAACGATCGTCACCGATTTTCCGAACTATTACGTTTCCGCGTGGGCTGTGCGTCACGGCGAGCCGCTGACGCAACTCTATAATCCGCTCTGGTTCGAACGCGTGAAGCGACGAGCAGGCATCGAACGTCCGGCGGCCCTATTCAACTATTTTCCGCCAATGAACGCGATGATCATGTGGCCATTGGCGAACTTTGCCCCAATCGCTGCAAAGCGTGCGTGGACCGTTCTGAACATCGTCGCATTGATGGTGGTGATCCATTTGGCTGCCAAGGCGTCCGGATTGGAATGGCCGGCGGCCGCGTTTATAGCTTTGCTGGCCGGGGATGCTTTGGGGAACAACTTCACGTATGGTCAGTTCTATATCGTTCTGACATTGTTCATGCTGTCTGCCGTGGTTCTGTCGGAACGATGGCCCTTGATCGCCGGCGTCGCCGCAGCGGCAGGTACCTTGACGAAGATCTTTCCTGGTTTCTTATTGGCGTATTTTGTTATCCGCCGTCAATATCGTGCCTTCATGTGGTCCATCGCCGCGCTCGCCGGGTTGGCCGCACTTGAATACGCGGCGATGGGTTGGGCGCCGCACCATACATACGTGCAGGAGGTACTGGGAAGGACGCTGCGCGGTGAAATTCAGGACCCTTACAATGTTCACTGGAACACGCTTCAGGCGTTTCTGAGGCGTGCCCTTCTTCGTGACGATCTGTTGAATCCGGCTCCGATCCTCGATGCGCCCTGGCTGTTCTTTTTTTTGCGGCCTTTGCTCAGTATTTCAGTAGTCGCAGCAACTCTCTACTGTATTTCCCATTCCAGGCGTTGCCACGTGTTGTTGGAATATGGTGCGGTGATCGCTATGGTGTCTCTGGTCAGTCCAAGTCAGGCCAGCTATCACCAGTTTTTGTTTTATCCTGGCATGGCCGGCCTTATCGCTCGTGAAAGGTCCTGGCCTAACAAATTGTGTTGGGGTCTTGTTTTCACCATGATGTGTTCAAACCTGATGGGCGCGACCGCCCGATATGACCGCGGCTTGGCAATGATCGCCGCGTTTCCGCGCGCCTGGATCGTCGTGATCTTATGGCTAGTGTTCCTTCTCATGCTGGATCCGCCCTTACCGAGAATCTCGCTCCCGGCCCTCGCTTCCGTGGCCGCAGCGATTGTGGTTCTTGTTGCAATTGCCGTCGCTGAGAACCGCCGTTGGATCGCCGATGTTTCCGACGGTGCGTCGCGGGTTCAACTGGCGGCGCCTGCCGACCTGGAGATCGAGCCGAGGTTCGTCGCCGGCCGGCTGGTGACTTCGGTCCTCGGGCCCGACGGATTCAATGGACCCCCGCAAATGGAGGATGTGGCTTCAACATCGCCCGACGGAAAATGGACGGCATTCGCCACCGACCAGCGGGGGAATTGGGATATCGCGATACGTTCAAATGAAACCGGAGAGATCCGGTTTCTGACTTCAAGTTCAGCCAACGATCTAACGCCAAGCTTCTCGCCGGACGGCAGATCTGTTTACTTCGCCAGCGATCGACATCGGGGGTATCGGTTCACAACCATTTACCGCGTCAGCATCGATGGCCAGTGAACCGATTCTGCGGTTGGCCGTCCTGCTCCTCGTCGCGCAAATTCCCTTCGAATCCGCGTACACGTGGCTCGGCTTGACGAACCTGCAATGGACATTCTTGCTCGTTGCCGTGAGCGGTGCGCCAATATTGGTAAAAAACTGGAACCGTCTCGCAAGCGACCGGCTCGTGCAAGCTGCCGCATTGTTTATCAGCATCCAGTGGATGGCGGCCGCATTCGCTCCGGAGTTCCACACCAACGCCGTTAAAGGCGCCGCCCGTTTTACAGTGGGATTCGCGATTCTCGCTCTGTTCCGATGCTTGACAGACCGCGGGCAGCTTTACCGCATTTGGGCAATAGCATCGGGTCTTGCCGCCGCATATGCGCTTGCAGATTATGCAGGGATCGGTGTGCCGTGGTTTTTCAGGGATCAGGAGTTTTACCTCGGACAGGTCCAGCGCCTGAGCGGGTCATTTGAATATCCAAATACGGCGGCGGCTTACTATGCGGTGTCCCTGCCACTCGTATATTGGAGTTCACTTCGTTCCCTCTTGAAATGGGTCGTCATCTTCATGTTGTGGACTGCCCTCATACTCACGTTTTCTAAAGGCGCACTCGTTGCGGTTGTGCTTGCTCTACTCGTTGGAGGATGGCAGGCGGCTCTGAAAATGCTTGGGACCGCAGTTGCAGCTTACGCCGTTTTATTACCGTTGAACCCATACATGTTTGAGCCGTTCCAAGATTCCGCGCAAAATCCGATTGGCGCCGAATACAAAATTCCGTGGAACAAGCTGCACCAGCAACCGGGTGTGGACGACCAGATTCCTATTGAAATCCGGAACACGGGCATTTCGACCTGGCGCGCTGCCGGTTTGTGGCGTGTCGGTATCGCTTACCGGTGGCTCGATACAGAAACCGAAAAGTTCTCGGATACGCTTCCACACAATGTCGCGGCTGGGCATTCCGCCGACGTTCTCGTGCGCTTTCGGACTCCATCCGTACCCGGCAAGTACCTGCTCGCGATCGAACTTTTCAGCCGTGATTTCGATTGGTTCAGCCGAACGGGAGTGCGGCCGGCGTTGATCTCGGCGGACATTGAGCCATCCGGAGCGCGAGAGGTTGACGTGGCAGACCTTTCGAGCTGGTATCAACGGGACGAAGACGAACGCGCCCTGACTGCGTCGGTGAATCGAGCGTCGTTGTGGCGAGCGGCGCTCGAAATGTTCAAGGCGCATCCCTTCGGCGTGGGGCCGGACAACTACAGGCTGCAATATGGAAAGTATCTGGGAGCGCGGCGTTGGGATACACACGTCTACTCGAACAACTTATATCTCGAGATACTGACAGGAAGCGGGATTCTGGGATTGGGTGCCTTTGCCCTGATGTTGGCTACATTGCGCTGGCGTCGGGAAGCCGGGCCTCTCATCCTTGCCGTGTTTCTAGTACACGGTCTCGTCGATGTCTTCCTCATGACGACGCCGATTTATTTCGCCTTTTGGATTTCGCTGGCGAACGTATTCCCCTCCTCGCAGAGCTCGCAGAGGAGGGGAATGCTGCTCTCAAGCGTGGCGCCGGGACGGAACGAGCTTTTTGGGCTGCTTGCGCCAGAACGACGCCGCATCAACGAGCGCAACACCGGCCCTGGCAACGACGGCCTTCGCAGACTCCACGGCGATTTTCAGGTAGGGCCGCTTCCGCATGCGCCACATCTTATCGACGTTCACTTCTTTCACGAGCCATCTGGCTGCAAACCAATAGTACAGGCGTGGATACTTTCCCTTGAAGAGCAGTTTGTTTTGGTTCCGCGATGACCAGTTCTCGTTTGGAATGATCCGATTCTCGACGCGTTCGTAGAATTCGGTTCCTTTGATGGGGAACGCGACCGAAGTCCCGACCACATCCGGCCGGGTCTCCTTCAGAAAATTAATCGTTTCGCGGATGTCGGACGTCGTCTCATCCGGATATCCCAGCAAAATGAAGAAGCCTGCCTGCATTCCCAGCTCTTGGGTGATGCGCGCGGCTTCGCGAACTTGCTCGACGGTTGTACCTTTCCGCATGCTGTCGAGCACTTTCTGTGATCCGGATTCTGCGCCGTACCAAATACGGAAACATGCGGTCTCACGTAGACCTGTAAGGATCTCGCGATCCACCAGATCGACGCGCGAAAGGCATTCATATGGATGCTGCGCGCTGCGTGCTTTGACCTCGCGAATGAACTCATACGTCCATCTCTTGTTGATCGTGAGGACATCATCGGAGATCCACATGATATCGGGTTTATAACGCTCCTTCAGCATGAGCATCTCGTCGACGACATTTTTGGCCGACCGCTGCCGATGGGTGTGACCAAAAACTTCGCTCGAACACCACGCGCAATGAAAGGGGCACCCGCGCGCAGTGATCAATGAAACCGAGCTTTCACCGTGGTGTGACTTCCACGCATTGAAGTATTCCTCCAAGTGAAGAACGTCACGATCCGGCCACGGAAGCGAGTCGAGATCCGTGATTGCAGGACGGGGCGGCGTGCGATGCACGCGGCCATCCTTTTGAAAGATGATTCCGCGGACTTTTTCGAGTCCCGCCATTCCGTTCTTCTGAAGCCACGGAATCAGTTCTTCTAATGTGATCTCACCTTCGTTGGTGCCGATGATGTCGACACCATTGGCGAAATACCGGTCGCACCATTCCGAGGCGTCGGGGCCGCCGACAAGCACAAACTCCACGCCGTTGGCTTTGGCGATTTTGGCGAGACGAAAGACGTTCTCACGCGTGATGATATTTGCATAGAGACCGACGATGCGCGGCCTCAAACGGCGGACGGTGTTTTCAAAATCCGGGAAGTCCCGGAATGTGGCATCGAAAACTTCCACGCCGAAGCCCGCTCGCTTGAGATAAGCCGAAAGATAGAGGATTCCGAGCGGCGGATAGGGCTTCATCACGCGCTGCTCGATGAGGTCGTACTTCAAAAAATAGGCATGACCCAGCAAAACGTCTGTCATTTTCGAAACCCAGTGGGGGCGGGAACCTCAGTCTAATAGTTCACGACAGAAACGGCAACACTCAAAAACCTTCGATCTCGGGCTGCCGGTATCGGAACAACCGATTCGCAACAAACCGAATTTCCCAAGGCGCCACATAAAAACCCAGTTTGTATCGCCATGCGCCCAGTGTCTTTAGAACACCGGTTTGCCAGCGTTTCAGCTTGATATCGGAAATCGTCGGGAAACGCGCATTCAGGACGCGTTCGAAATTCATAATCCGTTCAATGTGCCGCGGCTCGAGCCACGGCGTCTTCGGGTTTTTCCTCAGATCGAATTGTTGCCACACCGGATCGAGCCAATCGATCAAACGTTTAGGAAACTCGAAGCCAAAGGAGAACGCGCGCTGAAGCAGCGCAGCGTCTTCAAAAAACACCGGGGAATATAAATAGATGACGATCTCGCTTTGGGGATTGATCGTCTTGATTTTGCGAATGTAGCGGATATCCCGCTCGATTTGCGCGTCGACGTCGTCCGACGGCGTTCCCAATACGAACGAAAACTCCGGAATGATTCCGAACTTCTTCATCCGCTCGGCGAGCTGCAGAACGGTGCCGGCGTTTTGCGTCCCGCCCTTGTCCATTACAGCGAGCACATCATCGGAGCTCGATTCGGCTCCGAAAAAGATCATTTTGCACCCGCCGTCGCGCATCTCCCGCCAGGATGCGTCAGAAAATTGCATCAGAGTGTCCGGCCTGGCTTCGCCCCACCAGGCGATGCCGCTGCCTTGAAGCCGCCGTGCAATTTCAGCCGTACGATGTTCTCCGACGAAGAAGTTGTTATCGATGAACTCGATTGCGTTGATGCCATACTGATCCCTCAGCCAAAGCACTTCCTCTGCGACTGCAGATGCGGGTTTTCCAGTCCAGCGTCCCTTATAGATTGCAGCGACTGCGCAGAAACCGCACAGGAACGGGCAGCCAAAGCTTGAATGATAGGAGATCGTCCGGGTTCCAAGACAGGTCTTGCCGACATATTCCCGCATGTCCACACGATGGTATGGCAGCGGCGGAACCATGTGCGCGTCCGTCGTCGAAACTCGAGGTCGATTTTCAAGTGAGTCGATGAGCTTCAGAAACGCAAATTCTCCTGGCCCGGAAATGACAAAATCAACGAAGCCGGATTCCAAACATACCTTGCTGTGAAGTGAGGGAAAGTAACCGCCCCAGATCACTTTCAATTGAGGAAACTCGGCCTTGAGATGCTGCGTGAGTGTGATCGCTTCGACCAGTTGCGGTCCGGGCATGACCGTCACGCCCAGATATCGAATGCCTTTCTCCCCGATTGTGGAGGCAAGCTTCTCCCTGGCACTTGGCTCAATATTGCCGTCGATGATTTCGTAGTCGTACTGGTCTTCGAGGACGGCAGCAAGCGAGAGCAGGGACAACGGCACTCGATGTTTCCAGCGCGCGCTGCGCGGATTAAACAACAGAATCATGATTGCGTCACGTGCGTGCGCACAGTCTGGAGCCCCAGTGCGTTCTTCAAACGGCTCATCGACTTCAAAGCCCAAAGTTCAACCGGCCAGGTGTAACGATCGCTGCTCAGGCGCGCACGCGCAATCGGAGCGAGCATGGAATGCGCTGCTTGACGCCAGGTCGAGCGCGGCCGGACCGGCGCCGCGCCGTAGGCGATACGAATGTAGTCGCGGATGCGCTGGATCTGCCGGTGGGTTCTGTTATCGATCCAGGGCAGGCGTTGAAATTTCGGATAGAACTCGGCCCATTGTTCCAGCGATTCCGGTTCGCGCAATCCCATGGCCACCGCATGCTTGAAATTTGGCGCACCGGGATAAGGCGTGTAGATGTTGCTGTGGAATTCTGTGCCCGGATACCGGGACTTGATCTCGCGAATCATCGTAATCGTCTGCCGCCGGTCATTCGCGGTTTCATCAGGCAATCCGAAGATCAGCGAGAACGTGCACGTAATTCCGGCTTCGTGACACTTACGGGCTACATCGTGAAGCACTCTCGTGCTCTGGAAACGAACTTTGTTTACCGACCGCAGGACGTCGTCGGAGCCGGACTCGGCGCCAATGAAGACGCGGCTCAGGCCGGCCTGCCGCATCAAACGCAGCTCATCGCCGCTCGAACGGAGCAAAAAATTCGCGGTCGTTTGAATGCACCAATCAAATCGCGTTTTGGAAGCCAGCAGCCCTTCCCCAATATGGACTCCGCGCTTGCGCTCGACCAGGAAATTATCGTCGACGATCGATACAAGCTCGAGACGAAAACGGTCAACCAATTCCACGAGTTCCTCCACCACGCGCGCGGCGGGCAAGGCGTTCCATGCGCGTCCGTACAGGCTCGCATTCGAGCAGAAGGAACAATCATAAGGACAACCGTGACTCGATGTGTAATAGATCCACCGTCGTCCGGACAATCGAGCGTAGGGTTCGATATCGACCAGGTGGTACGCCTTCGCGGGGAGATCGGAGATGTTGATCGCCGGCCGTGGAGGGTTGTGAACAATCCGGCCGGAACTTTCACGGTACGAGCAGCCTTTAATCCCTTCCAACGTTCCACCTGAAACGAGACGATCCAGGATTTCGCCAAACGTTACTTCTCCCTGGCCGCGAACAACGATGTCGACGTAAGGCGCGCTCAAGCTCTGCTCGGCCAGCGTTGAAGGATGCCATCCGCCGAGTATCACCGGCACATCGGGTCTGGCGGATTTCACCGCTTTTGCGACCTCAATGGCCTCTTCGATCATCGGACCCGTCACAATCGAGATGCCCACACATACGGCATCACCGAGTTGTTCGACGATCCGTTCCCGGTATCGCGGTTCGATCGTGGAATCGACAATATCAACAGCGAGACCTCGTTGCTCGGCGATCGGCGCCAGTGCGAGCAGCGCCAAGGGCGGCGCAGCTTCTATGCTGCGATACGAGGGAAAGAACAGCAGAACTTTTTTCTTCATGATTTAGTCAGTGTAACCAACGGGAATCGCGCGATTCGTCGTCTGAAAATTTTCCCTCGAATTTCTTCGTACTTCCGCCGGACCCCCGGCCATACGGCATGCACGTGTACCCTCAGCTTCACAGCGGCTGCCGATGCTTCCAGTTCCTGGAAGGTCAAATAACGCGAACTTCGCGCCAACGCTTCCGTCATGCCGTACTTTCCCCGAAAATTTTCAACACGCTCAGCCAACATGCGTTCTCCATCGGCCGCATTCTCGTAAAAAGGTGAATCGATAATGGCAATCATTCCGCCGGTCATCAGTACTCGTTCAAATTCCAATAGAGCCGTACGGAAATTGGGCGCATAGTGAAAAGCCGCGTTGGTGGCGAGTAGTCTAATGCGGCCTGGCGCAAAGGGCAACCGTTCGATTCCAGCGCGGACTCTCCGAAACCGCGCGCCTTCGTTGATGAATTTTTGGCCGGCCTGGAGTCCGTCGACGTGACTGGTATTGACGTCGACGGCGATGGCTTCGAATCCCCATTCCGCCAGGTAGCGTGTCATCCAACAATTGCCCGCTCCGACATCCAGTGCAACGCCGCGATCGAGATTTGTTATCAAAGATTGAAACGCGCGAAACGAACGCCGCCGGATATGCCAAATGTCGAGGTGCCGCTTTGGGCGGAACGGAAGGTCCAGATCGTCGCCTCCCCAGGCTTCGTCGCGCCGGACTTGCTCGTAGGCTTTGACAAATGGCTCTACGCCGGCAATCTCTTCTTTCGTCATCAGGTCGATAATGCCGTTCGATTCGCGAACCGCGAATCCACACAGACAGCGAGGGCTACCCATCGTGAGCGGTTCCCGGCATTGCGGACAAAGGAAAAGACTATCGGCGGCTCGTTTCAGCGTGCGCACAAAATCACCATTGTCTCGCGCAACACCCACCGGGTAGTAAGCGCCCTTGAAACTTCAAAATGATGCTCGCGGAACATCTGCTCGATGCGCGCTACATCGATGTCCGCAGACAGGATCATATAGACGGAACCGCCAGGCCGGAGGTGAGACCGGACCCCGGCCGCAAACATCGAGATGACGTGAAAATCCGGGCCACCGTAGAAAGCTGCGTCGGCCTGTGATCGCGAGGTGCCGGAAAGAAACGGCGGGTTGCACGCGACAACATCGAACTGCTCTCGGCTGAGCGCGGAGAACAGATCGCTCACACGTGCCTGTACGCGCAGGCGATTGCGCTCCGCGTTCGTCAACGTGCATCGCACAGCATCGGGGTTGATATCCACTGCAGTCACGAGCGCGCCGGCGCGTGCGGCACACATCCCAATCAGACCCGATCCACAGCCGACATCGAGAAACGATTTTCCAGCCAACGCAAGGGAAGAAATGTACTTGGCCAGGATCGAGCTCGATCCAAAATATCGCGGATGAAAAACCGTGGGAAAGACTTCGATTTCAAACCCTTCTACGCGCGTCTTTACGGATATCTGCGACCGTTGACTGAGCCAATATCTAAGAAACAACGGCTGTAAAGCACGCCGGACGCGGCCCCAGGACAACATGGCTCCACATCATATGCCGAAAAGCACTCGATGTGTTGTACACTAAGCGCCTTCTGGACGCTCACCCCCGGGAAGTTTCTCGACATGAGAATTGCATTTGATGGGACAGTACTGCACGGAAGGAAATCGGGTGTGGGTTATTACTGCGAGGAATTGCTCAAAGCGCTGCTCGCTTTCGATAAGGAAGACCACTTTCTGGTGTTTTCGCATCAGCAACTCGCGTTGAATTTGCCCTCGTCCAATGGAAACCTGAAATTCGTGGATTCCGTCCAATTTCCAATACGCGCGTTTTACCTCCATCTGATGTTGCCGAGAGTTCTCGATGCGATCGGGCCCGATATTTGTCACTACACGAACTTTCTGGCGCCGGTCTCCGAAGAGCGGCCGTATGTCGTGACTATTCACGACATGGGAGTCGAGGTTCTGCGTCATGCTCATCCGTTGACGAAACGAGAGTATACAAAGCGTCTCATCCCCCGCATTGCGCGAAGAGCAAGATTGATCATCACGAATTCCGAGTACTCGAAGTGGGAAATCGTTCGTCATCTCGGCATTCCCGAAGACCGTATCCGAGTGACTCCACTTGCGGCTTCCGCGGAATTTGAGCCGGTTGGCGTACAGCCGGCGAATCCTTATTTTCTTTATGTCGGGAACCTCGAACCGCGAAAGAACCTGGAGCGGCTGGTCGAAGCATTTGCGCGAATGCCGGCGAAAGACCATCAGCTCATCATCGCGGGCAACCGCTGGTATCAGGGTGGTGCGCCCGAACAGAAGGCACGGTCGCTGGGTTTGAATGGCCGTGTACAGTTTTTAGGATATGTACCACGCGGAGATTTGCCGGCGTTGTACAGTGGCGCGACGGCCCTCGTGTATCCATCGCTGCTGGAAGGATTCGGGCTGCCGATCGTCGAAGCCATGGCGTGCGGCGCTCCCGTGATCACGTCGGATAATTCATCGATGAGAGAGGTGGCGGGAGAGGCTGCGGTTCTGGTGGACCCTCGCAATGTCCGAGAGATGACGGAGGCAATGACACGCGTTGCGGAGGATCAAAGCTTGCGGCAGGAACTGTCGGCGAAAGGCTTGAAGAGGGCTGGAGAATTTTCGTGGAGAAAGACGGCGGAACTGACGGTTCAAACATATAGGGAAGCTCTGGGAATGGGGTCACATTCCCCTGCTCGCAGAGGAGGGGAATATGGTGCTATCACCGCCGCAATCCACAAGACCATTGAATACGCACGGCTGTTCGAGTATCCGCTCACTGCTTCCGAACTTCACGAGCGATTGTTTGATGTGCAGGTGGACCAACCGACATTCCAGCGCGTGTTCGATTCCCTCGAGTTGAAATCCGACGAGCATTTGCTTCAACTGCGCGCAGAACGTGAAAAGATCAGCGACATCGCCATCCGCGACGTGCAACGTCAACTCCGGACGCTTGCCTCGATGCCCTTCGTTCGCATGATCGCCTTTTCGGGATCAACGGCACACCGCAATATGACGTCTACCGAGGATGTGGATCTGTTCATGATCGTGGAAGACGGCAAATTATGGGCAGTATTCCTTTGGGCGATCGTGTGGGCTAAGATCAAAGGGCTTCGCAAACGCCTGTGCATGAACTACCTTATCAGCGATCGAGCGCTGCCCCTCCTGGAAATGGATCTGTTCACTGCGCAGCAGGTCGCGTCACTCAAGCCGATCTACGGCAAGACCATCTATGATCGGTTCATTGCCGCCAATCCGTTCGTGCAGCGCCGGTTTCCGAATTTCGAACGGCGACGCCATCGCGACAGATATCCCGAAATCGAAACGGGACCGTTGAAGCATATCGTCGAACTCCTGCTGCGGCTTGGAGCCGTGCAGATTCTCGAGCGATTAAGCCGGTCCGTCATGAAACGTTATTTGATCAAAAAGCGCACTCCTCTATCCGAGATTCAACTCGATACGCGGCGGCTTAAACTGCATCTTCATAGCCACAAGCCCGCAGTTCTCGAGAAATTCTAGACGCCGGATCTGGTCCTCTCGCTCCAACCACGCATGACGGTCATGAATATGATGTACAGATCCAGAAGAACAGACCAATGCCGGACATAATAGAGATCGTGGCGGAGCCGCTCTTCGAGACTCGTATAACCGCGCCATCCGTGAATTTGGGCGTATCCCGTGAGGCCGCCTCGAACGGAGTGCCGCAGATGGTAATCCGGGTATTCGTTCGAAAACTTGCAGGTGAACTCGGGGCGCTCAGGCCGCGGCCCCACAAGACTCATATCACCCCGGAGCACGTTCCAGAGTTGCGGAAGCTCATCCAGGCCCGAACGGCGGAGGTAATAACCAATGCGCGTGCATCGCGGATCACGCGGCACCGACCAAATCGGTCCAAGGTCGCGCTCCGCTTCTTCGCGCATCGTTCTGAATTTGATCATAGTGAACCGCCGGCCTTCGAAACCGACCCGTGTCTGACGGTAAAGGATGGCGCCCCCGTCGGTCAGCCGGACTGCTAAGGCGACCAACACCAGCACTGGCGAGAGGACAATCGCGGCTGCACCGGCTACGGTGACATCGATCAGACGTTTGAGAAATCCCCAGAAGCCTCGAACGGACTTATGCGTGCTGAACTTCGGCGCTACGGGCGGCGGAGTTCTCTCCGGTCCGCTCGCTGACAAAGCTCCGAATTCTGGCCTGGAAGTTTTCACGAGAAAATCTCTCCACTTGACGGCGAACCGGTTCTACAGGCCACGTCATCGTTTCAAATCGACGGATCGCACGGGCGATGTCATCCACCCTCTGTTCCGCGAAAAGAATCCCATTGATCCCATCCTGAATTGTTTCTGACGAACCGCCCGCATCCAACGCGATAACCGGACAACCACACGCCCGAGCTTCGACGGCAATAATTCCGAAATCCTCACGCGCAGCCGTGACGAGGGCTTTGGCGCTCCGGTATAGACGGCGCAATTCTTCATCGGTTACCCATCCGCGAAATTCGACGTTCGTCTTAGCCGCTTTCCGCAGCCGATTCAATTCCGGTCCAGCTCCTGCGACAACCAGGCGCCGTCCGAGCTTGTTGAATGCTTCGATGATCTTGTCTGTCCGCTTATACGGCACCAGTGCCCCGGCGGACAGGTAGAAGTCTTCACGCGGGCAGGACGGCGAAGGCGTAAAAAATTTGGTGTCTACCGGCGGGTAAATGATCTCCGAATCCCGGCCATAGCAGGTGTGAATACGCCCGTGCACGAATCGGGAGTTGGCTATGAAATGGTCAACGCCGCGCGCCGTCTCGCGATCCCACCGCCGCAACCGCGATCGCAGCGCCCGCATCGCAAGGTGCCGAACTCGGTTAAAGCCATAGTCTTGCTCCGCGTCCCAGATGTATCGCATAGGCGTGTGGCAATAACTGAGATGTGTAGCCGATCCGGCGCGAACGCCTTTTGCGACGGCGTGGCTCGAAGAAATCACCAGATCGAAATCAGCCAAATCGAAGGATTCGACGGCAGTTGGAAACAGCGGCAAAAAATTACGATAGTAGCGGTAGATGCCGGGGACGCGATTTAGCCAGGAGGTCACGATCCGGTGCGATTCAATCGAACGCGACACCTTTCCTGGCTCATGAAAAAGCGTGTAAATGGTCGCCAGCGGGTACAGTTCGAGAATCGCTTCCAGGACCTTTTCTCCCCCCCGCATTCCGTTCAGCCAGTCGTGAACGACGGCAACTTTCATTGTCTTTCTCTGCCAGCCGTATAATTGGTCCGGCGACTATAACACAGAACAGATATGACATTGAGCGACGATCCGCACGCGCTGAGAATCACGGCTGTCCTGGTTTTCGCCGGCGTGTTGCTTTTCGCTTCTTCTTTTAATGACCCGTTTCATTTCGACGACGTTTTGATCACGAATGACACAAACGTGACGAACCCGGCGCTGTGGTTCCACTTCTTCAATCCGCTTCACCTGCGCCAACTGACATTCTTCACCTTTTATCTCAATCATCTTGCCGGCGGCACGGACCCATCCGGCTACCACATCGTGAATGTGCTGCTTCAGGTCGCGAATGCCGTGCTTTTATTCCTTTTGCTGAAGAGGTACGTGGAGAGATGGATAGCTATCGCCGCGGCGTTCATCTTTCTGGTGCATCCGATCCAGACGTCGGCCGTGCTCTACGTTTACGAACGATCCACTCTACTGGCGTGCTTCTTTTCGCTGTTGGGGCTGATTGCAATCGCGGAACGACGCGTCGGCTGGGCGGTAGTGTCTTTCGCATTGGCCTTTGAAGGAAAAGAATCGGCCATTGCCGTGCCCTTGGCGTTGGCTGTTTTACCCTCTCCCTTTGGGAGAGGGCGGCGCGTTGAGGACGCGCCGGGTGAGGGTCTCAGGTCTGGGCAAATCTTGCAACCCTCACCCGGCGCGCCAGCCCGCTGGCTGTCGCGCCGCCCTCTCCCACAGGGAGAGGGTTTCCGGACGCTGTTCGTCGTTGGCGCTGCGCTCCTTTCCGCCTTCGCTCTTGGAATCCTCGTTCGGTTCAACGAACAGACCGTCGGCATTGGCGCGGCTGCGCAGACCAGCCCATTTCGATACTTGCTCATCGAAACTCGCGTGGTGTACACCTACCTTCGGCTGCTGGTATTCCCCTACCCACAGTCCCTCGAATATGACTTTCACGAGTCCGGCGGCATTCTCGCGGCGGGCGGAATCGTACTCATGATCGCGGCCGGCTACTGGCTATATCGGAATGGAAACGAACGCTTGCGGGTCGCGGGACTCTGCATCCTGGCGTTTTTTATTTTGCTTGCTCCAACGTCGAGCGTCGTCCCCAGTGCTGACGCGGCATTCGAACATCGGCTGTACCTGCCAATGCTGGCGTTCTCCCTATTCGCTGCGAGTTTATTGGCATCTATCCCTCAGCGCAATCTCGTGGCCGCAGCCGCGCTGATTGCGTTGGCTGCTCTCACGATCGGACGCGAACGAATCTGGTCTTCCGATATCGCTTTGTGGGAAGACACGGTGCAAAAGGCGCCGGGCAAAGCTCGAGTGTGGTTCAATCTTGGCGGCGCGTATCTGAATACGGATCCCGATAAGGCGCGCGCTGCGTTTCTGCGCGCCCTGGAGCTTCAGCCTCACTTTACGGAAGCTCTGTACGATCTCGGTCTCATCGAGCAGACAAAGCAGAATTGGAATATGGCCCTCGCTTACTATGACAAAGCTGTTGCGGAACAGCCCACATATTGGCCTGCCTGGAACAATATGGCGAACACGTGGTTTGTAATGGGTCAACACGACCGCGCGCTCGAAGGTTTTGAAAAAACTTTGCGCTTGAATCCGGACTATTGGCCAGCGCAATATAACCTTGCCATTGTTCATTTCATGCGCGGCCGGTACACCGATGCGGTTCGAAAGCTCAGGATCGTTTTGGACTGGCGGCCGGATTTCCGCGAGGCGCGGTACCTGTTGGCGACGAGTCTCACCCGGGCGGGCGACCGCACATCGGCCGACGTGGAATGGAAGAAGCTGGGTGAAGGGAATGCGGCACAATCTCGGGTCACCCCCACGATGATTTTGGCGCCCAATCGACCTTAACCGATCCAACGGAGGAAGACACGATGAAGCGCGTTTTTTGGACAATCCTTTGGATTCTCACCGCAACCGTCATAGCCTCGGCTCAGACAACCTTTTACTATCCACATGTCGTTAACGGCGTCCTCGGATCATTCATCTTGAAAACGACGATACTTCTTACGAACCCTGCATCCGCCGGCAATGCCAGCGGAACGATTACATTTACGCAAGACACCAGCGACCCTGCGCAGGCGGGTTCGCAGTTCGTTATTACGCTCACTGATGAAAGCGGAACGACGACGACGGCAAGCACCGTCACCTTCTCGATTCCTCCCGGAGGGACACGCAAGCTTGTATCCGATGGCGCGGGAGCCAGCGCTTCCGGCTTCGCCACTGTTTCCACCACCACCGGTACAGTCAGCGGAACAGCTATTTTTTCCCAGTTTGATACCGCCGGAAATTTGGTGGCTGAAGCCGGTGTACCGTCGGCGAGTGCGGTGCCGCGACAGGCGATTTTTGTCGACACTTTTAACGGATACAGCGTCGGTCTGGCCTATGCGAATCCCGGCGGAAGTGCGGCAAACGTCACATTGAGCCTTTTGAATAGTTCTGCCGTTGCGGTTGTGCCGACGCCTGTCACACAGGTCTTAGGTCCGGGCAATCATGTGCAAGGATTCACCTTTCAAATGTTTCCGTCAGCCCCGCCGTTTACGGGAACCATGCAAATTACAAGCGACTCTCCGCTGGCCGCAATTGCACTGCGGTTCTCTCCCGGGTTCTCGAGGTTTACGACATTGCCCCCTGTAACACTGGCCTCACTGATCAATCCCGCTCTCGAGTGGCTCCAGGAGCGGCCATGGCTGACGCCCTTGACGTCGATCGCCAGGTTGCTGGGAAGCCTGCAATTACGGATCGGGTAAAAGCTTCGCACTGTAGCGGCGGTCTGTTACTTAAGGCTGCGCGCTATCGCGCAGCCTTAAGTAATAGACCGCCGCCACAGTACTTTTTTTCACTTCAGGACGATTTCGAATTGTGTCTCCAGTTCGTCCTTCACTTTTACTGTACCGCCGGCTAATTGAACCGGTTTGATCAGAAAGCTGCTCTGTTTGAATCGGTACTCGCCGGTTGCGCGGTAAGTTCCCTCGTCGAGATGCGTGAGGGTCAAGGGGATCACAACCGGCAATGTTTTGCCGCGTATAGTTAGATTGCCGCGGACACGCATCCGGTTGGCGTCTCCAGTGCGTTCCAAGGCATTGGATTCAAAGATGATACTCGGGTACTCAGAAACACGGAGAACCTCCGTCTCCATCGTTCTCTGAACTTCGGCACGGTCTTTCTCGCTCTCCTTTGGATCAATGACGCGAATATCCGCTGAGGGAAATTCCAGCTTGATCGAAGAACGGGTGACATCGGTTTCGTCGATCGTTGCACAGCCCATGATCTTTTTTGCTTCGACGGAATGGTCGTGTGCAAAAGCTCCAAAAAGACCCCCGGTACCAACGTGAAGTCGGAAGTATCCCTGTCCGGGCACGGCGCAGACGCGTTGCGCGCCGAACAGGGGAGCGGAACAGAAAATGAAAAGCACGACGCCGGCCG
>WNGD01010135.1_pt1 | contig 16683 bp, 14 predicted proteins | sample 5400671 | NCBI WGS metagenome assembly WNGD01 (sample SAMN13153369, study PRJNA577476) | soil metagenome | isolation source: 40 cm soil or saprolite under grassland replicate 2 | place: USA:California | collected 2016-06-15 | reverse complement strand
CGAACGCTGATCTTTGCCGCGTTCGTCGCCTGTGCCTTCCTCGGGATCCTGGTCCGGATCGGCTATCTCCAAGTTTTCAAGCACGAGGAGTATTCCCGGCTCGCCGAGGCCCAGCGGGCCAAGACCGTCCCCCTCCGTCCCAAGCGCGGACCTATCCTCGACCGCGCGGGCCTGGTCCTGGCGGAATCCGCGGCCGCGGAATCGCTCTTCGGGCTGCCCACGCGCATGAGCGATTCGGCGCGCGTGGCCACGGAGCTGGCCCCCATCCTGGGCGAGCCCGCCTCCGATATCGCCCGTCGGCTCGATCCCGACAAGCGCTTCGTGTGGGTCAAGCGCAAGCTGCCGCCTCGGATCGCCCAGGCGGTGCAGGATCTCCACGAGCCCACGCTGGGGTTCATCCAGGAAAGCCTGCGTCTCTATCCGAACCGCGAGCTCGCCGCGCATGTCGTCGGCTTCGAGGGCCTGGATGGCAAAGGTCTCTCGGGCATCGAGCAGGCCTGGGACGTCCATCTCGCCGGCGCCGAAGGCAAGGCGCTGGTCGAGCGGGATGCTCTTGGGCGCGACGTCACGGGCGCCCCGAAGGTCCTCAAGCCCTCGATCCCCGGCCAGGGCGTCGCCCTCACGCTCGACGCCACCCTGCAGTACATCGCCGAGAAGGAAGTGGACGCGGCGTGGCGGCGCACCCGGGCCAAGGGCGCCATGGCCGTGATGATGGACCCGCGGACGGGCGAGATCCTCGCCATGGCCATCCGGCCGACCTTCAATCCGAATGCCTTCGGCGCGGCCACGGACGAGGAGCGGCGCAATCGCGCCATCACCGACCCCTTCGAGCCGGGCTCCACGTTCAAGGTGATCATGGCCGCGGGCGCCCTCGAGGAAGGGGTGGTCCGACCCACCGATCGCTTCTACGGCGAGAACGGCAAGATCAAGATCGCCACGGCGGTGATCGGCGACTGGAAGCCCTTCGGCTGGCTCACCTTCAGCGAGGTGCTGCAGAACAGGAGCGCTACTACAAGTACATCACCGGCTTCGGCTTCGGCCAGCCCGTCGGGCTTGGCCTGCCGGGGGAGAGCCGCGGTCAGCTTCGCGCTCCGCCCCAGTGGTCGGCCCTCTCACTCGCCACCATGTCCATCGGCCAGGAGATCTCCGTCACCGCCGTCCAGATGGTCACGGCCTTTGCGGCCATCGCCAACGGTGGGCGCCTCATGCAGCCGCAGATCGTGCGGGCGCTCCTGGACGCCAATGGCCGCGAGGTCCGGACCTTCGAGCCCAGAGCCGTCCGCCAGGTCATCTCGCCCGAGACGGCGCGCGAGCTCACCACCATCCTCACCGCCGTGGTCCGGGAGGGGACGGGGCACAACGCCGCCATCCCCGGCTACGATGCCGCCATCGGCCGCGAGGCGCTGCGGCACCTGAACGTGCCTCCGCGAGGCACGATGCCCGTGCACCTCCTGCGCGTCGAGGCGGAATCGCCGGCACCGGGTGGGATGGTCGTGCCCGTGCGGCGCGTGAGCCTCGATGCCGATCCGGACGTCCCCGCGGCCATGCCGGCGCTCGAGGGCCGCTCGCTGCGCCAGGCCATGGCGGCTCTCGCGCCCTTCGACGTGACGCTCGAGGTCAGCGGCCGAGGTGCGGTGGTGACGCAATGGCCGGCCCCCGGTACGCCCCTCGCACCCGGCACGGCGTGCCGGCTCGTCCTGGCCGGCCTCCCCGAGCGGCCGGCCGCGAGGCCATGAGGGCGTCCCCCGTGCCCATCACAGTCCTGCTCGACGCGCTGCCGGAGAAGAGGGTGCTGGGCGCCCTGCCTGCGACCGTCTCCGGTCTGGCCTATGATTCCCGCAAGGTCGCTCCCGGGGACCTCTTCGTCGCCATCCCGGGACTCAAGCAGGACGGCCGGCGCTTCGTGGACGATGCGCTCGCGCGTGGCGCGGCCGCCGTCGTCCTCGAAGGCGCCGACGCGCTGGAGGGCCGGCCCACGGGGCGCGTCCTCGTGCCGTCCTCCCGCGCGGCCCTGGCCCGCCTGGCCGACGCGTACTTCGGCCACCCGTCGGCTTCGCTGATCGTCGTCGGCATCACGGGCACGAACGGCAAGACGACCACGTCGTTCATGGTCGACGCCCTGCTGCGGGCGCGAGGGCTCGAGACCGGCCTCATCGGCACCGTGGAGTACCGCATCGGCGCCGAGCGTGTGGCCGCGGGCCAGACGACGCCGGAGGCCCTGGAGCTGCAGGGACTCATGCGCCGCATGCTCGACGCCGGCGTCGCCGCCCTCGCCATGGAAGTCTCGTCCCACGCCCTCGCCCTCTCTCGCATCGACGGCACGGAGTTCGACGTGGCCGTGTTCACGAATCTCACCCAGGACCACCTGGACTTCCACGTCACCATGGAGGCCTACCGGCAGGCGAAGCGCCGGCTCTTCGAGCTGGTGGCCGCGGGCGCCAAGCCGGCGCGCTCCGCCGTCGTCAATGCCGATGATCCCGCGGGACTCTCTATGGTCGCCGGCCTGCCCCTGCGCACCGTGACCTACGCCATTCGTGGCCGCGCCGACGTGCGCCCCGCACGCTGGTCGTCCGGCGGCGAGGGCATTCGCATGAGCGTGCGGACTCCCGTCGGCCACGTGGAGATCGCCTCGTCTCTGGTGGGCGAGCACAATGTGATGAACCTGCTCGCGGCCACTGGGGTGGGTGTGGCCCTGGGCATGGCCCCGACCGACATCGCGGTGGCGCTGGCCACGGTCACTTCGGTGCCCGGGCGCTTCGAGCGGGTCGAGGCGGGCCAGCCATTCCTGCTCGTGGTGGACTATGCGCACACACCCGATGCCCTCGAGCGCACGCTCGAGACCGCGCGCAAGCTCGTCGGATCGGGAGGCCGCCTGGGAGTGGTCTTCGGCTGCGGCGGGGACCGTGATCGTGGCAAGCGGCCCCTCATGGGCGCCATCGGCGCGCGGTTCTGCGATCGCGTGTGGATCACCTCCGACAACCCGCGAAGCGAGCAGCCTGAGGCCATCATCACCGAGATCGTGGCCGGCATACCGGGCGGTCTGGCCGTGGACCGGCATGAGACAATCTCCGACAGGAAGGCCGCAATCCGCAGCGCCCTCGCCTGGGCCAGAGCCGGCGACGTGGTCGTCATCGCCGGCAAGGGCCACGAGACATACCAGATCGTCGGTACCGACGTCCTCCCCTTCGACGACCGAGCCATAGCCCGGGCCGTGCTCCGGGAGATCGGGCCATAGGACGGCGCATGCCGGCATTCAGCGTGGAAGACATCGTCCGGGGCACCGGGGGTGCGCTCCTCGGCGGCGATCTCGGCATCGCGGTGAGCGGCGTGTCGATCGACAGCCGCAGCCTCGGCATCGGCGATGCCTTCTTCGCCATCCGTGGCGAGCGCCTCGACGGCCATGCCTTTCTGCGCGAGGCCGTGGGGCGGGGCGCCGCCTGCCTCGTGGTCGACACCGTGTCCGACGATCTGCCGCCCGGCGTGCCCGTGGTCCTCGTGGACGATACGACGCGGGCGCTGGGACGTCTGGGCGCCTGGCACCGCGCGCGCTTCGCCATTCCCGTGGCGGCGGTGACGGGGTCGAACGGCAAGACGACGACCAAGGAGATGATGGCGGCCGTGCTCGCGACGCGCGGGCCCGTGCTCAAGCCAGAGTCGAGCTTCAACAATCAGTGGGGCCTGCCCCTCACCTTGCTCAAGCTCACCGCGGAGCACACGGCCGCGGCCATCGAGATCGGCACGAACCACCCGGGGGAGATCGCGGCCCTGGCCGGGATCGCCCGTCCGACCATCGCCGCCGTCACCACCGTATCGAGCGCGCACACGGAGTTCCTGGGCTCGCTCGACGACGTTCAGCGCGAGAAGAGCGCGCTCGTGCAGGCCCTCCCGAATGACGGAGCGGCCGTGCTCAACGCCGACGACCCGCGCGTTCGCGCCATGGCCGCGCAGACGCGGGCACGCGTGTGGACGGTCAGCGCTCGGAGCGCGGCCGATGTACGCGCGCTGGGACAGGTGAGCGAGTCGTCGGACGGGGTCGGCTTCGAGATCGAGACGGCGGAGGGACGGCGCCCGGTTCGCCTGCGCTTCTCCGGACGACACAATGTCACCAACGCCCTCGCCGCCGCCGGCGTGGGTGTCGCGCTCGGGCTGCCTCTCGACGCGATCGTCGCCGGGCTCGAAGCGGCGCGCCCCGTCAGGGGACGCTGCGTGTGGCGTCGGGCGGGGGCGCTCCTCATCCTCGACGATACGTACAACTCCAATCCCGTGTCCGTCCGGGCCGCCCTCGAGACGCTCCGGGCCTCGGCGGGCGGGCGTCGTCGCGTGGTCGTCCTGGGCGACATGCTCGAGCTGGGGTCCATCGCCGCGCCCGAGCACCGGGAAATGGGCCGGGCCGTGGCCGTCGCCGGGGTCGCCGAGTTCATCGGGCTTGGGTTCTGGTGCGGCACCGCGGTCGAGGCGGCGCGCGAGGCTGGGCTGGCCGAGAGCCATCACGCGGCGACCTTCGAGGACACCGTCGTCCTGCTCCTCAAGCGCCTCGCCCCGGGGGATGCCGTGCTGATCAAGGGCTCCCGCGGGATGCGCATGGAGCGCGTGGTGGATGCGCTCATGGCCCGCTTCGGAGGGGAGGATGGCTGATGCTCTACGACCTCCTCGTGCCGCTCGCCAAGGACAGCATCCTCTTCAACGTCTTCCGCTACATCACCTTCCGCACGGCCATGGCGACGGTGACGGCGATCGTGATCTCGTTCGTCCTCGGGCCCTGGCTGATCGGACGGCTGCGCGCGCTCCAGCGCGGGGGCGAGACCATTCGCGAGGACACGCCGGAGCGGCACCGCAGCAAGGCGGGCACTCCGACCATGGGCGGACTGGTGATTCTGGCCGCCCTGCTGATCTCGACGCTCCTGTGGACGAATCTCCACAATCGGTACGTCTGGGTGCTCATCCTGGCCACGGCGGGCTTCGCGGTCATCGGTCTCCTCGACGACTGGCGAAAGCTCAAGACCAGGAAGGGCATCTCCGCCAAGCAGAAATTCGGCGCGCAGATCCTTCTGGTCACCGCGCTGATGGGCTGGCTCTACGTCTGGCCGCCCGACGGCTTCACGACGGGCCTCGCCATCCCCTTCTTCAAGGGCTGGCTCCTCACCCTGGGCTGGCTCTGGATCCCTTTCGCGCTCCTCGTGATCGTGGGGTCGTCCAACGCCGTCAATCTCACCGATGGTCTGGACGGTCTGGCCATCGGGCCCATCGTGATGGCGGGCGGGGCCTTCGCCATCATCTGCTATCTCACGGGCAATTTCCGGGCGGCCGAGTACCTCAAGATCCTGAACGTCAAGGGCACGGGCGAGCTGACGATCTTCTGCGGGGCCCTCGTGGGCGCCGCCGTGGGCTTCCTCTGGTTCAACAGCTACCCGGCGCAGGTCTTCATGGGCGACGTGGGCTCGCTCGCCCTGGGCGGGGCCATCGGGACCCTCGCCGTGCTGACCAAGGCGGAGCTGCTCCTCCCGCTCATCGGCGGGCTCTACGTGGTCGAGGCCGCTTCCGTCATCATCCAGGTCGGCTACTTCAAGCTCACGGGCAAGCGCTTCTTCCGCATGGCCCCCCTCCATCATCACTACGAGATGCAGGGGTGGCCCGAGCCGAAGATCATCGTGCGGTTCTGGATCGTGTCGTTCATGTTGGCGCTTCTCGCGCTGACCACCCTCAAGCTGAGGTAGGCCGGTGATCACGCTCACGGCCGAGACGGCGGACGAGGATCACATGACGGGGGAGCGGGGCCAGGGCTACCGGCAGTGGCTGGCCGAGCGCACCGTGGCCGTGGTGGGCCTGGCGCGAAGCGGGGTGGCCGCAGCCCGGCTGATCCGCCGGCTCGGCGGCCGCGTCCTGGCGTCCGACTCGGGCCGTCTCGAATCGCTTTCCCGCGAGGCGCAGGAGCTCGAGCAGCTCGGCTGTCGCCTCTGGGTGAACGGCCATCCGGACGCCGCCTTCGAAGGCGCCGAGCTGGTCGTCGTCAGTCCGGGGGTGCCCCTCGAGTTGCCCGTGCTCGAGGCCGCCCGCGCGCGCAGCGTGCCCGTCATCAGCGAGCTCGAGCTCGGCTGGCGCGTCATGGAAGCCGATCTCATCGCCATCACGGGCACCAACGGCAAGACGACCACGACCGCCCTCACGGGCGAGCTCGTGGGCGGAACGGTGAGGCCCGTCCTCGTGGGCGGCAATATCGGCACCCCGCTCTCCGCCCACGCCCTGGACTTCCCCGCCGACGGCCTCATCGTGGCGGAGGCGTCGAGCTTTCAGCTCGAGGCGATCGAGCTCCTGCGGCCGCGGGTGGCCGTCGTGCTCAACGTCACCCCCGATCACCTCGACCGGCACGGAACGGTCGAGCGCTACGTCGAGGCCAAGGCGAGGATCTTCGCCAACCAGACCGAGGCGGACTGCGCGGTGCTCAACGCCGACGATCCCGTCACGGCGGCGCTCGCCCCGCGCACCCGCGCGCGCGTCCTCTGGTTCAGCCGGCTGCGCGCCCTCGATCACGGCGTCTTCGTGCGGAGCGGCGCCATCGTGGCCAAGCTGAACGGCCACGTCGAGGAGATCTGCCCGCTCGCGGACATCCCGCTGCGTGGCCAGCACAACGTCGAGAACGTCCTCGCCGCCACCGCCTGCGCGCTGTGGACGGGCTTGAGCCCCGAGAGCATCCGGCGCGGCATCGCGGCCTTCCGCGCCGTCGCGCACCGGATCGAGCGGGTCCTCGACGAGCGCGGGGTCGGCTACTACAACGACTCCAAGGGCACCAATGTCGCCTCGACCATCAAGGCCCTCGAGAGCTTCTCCGAGCCCGTCGTCCTCATCGCGGGCGGCAAGGGCAAGGGGCAGGACTTTCGCCCCCTCGCCGAGGCGGCTCGCGGCCGCGTGAAGTGCGCGGTGCTCATCGGCGCTGACCGCGATCAGATCCGCGCCGCGCTCGAGCCGGCGGGGGTGCCGTGCCAGGACGCGGGCTCCATGCAGGACGCGGTGGCGGCCGCGCGAGAGGCCGCCCGGATCGGGGACGTGGTGCTCCTCTCGCCCGCCTGCGCTTCCTTCGACATGTTCGACAACTACGAGCATCGCGGCGAAGTGTTCAAGAACACCGTCCGCGAGATCGCGTCCTAATGCCTCGGCGCCTGACACCCGATCTCTCGCTCTTCGGCGTGGTCCTGGCGCTGGTGTCGATCGGCGTGGTGATGGTGTACTCGGCCTCGGCCATCATGGCCGCCGACCGCTTCCACGATCCCGGGCACTTCCTGAAGAAGCAGGGCGTCTGGGCAGGCCTGGGGATGATCGCGCTCTTCGCGGGACTCTGCTTCGACTACCGGCGGCTCCAGCGCCTGGTCGCCCCGCTTCTCGTGCTGTCGTTCGCGCTCCTCGTCCTCGTGCTCGTTCCGCCCTTCGGCCAGGAGATCAACGGCACGCGACGGTGGCTTCGCCTCGGGCCGGTGTCCTTCCAGCCCGTCGAGCTGGCCAAGCTCTCGCTCCTCCTCTACCTCGCCTCCTTCCTCGCCCGCCGCGGCGAGGTGGTGGAGAGCTTCGCGCGGGGCCTCCTTCCCCTGCTCCTGATGGCGGGCGCCATGGCTGGACTCACCATGCTCCAGCCCGACATGGGCAATGCCGTGGTGCTCATCGTGCTGACGCTCGCCCTGGCGTATCTGGGCGGGGCGCGGCCCGCGCACATGGGGCTGATCGCCGGCGCGGCCTTGCCCCTGGCCGCCGTCGCCATCGCCATGAAGCCGTATCGTCTCCGGCGCGTGGCCGCCTTCTTGAACCCCTGGAACGATCCGCAGAATTCAGGCTTCCAGATCATCCAGTCCTTCCTCGCCCTGGGCTCGGGCGGCTGGCTCGGGCGCGGCCTGGGCGAGTCCAAGCAGAAGCTCTTCTATCTCCCCGAGTCCCACACCGATTTCATCTTCGCCATCATCGGCGAGGAGCTGGGGGCGATGGGGGCCCTCGTGGTGGTCGGGCTCTTCGCCGTCCTCATCTGGCGGGGCCTGCGCATCGGCCTCCGCGCGCCCGAGCCCTTCGGCGCCTATCTCGCCCTCGGGCTCACCATCATGCTCGCCACCCAGACCCTCGTGAACCTGGGCGTGGTCACGGGACTCTTGCCCACCAAAGGGCTCCCGCTACCCTTCATCTCCTTCGGCGGGTCCGCCCTGACCATGACGCTCTTCTCCACGGGCATCTTGCTCAACATCTCGCAGCACACGGGAACGGCCTGAGCCGTGTACAAGAAATACCAGCAGATCCATTTCGTGGGCATCGGCGGCGTCGGCATGAGCGGGATCGCCGAGGTGCTCCTGAACCTGGGCTATCGCGTCACCGGCTCCGATCAGAAGCGCAGCGAGCTCGTCGAGCGACTGGAGCGGCTCGGGGCCAAGGTGTTCCTCGGCCACGAGCCCAGTCACGTCGAGGGCGCGCACGTGGTCGTCTACTCCTCGGCGGTGGCCCGCGACAATGTCGAGGTCCAGGTGGCGAGGCAGCGGGGCGTGCCCGTCATTCCACGGGCCGAGATGCTGGCCGAGCTCATGCGGCTCAAGTACGGCATCGCCATCGCGGGCACCCATGGCAAGACCACCACCACCTCCATGGTGGCGGCGGTGCTCGGCGCGGCGGGGCTCGATCCCACGGTGGTCGTGGGCGGCCGCATCCACGGGCTGGGCACCAATGCCCGCCTCGGGCGCGGCGAGTTCCTCGTCGCCGAGGCCGACGAGTCGGATGGCTCCTTTCTCAAGCTCACGCCGACCATCGCCGTGGTCACCACCGTGGATGCGGAGCACCTGGACCACTACGCCGATCTGGACGCGATCCGGACGGCCTTCCTGGCCTTCGTCAACAAGGTGCCGTTCTACGGGTCGGCCGTGCTCTGCCTCGACCAGCCCAACATCCAGCAGATGATCCCCCAGATCGAGAAGCGCGTGATCACCTACGGGCTCGAGTCGGGCGCGGATCTCACCGCCCGGCGCCTCTCGTTCTCCGGCGTGCAGTCCCAGTTCGAGGTCCTGCATCGTGGCCGTGTCCTGGGGTCCATCTCGATCCAGGTGCCGGGCCGCCACAACGTCCTCAATGCCCTCGCCGCCGTCAGCGTCGGCCTCGATCTCGAGGCGCCCTTCGAGCGAATCCAGCAGGCTCTGGGCGCCTTCGCGGGCGTCCAGCGCCGTTTCCAGATCCGCGGCGAGGCCGCGGGCGTCCTCGTGGTCGATGACTACGGGCATCATCCTGCCGAGATCCACGCCACCCTGGCCGCCGCCAAGGCCGGGTTCGACCGGCGCGTCATCACGGTGTTCCAGCCTCACCGGTACTCACGGACCCACGCTCTGCGGCAGGAGTTTCTCACCGCGTTCTACCAGTCCGACGTGCTGATCGTGATGGACATCTACGCGGCCGGCGAGGCGCCGATCCCTGGCGTCCACGCGCGCGACCTCGCCGACGGCATCCGCGCCCATGGGCACCGCGAGGTGCTCTACATGGATGGCGACCGCCCCGGCATCCTCAACTACCTCTGCGAATCCACGCGTCCCGGCGATCTCGTGCTCACCCTCGGCGCTGGTGACGTCGGCCAGCTCGGGGCGGAGCTCCTTGCGCGCCTGGGCGACATGCCTGACCCGTCCAACAGGAGGACTTAATGCTCGGAGAGATTCGGGGCGAGGTACGGTTCAAGGAACCCCTCAGCTTCCATACCTCCTTGCGCATCGGGGGGCCCGCGGACATCTTCGTGGTCCCCCAGGACGTCGAGGACATCCGGCTGGCGCTGGGGTTCGCCGAGCGCGAGCAGCTGCCCGTCGAGATCGTGGGCGGCGGCAACAACCTCCTCGTCCGCGACCGCGGCATCCGCGGCGTGGTGCTCAAGCTCGAGGGCTGTCTGGGTCGCGCCGACTTCCGTGGCGAGGAAGCGGTGGCGGAGGCGGCCGCTCTGAACCTCGGCGGGATCGAGGGCCTGGTGGGCATTCCCGCCACCATCGGCGGCGCCGTGGCCATGAACGCGGGCACACCCGATGGCTGGATCGGCGACTTCATCTCCGCCGTGTACTTCCTGCACCCGGACGGCACCCTGGGCGAGTTCAAGCCCAACAACGGCAGCTTCGGCCACCGCGCCTTCTTCGCGCCGCCCGGCGCCGTGCTGGTGGGCGCGCGGCTGCAGCTCCATCGCCGACCCCAGGCAGAGATCCAGAAGGACATGCGCCAGCGCCTCAAGCACAAGAAGTCGACGCAGCCGCTCGCCCTCGCCTCCGCGGGATGCGTGTGGAAGAACCCGCAGAGCGAGGTGGCGGCCCGCCTCATCGAGAAGGTCGGCTTGAAGGGCAAGCGGCACAACGGCGCCGAGATCTCGGCCAAGCACGCCAACTTCATCGTCAACCGGGGTGGCGCCACCGCCGCGGACATCCTGGGTCTCATGGAGATCACGCGCGAGCGGGTGCAGAACCACTTCGGGCTCACCCTCGAGCCCGAGATCCGCATCATGGGAGACAAGTGAGGTCGGACGGGACATGAGAGGTCGGAGCGCGGTTCTCTCACCCCGCGGGGCGGCCCTCCGTCTCGGCGACCTCGCGGAGCCGCTCGCCGCCATGACCGGACAGCGGCTCGACCGCCGGCGCCGGCGCCGGCGCGTCCTCCGGCTCGCGCGTCGCGTCGGACTGTGGGGTGGGGCGGCCCTGGTGGTGGCCACCCTCGCGGCGGGGGCGGGATGGGAGTCGCGGTGGCTGCTGCGGACGGCCCCGTTCTCGGTCGAGCGCGTGGAGGTGGCCGGGCAGGAGCGCCTGTCGGCCGAGGCGATCGTGAGGGCCTCGGGCATCGCCCGCGGGCAGAGTCTCTGGACGCTCGACGCTCGCCGGGCCGTCGCCGGCGTGGAGGCCCTCCCGCTCGTGCGTCACGTCGAGCTGATCCGGGCCTTGCCGAACCGCGTCACCCTGCTCGTCGAAGAGCGACGCCCGTTCACCCTCGTCCAGGCGGCGGGCAAGCTCGTGTGGGTCGACGAGCAAGGGGTGGCCGTGGCGGGCGAGGCGCGGCCGGTGGCGATGGACGCGCCCGTCATCTCGGGGCTCAGCCCCTCGGACCTCGCGCCGAACGGTCGCGTGCCCTCGGACCGCGTCGCGACCGGACTGTCGCTCATACGTACGCTCAAGCGCGCTCAGAGCTCGCTCTTGAGCGAGATCTCCGAGGTCGACGTGAGCAGGCCCGAGGGGCCCGTCCTCTACATGGTGCACGGCGTCGAGGTCAGGCTGGGCCGGGAAGACTGGGAAAGCCGGCTCGGGCGGCTCCAGCGCGTGGCCGCGCAGCTGCGCGCCACGAACCAGTCCGTCACGTCCATCGACCTGCGATTCCGCGACCAGGTCGTGCTCAGAACCGCGGCGAGGTAGGGGGCGCCATGGCGAGATCGAGAGGACGACAGCTCATCACGGGGCTCGATGTCGGCACGACCAAGATCTGCTGTGTCATCGCGGAGTGGTCGTCCATCGGCACTCTCGACATCGTGGGGGTGGGCACGAGCCCGTCGCGAGGCTTGCGCAAGGGCGTGGTCGTCAACATCGACTCGACCGTGGAGAGCATCAAGCAGGCAGTGGGCGACGCGGAGGAGATGGCGGGCGTGGAGATCTCGAGCGTCATCGCGGGAGTGGCGGGCGGGCACATCCGGGGCGTCAACAGCCGCGGCGTGGTCGCCGTCTCCGGCAAGCACCGCGAGGTCAGTCCCGCCGACGTCGAGCGGGCGCTGGATGCCGCGCGCGCCATCAACCTGCCTCAGGACCGCGAGATCATCCACGCGCTGCCCCAGACGTATCTCGTCGATGACCAGGACGGCGTCAAGGAGCCCCTGGGCATGTCAGGCGTTCGCCTGGAAGTGGAGGTGCACCTGGTCACGGGGGCCACGACCTCCGTGCGCAACGTGGTCCGCAGCGTCAACCGCGCGGGACTGCAGGTGCAGGACATCGTGCTGGAGCCGCTCGCCTCCGCGGAGGCCGTCCTGTCCGAGGAGGAGAAGGAGCTGGGGATCCTCCTGATCGATCTGGGCGGCGGCACCACCGACGTGGCCCTCTTCCGCGACGGGGCCGTGTGGTACACCGGCATCTTGCCGTTGGGCGGCGACCACATCTCCAACGACGTCGCCGTCGGCCTTCGCACGCCCACCGCGGATGCCGAAGAGCTCAAGAAGCGGCACGGCTGCGCGCTCACCGCGCTGGTCCGGGAGGACGAGGTCATCAGCGTGCCCTCGGTGGGCGGGAGAAAGGCGCGGGAGCTGTCCCGCCAGATCTGCTCGGAGATCATCCAGCCGCGCGTCGAGGAGATCTTCACGCTCGTGGCGCGGGAGCTCACCAAGGCCGGCCTGGAGGATGCCGCGGCGGCCGGCGTGGTCGTCACCGGCGGCACCGCGATCATGCAGGGCGTGCCCGAGCTGGCCGAGCAGATCTTCGACCTCCCGGTGCGGCGCGGAGTGCCGACGGGCATCGGCGGCCTCCACGACGTCGTGCAGAGTCCCATCCACGCGACGGGCGTCGGCCTCGCCCTGTACGGTGCGCGCGGGCGTCGCGCGAGTGGGACGGAAGAGGCGGCGGGCGCGACCTCGGGGTCGGGCATGCGACGACGCCTGAGGGATTGGTTCGGTGAGCTCTTCTAGCAAGGGGCCCAGGGTCCCGGGGCAGGGGGATCTGTTCCTCCAGCTGCCGCGGGGCCGGCCAAGCTACTCACGCAGGTCGGTCAAGGAGGAGCCGATGGAGCATCGACGGGCGGGGCAGCCGGTATTCGAGCTCGAGGAGACGCGGGACAACGCCAAGATCAAGGTCATCGGCCTTGGCGGCGGCGGGTCCAACGCCATCAACCGCATGATGGAGGCCCGCTTCAGCGGCGTCGAGTTCATCGTGGCGAATACGGACTCGCAGGCCCTCCGCGCCTCGCCTGCCCCCATCAAGCTCCAGCTCGGGGCGCGACTGACCCAGGGGCTGGGCGCGGGCAGCGATCCCGAGATCGGCAAGAATGCCGCGCTCGAGGACCGCGAGCAGATCAAGAAGCTCCTGGAGGGCGCCGACATGGTGTTCGTGACGGCGGGCCTGGGCGGCGGCACGGGCACCGGCTCCGCGCCCATCGTGGCCGCCACCGCCAAGGAGCTCGGCATCCTCACCGTCGCCGTCGTCACCAAGCCGTTCGCCTTCGAGGGCCGGCGCCGCGCCCAGCAGGCGGAAGCCGGGCTGACCGAGCTCCGCGGGGTGGTCGACACCCTCATCACCATTCCCAACCAGCGGCTCCTCGCCGTGGTGGATCGCGGCACCCCGCTCGTGGAAGCTTTCCGCATCGCCGATACCGTGCTCCTCCAGGCCGTGCAGGGCATCTCGGATCTCATCCTCGTGCCCGGGCTCATCAACCTGGACTTCGCCGACGTTCGCACCATCATGGCGGGCATGGGCATAGCCCTCATGGGCACGGGCGTGGGCAAGGGCGAGCACCGGGCCGTCGAGGCCGCGCAGAAGGCGGTGGCGAGCCCGCTCCTCGACGAGACCTCGATCGACGGCGCCCGCGGCATCCTCATGATGGAGGAGGCGGCGCGAATCGTCCAGGACGCGGGCGATGAGGAGGCGCACATCATCTTCGGCGCCGTCATCGACCCCAGCCTCCAGGACGAGGTGCGAATCACGGTGATCGCCACGGGCTTCACCGAGCGGAAGGAGTCGAATCAGCCCGCGGGCAAGGTCGTGGACATGGCCCGGGCGCCCAGGATCGGCAGCGCCCCGGCCTCTGGCCACTGGCGCCGGAGGATGCCTGCCGACGCCCGCGCCGAGGGTGACATGCCGAGCGAGGAGGACCTGGATGTCCCGGCGTTCCTGAGAAGGCAGGCCGACTGACCCGTCGCTCACCGAGCGAGAGGAGGGCCACATGCTGCGAGAGTTCAAAGACTTCATCATGCGGGGTAATGTGGTCGAGCTCGCCGTCGGCGTGGTCATCGGGGCCGCCTTCGGCAAGATCGTCGCGTCCTTCGTGGGCGACATCCTCATGCCGCCCATCGGCTTGCTCCTGGGCCAGTCCGATGTGTCCAGCCTGTTCGTCAATCTGACGAGCACGAAATATCCGACGATCGCCGCGGCCAAGGCAGCGGGCGCGCCCACCCTCAACTACGGCGCCTTCCTGCAGTCGATCGTGGACTTCGTCATCGTGGCTTTCGCGATCTTCATGTTCATCCGGCAGGTCAACCGGCTCTTCCCGGCGCCCCCTGCTCCCGTCACCACCCGGCCGTGCCCGCTCTGCCTCATGCCGATCCCGGTCAGGGCCACGCGATGCGGTCACTGCACGGCGGCGGTCCCCGCTCCCTAGCCGCTCGACCGGCGTGCCGCCGCTTCGCGTGAGAGAATGAGGCGGTCATGACCGCTCCCGATTTTCGCGGTGACCCGCCGAGTCACTACCTCTGCTCGCTCCTGGAAGCGGCCGGCCTGCCCCATCTCTTCACCACGCGCCACTTTCCCGGCGTCAGCGCCTTCAGGGAGCCGGGCCCGCCCCTCGGCCCCGGGGCCCAGGGGCTGCTCGCGGCCCATGCCCTGGCTGCCCAGCCCGCCGCCTTTCTCAAGCAGGTGCATGGGGCGAGCGTGGCGCACGTGAGCCATGGTGGTCACGCGGGGCAGGGCGACGCGCTCATGAGCGACAAGCCGGGGCTGCCCGTCGCCGTCTTTTCTGCCGACTGCGTACCCGTGCTTCTCTACGATCCCGAGGGGCGGCGCGTGGCCGCCGTCCACGCCGGATGGCGGGGGACCGTACAGGGTGTGGCGGGCGCCGCGGTGGACGCGCTCAGGAATGAGGGAGGCGAGCCCGAGCACTTCCTCGCGGCCATCGGCCCTTCCATCGGACCCTGCTGCTACGAGGTGGACAAGCCCGTCATCGCTCGCCTCGATGCGGCCTTTCCTGGACGCTGGGGATCGTGGGTGAGGAGTCGGGGGAATGGCAAGTGGATGCTCGACCTCTGGGCGGCCAACGAGGAGCAGCTCCGAGAGGCGGGAATGCGTGGCGATCGCATCGCCAACCCGCGCCTTTGCACGGGCTGCCGGGGCGACCTCTTCTATTCGTATCGTCGGGGAGACAACGGCCGACTCGTCACGATTGCGGCCCTTCCGCTGAGCGCCACACCCTAGCCTTCGCGGTACGCCCTTGACGCCCCTCGGTGAGCTCCCAAGGTAGGGCGGAGCCGGCGCGTGCTAGAATCGGCCAGCCTGACAGGTCTTCATGCTCGACATTCGCGCCAATCTTCGAGCGGTACAAGAGCGGGTCGCCGCCGCCTGCGCGCGAGCGAGCCGCCGGTCGGGCGACGTCCTCCTCATCGGCGTGTCCAAGACCGTGGAGCTCGAGCGCATCCGGCTCGCCGTCGAGGCGGGCGTCCCGGCCCTTGGAGAGAATCGCGTCCAGGAAGCCAAGGAGAAGGTCGAATCCCTCGGCCGCCCGGTGCCGTGGCATCTCATCGGCTCGCTCCAGACGAACAAGGCAAGGGATGCCGCGCGCCTCTTCGACTGGATCCAGTCCGTGGATCGCGTGGAGCTGGCGCACGAGCTCGACCGCCGCGCCCACCAGGCCGAGCGCGCCCTGCGCGTGCTCGTCCAGGTGAACATCGGCGAGGAGGCCCAGAAGGGCGGCGTCCACCCGGCCGAGCTCAAGCGGCTCCTGGATGCCATCACCGGGCTCAAGTATCTCGAGGTCCGCGGTCTCATGTGCATCCCGCCCGCCGCCGACTCCGCCGAGGCGTCGCGGCCGTGGTTCCGGCGCCTCCGCGAGCTGCGCGATGCGGTCGGCCTCGAGCACTGCTCCATGGGCATGAGCGGAGATTTCGAGGTCGCCATCGAGGAAGGCGCGACCATGGTGCGAGTGGGCACCGCCTTATTCGGCCCGCGCCCGCCCCGGCCCGCCGTCACGGAGGGCGGGGCGTGAGCATCAAGGGCAAGCGCGTGGCCTTCCTCGGCGCCGGCAACATGGGCGAAGCGCTCATCAAGGGCTTGACGCAGACCGGGCTGGTCCCCGCCAAGACCATCTCCGCATCGGACGCGCGGGCCGATCGCCTGGCGGACATCGCGAAGCAGTACGGCATCCAGCACGTCAAGGACAACGTGGTCCTCGTGCGCTCGGCCGACGTCGTCATCCTCGCCGTTAAGCCGCAGATCATGGGCGCGATCCTCAAGGAGATCGCCTCCGTGGTGGACGGGAGCAAGCTCCTCATCTCCATCGCGGCCGGGGTCGCCACGCGGAAGCTCCGCGAGCATCTGGGCAAGCCCGCGCGCCTCATCCGCGTCATGCCCAATACGCCCGCCCTCGTGCTGGAGGGCGTGACGGCGATCGCGCGCGCCGAAGGCCTCGAGCCCGGCGACCTCGAGGCGGCCCAGGAGCTCTTCGGAGCCGTGGGCAAGGTGGTGGTGTTGGACGAGGGCGCCATGGACGCGGTGACGGGACTCTCGGGCTCGGGCCCCGCCTATGTCGCCATCGTGATCGAGTCGCTGGCCGATGGCGGCGTCAAGATGGGGCTCGACCGCGCCACGGCCATGACCCTGGCCACCCAAACGGTGCTGGGCTCGGCCCGGCTCATCCTGGAGACGGGAGCGCATCCGGGTCAGCTCAAGGACATGGTTTCCTCGCCGGGCGGCACCACCATTGCGGGGCTCTCGGCTCTCGAGGAGGGTGGTGTGCGGAGCACCTTCATCGGGGCGG
>WNGD01003227.1_pt1 | contig 16690 bp, 20 predicted proteins | sample 5400671 | NCBI WGS metagenome assembly WNGD01 (sample SAMN13153369, study PRJNA577476) | soil metagenome | isolation source: 40 cm soil or saprolite under grassland replicate 2 | place: USA:California | collected 2016-06-15 | reverse complement strand
ACTCCTCACGACCTTGCCTCGCCAAGCGGCGAGGTAGCCACGACTCTTATGATTTCGGTCGTGCGAAGCGTCGTCAGTGTCGAGCCGGTCTTCGTGGTATCGCGCGGGTGGCGCGCTCGACGCGGATCAGACAGCTCACCGTTGGCTGCGCCAGTATTCGGGAATGTCCCCCGAGCTTGGGATCTTCATGGGAGGCTCCCGCGCAGTGCCGGTCTACGGCTCCTTTCCGTCGGATATGCGCGCGCGCCCCGAGTCGTTGTTCGCCCGCGCTGAACGTAAGCGCGGTATCTCCGTCCCCAGTTTGCCCTGCCCATCGCTGGTGATCTACCGTGACGAGTTCCGCGAGGAGCGCGGCTTAACTCTGGTGAGTCTTTACGGCTCCGAGGGATACGACGCTCCGGGTCTCGACCATTAGGGGCTCGTCCGCGACGGGCGCGTCCGCGAAGAGATCATCCGTTTCCTCGGCGAGGTCCCGCGCGCGGCAGTGAAACGCGTAAGCGGCCGCGGGGGACCCGGGTTCTGAGAGTTGAAACGTTCGCCGACAGCCGCCACCGCCCGGGGAAACGCTGTCGCCTTTCCGCCAGAAAGCGACGGCCGTTCGCGACGAGGACGTTCTTCAACAAGGCATCCCCGACCAATGCGCACGCGTTTGAAGGAGACGAAGCGGGGGGACCTGAAACCGGTTCAAGCGAAACCGCGAAGCCGCGAAAACCTGAATGTGTGCCTCGGCCCCCGCTTCCTTCGCTTCGAGTTCGATCACTCGGAGATCATCGACCGCGATCCTCGTAACGTACGCCTAAACTGAGCGCGTGGCCGACCTCTGGGCAACGTGGCTGGCCGAGCGCCGCTTCGGCGGGGACGAAGATGCGCGTCGCGAGTCGCAGGAGATGTTCGACGAGTTTCGTCGTCGCGTCCTCGACGCTGCGCGCATCGAGGAGGGCGACACCGTGCTCGACGTCGGCTGCGGCGAAGGGCTGATCGGGTTCGGTGCGCTCGGGCTGGTCGGCGAGGACGGTCGCGTAATCTTCAGCGATATCTCGGAGGACGTCCTGAACGTCTGCCGCGCGATCGCCGACGATGATGCGCGCTGCGAGTTCGTGCGCGCGTCGGCGGACGAGCTGCCGCTGGAGGGCGCCTCCGTCGACGCCGTCACGACGCGTTCCGTGGTGATCTATCTCGACGACAAGGAAGCCGCACTGCGCGAGTTCTTCCGAGTGCTGCGTCGTGGCGGGCGACTCTCGATGTTCGAGCCGATCAACCGTTTCGGGTGGCCCGAACCGGACGGGGTCTTCTCCGGCTACGACGTTCGGGACGTATGGGACGTGGTGAAGAAGATTCGCGGCTGCTACGGCGCCGAAACGCTCGTCGGCTGGGACGAGCGCGACCTCCTCCCCTGGGTCGAAGGGGCGGGCTTCACCGTCATCGAGCTCACGCTCGAGCTGGAAGTAAAACCATACCCGCCGGCCCAGACGCGCAACTGGGACGCCTTTCGGAACTTCGCCCCGAATCCGCTCGCGCCGACGCTGCAGGAGGCCATGGACGAGGCGTTGACGACGGGGGAGAAGGCGCGGCTCGTTGGCCACCTGCGCCCGCTCGTCGAGCGCGGCGACGGGTCGTCCCGCATGGCCTCGGCGTACGTCCGCGCCGTCAAGACCTAGCTTGCCGCTGAATGACATGCGGGGAGCCCGCCGTACCCGAGGGCGTAAGCGACCTGGCGCTCCCTGCGCAGGTACGCTCGCCGAATCGGCGACACTCGCGACCGACGGCGATGTCGTCTTTCGGCTCATCCGCGACACGACCTTCGCTCTGGTGTTGCTGCGGGAGCATCGCTGCCGCGCGTCACCGCGTTACAGGGATTGAGCGCGATAGATCCGCGGTCGATGAGAAAGGACGGTTCCCTCTCCGGCGGAAAAGCGGTCGATGGATCTGCGGCATCAAGCGAGACAACGCTTCATCAACGACGTCGCGTTCGGCGGCGCCGGCGATTCCGACACGCTGCTGCTCCTCTGCGAGTGCGGCCGCTCCGACTGCCACGACCTCGTCACCGTGCCGCGCGCGGCCTTCGCCGATGTGCTCTCCAATCCGTCTCCGCGCGTGCTGACAGCGCACTGCGTTCCCACCGCGGAAGCGAACTCGGGTTCCCGACCGGCTTCCAGCGCTCCGGAGTGAGCGGCCTCACAGCCGCCACTCCGACCGGGTTACACAGACGCGCTGCAGCGTTCAGCCTTCGTCACGTCCCTGCCGCCGGCGAGGCGTGTCGCGTCTTGGCGGAAGCGCGACAATCGTGCGCGCGTCGGATTACGTCTCAACGTTTCGCGGCGAACGGGTTGAGCCGGATCTCGTCGGCGTCGCATTCTCAACAATTCACGACACGGCGCAAAAGCGGCTTCAGCAAGGGCCCGAAGCGGCGTTCTTCGGAATGGGCAGCAAGGGCGAGCGCTTTGGTGTGGGGGTGGGCAGCCAATCGGTTACGAAACCCAGCACGATGGTGACGACCTTCACGTCCGGAGCGAGCTGGAAGCCGTAGAAAGCGACCGGAACCGGCGACGCCATCAGCCGGCCCCCCGGACTGACCGGGCTCCGCATCGGCCTCGTGGCGATGACGCGCTACCGGCTCATGATCTTCAACGTCCACCGCCTCCCCTTCTCGGCATCGTTCTCCCGCCGCTGGTAGGCGTGGGGTGCACTTTATTCGATCTTCCTGCAAATCGACCAGATTCGGTACGCGACCGAGTTTGTGTACCCCACGCCCGTGTCGCCGTCCGGCTCATCTGCGCACGAACCCTCCTCCGGTGTTGCCTGACGGAGCAACAAATGGGGGTCTTCGCAACGTAGGCTGACGTAGGCCGGTCGGACGGCGGCGAGATGCGCAAGAATGCTTAGGGTTATGCACGCCGGACTGTCGGGGTCAGTCTCCCTCGTTCGCTTGTTCGAAGCGGACGACCTTCGAGTCCGTGATCGACAACAGCTCTGTGTCCCGGTCGCCTGCGGTGTAGTAAACGCGGCTGCTGACACCGATCTCTGGGCGCCTCGAGCTGACGATGGCCCGGCCTTCGTCGAAGACCAACTCCGGATTGCAGACGGAGTTGCACACGGTGAGCTCACCAGGAAGATCCCGTGAGCTGAAGTCGACGGTGAAATCGGGCGGGATCGCGAAAGACGTCACGCCGACCGGCGACGTGTTGTCGGTGAAACCCTTGAAGTACGAGACAGAGACGAGGTTCGTCTTATCCGATTGGTTCGTGACCGACACGACGGTCGCCGACCGAATCGGGCCGCCGGTCTGCGAGTTCATGTACGTCACCAGGTAGCGGGGAGCGCCCGGGAGGCCGGCGACGGGGGAGATCTCTTCGAGTTCTCCGAGTTCGATGTGCCTCTCGAGCCGCTTCAATGCCCGCGGATCGGTCGGAACGTTCGGTGCCTTCTTGGTGAGTTCTTTCCTCGTGGTCTTGCCTTCCATGGTTCGTCTCCCTTCCTGGAAATGGCTAGAGCAGGCGTCGGTTGGCGCTCCACCTCCTCTCGCCCGACGGAGGTAGCCTCGCGACCGCCGGAAGGCGGCCTGGGCGCCGCAGCAACGATCTCGTGCGCAGATGCATTGCGCCGAATCCCTTCGCTGCTGTGAGGAGGGTCTACTACCGACGCCGGTCCGAGTCAAGGTCCCGTTTTCGACCAGGGATCTGCTCTCCGAGATCACGCGGGTGCTCGGCCGCTCGGCCCACCGGTTCCGCTTCTCGGACGGTCGGCGTGGCGCAACCGGAAGAAGGACGCGGAGGAGATAGCGGACACTCTTCTTTGCCGCAAGCTGGCGGCCGAGCCCGACGAGCTGATGCCGCGACACGAGCAGTTCGACGTCCTTGGCGAACTCAGCCCGTCGGGCTGTGGGTACCGGAAACTTGAACTCGGCGGCGGGGCGGGCTGTTGCGATCGCGGCGCCGATGGGAGCGGGTTTGGGTCGGCCGTCATCGAAGGTGAGGGTCGTGTCGGCGTGATCTGGTCGTTCCTGTACTCGGTGCTTCGGCTCGAGCCGGTCGCGCTGCGCTTCCGCGCGGCGAACGGTTAATAGCTCGGTGCTAGCACCCAGCTGCGACTCATAACTGCCTGCTAAACGACATGGTTATGCGGAATAGCCGCATCTGCTGCAACGAAAATGCCACCCGAAAAGCACGTGATCGGGGGCAATGGCCGGAGGAGATCAGCAAGCCGCCACCGAAGCCCTCCGCTTGACTTGTCGGAGTCGGCCAAATCGGCGAAACTGAGCCTATCCAGCGGAGGAGGTTCGGATGGGCAAGCTCTTCGCTGCGGTGTTCGTCGTATTACTCGCGCTCATTTCAGCCACGGGCGCGGCTCGGCCGTCCACGCGTGCGGCCGCTCCGCTGATGCAGGTCACCCCGAACGAGTTGCGCTTGCGCGAGCCGTTGGCTGCGCTGGCCGCTGAGCAGGGGCGCGCCGCCTTCGCGTTCTGCAACCAGCTGGTCGGCGTCTGGCGGCCCGGCGGCGCTGTCACGCGCCTGGGCCCGGCCGCCCAGTGGGCCTGCCCGCCACCACGAGGGCTGGAGCGAGTGTTCAGCCTGGCGCTGGCCGGCGATCGAGTCGCGTGGGCGGCCGGCGCCGGCGGCAACCAGGTCACCAACCTCCTCTTCTTCGTGGTGCTGAACAAGCCGCAGACGATCAGGATCCCGGTGCTGACCGCGTACTGCTGTCGGGGTAGCGACCCCGATCCAGAGCGCCTGGGCGACGTCTACGGCGACGGCGGTTTCATCGCCTTCAGCTCGCGCCTGAAGTGCAACGACTTGGGTGCTCCCGGCTGTCCGAGCGGCACCAGGCCCAGGCTGATCAGCCAGACGGTGTGGCGCTTGCAGAGGCCGCCGTTCCGCGCGCTTTGCGTCGCCGGGCAGGTCGGGCCCTGCGTGCCTCTTGCGATCCTCAACGAAGAGCTGACGCCGTTGTCGGTGGATTCGGGACGCGTTGCATTGCGCCGAACGAGAGGCGTGTTCATCGTCCTCAACAGCTCCGGGAGGCTCGTCCGTCGCTTTCGGCCTGTCCCCGACGTCGATCCCGCCGTCGAGTTGATGGGCGGCCGTGCCGTCGTTGCCGTGCCAGGCAGGCTCCGCGTGTTCTCCGTCTCGAGCGGCGCGCAGCTTATGTCGCGACCGATGCCGAACGTCCCCACCGGAGGCGTCTGCGGCATGCCGCCGTGCCCCGCTGCGACCCTCCGGCTCGTCGACGCGGCTAGGGGACTCGTCGCATACATCCTGTCGGGGAACCTGCACCTGCTGCGCTTGCGAGACGGCCGAGATCGCGTCGTCGCGACGGCAACAGATGCGCGGTTCGGCGACTCCGGGCTCTTCTACACCTATACCGCGCCCGCACCGTGGGTTGCGCGCATCCGGCACGTTCGCTGGGCGGCGCTGCCTGTGCCGCCGTAGCGCGCGCCTTCTCCGTAGTCGGGCGAGACTGAAGCCGGTGATATCGAAACCCGTCACGTGAACGGCGGCGTCTCTTCGGGTTGGTCGAAGCTCTTGCCTTCCAGCGAATCCGCGATCTCGTCTCCTTGTGATCGGTCAGGAGCCGGCCTGCGGCTCGATGTTTTGGTTCAGCCGAAACACGTTTGTCGGGTCGTACTTGTTCTTGAGCTGCGCGAGTCACACGCGGGCGATTGAGCGAAGCAAGAACGGCGAGAACACCGAGCCAATCCCGCTCGATGGAGACCCCTATCACCAATCGTGGGGATACGTGCTTCGTTTGGTCCTCACGTACTCGTATATGGATCGACCAGGCGACGTCGCTCGCATGTACGACGCGTTGGCAAAGCGGTACATCACGTAGGGAGGGAAGCCATGCGGTTCGACACGCTCAACTTCACACTCGTTGGCTTGGCGGCTCTCCTCGTTGCTGTTGCCGTGTTCCGATCGCAAGCCTTCAACGCGGCCACGCGACCCAAGAACCCAATCGGCTTCTAGCCATGGGCTGGGGACGCCACCGGTGTTCCGCAGTCGGAGCTCTCGTTGCTGTCGGAGCAGTGCTGACGCCGCTCTTGAGACGCATTCGTTCTACCTTCGTCTCGCTTTTGGCTTGCTAGCTCTCGCGAGCGCAGGGTCGCGGTCGGCGGCGGCACGCGCACGATCAAGCTGGCCAAGCAGAGCACCGACGCCATCGAGGCTCTCCGTACCGATGTTGCCGAAGCGAGGAGACGGAATACGAGCGCGCCACGCAACATACTTGTACCGCCACCCAGTCTTCTGATATTCGCGCGCGCGCGAACCATGGTTCCGGCCTCGCGTGGATTATTAGCCCGGCCTCCCGTGGATTCAGCCCTCTTGAGTGACCAGGTCGTTGTCGCCTTTTGGCGGAAGGACGACACGCTTGATGGATGTGGGTCTATCGGGGACGGGTGTTGTCGCGTCGTTCGCGAGCGCGGCGCTCAGCTGGCGGCTCGAGACGGCGTTTCGCGTCGTTGTAGTCGAGCAGCGAGTTGGGCGGGCTGTTGAGCTTGCGTGTCTCGTATGGGCGAGCCGAGCGGCGCGACCGTCGCGCGTATCCGGGCAGATCGGCACACCGTCGTGTTGGCTGGTGGATGGCAAGGTCAACCGACCCCCGGGACGCAGCCGGGATACTCCAGAGCCTTCTGCTCGGCCGCCGCCACGATCGAGTCGACCTCCTCGGCCAGGATCCACCCCTTGGCAACCGTGTGCTCGGCTGGTTCGGTAATCGCGTCCGTGTACGACTGACGCGTTGGGTAGAAGGCGCTGCAGAGTCGAACGTCGATCTGCGGGAAGGGTATGAAGGTGCCCCCGGCCATGTTGTAGATGTTGACGTCGCCCGAGAGTCCGCAGCTCAGGATGTAGGTGCTCTCGCTGGGGTCGGTACCGCATTCGGTACCCCGGTAGAGACCTAGAGGCGCGCCCACCCGCACGCCGTTGGGGAGCGTGGTCCGTACATGCGGTAGCCGCACGCCGCCGAGCGCGTTGCCGTCCTCGCCGAGCTTCGTGACGAATGCCAGCGCGTTATCGCTCCCCCACGAGGCGGTGCTGAAGAGCGGAGCGGCGAGTCGGGCGACCCTCCCCTTGAGGAAGACGCTGGACGGTGGTGCAGACCCTAGCTCGATCCATGCGCGAAGACTTTCCACCATCGCCCGGAGGACAGGGGCCATCTCGGCATAGTTCTGCTCTGCGGCATCCGCCTCCCGAAGCCCCACGAGCTTGAGCGGAATGAACGGAGTCGGTATGTGTGAGACCCCTGCGACCTCGTACACGCGGTAGTGGGCCACGCCGCCGTCGCCCTCGCCACCGGGTCGCGCCCTCCAGCCATTGACCATCTGCACGTCCGTCTCGGCGTTGATCGTGATCACTTTCCCCTGCGCCTCGGGGGTTTGCCCCTCACAGTGCACAAACGAGTAGGAGAACCAGGGGCTGTCGTCGGTCAGGCTACGGCAGCGACCCCCGGGGACGAACTGCAGCGAGCCCTCGAAGACCTTCCCATCGTCAAAGGAGGACCCCGAGGCCAGGGCCGTGTTCAGCCCCGCAAAGTAGAACTGCCGAAGCAGCATCGCCGTCTGCGAACCACCAAACGCGACGACGTCCTGGACGGCGCACGGCGGAGCCACTGGCCCAACGAACAGCTCCGCGGGTCGGCGCAGAAAGTCCGAGACGTCGCGGAGAATCAGATAGCCGTCCGTCCCCCGGTCGATCGCCAGTGTCGAGTCCGGGAGTGTGCCAGCTTGACGTTGCCGCTCGATCACCAGCTTATTCCACTGCGCATGGACGTAGACGTAGCCTCGGCTCCGCAGGAAGTCGTCTCCGAGGAGGAGCCGGGCTCCCGGTAAGAGGGAGGGGAAGAACGGATCCTGTTGGGTCCCCGCGAACGCAAACGTCTCATAGAACACGGAGTTGATGACATCGACGAGTGCATCGCCGTTGCAGCGCCCAGCGTCCTCCGGATAGACGAGGGTGACCGGAACCCGGTACTGCGCCTCGCTGCCGTCATCGCGGATTACGTTGCCGCTCATGACTCCCTCGACCTGGACATAACCCGACCCGAGCGACTGAACCGAGGAAGCCTGGACCTGAAGGCCGGAGATCTCCTGGCCCTGGGCATCCACCGGGTCCGAGAGCCCCAGCAGAGAGACAGTCACGACGAGCACGGAGAGAACAGCGGCGGGCATTACCCTCTTGCACCGAGCGGCCATCATTACCTCCTCTCGGCGCGAGGCTTGCCATCGGATCCTGTGAGAGAGATCGCCCGCAGAGACTTGATCGACGGATGACTCATGTGGTCCGCAAGCCTGCAAGCCTCCGACGGCAGGACAAAACGCTCCTCTCTCATCCGCCCGCCGTTGCGGCGAGCCATCTCAGCATCCAGCGGTGCACCTGTCGCGTCCATACCTCAGCCTCCGCGCCGAAGTACTGGCGAGTGCTTGTCGACGGGTCGGAAGGCGTGCCTGAGGTCGAAGTGGGCGACGTTGCGGCCGAGGACGACGCCGGCGATGCTAGAGAAGCGGTAGTGCAGGCCTGCCCAGAGTCGGGCGTCGACGATCTCGTGGCGGAGGTCGTTGGGCATGTCGAAGTGTCGCAGCGCGTTCAGGTTGCCGGCCGGCCCGGCGGGGTCGAACCCGTGGATGTCGAGGCCGATCTGGTTGGTGCCGAGGAAGGTGCTGAACACCTCGGCCATCGCCGAGGTGATCACGCCGTGCGCCGCCGGGTATTCGGGGTGGTTGGGCGTGGTCAAGAGCGGCCGCCACCCCGTTTGCTCGACGGTCGCCGGGTTACCGTCGTCGTAGCCCGGCACGGGGCCGAAGCCGTCTGCGGTGACGGCGGCGGGGTCGATCGCGGTGACCGGCCGCCAGAACAAGTAGTGGTACTTGGCATGCAAGGCGGACATCAGCGCATCGGCGCCGACGAGGTTGACCATCGCCGCTAGCCGTGCGGTCTCGAGCAGGCTGAGGCCGCGCGCGCCGGCAATGTCGCGCCCGACCCGGTTGTACTGGCGGATCACGTTCGCCGACCAGAATTTCGCGATCTTGGTCTGCTCGTCGCTGCGCACGCTGCTGGTCGCTGACCCGTAGGCCTTGAACTCGTTGAACGCCCCGACCCACTCGTCGCTCTGAAGCGATGGCGGCGGCTCGGGCAGAAACCGATCCACGTCCTGCGGGACAAATCGGTCCACGTCCCCCACCCACGGCACCTGTGGCACGGCGAACGGCGGCGTCAACCGCCAGACGCCCGGACCCGGCCGCAGCGTCGGGAACAACGATGTCACGCCGATCGGGATCATCCGCCCGTCGTCACTGCGAAGCGTGATGATGTTCGTCGCGGCCGCGAAGCCGACGGCCTGACCATCGTCCTTCGCAGTGCCGTCGCCGATCAACCCGAGCGCCTCCGTGTAGAGCGCGCCGAGATTTACGTCCTGCGAAGGGAAGTAGTTGAGAAGCGTCCGGTAGGCGGCCTCGACGACCGCTGCGTCGAGCGACGCCCCCGCAGGGGCCGTGATCGCAGAACCGTAGGGCTCGAAGCCGCCCTCGATCGCGACCAGGGCGTCATACACGGCAGCCGAGGCATAGGCCATGTAAATCAAGCCCTCCGACTGGAATGCGCCTGAGCCCACGACCGTGTCCTCGGCGATCTTGTTCCACTGTGCGACCGTGTTCCCCGGCGGCAGCGCAGCCGCGGCAACACGGGTCGTGCCTGCTGACACAGCGACGGCCAGCGCCGTAACGGCGACCGCAACGACTCGGAGAGCCCGAGCAAGAGTGAATCGCGCCTGCATTGGCCTACTCCTTTCCGGAGGAAATTTGCCTCGACGGCGCGGACGGCTCAGAAGCAGCTCTCGCCTGGATCGAGCCATCCGGTTCGTGTCAATCGCATAGATCCTCGTTCTTCGACAGCGAGGCCAGGATCCGCCGCCGAGTGGCTTGTGTCCATTCGCCTTTCGTCGTATCTTGGAGACGCAGTGACGCGGCTACGGGCCTCAGACCTCGAGGCTGTGCTCGCGTTCGTAGCGGCAGCGCACGCGATTGACGGTCCCGAGCCATTCGCGACCGAGCTCCTCGGCCGGATGGCGGAGCTCGTTCCTTGTGAAAGCGTCTTCTTCAACGAGCGCGATCTCATCCGGCGTGATCTGCTCTCCGAGTCCAACTGGTGCGTCGACGGCCCGGAAGATCATTGTTGGCGGCTCGAGGAAGACGAATGGAGCCTCATTGGGCAGCACCCGCTGAACATCCACCGCCGACGAACGGGCGATTTCGGAGTGCGGCACGTGTCGGACCTGTACAGCCGACAGCGTCGGGTTCGAGGAGAGATCTACCCCGGCTACTTCGGACGTTTCGGCATCGTCGACTTCACCGGCCTCTCCCTTACTCGGTCGAAAACGCACACCCTGAATCTTGGGTTCGAGAGCAAGGGGCGCGATTTCACCGACCGCGACCGCCTCGTGCTCGAGCTCCTTCGCCCGCACCTCTCGCTTGCCCACCAGCACGCACGCGTCAGGCGGCTTGTCAGTGCGGCACTCGTCGCGCTGGAGAACGGCACCGAGGAAAGGGCGCCTGCGGTCCTGCTGCTCGGACGAGGCAGCATCGACTTCGCCTCGCGGTCCGCGCGGCGGCTGCTCGAGGGGTACTTCGGACAGCAGGGCACCGGCCTTCCCGGAGAGCTCGACAGCTGGCTCCGCGACGCGTCGGCGCGAGAGAAGCCCTACACGAAGGTTCGTGCAGGGCGCCGGCTCGTTGTCGAGGCCGATCGTGGAAATCGTTCAGTGCTACTGCTCAGCGAGGAGCCGAACACCGTCCCGCTGACGTCACGCGAATGGGACGTGATGCGGTGCGTAGCGGCTGGCATGTCGAACGCACAGACCGCTCGGTTCCTCTGGGTCACATCGGCAACGGTCCGCAAGCACCTCGAGAACATCTACGGGAAGCTCGGAGTTCGCAGTCGAACCGCCGCCCTCGCAAAGCTGGGCCCGCGCGTCGCAGGCGAGTATCGAGCGACCGACGTGGCAGAAACGACAGAGCCCCACGAAAGACACGCTCGGCGGACGGCCGTCGGCACTGCGAGGAACGCACGCTCGAGACCAACCTTAAGTTCGCGCTGAATTGCCTCCGCGCGGGCGATAGCGTTGATCCAGGTCGGGCGGCATCCGGCCCTCGCCGCGCGGCCTCGAGCGCGTACCTCAGGCCGCCAGCAGGCGGAGGCATCACATTCGGTCGATGCGTTTTCGGGGCGAGTTGGGAGTTTTCGGCTCTTGTAACGGGTTTTCCGCACGAGTGAGCGCCGAACTGGTGCTCACATTCTGTGACGCGTGAGCACTGCCGGAGGTGGCGGAGACGCTTGCCGCCGTCGAGGCAGGCTTTTGCCTCGGCGAGGCGATGCCGATGAGCGAGTCGATGCTTCGAACGGTTCAAGCGTAGGTCGCGATGGGCAGGGCAGCCGCTCACAACGGGCGCGCTCACGGGACGCGGCGCAGCTTCTCTGCGCGTGCCCGCCGGGCCGCCTTCTTGCAGGCGCACGGCCACTCGCGCAAAGAGACCGCCGCGATCATCGGGGTCAGACCGGAAACGATCTCGGTCTGGAAGCGCCACCCCCAGTGGCAGCTGGAGGTGGAGCGGTGGCGAAAGCTCGCCGAGGCGCCACTCGACAAGACGCAGCTACGGCAGCAGCTCGAGGCGGCCGAGGCGACGATCGAGGCGCTCGCCCTGCTGCGGCTGATCATGGAGCGCGCAACCAAGCGCGTCCGGACGCCCACCGGCATCCAGGAAGAGCCCGACTGGCGAACGCAACTGAAGGCCTGTCGGCTCGTGCTGACCATGGCCTTCGCAGCGATCCCGGAGTTGCACGCCGGCGCGCGCGAAGCGCCACCCGACCGGCGCACGCTCCGGATCGTGCCCTGATCCGCACCCGTCCCCCGACAACGCTTGTAGCCGGACGGCCGCGAGTGAAGAGCCACGCTTCCGTTTCGCGGGTTCGCGAGGGGTGGGTGTCAGATTGAACGGTCAGCTAGCCGAGGGGCTGCGCCGACGGCGCCGAGATGTTCGTCCCCCGCGTCGGCAACGGTGCGGCTCAGGGGCTCCCGGTGACGGACGCCGTACATTCCTGTCCCGCAAGCCTGCTCAGCGACGCCTCCAGACGTGCGGCCGGCGGGCGCAGTTCCGTGCCGAGTTCATCAGAAACGGCTAGGAGACGCTGAAGGTCGAAGCGTGCGGGCAACTCACCTCCACGTCCGGCGAAAGCCGCGCGGGCGCGCCTAAGCCAGTCATCGGCGGCGCGCCTCGCCTCGGCTGCGTCATCTTTGAGGTCGTGGGGTACCGGCCGCTCCCAGAGCGCCGTGAGCACGCTCTCTGAGGAGTCGAGCCGACTCCTCGCCCACGACAGGAATGAGTCGCGATCAAACGTCCCGTCCGAGTTACCCGGCGGCAATCCGCCAGCTTGAAGGCTGCGACAGGCGGCGAGAACCTCCGGGCGGTAGTCCTGCACGTCTTTGCCCACGCCGCCATCGCCACCGTCGCCACCGTCGCCGACGACAAAGGCGGTGCCCAGAAAAGCAACGCCTACGAGAGCAAGCGCGACCTGCCGGGAGATGCTGTTCAGTACGGGCACTTCGACGCCGAACGCCTTCGCGCCGCCGCCGACGACGGCGAGGATGATCGAGGCGGCCCCCGCGCTCACAAGCACGTTGTTCATCAGCCTGTCCCTTCTAATCTTGCCGCAGAAGGGCGGGATCGCCTTCAGTCGTACGACGCCAGCCTAGCGCGTGCACAGGTATCCGAGCGCGCATGTCTAGGTGGGGTGGCAGTTCTCGGCGCCGAACTTCAGCACCGGGTGTAGTTCGATGTTGTTCGCGGCGACCCCGACCTGGGGCCTTCCGTGCTTCAGGTCGAAGAAGCCGACGCCCTCGAGCGGACTTCGTAATTGAAAGAACGTTTGGCTATTGAGGGTGTTAAGCGGAAAGCATTCTTCGGGTATGGGCGACGAGCACGAATCCGTCGCTGTCGTGTGTCCCGCCGCGCTCCCACTCTGTCGAGGAAAGGAGAGGGAGTGCGCGCGTTCGGGTTGGATGTGCACCGCGACTTCTGCGAGGTCGCGATTGCTGAGGGTGGGGCGATCAGATCGGCAGGTCGGGTCGCGACGCGAGTCGGCTCGCTGGAGCTGTTTGCGCAGAGTCTGGTGGCGGGTGACGTCGTCGCGTTGGAGGCGACGAGCGGGGCCGACAGGATCGTCTCGCTGCTGCAGGCGAACGGGATCCGAGTGATCGTCGCCAACACCCGTAAGCTCAGGTCGATCACCGAGGCGAAGGCGAAGACGGACCGGCTCGACGCTCGCACGCTCGCGCGGCTGCTGGTCTCGGGCCTGCTTGATGAGGTGTGGACGCCGGATGAGCGGACGCGGTCGCTGCGACGGTTAACCAACCGGCGCGAGCGACTCGTCCGCGCTCGCACGCGCGCGAAGAACGAGGCGCACGGGGTGCTGGCGCGCAACCTCTGCGATCGGCCGCCGGTCACGGACGCCTTCGGGAAGGCGGGCCGTCGCTGGCTGGCCCGGCTGGATGTGCCGGTCGACGAGCGGCTGACCCTCGATGGCTGTCTGCGTCAGGTCCGATTTCCTCGATGCCGAGATCGCTGCGCTCGACGGCGAGATCGCCAGAGCGGCGCTCGCCTGGCCGGAGGTGCTGCGGCTGATGACGGTCCCGGGCGTAAACGTGCAGACGGCGGCGACCTTCATGGCGGCGATCGGCGACATCCGCCGCTTCCCCTCGCCGCGCAAGCTCGTCAGCTACCTCGGCCTCGACCCGCGCGTGCGTCAGTCCGGCAGCACGCCCGCCCGTCATGGCCGCATCTCCAAGGCTGGCGCCTCGGAGCCTCGCCACATGCTCGGCGAGGTGGCCTGGAAGGTGATGCTGACTCCGGGGCCGCTGCGCGCCTTCTTCGAGCGCGTTCGTGCCCGGCGCGGGCCGCAGGTCGCTGCGACCGCTACCGCCCGCAAGCTGACGGTGCTCCTCTGGCATCTGCTGACCCGCGAGGAGGACTACGCCTTCGCTCGGCCGGCGATGACGCGCAACAAGGTCCGCCGGCTCGAGCTCCTCGCCGGCGCGCCCGCGCAGAAAGGCCGCAAGGGGATCGCGGGCGGTAAGTCCAAAGCCGTCTTCGAGGCCGAGCGCGAGCTCTCCCGGCAAGCCGAGGCCGCGTACCAGCGGCTGGTCAGCGACTGGCGCGCCAGCGGCCCACCGAAAGCGGGTGCGGGCGCGACACCGGGGCGCGCATCTTCTAGGCCCCCGAAGGGCAAAGCCGCGCGGCAGACTCCATAAGCCCCAACGGTCTGCGCTTCGCTTCGTCAGTAACCCGCACCCACAGGAAACGATCGCAAAGGAGCGCGCCCGGCGCCACTTGACTTTCATCCGTCTGTCATCAGCCGCTTGACCTCGATCCCGTGGGCGGCGAAGGCGGCGAGGCCGCGCTCGAGGAAGCCGCTCACGGTCGCCGCTCGTTCGTCGCGGTGGAGCTCGCTGTAGGCGTAGCGCGAGTGGTCGTCGACAAGTGAGTGCACCCACTCGTAGCCGACCCGCATCCGAAGCTCGGCGCCGGTTCGGTGACGATCGCCAGTGACGGCGTGACCGGGACGCGTGAAGCGGACGAAGCGTTTGCTGTCGATATGGAGCAGATCGCCGGGACAGGGCCACTCGTACCGACGCGGCTGCTCACGCGGCGCCCGCGGCGGCCGTGAGATCCCTGCCCGCCGAAGCGCCCGCCAGACGGTCGCGTGCCCGTGGCCGGTCTCGCCGGCGATCAGCCGTGGCCCCCAGCCACTGCGACGCCTCGCCGTGCAGATCCGCGCTTGCTCCGCGGCCGGCAGCAGGCGCGGGCTGCGATGCGGCCGCGACGAACGATCCTCGAGGCAGCGCAACGATCGACGCTGCTCGGCCGTCGCCTCCCGCCAGCGCGACCACCACTTGCAAGCGGTCGTCGGCGAGACGCCGCGGCGTCTCGCCGCCTCACGACACGAACAGCCTGACTCGACGTCGGCGACCAGCGCACGACGACCAGCAAGTCCGAGACGAGCGTTACGGTGAAGCGCCATCCGGGTCGCTCCTTCGACTGTGAGCCTTGGCAGACACACAGCCTCGAAGGAGACCCGGATGACCTACTCAGCCGTCCACACAACCTGTCGAGGCACGTCACCTAGGCGCGGCTCAAGCGCGTCGGTGCGCCGGACTGCGTGTGAGATTGCGTGCTGCTCATAAAGCGGCCCTTGCTCCTCCGGGGCGAAAGGCCCCTGGTCGACAATCTCGCCGTAGGCGCGCGCGAGCGCGGTCCGGACGCGTTCTGCATCCGACGTGAACAAACGGGTCGGGTATGTCGCCTGGATACCTGTCGGTATGAGCGTGAGACGTTCGAGGTCGCTCAATTGGTCGGCGCGTGGCGCCGCTGCCTCTATTTGCGCACGCTCCACAGCGCCAGCCTGAGCTTCTCGACCCCGCCCAAGCAAGTCGAGGAGCCGCTGCTGATCCTGGATCGGAACCGGATCGCTAGAGCCCGGATTGCGCACATAGATCGCGCCTCGCTGAAGGAGAAGGTGCGGCGTGGTGCTCGACTCCTCAACGAGGACTAGCAGCAGCCCTTGTTCCGCACCCTCCGCAAGAGGCAGCCACCTTGCCGTGTAGGGCGGAAGCGGCAGGACCCTTGATCGGAGAATGTCTTTGACCCACAACTGCGGCTCGCCGGCTGGTCGTTCGATGCCCGGGAACGTCCCGTCGTCTGCCACCCCGATTACGAGCAACCCACCAATCGTGTTCGCGAAGGCGGCGCACGCCTTCGCGATCCCGTCCGGGGCCAGAGTCTCCTTCAGTGCAAGGAAGAGTGTCTCGCGCTCCTCCCCGCGAGCCGCGGCGATGGTCTCGACGTCGGCGAGCTGGAGCTCGTCGAATGGTCGCGGCAGCAGCTCTGAAATCGATCGAGGCATCTATCTGATCGTTTACTCCGTGGGGGTGGGAGACCAGCCGCCCCGCAGCGTAGTCTCCGACCACGAATTGCGAGACCTTATCGGCATCAGCCGCAGCCTTCGCTCGTTGACCGAGCTCCTTCCACCCGCGGCTGGAGACGGGGCGATCGACCGCCGCCATTCCGCACAGACGTCTTTGGCGCGCCAGGACGGCCGCAGCTACAAACGCCTTACGGGCTCGACTTCGGCTACAGCGCCGCGGTCGAACCGCAGTCCGGGCGCGGCTGGCGAAAGCTGATCTGGCCCGGCTAGGAAGCGAAATCGCCGCATCGAGCAGCGCCGCCCTGGTCGCAACGCTCCGCTCCTGAACAAAAACGGCCCGATTGAGGCTCTCGAAGTTCGGTTTCACGAGCACTGATTTGGCTCTAGGACTGGCTTTGCGGGCAATCTCAGACGTGGTGAGCCGCAGTCGTGCAACCCGCAAATCTGTTTTCCTAACAGGCAACGGCGGAGCCAGGGTTGTCGAGAGCCGAAGGGCGGACAGTGCGCCGCCCGACCCTCTCCCGCGAAACCTCAAAACCTCGTCCGACAGGACCCCCACGACACCAGAAGTTCTTGTCGCCTTTCGCCAAAGGGCGACGGACGGGCGGGCGAGCGGTGGAGTCGGCGCGGCGGAGAGCATCGCCAGCGACCGTGTGCGCAGAAAGGGTCGCTCTTTGCGAACTGTTGATGTTATGGATCGCCTTGACGGGGAAGCAGGCAGCCGAAAG
>WNGD01012157.1_pt1 | contig 16696 bp, 23 predicted proteins | sample 5400671 | NCBI WGS metagenome assembly WNGD01 (sample SAMN13153369, study PRJNA577476) | soil metagenome | isolation source: 40 cm soil or saprolite under grassland replicate 2 | place: USA:California | collected 2016-06-15 | reverse complement strand
AACGAGCCGGGGTTCGTGCGCGAAGTCGCCGAGGCGCTCGCCCGGGCCCGGGGGGAGCCGCTCGAGGCGGTCGGACAACGGACGACGGAGAACGCGCGGCGGCTGTTCGGCCCGCGGCTCGCGTCCACGCTCTAGCCCGAGAGGCCCGTGACCACCACGGCCAAGGTCCCCACCGACATCGCGATCGCCCAGGCCGCGAAGCTCCGTCCGGTCGCCGAGATCGCCGCCGAGCTCGGGCTCGCCGACGACGAGGTCGAGCTGTACGGGAAGTACAAGGCGAAGGTCCGGCTGCCGGCCCTGGCGCGCCGCAAGCCGAAAGGCCGGCTGGTGCTCGTCACCGGCATCAACCCGACCCCCGCCGGCGAGGGGAAGTCCACGGTGACGGTCGGCGTGACCCAGGCCCTCCGGAAGCTCGGGAAGAACGCCGCGCTCTGCATCCGCGAGCCGTCGCTCGGCCCCGTGTTCGGCGTGAAGGGGGGGGCCTGCGGCGGCGGGTACGCCCAGGTCGTGCCGATGGAGGACATCAACCTCCATTTCACCGGTGACTTCCACGCGATCGCGAGCGCGCACAATCTCCTCTCGGCGATGCTGGACGCCCATTTGCACCACGGCAACGCGCTCCGGCTCGACACCCGGCGCATCACCTGGCCGCGCACCATCGACATGAACGATCGCGCGCTGCGCAGTATCATCATCGGGCTCGGGGGCATGAACGGTGGCCCCACGCGGGAAGATCGCTTCGTGATCATTCCGGGCTCGGAGATCATGGCGATCATGGCGCTCGCCACGGGGCTGGAGGACCTGGAGCGGCGGCTCGCGCGCATCATCGTGGGACTCACCTCCGACAAGACGCCCGTGCGGGCGAGCGACCTGAAGGCGTACGGTGCGATGACCCTGCTGCTCAAGGACGCGCTCAATCCCAACCTGGTGCAGACGCTCGAGGGCGGGCCGGCGTTCATTCACTGCGGGCCGTTCGGCAACATCGCCCACGGCTGCAACTCCATTGTCGCGACGCAGCTCGCGCTCAGCCTGTGCGACGTCGTGCTCTCCGAGGCCGGGTTCGGTGCGGACTTGGGCGCCGAGAAGTTCTTCGACATCAAGTGCCGGGCCGGGGGATTGAACCCCGAGGCGGCGATCGTCGTGGCGACGGTGCGGGCGCTCAAGCTGCACGGCGGCGTCCCGAAGGACCGCCTCGGCGCGGCTGACCCCGCTGCGGTGCAGCGGGGTGCGGCCAACCTCCGACGCCACATCCGCAACGTCAAGAAGTTCGGCGTCCCGGTGGTCGTGGCCCTGAACCGGTTCCTCACCGACACCGACGCTGAGCTGGACGCCGTTCGCGAGGAGTGCGGCGCGGAGGGCGTGAGCGTAGAGCTGTGCGAGGTGTGGGAAAAGGGGGGGGAGGGTGGCATCGGCATCGCCGCAGCGGTGCTCAAGCTGCTGGACGGCAAGGGCGCCAAGTTCAAGCCGCTGTACGACGAGAAGCGGCCGCTGCGCGAGAAGATCGAGACCATCGCCAAGGAGATCTACGGCGCGGGCGGGGTCGCCTTCGCGCCCGCGGCCGAGCGCGCGCTGGAGCAGCTCCCGGCGCTGGGGTTGGGCGAGACGCCCGTGTGCATGGCAAAGACGCAATACTCGTTCAGCGACGATCCTGCCAAGCTCGGCGCGCCCACGGGCTTCACGTTGCAGGTGCGGGATATTCTCCCTTCCGCCGGCGCCGGATTCGTCGTGGCACTCGCTGGGGACATCATGACGATGCCGGGGTTGTCCAAGTCGCCCGCCGCGGAGCGGATCCGCGTGCACCCGGACGGGACGATCGAGGGGCTCTTCTAATGAGGCCGAAAGGACTGGGAATCGTGACCACGCAGGCGGCGCCGCAGGCGATCGGACCCTACAGCCAGGCGGTCGTCGTCGACGGGACGGTCTACACGGCGGGGCAGATCGCCCTCGACCCGCAGACCGGCGAGGTGGTGGGGAAGACCGCCGCCGAGCAGACCGAGCGGGTCTTGCAGAACCTCACGGCGGTGCTCGAAGCCGCCGGGTCGGGGCTCGGCATGGTCGTGAAGACCACGGTTTACCTCGCCGACATGGCTGATTTTCCCGCGATGAACGAGGTGTACGCCAAGCACTTCGGGAACCACAAGCCAGCCCGCTCGACCGTGCAGGCGGCGGGGTTGCCGAAGGGGGTGCGCGTCGAGATCGACGCGATCGCGAGGACAGGCTAGCACGGGGGCGGATCGGGCCTGGTGGTCCGACTGGTCTTCAAAACCAGCTGGGGTCCGTTAGGACCTTGGTAGGTTCGATTCCTACACGCTCCCGCCAGTGGCACTTAGGCGATCGGCCTCAGGAGCCGATCAGGTCCGATCGGGCCGCCTGGCCCCCTGCTGGCCCCCTCGCCGCGTGGAGCCCCGCCAGCTTCGACACTCCGTCCCGGAGATCCTGGCTCGCGACGATCGCATAGCGCCGGTAGACGTTCTCCGTCTTGTGCCCCGTGAGCTTCATCGCGACAGAGCGGGGCACGCCGGCGCGCTCAAGGTTACGCACCGCGGTGCGGCGCAGATCGTGGAAAAGTCGGTAGATCAGGGCGGGTCGGACGATCGCGCCCTTGGTGTCGCGGGCAGCGCGATCGCAGGCCGAGGCCCAGGCGGCGAAGAAGTCCTTGATCGGCTTCCCGGCGCGGTGGAACACCTGTGGGATGATCTGGCCCGTGCGGCGTTCGGCTGCGCGAGTGCGCTCCGCCTGGCGCTCGAGAAGCTCGCGGAGCGGCGGCAGCACGCTGAACGGGAACTCGCGCCCCTCCGCGTTCTTCGTCGTTCCCGGTTCGAGTCGCACGACGCCGGCGGGGAAGTCGACTTGGCGCCACGTGAGGGCGAGGATCTCCCCTTTCCGCCATCCAGTGAGCCACCCGAACTCGAGCACGGGCTGCAGGTCGGCGGGGAGCTCGCGGCGCACCGCAGCGAGGTCCGGATCCTCGAAGAACCCCGTACGCACCCGGTCCGCATCGAGCGTTGGGAAGGCAGGTACCGCGGTGACCTTGCCCGCGCGTTTAGCTAGCTGGAAGCCGCGCCGCAGGGCGTTGAGCTCGTTCCGGATCGTCGCCGGCGCCGCGCCAGCTGCCAGGCGATCGCCCACGTAGGCCGTGAGCCGATCTGCCGTGATGGCGAGCGCCCGCTGGCCAGCGAACGTCTGGGCGAGGCGCTTCGCCGAACACTCAAGACGCTCCGCGCTGCGCCGCTGGTTGGCGGCGTAGTCGTCGCGGACCATCTGTACTAGGTCCTCGAACGTCACGCGCTTCGCAGCGGGCGACATGAATACGCCGTGATCGAGCTCGGTCTCGGTCCGGGTTAGCCACTTCTCGGCCTCGGCCTCCGTGCGGCACGTTTTGGCGTATTCCCGCCCATCCAGGCGCCACCGGGCCTTGAACCTGCCGTCGGGTAGGGCGCGGATCGTGCCGAAGTCGCGGCGCTCGCGGTCCTCGCGGCTCATGGGATCCTCCGCTCGGTCCTGCAGGTCACAGCGCTGTAGTTCTCGAGGAGCTCGGCCACGTTGAGCTCCGCGCCCGCTGCCAGCCAGGTGGCGACGTCGATGATCGTCTCTACGTCCCGCGGCCGCTGCGCCAAGAGCAACCGGATCTTGCGCGCCAGGCCCAGGTACTCATCCCGCGCCGCGCGCGAGCGGTCGGCCTCGAGATAGGGCTCGGCCGCGGCGAGCAGCTCGTCGACGACCCCAGGGAGCCAGGCCGGATCCGCGGCTTGCGCCCGCTGCAGCTGAACGATCTGCGCCGTGAGGCGCGCGATGGTACGCCGGCGAGCCTGCCACGGGACGTGGGCCCCTCGCGGGGTTACGCCGTGTCCTACGACCATGGGATCGCTCCTTTCCGGAGATACATGGTCAGCGCCTCCGCCACGAGTTTCGCGAGCGGGATCTTGCGCCGCACGGCGGCGAGCTTGGCTCGGTGCTTCAGCGCGGCCGGGATGCGCACGAGCAGCGGAGCCTTGGGTCCGACCATAAACGCCTCCGGTGGTGATAGGTTGATATCATTATATCACCAACCGGATGCGCCCCGCTAGTCCCCCCACCCCCGTGGGGCGGGAGGCTAGCCGTCCGGCCATTCGGGCCCCCCCCAGCTGACCCGGGCCTCCTGGGTGATGCCGAATCGACCCTCGACCCAGCCGATCGCATAGGCTAGCTCGCCAAATTCAGGTGTCGCGGGGATCCCGCCCTCCTCCACCATGACCTGGTTGACGCGATTGTAGCCGTCGAAGAGCTCCTCGAGCGGCTGAATCTGGCTCTCGCCGATCGTCTTGTTCTCGATGCGCTCGAGCGTGTGGGGATCTTCCCAGAAGGCGATCCACGCTTGCTTGGTCTCCTCCCGCCAGGCCTTCGTCTGCAGCCAGTTGAAATTCCCGAGGATGATGTCCTCAAGCTTTGGATCGTCAGCTTCATCGGGCATGTGCGCGATCACTCCGGCGGACGAGTTGACGTAAGCGGCCGCCACCGCCACTCCGCTGATGGCGCGCGACTGGCGCGATCGAGCGCCATGATCAGCGCCACGATCCCGTCGATACGGCCCGTGCTCTTTGCCTTGTCGGGCTTCAGGTTCCCCGCCGCATCCTGCAGCACGGCGACGTTCTGCGCCATCCATCTGAGCACCGGGTGCCCCCCATGCAACAGTCGCCGGCTGAGCAGCATGGCCAGGAGCTCCTTCGTGGGCGCCGCCATGCTGGCAAACCCTTGGCCGAAGGCGATCACAGTCAGGCCGTCGCCGGCGAGCTGGGTCGCGAGCTGCGTGGCGTTCCAACGGTCGATCGCGAGCTCGCGGATGTTGAACCGCTTGGCGAGCTCGGTCACCCGCGCCCGGATCACGTCATAGTCCACCGTGGTGCGCTCGGTCAGCTCGAGAAACCCGTCGCGCGCCCAGGCATCGTAGGGCACACGGTCGCGCTGGATCCGCTCTCGCAAGCCCGATTTCGGCAGCCAGAAGCGGCAGAGGATCGCGTAGCGGCCGTCCTCGAGCGGGAACAGCAGCACCAGGGCGGAGAGGTCCGTGGTGTGATGCCGAGGCCCGGGTTCGCTTTCCGCCACACGGCCTCATCGGTCCAGTCGTCCCCGGGCTCCGCTGCGTAGATCACCGGCAGGAAGCTCGAGTCGTCGATCACGCCTGCGCGGACCTGGCGTGCGTACTCGTGCACCTCCCAGCACACGGACTGCCGGTCATACCCGGCGGTCGTGATCGCGACGACCAGCGGCTGGCGCCGCGCACCGGTGGACGTCGTCAGCACGTCCCAGAGATCGCGGGTCGGCTGCGCGTGCAGCTCGTCGAAGAGGACGCCGTGCGCGTTGAGCCCGTGCTTGGTCGGCACGTCCGCGGACAGCACGCGATAGGTCGAGCTGGTCGCCGACACCACGATGCTCCGGCGGTAGATTTCCGAAACGGCCACGAGATCAGGCTCGAGCTCGGCCATCGCCTTGGCCTGCTCGAACACGATGCCCGCCTGCTCGCGATCCGCGGCCACGGAGAAGACTTCGGCGCCGGCCTCCCGGTCCGCATAGAGCAGATACAGCGCGAGACCCGCGACCAGCGTCGACTTCCCGTTCTTCCGGGGCACCTCGATGTAGACGCGCCGATAGCGCCGCGTCCCGTCCGGGCGCTTCCAGCCGAAGATGTTGCGCACGATCGGCTCCTGCCACGGCGCGAGGGCGAAGTGCTCGCCCGCCCATTCCCCCTTCGTGTGTCGCAAGACCTCCGCGAAGAAGCCGACGGCCCGGGCGGCGGCGGCCTCGTCGAACTCAAAGCCGCCGGGCGGCGCGGGCGCGCGCAGACGCTTATGCGAGATACTTCTTGACACGGCTCCCCGTGGGCGCGTTGGCGGCGACGCGCTGCGCCTCCGCGGGACCCAGCCCGAAGAGAGCGCCGAACTTCCGGACGGCCTCCCACGCTCGCTCCGCGCGGGCCTCCTGGCTCGCGTCGCGCCGCGCACGCCGCTCGGCACGGATTGCCCGACTGACCGCGAGACAGTACCCGGCCAGAGGCATCCGATCGACCTTGCGGAGCACCGCGGCTGGGCCGAGCTGAGCGACGATGTAATCCCATTCCTCGCGCGCGCGGCGATCGAGGAACGGCGGGCGCTCGGGGATCCCGGGGTCGATCGCGGGCTCTGCGGGGAGCGCCCGCTTCCCAGGGTTCCCTGCGAGCACGCGCAGCCGGACGGGCTTGGGCTTTCTCCCGCGCTTCATGGCGTCATCCCCGGAAGTTTCAATTCGCGGTCGCGCACACGATGTTCGGTCCCGGTCACCGGGACACCCCCCCTTGGAAGAACGCATGTTTTAGTCCTCACTCGCGGTCTTCCGCGCGTGGTGAGATCGGCACAACGACTGGAGGTTCCGCGGATCCAGGCGCGAGCCGCCGCTTCGGATCGGCTTCTTGTGGTCGACGATCGCCATGGCGACGCGCAGGCCCTCGACCGCGCACTCCTCGCACGAGGGGTGGGTCCGGGCGTACGCGTCCCGAACGCGCCGCCACTCCGCGTCGTAGCCGCGCTCGGCCGCCGTGCCGCGCTGCTGGACGTCGCGTCGATCGTGCGCGCGCTGATGCCGGGGGCAGCGACTCCGGCGCAGGCTCACGAGGGCGGCGCAGCCAGGCTCGAGGCACGGACGGCGCAGCTGCACTAGGCCGCGCCCCGCCGGGAGATCCAGCGGTCGATGCCCGCGCTGCTGAACCGCAGCGTGCGATGCCCCATCTTGCGCGCGAACGGCAGCGTGCGGCTATGGCGCCGCAGCCAGGCGGGCGTGACGCCGAGGCGACGCGCAGCCTGGTCCAGCGTGAGCAGACGGTCGGGCTCTGCCGAGGCCTGCGGGGCGGGCGCGAGCCGGGCGACCACGCGGTCGGCGACCAGGTCGGCCAGCCGCTCGAGCAGGGGATCGAGCTCCGTCACGCGGCCCCCGATTTCCATACGTCTGCACTTTTCAGCGGGAACCCCGACAGTATCAGGACCAGGGCTCTCATTCGAGCCCCCCTAATTCCGCCTGAACTGGTACAGGTGGTACAAGTGATACAGGGCAGTCCTTGTCGGCTCTTTCTCGTACCGTTTGTACCGGTTGTACCACTTCGGGCGGGGGAAACCGCCGGAAGATTCGCTCGAGGTCGGCCCACCAGTACCCGCGGATGATCGCCCTGTGGCTGGTGCGGCGCTGCACCGGCCCCGCGCCGAGCGGCTTGACCATCGCTGCCAGTCGGTGCGTCGTGAGGCCCTTTCCGCCGGCGTATTCTCCCCAGGGTCTGTCCTCGAGCTCGTTGAGCGCGACGACCAGGTCGCCTGACTTCACGACTTCGCCCCACTCGTGGGCCCGCCAGAGCCGTTGCATGTCATGGACGAGGAGCTCGGCGTGGTCGGCGGCGTCGTCGGTCCCGCTCAAGGCCTGGGCCGCGGCAAGCGCCCGCTGCGGCCATTCGCCGCCGGCGACTCCCGCGACTGCGAACAGGCCAGACCAATTATCGCACGCACGATCGTCGAGCCAGTCGGGCCGGACGCTCTCGAGCGCTGCGGCCGCCACCTGATTGCGGTGATCGTCGGCCCACCGGCGCAGCCGGCGGGCGAATATGACGCCCTCCTGCTCGACCACGCGCTCGGCGAAGCGACGCACGACCGCGTCCGCCGGCCGGCGCTCGAGCCGGATCACGACGGCGCGATCCATGATCGTGTCCCACAGTCGCCCGATAGCGGCGAGCGCACGGAAGCCATACGCGTCGAAGTCAGCGACGTCGAAGTCCCCGTCGCGCTCGACGCACCGCTGCACGCGCGCGCCGCGGCGGTAGCCAGCGTTCAGCATCCCGATGAGCTCCCGATCCGCGTGGCGGCCGGCGAGGCGTTCGGCCTCGTCGACGCACAGGGTGGGTCGGAGCCGGTCGTTGATCCGGAACACGACGGCGGTCGTGACGCCCGAGCCGGACGTGGCGTAGCCGCGGCGGGCCACGGGCTTGAGGAGGTGGAGGAGGTGCGTCTTCCCACACCGTTTTGTGGCGCTGATGACCGCCAGCACAGGCGCGTAGTCGAGTTGCTCGACGAACCAGGTCGCGGCAGTCCACAACGCCACGGCGATCGCCGCCGGCGGGGGCTGGTGCACGTACTCCGTGAACCAGGCGACGAGCTCATCGAGCAGCTCGGCGCCGAGGACCTGGTCGGGCCAGGGCTCCGGATCCGCGAGCGTGACCCCCCGCGACTCGGGCTCCGCGTGCGCGACTGCACCGTTCAGACCGTGGAGCGCCGCGCCGACGAGCAGCCGGGCATCGGTGATACCGCGATCGGAGAGCAGCCGGATCGCCCCGCTGCGGCCAACCTGACGCGTCAACGCGTCGGCTGGCTCGAGCAAGTCGCGAAAGGCCCGCAGCGCGCGTTCGACGTCATCGAGCGCGGATTCAGGACCGAGCGATTCCAGTGTCGCGGCAATGGCCCAGTTTGGGTCGACCCGCGATCCCGGCACCGTCACGCGGCTCCCCGGCCGTGGCGTCGGACCTGGAATACATCGATATCATCGAGGGCCACGAACCAGCGCCTACCCCCGACGAGCTTGGCGGGCAGCTCGCCCGTTCTGATGAGCGCCAAGACTGCCTCGCCGCTCAGGCTCAAGCGCTTGGCGACCTTCGGAAGACTCAACCAACGGCGCGGCCCGGTAGGGCTCGTAGACTTCATCGCGAGCAGCTCCATCATGTCGCGGCCTGGGCCTAGTCAGCGCCCGGTCGCATTCCTAGGTCCGCAAAACGGCGATCGTGGCGTCAGCCGCGGCCGAGCGAATCGCGAACAAAACATCCTGCGGCTGCAGCTGGACCAGCACCGTCGCCCCTGCGGCAAGATCGAAACCCGCCCCGGCCGTCACGCCAGCTGCACCGAGATCCGCAGCGTTCGCGCTCGTATTTTTCAGGGTGAGCCGCACGGCCGACGTTGAGGCCGTGTTCAACGCGATGGCTGTTGTGCGCACGCGATGCCTCGACGAGCTCGCGCACCGCGGCGTTCGCGTGGGCCAGCTCCTCCTTCGTGACGTCCTGCAGCTCGCGGTCGATGATCGCGGCGAGCTGAGGATTTTTCATCGTCTTGCGGTCGATATGGCCGACGATCGTTTTGCGGCTCGGATCCAGCGCGCGGCGGATGCCGTTCTTGTACGCGCGCACCAAGGCGGCGTGGTCGCCAACGACGCCCGAATCAAAGGTCTCAACGATCGCGGCCTCGGCCGCGCTCAGCCGCTCGCCCTCGAGTCCAGACAGCAGCTCGTTCAACGCCGTCGCCAAGTAGGGATCCCTGATCAAACGCTGCCAGCGTTCGCGAGTCCGTTCCATGTTCCGTCGCCTTTCGGTGGACAGTGAAAGAGGAGCCGCGCGCCGCGGATCATGCCCGGTGCCCAACACCGCCTGGGGCTTGCGCCGCCAGGAATCCGCGGACGCGCGTCATCGGTCGTAGATCCGCGGCCGCACGTAGGTCGGCCAGCTGGACCAATCGGACGTCTGTAAGCGCAGACCGTAGGCCGCCGCGGCTGCTTCGTCGGGCGCGTCGCCGCTGGCTGCATGATGGGCCTCGTGCCCTATTGTCCGAATGCGGTACGGTCCTCGCAGCTTCGCCGAGATCCAGATCGCCGCGGGGAACAGGCGGGAGAAGAACCCGTTCACTCCGGGCCGCGATTCTGGATCGAAGTACCTGATCTTCAGGCCCGACAGCCCGAGGTCAGTGCACGCGGCCGCCAAGGCTTCGTCATCGAGGTCCGCGCCCTCGACGTAGACGCGATGGATTTCCTTCACGCCAGGCGGCCGGTCGGCGGCGAGGTCGACATCGCGCGCGATGTGCTCCGCGATCCCGACGTCGACGGCCGCCCGCTCAGCATCGGAGAGCACGGTCTTGTCACCGTGGTGGCACTGACAGCTTGCCCCGGGCGCTGCACCGCAGGTCTGACAGGTTTTCGTCGCGACCGTTCGGGTGTCGACGCCGGCGCCGAGCAACACGGGCGAGACCTCGAAGACGTCGAGCCGCTTGAGCACGCGTGTGGCGCCTAGCTTTCGCAGCTCGTCAGTCAGCTCGCCAGTCTCGAGCACATCGAAGCCGTAACTCCAGTGCCCCTTCGAGCCGAGCTCGCGGAGGACGGTGAAGTGCTCCTTGCCCGATTGCGTGTCGAGGAAGAACTGGCCATGCAACCGCGCATCACGCGTCGTCGTTCTGATCACGCCCTTCCCGACGGGCGGCTGTCCCGTCCAGGAGCTGTGGCCATAGGCTGAGATCAGCACTTCCGATCCGTCCGTGAACGCGCCGGGCAGCGTGTAGTCGCCATCCTTGTCCACGACGTTGAACGTGGCGATCACCGCCTCGACCTGGCCCTTGTCACCGGCCTTCAAGCCGAGGGGCGCCCGGTAGATCTTCCGCGCGGCGCTCACAGATTCTCCATCAGCCACTGGAGGCGCCGGTCATCGAAGTCCTTCAGCCGGGCGCGTTCCAACGCGATCGTCGCGGTCCGGCGGATCGCGAACTCCGCCGGCTGCTCACCCGGGAGGACGGGAATGCCGCCGGCCTCGAGCTTGGCCAGGGCGCGCTTCGCTCGGGCGAGGCTAAGACTCAGCGCATTGATCCTCGTGAGCTGGGCCTTCGAGAGCTCGCCGGCTGCTGCGCGATGCTGGAGCTCGGCCTCGAGCCGGCCGCGAAACCCGAGCGTGCCGCCGGCCATGATCGACGATTTCACCGAGGTCCTCCCACGGTTGCGGTGCATTGGGTCCGGGCTAACTTAGAACCGTCTTTCTGAAGAGAAGTGTGCAAATGGACGAGTGTCGGGAATGCGAGGCTTTCGGGTCGACCAGGCGCTGGTGGAGGCACCTGCGGTATGGCCAGCGCACTGCCGCGGCCGCTCGCAGCAAGGCCGGCAACCGGCGCGGCCACGTCCGCATCCTCCGGGACCGCGAGTTCTTGGCGGCCCTCATCGCCGGCGTGGGCGTGGGTTCGGTGATCGAAGGCCCCGACGGCGCAACCCTAGGGGCGGAACGCGTCCGGACCGGTGTGTTGCCGTGGCTCGAGCATTTGCGAGAGACGACGGATCGCACCACGCCTCTCGGCCGGCTGACAGATCGCAGAACGCATTTGCATCGTTACGCGCAGCCGTGGACGGCCAACGCCGTCGACAGCAAGGCTCTGCGGGAACTCGACTGCACGGATCCGGACTGGCGGCGGCGACGGCAAGCCATCGCCGAGCGGGTTGCTGCGCGCTTCGTGGGGTGGAGTGTGAGCGTCGTGCGGCGTCTTCTACGGGGTCGCGCGCCCGATCGAAGTGACTGGGAGCGCGTCCTCGTCAGGACCGCCGCCGAGGTCGCGGAAGAGATCCTGCCGGAGCCACAGCCACGATGCTAGCCGGCTGGCCGGCTGGCCCCCTCGTGGCCCCTTCACCATCGCCCGGCATCGGGGAGTTTCGCACCTCGCACCGAGGTTGGACGCGGCGTAACCCGTTGTGAACACGTCGGTGCGCGCTGATGCCGGTCGATGCCGCGGGCGACCGATGCCTCTTCAAAACCAGCTGGGGTCCGTTAGGACCTTGGTAGGTTCGATTCCTACACGCTCCCGCCAGCTGGCAAACACGCTCCGGCTCAACAAAAAAGATGCCGCGTCGGCGTGGGTGGCGCGCGGCCCGGACCAGTTACCCCGGGCCCTGTGCCCTGAGTCACGTTTCGGGCCCCCCGGGGGCGGTTAGCTTGGGTGCCGCAGCTTCTCCGACCAGCCTCACCCCAGCGATGGAGCAAAGGAACCATGTCAGGAATGCAGTGGGGTCGCCTCCAGGTGGACGTGAACTGCCGGCTCCGGCGCGGTGCCTGGTACCGCGTGACCGAGCTGGCATCGCTCAAAGCCGTCCTCGACGTCAACCGCCAGTTGCTCGCCGTCCCGCACTTTCTTCTCGAAGTCGTCTCCGCGCCGCCCCGGCGCTGGACCGTGGTGCCGCGCCCGCGGAACGCTCGTGTGCTCCCGCAGAAATGGGGTGCGGCGTATGCCGTCTGCCCCAGCTGCCGCGAGCGCGCGGAGCTACGCGGGCGCCCCCAGAAGATGGACTGCCGGCGCTGCCACGGGCGGTTTGAGATCGCTTGGGACGAGGCGTATCTCGCGGGCTGACTAGACGCTGGCCCTTGACGGAACCCGCGCCCGGTCCCACCCTAGGAGCGGGATTCGGATTCCGGAGGGGCGATGACCGAACAACAGTGGGGGCGCGTGCGCATCGACGCCGATTGCCCGCTGCGCCGCGGCGCCTGGTACCGCGTGACGCGTCTGACCTCCAATGAAGCCGTCGTCGACGTCAATCACAAGGTCATGAGTGTCTCCCGCTCGTCGCTGCAAATCCAGTCGCGACCTTACCAGCACTGGACCGTCGTGCCGCGGCCCCGCAACGCGGGGCGGCTACCCGCGAGCTGGGGAGCGCGCTACGTGGTCTGCCCGAATTGCTGCGAGCGAGCGCCACTCGGCAAGCCGGCGGCGAGCATGCGCTGCCTGCGTTGCAACGGAGTGTTTGAGATCGGCTGGGGGGACGAGCCGTTCTGACGCGCCGGGACGGCGCGATCGCGCGGGCGCCATAGCTCCTATCTTGCAGCTCTCTGGTCCACGCCCAGATCATCCTCAACCCCGCCGCGGGCGGCGGCGCCGGCGCTCGGGCGCTCGATCCCGTGGCGCGCGAGTTCCAGCGCCAGGGCTGGGCCGTGGACGTCGTCCGGACGGAGGGCCCAGGCCACGGGACCGAGCTCGCGGCCCGGGCCGCCCGTGACGGCGTCGCTCGGGTCGTGGCCGTGGGCGGCGACGGCACGGTCCACGACGTGGCGAACGGGTTGCTCCGGCACGAGTCCGATGTCACGCTCGGCGTCGTCCCGATCGGCACGGGAAACGACTTCGCGAAGCTCGCCGGCGTCTACCGCCACAACGCCGTGCGCGCGGTCCAGCGGCTCGTGACGGCCGAGGTGCGACGCTTCGACGTCGGGCAGGTGCTGGGCGAGTGGTTCGTCAACAGCATGGGGCTCGGCTTCGGCCCTGCAGTGGTCCGCGTCCGCAACAGCATGCCCGGCCTCACCGGCTTCCTCTCGTACCTGGTTCCCGTGTACCGCGCGTTCGTCACGTTTCGGGCGCCGCGCCTCGAAGTGCGCTCGTCCGGGTTCGCGGCGGCGGGGTACATGATGATGGTGGAGGTGTGCAATGGCACGACCGCCGGCGGCAGCTACCGGTTTGCTCCAGACGCCGACCCGTCGGACGGCCAGCTCGACATCTGCCTCGTCCGCCGCGTGTCGCTGCCGCGGTTCCTCATCGCCGTGCCGCGCGTGATGCGCGGTACTCACACCCGCATGCGCGAGGTGACCATGTTCCGGACGACGGAGCTGACGATCCGCTGCCCAGAGCAGCCGCTGCTGCTGCACCTCGACGGCGAGCTACGCGATCCGGGGGTGCACCACTGCACGGTGCGGCTGGCGGCGCGGCGACTGAACGTGCTGGTGGCGAGGTGAGCCAGGCCGTACCCCGATCCCCGGTGTTCCCACTCTCAAGGGTGGGCTCGGCCAGCACAACGCTGCAGCGTGGTGTGCTTCAGCACTGCGTTGTGCCGAGCACAGGCTTCAGCCTGTGAACACGGTCTCCGAATCAGCGCGTGGCTTGCGTGTGCTCATCGTGGCCTGTCTGATGTCCGCTCGTCCAGCCGTCCGTCTAGCCGCCCAGGTTCGCGACACCACACGCACCCCCGTCGTCACCACCGGGGCGACCGTCGTTGCGTCCGACACGGCGCACCGCATCGGGCCGATGGGCGCCTTCTGGCGCTCGCTCCTCCTTCCCGGGTGGGGACAAGCGAAGACCGGCCGGCCCGTGACGGGCGCGCTGTTCGTGACCTGGGAGGGCGTCGCGGCGATGATGACGCTGAAGGCGCAGCAGGAAACGCATTACCTCAAGGAATCGGGCTCGGACAACCTCGGCGCCAAACGCCAGGAAGTGCAGGACTGGCTCGTGCTCTGGATCTTCAACCATCTCTTCTCCGGGGCCGAAGCGTACGTTTCGGCGCACCTGCAGGACTTCCCCCGGGAGCTGAAAGTCCGCGCCATCCCCAACGGCGTCGGGATCAGTATGCCGGTGCCCTAGTCCGTGAACCCGGCTCCGCTCGGCGTGTTCGACTCCGGCATCGGAGGGCTCACCGTCGCCCGCGCGCTGTTCGAGCGCCTGCCGCGGGAAGCGGTGATCTACTTCGGCGACACGGCGCGCGTTCCCTACGGTCCGAAGTCGCCGGACACGGTACGTCGCTACGCGGCGGAGATTCTCGCGTATCTGCTGCAACGCGGTGTGAAGGCGCTGGTCGTCGCGTGCAACACGATCACCGCGCAGGCGCTCGATTACTTGCGAGAGCGCTCGCCCGTGCCGCTGGTCGGCGTCATCGAGCCGGGCGCGCGCGCCGCCGTGCAGGCGACCAAGACGGGGAAGATCGGCGTGATCGGGACAGCGGGTACGATCGCGAGCGGCGCATACGAGCGGGCCATCACCGCGGTCCGGCCGGACGCGACTGTGTACGCGCGAGCCTGCCCGCTGTTCGTGCCGCTCGTGGAAGAAGGCTGGTTCGATCACCCGGCGACCGAGCTCATCGCCCGCGAGTATCTGAAGCCGCTCCAGCGGGCCGCCGTGGAGTCGTTGGTGCTCGGCTGCACCCATTACCCGCTCCTCAAGCCCCTGCTCGCGCGCGTCATGGGGCCGGGCGTGACGCTGGTGGATTCAGCCGAGGAGACCGCGCGCGTCGTGGCGCTGGAGCTCGAGGCACACGGGCTGCTCGCGGGGGACGGAAGCCATGAGCACATCTTCGTGGTGTCGGACGACGAGCCGCATTTTCGGAAGGTGGGGGCGCGGTTTCTTGGCGAGAGACTCCGGAAGGTCGAGGTGGTTCCGCTGGGATAATCGAGAGGCGTCGCGAGAAGGCGTCTCGACTGATGCGTCACGAGAAAGCGTTGTCTCGTGACGTCCTTTCGTGACGTCCTTCCGTGACATCGTTCCGTGACGTCTTACTGAAACGTCTTCAGCTCGATGCCGTCTTTCGCAACGACGGCGTACCGATATCCGTCGAGAAACGCCCCCGGATTGAGATAGGCGCGCCCGTTCCCGTGCTCGTCGAGCGCCGGGCGGTGCGTGTGCGCGAGGATGACGAGCCCGAGGTCGGAGCGGCGCGTGAGCATGTCCTGCGCGTAGTGGGCTTGGGCGCGCGCGGCGCGGTCGAGCACCGCGGGGTCGCGCGTGTTGTCGGCGAGCGTGCCCGACAGCTTGTGCGCGATCCAAAAGCCCACGTCCGGGTGGAGCGCGCGGAACACGCGGACGGTGACGGGATGGCGGGTAACGCGGTGCATCAGCTTCGCGCTCCAGTGCTGCTCGGTCAGCCCGTCGCCGTGCGCCACGAAGGCGCGCCGCCCCGCCACGTCGATCTCCGCCTCACCGCCGTAAAACCCGATCCCCAGATCATGGGTGAGGAAGTCGCCGCCCCAGCGATCGTGATTGCCGCCTACGAAGGTGATGGGGATGCCCCGCGCGCGCAGTGCCTGCAGCTTCGCGACCGTACTGAAATGGCGTCGCGGAATCACGGCCCGATACTCGAACCAGAAGTCGAACAGGTCTCCGTTGATCAGCAACGCCTGGCCCAGATCGGGAACGGCCTCGAGAAAGCGGTGGAAGGCGGACTCGATCGCGGCGGGGACCTGTCCCAGATGGGCGTCGGCGACGACGAGCACTCGGGAGGGCACGGCCCCAAGCTAGGAGCGGCCCCGGAGCGCCGCAAGCCGCGATGCTGTATTTTGCGCGGCGTGATCAGCGCGATTACGCTGCGCGTCAACTATTCCGAAACCGATCAGATGGGTGTGGTCTATCACGCCAACTATCTGATCTGGTTCGACCGCGCGCGCACCGAGCTGATGCGCGAGACGGGCGTCACCTACAAGGAGCTGGAGCAGCAGGGCGTCTACCTCGCGGTCTCGGAGGTGCGGGTCCGCTACCGCGCCGCGGCGCGTTATGACGACCTGGTGCGCGTGCGCTGCTGGGTGCGCGAGCTCGCGTCGCGGCGCGTGACCTTCGGGTACGCCGTGGAGCGCGCCGCGACGGCCGAGCTGCTCGCCACCGGCGAAACGGCGCTCGTGTCGCTCACGCACCAGCACACGCTCACCCGGATCCCCGACCATGTCTTCGAGCTGCTCACGCCGGTGCCTGATCCAGTCCGCGTGTAGCGCCGGACTGTTGCTGCTGCTGGCGGCCGCGGCGCCGTGGCGCCCGGCGGTCGCGCAGCAGCAGGATGAGGCGCTGGTGGGCGAGCTCGCTCGCCTGCTCGCCGCCGCCGACGCGCGTGCGTTCGACGCGCCGTTGTTCCGCGAGGCACTGCATGCTCCCGACGCCGTGGTGCGGCGACAGGCGGCCCTCGGCGTCGGCCGGATCGGCGACCCCGCGGGGACCGATCTGCTGGTCGAGTCGCTGTCGGACTCGGACCAGACCGTCCGAGCCGCGGCGGCGTTCGGGCTCGGGCTGCTCAAGGACGCGCGGGCGGTCGAGCCGCTGCTGGCGCTGGTACGCTCGGTGCCGGCCGGCGAGCAGGGCCCGCCCCAGGCCGAAGCCGTGACGGCCATCGCGAAGATCGGCGGCGACCAGGGCGCCGACGCGCTCCGCGCCATCCTGGGCACCGGCTCGACGGCGGGCGTGCCGAC
>WNGD01009667.1_pt1 | contig 16703 bp, 14 predicted proteins | sample 5400671 | NCBI WGS metagenome assembly WNGD01 (sample SAMN13153369, study PRJNA577476) | soil metagenome | isolation source: 40 cm soil or saprolite under grassland replicate 2 | place: USA:California | collected 2016-06-15 | reverse complement strand
TGGCTGCTGCCCAGCGGGTGCGAACTCGCGGTCGACGTGGCCGCCGGCACTGGCCTGCTGTCCCGGATGCTGGCGTGCCGGGCGGCCCGCGTCGTCGCGGTAGAGCCCGATGCCAGGATGGCGGCGGTCCTGCTGGCGCGCTCCCAGGGTGTCCGCGTGGTCCAGGGCGCGGCCGAGGCGATCCCGGTGGCGGGCGCCGCCGCGCACGGCGTGTTCGTCTCGTCGGCGTGGCACTGGATGGATCCCGACCTCGCCATCCCCGAGATCGGCCGGGTGCTGCTGGACGGCGGCCGCTTCGGGGTGATCTGGACGAGCCGCGATCACGAGGTCGACTGGCTGCGCGAGCTCGGCCGGTCCCGCGACCCCGGTCAGTCTCGCGCGGACGGCCCGCGTCGCGAAGACGGCCCGCGTTCCGAAGACGGCCCGCGTTCCGAAGACGGCCCGCGTTCGGAGGACGGCCCGCGACCCGAACATGGCGCCGCCGGGCGCGCCCGGCGAAGCCAGCCCCTGCCCCGATCGTGGCGACGTACGGCCACGCTGCCCAAGGACGGCCTGTTCGGCAACATCGAGACCGCATCATTCGCGTTCACCCGCCCGATGACCGTCAGTGGATTTGTCGACATGCTGGCCACCTACAGCGGCGTCATCACCGCTAGCCAGGACGACAGGGCCGCGGCGCTCGCCAGCGCGCGGGCCGTGCTTCACCAGCGCTTCCCCGGTACTGAGCAGATCGAGGTACCCATGCGCGCCTGGTGCTGGCGGGCCGACCGCACCGCCCGGGCTACGCGCTAACCCGGGCCACGTGCTAACCCGCTTCGTCACCATGCTCAAGGATCTCGGCTGCTCCCCGGACGACGCACCTCAGCGGGTCGTCCACGACGAGCGCGGGGATGCCCGCGGCCGCTTCGATCCTGCTGGCCAGGCCGGGAAGCAAGGCCCCGCCGCCGGCCAGCCGGATCTTCCCCCGCACCACGTCCGCCGCGAGGTTCGGCGGGATGTCCGACAGCATTTCCTGCACCGTCGTGACGATCGCCGCGACGGAATGCTCAAGCGCCGCGGCGACCAGCCGGCCCGGCACCTGTTCTACCCGCGGCGTCCGCCGCCCCGCGTCGACGCCGACCGTCTCTGCCGACCCGGGAGCGCCGTCGGCGAGCCCCAGCGTCATCTTCAGGCTCCTGGCGGCGTCGCGGCCGAGGAGCAGGCCAAGCTCGGACTTGACGGCATGCACGATCGCCTCGTCCATCGCGCTGCCGCCGAGGCGCAACGACCTGGCGCGCACCACGTGACGGCCCGCCAGCACCGCTGCCTCGGTGTTCCCGCCGCCGATGTCCACGATGAAGGCACCGGCCCCGGCGGCGAGGTCGAAGCCCGCGCCAGCGGCGGCCGCGACCGGCTGGTCGACGAGCCGAACCGCGCAGCGCGGCCGCAGCGCCCCGACCGCCGCCGCCAGCGATCGGCGCTCCACCGAGGTGGCGCTGCCCGGCACGCAGATCACGGCCGACGGCCGCAGCAGGCCCCGGCGCAGGCCGGCCCGGCGCAGGAAGGCCTGCAGCATGGCCGCCGACGCGTCCAGGTCGGCGATGACCCCGCCACGCACCGGGTGGATGACCTCGATGTCCTGCGCTTCCTTCCCGGCCAGCGCGTCCGCGGCGCCGCCCACGGCCGCGACGCTGCCGGTCGCCCGGTCAACGGCGATGGCAGAAGGCTCCTCGACGACCAGGCCACGGCCCGCCACGGACACGAGCGTGTTGACAGTGCCCAGGTCAATCGCTACGCCTGCCCGCAATCGCATGGCACCTGCCCTTTGCCCGGAATGCCAATCCGCCGTCCCCCAGTATGGTGTCCGGCGCCCGCGGCGGTCCCGCCTTCGTGATCGCGGAGGGTTGTGGGGTGCGGGGAACCCCCGAAACCCTCCGTGATCATGAACGCCGCCCGGCGAGCCGGCCCGGGGGCGGCCCGCGGGGGGCCCGGGGGCGGCCCGCGAGGCGACCCGGGGGGCGGCTAAGCCTCGCGGGGGCTGGCTCACCGTTGACCTTCCGTCAGCTTTATTCTAATTTGACCTCAATGAGCCATTCCCCCGCTGACCAGCCCCGGAGCGGCATTGTGCCTGGCCACGACGACGGCGCGAGCGCCGCCGCCAGCGCCGGGCCGCCGCCAGGCCTGGCCGGCGTCCGAGCCCGCTTCAGCTCACTCACCGACGACTTCGTCTACCTTGACGCGCCCGGCGGCACCCAGACGCCCGATGAGGTCGCCGAGGCCGTCGCCCGGGTCTACCGCGAAGCAAGCGGCAACACCGGCGCGCCGTACGCCACCAGCCGCCGGATCGAGGCGGTCGTCGATGACGCCCGCGTCGCATCGGCGCGCTTCCTGGGCTGCACCGCCGAGGAGATCATCTTCGGGCCCAACATGACCTCGCTCAACTTCACGCTGTCCCGCACCCTCGGCCGCGAACTGCGGGCCGGCGACGAGATCGTCGTCACCCGGCTCGACCACGACGCGAACGTGGCGCCGTGGCTCGACCTGGCCCATGACCTCGGCGTCACGGTGCGGCTGGCCGACGTGCACGCCGACACCACGCTGGACCTGGCGGACCTGGAGCGCCACCTCGGGCCGCGGACGAGGGTCGTCGCGTTCCCGTGGGCCTCGAACGCGACGGGCACGATCGTTGATGCCCGCGCGGTGTGCGACCTCGCCCACCAGGCCGGGGCCCTGGCCTGGGTCGACGCCGTGCAGTACGCGCCGCATGAGCCGATGGATGTGCGGGCGATCGACGCCGACGTGCTGCTCTGCTCGGCCTACAAGTTCTGCGGGCCGCACCTGGGCATTGCCTACGGCCGCCGCGAGCTGCTCGAATCGTGGCGGCCCTACAAGGCCAGGCCCGCCCCGATGGAGCCAGTCGGCCACCGCTTCGAGACCGGCACCATGCAGCACGAGCTGCTCGGCGGCCTGCTCGCCACCTTCGCCTACATCGACAGCCTGGGCGGCCCGGCCGCGGTCGCCGCCTGGGAACGGCAGCTCAGTGACCGGCTGCTCGCCGGGCTCCCGGCCACCGCCCGAGTGTACGGCCGGCCGACCGCGGCGGGCCGGGTGCCGACGTTCCTGCTCAACTTCCCCGGCATCCCGTCGGCAAAGCTCAGCCCGGCGCTGGCCGAGCGCGGGTTCGGCGTGTGGAGCCACGGCAGTTACTACGCTCCCGGGCTGCACGAACGGATCGCCTGGGGGGAGGCCCTGCGGGTCGGCCTCGCGCACTACAACACCCTCGATGAGGTGGACCGCTTCAACCAGGCGCTGGCCGCGCTGGTGGCCGAGCACGCCGCCACGCCGCTACACCCCGCTGGCCAGCCGGGATGACCACCGGCCCGGTGATCAGGGCTGCCGACGTTCATGTCGATCACACGGCGACAGGCGCACGAGTGCGCACCATGCTGGACACCGGGCAGCACTTCACCCGGCGGCTGGTGGAGATCCCGCCGGGCATGCTGCTGGACGGCATCGCGGGCCCGGCGGGCGAGCTGTGGTTCGTCATCGAAGGTAGCGGCCGGCTGGACACCACCGGCCCGCCTGGCCTGCCGCTGCGCCCGGACCAGGGACTGCTGCTCCCGCCGGGCATGACATTCCGGATTAACGGGTCTTCTCCGGCCGGTCTGCGCCTTGACGCGGTAACCCTGCCGGGGGCGGCCGGGAAGGCTCGCCGCGGTCCGCCGGATCCTGCCGGGCCGCAGCTCCGCGACCTGGCCGACTGCGAGGCCGAGACAACCGGGGATCGCCAGTTCCGGGTCTTGTTCGGGCCCGGCCTGGGCTGCGCGGTGGCGACTCAGTTCGTTGGCGAGATCCCGCCGGGCCGGGCACCAGAGCACAGCCACCCGTATGACGAGGTGATCCTGGTCCTGGCCGGTACGGGCGTGCTGCACGCTGGCGGCGCCGATCACCCGGTGGCCGCTGGCAGCTGCGCGCACCTGCCGCCCCGGCTGGTGCACTGCGTAGAGAACACCGGCACCGCGGCGATGCGGGTACTCGGCGTCTTTCACCCGGCGGACAGCCCGGCGGCCAAGGCATAGGGAGGGCCGGTGCGGGTCGTCGACTTAACCCAGCCCATGGCCAACGGCATGCCCGTCATGGACGGCATCTCACCGCCGCGGTTCCGTGACCTGGCTGAGGTCAGGACCGACGGCTACGCGATGTCGGAATACACCTTCGTCAATCACACCGGCACCCACGTGGACGCCCCTGCGCACCAGATCGCCGGCGGCGCCACCCTCGATGACATCCCGCTGGACCGGCTGGTGACGGACGCGATGACGATCGACCTGCGCGCTCATCCGCCGGGCCCGGTCGGCGTAGCCGAGCTTGAGCGCCAGCTGCCCGGCGTCCGCGGGAACGACATCGTCCTGTTCTCCTCGGGCAACGCGTCGAACTGGGGCACCGGCGCCTACTGGCACGGCTGGTGCTATCCGGACGCGGCCGCGGCGCGGGCGCTGATTGCCCGCGGCGTCTCGGGCGTGGGCTTCGACGGGCCGTCGGCTGATCCGGTGGACAGCGTCAGCTACGACCTCCATCAGGTTTGGCTCGGCAACGGCAAGATCATCATCGAGAACCTCGCGAGCATGGCCCGGCTGCCGGCCCGCTGCCGCATCGTCGTCGCCCCGCTGAAGGTGCAGGGGGCCAACGGCGGGCCGGCCCGGGTCTACGCCCTCCTGGACGAATAGCGGATCGCCGCGCCGGCGACTAGCGAAAAGAGAGCGTCATGCCGAGGAGCCCGCGGCACAGGAAGGGAGGCACCGAGCCGCGCCGTGGCACCCGGGGAAGCGGCGAACTGCGCCATGGCATTCTCGGCAGCCCGGACGCCATTGCCCAGTCACTGGCCCTGCTGGCGCTGGCCTTCGCCGTGTCAGCCGCCCCGGCATCGGCCGCGGCGGCGGCCGGCCCTGCGGTACCCGCGGCCTACGTCATCGCCGGCGTCGGCAGCCTTTGCCTGGCGTCGGTGATCGTGCGGTTCACCCGGCGGATCGCGCACGCGGGCGGGCTCTATGCCTATGCGGTGCGCGGCCTCGGCCCGCAGCTCGGATTCGTGGCCGGCTGGATGTACGCGGTCGCCTTCGCGGTGGGCATCTCGTTCGTACTGATCATCTCCGCGGACTTCCTGTCGGCCGTGCTGACGGCCAATACGACCGTGCACCTCGGCTGGTTTCCGCTGTATTGCATCCTGCTCGCGCTGATCCTGGCGATCGCGCTGGCCGACATCAGGGTCTCCACCCGCCTGCAGCTCGTCTTCGCCGCGATCGGGGTACTGACGATCGCCGCCCTGTCGGCTGCCATCGTGGCCAAGGGCGGAGCGCACGGGCTTACCGCACGGCCGTTCGACCCGCGCCTGTCGCCGAGCACCCACGGGCTGTTCCTCGCTGTGGTCCTCGCCTTTACCGGATTCATCGGCTTCGAGGCAGCCGCGGTGCTCGGCGAGGAGGCCGCGGCGCCGAGGCGGGTCATCCCGCGTGCCATTCTCGGCACGGTCCTGCTGGCGACGGTGTATTTCGTCTTCGTGACGTGGGCCCAGGCGATTGGCTACGGCGTGGCCGGGGCGGGCAGCTGGGCAGCCGACCCCACCGCCCTGGCCACGCTGTCCGACCGCTACATCGGGCACTGGTTCAGCACGCTTGTCGATGTCGTCGTCGTCATCGACGCCTTCGTGGCGGCGCTGGCCGGCGTGCACCTGACCGCGCGGACCCTGTTCGCCATGGGCAGGGACGGGGGGCTGCCGGGCGCCTTCGCCGCGACGACCCCGCGCTTCCGCAGCCCGTACGTGGGCATCGGCGCATCGGTCGCGCTGACGCTGGTACTCGGGGTGACGCTGGGCCGCCACTACGGTGTGAGCACCTACTTCGCGCTGATGGCCACCACGGCGTCGCTCGCGATCCTGCTGGTCTACGCCCTCGTCGCCCTGGCCGGCATGGTCTTCTTCTGGAAGGTCCGGCACAAGGTGGGCGAGCGGTACAACGTGCTGCTCGACGTCATACTGCCGCTGATAGCCGTGGCCATCTGCGGCTACACGATCTACGCGTCGATCTTCCCGCGCCCGCCGGCGCCGATCGGCTACTCGCTGTGGATCGCGCTGGCCTGGCTCGCCGCCGGGATGGTGATCGTGGCCGGCCTGATGCTCGCTCGGCCGGACCGGGTTCGCTCCTTCGGCCAGGCCTTCGGGACCGGCGCCCGCCAGTGACCCCGGGCCGCGACGGCGGCCAACGCCCGCTAGTGACCCCCGCCTGACTGCTCGAACACCAGCTGGGCCTTGCGCATCCAGTCCTCCTGGCCGCGAGCGCGCAGGTAGACCAGGATGATCACGGTAAGCGCCACGACGGCGATGAACACCATCAGGCCCCAGTAGACCGGCCCGGTGCTGGTGAACGGCGAGAAATAGGACTTCCAGACCACCACGACGCCGGCCGCCGAGGCGACCGCGGGGATGACCAGGTGCAGCAGCGGGCTGAACTGGCTTCTGCCCTCGGTCAGGTAGTACTTCACCACCCCGATGTTGGCCAGGATGTACATCAGCACCAGGCCGATCGTGATCGCGTTCGCCCAGGAAAAGAACACGTCCGTGACTCCGAAGATCAGGACGCACACGAACGCGACGACCTGCATGCCGACTTCGACGTGGATGGCGTTGTCCGGGGTTTTCCGGTTCGGATTGACCTTGCCGAGCGCGGCGGGGAGCACGCCTGAGCGGCCCATCGCGTACCAGGTCCGCGTCCCGCCGTTGAAGCACGCGATCGAAACCGCTATGGCCGAGTTCAGCAGCGCGAAGAGCAGCAGGACCCAGGCGCTGCCCCAGACCCGCTGCGCCATCGTCGCCACCGGGAAGGGTGCGTCCGGGTTGGCGGTGGCCGCGATCTTGCTCACGCCCGTCCCGACCAGGTAGCCCCAGGTGACGAAGACGAAGTAGATCATCAGGATGACGACGGACCCGACCAGGCCGATCGGCACATTGCGCTTGGGGTTCTTGCTCTCCTCGGCCAGCGGGCCGGTTGACTCCCAACCGCTGAAGGCGAATATCGAGAACACGACGCCCAGGAACAGGTTGCTGGCCAGGCCGAAGTTGCCGGGATTGAGCGGCCCGAAGCTGAAGCCGCCCGGTCCCGGCGAGGCGAGGCCGGTGAAGGCGAGGGCAACCATGATCACGATTTCGACGGTGCCGGTGATGATCAGCGCCCGCTCCGATATCGCGATCCCGTTGTAGGCGAAATAGATCACCAATGCCAGGCCGGCTACTACCCAGATCCACCACGGAATGGTGACGCCGTACTCGGCCTTGATCGACGGCTCCAGCACCGTCTTCGCCAGGAACGACAGGGTGAGCGCGCCGACCGGCGGCAGCCAGATGGAGAACAGCACCCCGGCGAAGAAGCCGGCCCGCGGATGGAGGGCCCGCGCGATCCAGGTGTACCAGCCGCCGGCCGACGGGAACACCTTCGCCAGCTGCGCGGCGTTCATCGCCTGCAACATCAGCAGCGCGCCGCCGAACAGGTACGCCCACGGCGTCACGAGCCCGGCGAAACCCACGATAAACACGAACGACGCGAGAATCGCGAACGACGGCGCGATCGTCGCAATCCCCTGCATCAGCATCCCGGGAAGCCCGACCGCGTTCTCCCGCAGCTCGGTCTTGACACTGCCCTTACTCGACTGACCGGCCTCGACTGCCACCGTGAGTCTCCTTCCCGTTACCCGCCGGAAGCAGGATCCCGTCAACCGCAGAGCATTCGCTCACGGGCTGACCATCCGCTCCACTGGGAGTATCGACCTCACGGCCTGATCTTGGCAAGGTCCCGGCCGGCCAGAGAAAGAGGCCCGGCAGCAAGGTCCCGGCCGGCCAGAGAAAGAGGCCCGGCAATGGGGCGCTGGATCAGGGAGCGGGTCATCCGCGCCCGGCTGGAGGAGGAGCGCGTAGCGGAGCTACTCGCGACGACGACCACGCCGCCAGCCGGGATGCGGGGGCCCGCGAGCCCGGCAGTCCCATTGCCGGGGCCGCTAAATCCGGGACTCGGGGTGCCGCGTCCTCCTGGCAGGCGGGTGCGTCCAGCGGCGCCGCCGCCTACCCGGCCTCGTGCGCCGCGCCGGGGCCGGCTAGTCCGTGATGGCCAGGACCGCGCGGAATGATGGGCCAGATGTCGACGACGACGTCCTGCTGAACCACGTGGTACGCGTCGTACCAGTTCACGGTGCTCGGCGAGTAGCCGGGCACGAGCGCCACGGAGTCGCCGACCTTCAGCCGCGAGCCGGCCGGGGCAGCGAAGATCCCGTGCTCCTCATCGAAACGGAAGACCTTGTGGTCGTGGCCCACGATCGTGACGTCCTCGGGATCCGCCACCGACTTGTTGCCGGCGTCGACGATCACCTTGTCGCTCTGCCGGCTGATGACGGTCGTCTGGATCGTCAGCGAGTGCTCAAAGTCGGGCACCATCTGGCCATGGAAGTTGTCCATTACCACATACGTGCCAGCCTGGATCTCGGTGATCCCGGGATAGGCCGCCGTCCATCGCCAGGTGGCAATCCCGCCGGCCGACCGGATCTTACATGGAATGCCATTCGCTTCCAGCAGCTCGGCGACGCCGGTGAAGAACTTCATTGCCGCGCGCTGACGTTCATGACGCAACTCGTTGTCGGGCGTGAGCGAGCAATGCCCTTCGTAGCCGGTGATTCCCTCGAAGCGCAGCGCGGGAAGGTCCATTATCTTCCGGACAACGGCCAGGGCTTCGTCTGCGGTATCGATTCCGCAGCGGTCCATGCCGGTGTCAACCTCGGCCATGATCCCGAGCGTCGACCCGGCCGCGGTGGCCGCGGCCGAAAGCGCCGCGGCGTTCGGCACCTCGTCGACCGCGACGAGGATCCGGTGATCTCGGGCAAGCTCGGCGAGCATCCGGATCTTGGCTGGATGTGACACGGTGTTGACCACGAACAGGTCGTCCATTCCCGCGCCCGCGAGAACGGCAGCCTCCCACACCGTTGCCATGGACAGTCCGCCCGCGCCCGCCTGCAGCTGGCGGCGAGCGAGATACGGGCTCTTGTGGGTCTTGTAGTGCGGGCGGATCGTGGTCGGGCCAAGCTGCCGCAGTTCGCTCGCCATACGATCGATGTTGCGCTGCGCCGCATCGATGTCGAGGACAAGAGCGGGAGTGATCAGCTCATCGCGCCGGCGGCCGACGGCGTCACCGTACTGGTGCCGCATGCGCTCGTTCGCCGCCTGCAGGATGTGTGCGTAATCCGGCATCGAGCCCCCTACAGCTCTGCGTTCACGATGAAGCCGCCATCTACCAGCAAGGTCGCGCAGGTCACGTAGCTGGCATCGTCGGAGAGCGCGTAGGCGATCGTGCCGGCGAGTTCCGCTGGCTCGGCCGCCCGGTGGATCGGGATGCGGTCGGTGTAGTACTTCACGACGGCCGGGTCGTCCATCATCGGCGCGCTCATGTTCGTGCGGACCCAGCCCGGCTCGACGGCGTTCACCCGGATGCCGTGCTCGCCCAGGTTGCAGCCAAGGGCCTTCGCCAGCATGCTGATGGCGCCCTTCGTCCCGCAGTATGCGGTCTGGTAGGGGGCGCCCACGTGCGCCGAGATCGAGCTGACGCAGCAGATCGCGCCCCCGTGGCCCTCCCGGATCATCTGCTTGGCGCTCTCGGTGCAGACCATCCAGGTGCCGCGGACGTTCGTCTCGAACAGGCAGTCAAAGTCCTCGACGGAAGTCTCGTCCCATTTCATGAACGGGTTGATGGCCGCGTTCGACACCACGCAATCGAGCCGGCCTGCCCGCTCCGCCACGGCGTGCACCATGGCGACGACCTGCTCGGGGTCACGCATGTCGGCGATCACCGGAAAGCCCTGCCCGCCCGCCTCCTCGATCCGCCGGAGCGTCTCGGCGGGATCCCCCGTTGGCCGCTGGTTGACCGCGACGATCGCGCCTTCAGCGGCGAGGCGGACCGCCGTCGCCTGCCCGATGCCGTTCGTCGCGCCGGTGACCAGCGCGACCTTGCCCTCGAAGCGTCGCTCCATGGCGGACTTCCTCTCTGCGCCGGCCGGACCGCCGCTGCCTGCTGCTGGCCTGCTCCGGTTGGTCAGAAGATGGCGATCGGGTTCCAGGGCGATCCGGTCGCGCCGGGCAGCCGGAGCGGCAGCCCGACGACCATGAACTCGAAGCGCCCTTCCTCCGCGCAAGCCGTCGCCAGATCCTCGAGCTGCAGGCTGTCGGACGCGAACATTCCCATGGCCGTGACCTGCAGGGGGTGGATCGGGTAGAGAATGCCCTCGACGTTGCTGGGGACCGTCTCCCCGTCGCCGTCCGGCAGGAACGCGGCGATCCGCCGTTCGTGCATCCACCGGATCGTGTCGACGTGCAGGCCGGCCTTACCCTCGCCCGCCGGCGGGTAGTCGTTACGCCACGCGCCGAGCTCGCGCCGGCGCCGATGGTGCCCGGTGCGGAAGACGAAGATGTCGCCCTCACCAAGCCGGACTCCTTCCGCCAGCTCGATCGCCTCGAGCTCCGCACGGTTCACGGCCTCGCCCGGTTCAAGCCACTTGACGCCGCGGAACCGCGGCACGTCAAGCAGCACTCCCCGGCCGACGAGCCCGTCGCTGTACGTCGTCACATCGAGCGCGGTGGCGCCCTGGGAGGTCATGACCTCCTGGGCTGGCCGGCCGTTGTAGACGCGGCCTTTGTAGGCGATGTGGCAGAGCGCGTCCATGTGGGTGTGGCAGTCGCCGTGAAAGGCGATGCCGAGGTAGTCCGTGGCGAAGGTCACCGAGCTTGAGCCGATGTCGATGTCGTGGCCCTGGACTACGTGGCGGATCACCGGGCTGGGGTTGTCCGGCCCGGCGGTGGTATTCATCGGGATCGCCATCGTCGCGCGCCGCCCGGACCGGACCAGGGCAGCAGCCGCGCGCACCGTGTCCTTCGTGATGTAGTTGAGCGTGCCGAGCTCGTCGTCGCGGCCCCAGCGGCCCCAGTTCCTGACCGCCTCGAAGATCTCGTCGAATTCCCGCAATGTCACCGGTGCGGGATGGGTCAGTGTCGTCATCGCCGTGCTCTCCTCCTGCTCTCTCTTGCCTGTCGGGGCGCGGCACGGGTGGTGGCCAGCGGCGGCTATGCGCCCGCTGCCCGCCAGAGCGGATGCAGCAGGCCTTCCTCGGACAGGCCGAGCATCCGCTGGTAGATCTGCTGCCAGTCGGCGTAGCTGTCGTGGTAGGCGGCAACGGCCGCCGGGTCCGGCTCGAATGTCGCCGCGCGCTTGCGCAGCTCCCCTTCGAGTTCCGTCAGGCTGGCGTAGTGTCCGGCGCCCTTGCCGGCGCACAGGGCGGCGCCCAGCGCGCTGCTCTCGGTCACCGCCGGCACGCTGACCGGCAGCCCGAGCACGTCCGCGATGATCTGTGGCCAGAGTGCGCCCTTGGCGGCCCCGCCGGTGAGAGTCAGCCCGGCCACCCGCGCGTTCGTGAGCTCGCCGATGATGCCGAGATGACCGCGGACCACATAGGCAGCCGCCTCCTCGATCGCGCGGATGCAGGCCGCGCGGCCGGTCCCGGCCGGATTGCTCACGTCGAACTGGACGAACGACGGGCTGGCGTGCACCCACCTGCGCGCGTTCATCAGGTTCGACAGGATCGCGTAGACCCCGTTCGAGCCCGGCGGTATCCGCGCCGCTGACTCTTCCATCACGACGTACGGGTCGACGCCGCGGCTGCGCGCCACCGACACCTCGCTGTCGCAGAAGGCGTCCCGGTACCAGCGCATCGCCATGCCGCAGTAGAACCCGATTCCCTCCAGCATCCACTCCCCCGGCGTGACGTGGCAGAGCGTCCGGAGCCTGATGGCCGGGTCGATGAGCGGCGTGCGCACGAGCACCGTGTTCTGCCAGAAGGTCCCGGCCAGCACGGTGAACTCGCCTGCCCGCACGCCCGCGCCGAGCAGCCCGAGCTGGGTGTCAGCTCCCCCGGCGACCACCGGCGTGCCCGCGCGCAGACCGGTCTGCCCGGCGGCCTGCGCGGTCACCGTGCCGACCGCCGTGCCCGGGTCGGCCACCGCGGGCAGCGCGGCAGTCGAGATGCCGCAGATCCGTGCGATCGGCTCCGACCAGGTCCGGTCGGCCAGGCTGAACATTCCTGAGCTTGAGCCGCAGGACGGCTCGGTCATCTGGACCCCGGCCAGCCGGTACACAATCCAGTCGCTGAGCATGCCAAGACTATGGATACGGCCGAAGATGCCGGGCCGGTGGCGCGCCAGCCAGCGCAGCCGGGCCGGGGACGTGATCGATACCCAGTCACCGGCCGCGGCGAAGATGCGCTCCGCGGCGCCCTCCCTGATCAGGTCCTCGGCCTCGCGCGTTGCCCGGCTGTCTACGTTCGGGCAGGCCCAGATCTCGGCGCCGCTGGCGTCGTAGAGCACGATTCCCTCGCGCATGCTGGTCGCGGCGACGGCGGCGACATCGCCCCCGGTCGCATCCGCGAGCCGCAGCACGTCCCGGATGCAGGCGGAGATCGCCAGCCAGTTGGCCTCGACATCGAAATCCTGGCCGCCGGGGACATCCGGCGGCTGGCGGTGCGTCCACTCCCGGAGCGCGACCGCCACTTGCTCGCCTGCCACGGTGAAGAGCAGCGCCCGGCAGCTCCCGGTGCCCGCGTCGACCGCGAGCAGGTAAGGCCCGGTATAGCCGGTCGTGGTATGGCCGGTCACGGCGTGGCCGCCTTGCGGGCGAGGATCTCCGGATTCAGCAGGTTGTCCGGGATCCCGCCGGAGACCAGCAGGGCCACTGCCGCGGCGGCCATCTCGGCCCCGCGCCGGAGCGTCTCGTGGGTGGCGCCGCCGATATGCGGGGTGATGATGACGTTCGGCAGGTCAAGCAGCGGGTGACGGTTCCCGGCCGGGCGCCGCTGCGTCACGTCAAGTGCCGCGCCAGCCAGGGTGCCGCTGGCCAGCGCCAGCGCCAGCGCGTCCTCGTCGACCAGTGACTCCCGCGCGGTGTTGATGAAGAAAGCCCCCGGCGGCATGCGCGCGAACGCGGCAGCGCCGAACAGGTGGCGGTTATCCGGCGTGGCCCGGGCGTGCACGGAGATCACGTCCGACCGGCCGAGCAGGTCATCGAGCGCGACCATCGTCACGCCAGGCGGGATGGCGCCGGGCGGGGCCGGGTCGTAGCCCAGCATCGTGAACCCGAGCGCCCGGCCGCGTACGGCCACCTCCCGGCCGACATTGCCCAGGCCGACCAGGCCGAGTGTCCTGCTGGTCGCCTCGTCGCCGATGAACTCCCGGCCCTCGTACACGCTGTCCGCGTGCTGCCCGCCGTTGACCAGGTAGCGGGTCGATGCCGGCACGCCGCGGATGAGCATCAGGGCAAACGCGATCGTCAGCTCGGCGACGGCCTCGGCGTTACGTCCCGGCGCGTTGGTCACCGGTATTCCGCGCTCGCTGGCCGCGGCCACGTCGACGTTCACCGGCCCGCCCCGGGCGCAGCACACCAGGCGGAGCGGCGCGGCGTCGAGGATCTCAGCGGTGACGGGAGCGCCGTGCACCACAAGGACCTCGTGGCCGGCCAGCGCGGCGACGAGGTCAGCCGGGTCTCCCACGTATTCCCGCAGCGCCCGTTCGGAATCGGTCCGCGGCCGGGCCGCCTCGGTGCTGCGAATCTGCAGCTCGGTCACGGTGACGTCGTCACCCAGGCTGGCTAGCGCCCTGGTAAAGACGCTGGCCGGCATGTAGGTGTCACCGACGACCAGGACACGCAGCGGATCGGCCTGGGTCACGGGTAGACGTACGTCGGCTTGAGGTCGATGGCATGCCCGCTGCCGGACTCGAGCACGAACTTGAGCATCGGCGCGGTGTCCAGGTAGTAGAACTCGATCGAGTCGCCGATCCGGCCGCTCATCAGGACCCCGGCACCGTTGGACCGCCAGTGGTCCCGCATCAGCGAGCTGTCCTGCTCGGAATGCTTCATGCAGGCGATGTGCTGGACGCCCTCGCCGTGGGCGTCCAGGAATTCCTGGTAGATACTCGGCCCGCTGACCGGCTGGATCAGCTCGAAGCCGAGCCCGTCCACCGAGGCTTCCGCGCCGATCATCCGGTACTCCACCGGCTCGCCTTTCACCCGCGTGTCGTGCAGCAGTGGCGGCTTGTAGTCGAAGACGCTCCACGGGCCCCAGCCGAGGGTCTGTGTGTAGGTCTTCAGGGCCGCCTCGATATCGCGGACCACCACGGCGATCTGGGTGATCTTCATAGGCGTGGGCGGCGTGATGATCTGCCTGCCATTGCCGTTGGCCATGTTCTTCCTCCTCAGCTGACGGCGTGGTCGAGTGCTCGCGCTGGATGCGGGGGCGAGCGCAGCTGCCCGAGCATCCGGGCCAGGTGGCCGGCTCCGCACGGGCTGACCATGTGCTCGACCCCCAGGAGCACTTGCTCAGTTGGCGGGCATTCGCTCAGCCCCGAGTATTGACCACCTGCGGCGATGCCGCAAGAGCCAGCAGCGAAATTCCGGGCGGGCAGGAAGGGCCCCGATCAGCTTCGCTTCCTTCGCCCTTGCCTGCGGCGTTCAAGCTCGAGCAGCCGGATCGCGGCCAGCTCGTTGGTAACGAGGACATCCAGGAACCGGCCGTGCAGCGCGCCGAGAATTGCCTCGGCCTTATGCAGCCCGCCAGCCACGCCAACCACCTTGGGAATGTGCCTCAGGTCGGACAGCTCGATCCCGATGCGCCGATCGTGAATCGGCAGCTCGACCACGTTGCCGTCGGCGTCGAAGAACTGGCCGAGGATGTCGCCGACCACGCCACGTTCGCGCAGCCCGCGCGCGTCATCGGCATTCAGGTAGCCCATATGCACGATGGTCGCGTCGGCGGTCGGGGTGCCCACGCCGACCAGCGCGTGCTCCACCCCGCACGCCTGCTTCAGGACCTGCTGAATGGTCGGCTCGGCGCGCAGCGCGGCCGCCAGCGACGCCGTCGACGCCATGATCGGGCTCGGAATCACTGTCGCGGAGGTGACCTCGGACGACTCGCCGGTCACCTCGCCCTTGGAGGACAGGATGGTCTGCAGGTATCCCTCAACTCCGCCGGTCAGCGTGACCATGTGGACCGGACCGACCGAGCCGAAGCTGGTGGACGCGATCACCCGCGAGACGGTCTCGCCCCAGCCAACCCCTAGGCTCCCGCCAGGGCGCAAGTGCGTGCTCATGAACTGGGCACCGCCCAGGCCGATGCGGGCGTTCAGGGTGTGATGATCGACCGATTCCTTCTCGTGATCGGGGACGACCAGCGCTTCCGCGAGGCCGAACGCCCGGCGCAGCTCGCCGCTCAGCTCGAACGCGTCAAGGTACTCGGTGTTCAGGTTGATCGAAACCAGGCCGACCTTCCTGGCCCGGTCGAGCAGCCGGCCCACCGACGCCCGGGACATCGACAGCCGCCGGGCGATCTCGTCCTGGGTCAGCTCGTCCTTGTAGTAGTACCAGGCCACCCGGAGCAGGAGCTCCGCTGAGTTCCAGTGTCCGGCCGCATCGGCCCGTTCTGATTTCACTGCCGCACCTAACTCCTTGCGCATGCCCCTTGCCGGACTCCGGCGTCCGGCCGCATCGGCCCGTTCTGATTTCACTGCCGCACCTAACTCCGTCAGGCACGGGGGATCACCTGGCCCCCGTCCAGCGGGATGACCGCCCCGGTCAGGAACGACGACACCGGGCTCAGCAGCAGCGCGATCCACCGCGCCACCTCGTCCGGGTCACCGATCCGGCCGAGCGGCACCTGGCTCTTCAGCCAGCGGTATGCCTCGTCGAGATCATCGGCCCAGGTGGCGTGGATCGGGGTGTCGATCGGGCCGGGGGCGATGCAGTTGACCCGGATCCCGGCCGGCGCCAGCTCGCCGGCCAGCGACTGGGTCAGATAGTCGAGCGCGCTCTTTGTCATCCCGTAGACGGACTGACCGGACAGCCGCAGCGTGCCGGACGACGAGCTGATGTTGACCACGGACTTGACCGGCGATTCGCGCAGGGACGGCAGTGCTGCCTGGATGAGGAAGTACGGCGCGCGCACGTTAGTGACCCAGTGCTCGTCAAAGCCAGCGACGTCCCAGCCTGCCAGCGGGAAATGCCGGCTGATCGCGGCGTTATTGACCAGGCCGTCGACCCGGCCGAATGACTCAACCGCGGCATCGATGATCCGGCCGGGGCTGGCCGGATCGGCCAGGTCAGCGGGCACGCACAGGGCGCGGCCGGCGTCTTGCTCGATCGCTTCCGCGGTCTGCCTGAGCATCGCGGCGCGCCGGCCGGCCAGCACCACCGAGACACCCGCCGCGGCCAGCCGCCGCGCAGCCGCCGCGCCGATCCCGCTGCCAGCGCCGGTGACGACAACCGCCGAGCCCTGCAGCCCTAGCTCAATGCCGCCGCCCAGGCTGCCACCGCCGGGGCTGCCACCGCCGCGGTCGCCGCCACCCAGGTCGCCGCCGCCGCGGTCGCCGCCGCCACCCAGGTCGCCGCCGCCACCGCTGGGGTCGCCACCGCTGGGGTCGCCGTCGGCGTCGGGAGACACATCGGCCGCCATGTGGCCTCCTGCGACAATAGGAACACCCGATCGCGTCCGGCGCGCCGGACGTGGTCGGCTTCAGCCCTGCGCTGCTCGGCCGACAGGGACTTTCCTATCTCGTTCCGAGCAAATGTCAAGTCCCTGAGCGTTCGCTCGCCGCAAGCCCG
>WNGD01005197.1_pt1 | contig 16703 bp, 15 predicted proteins | sample 5400671 | NCBI WGS metagenome assembly WNGD01 (sample SAMN13153369, study PRJNA577476) | soil metagenome | isolation source: 40 cm soil or saprolite under grassland replicate 2 | place: USA:California | collected 2016-06-15 | reverse complement strand
CAGAAAGAACCCGAGCACGCCATGAGCTTCTTTCGAAAGGAACTGCAGAGGGAGCCGGCGCACGTGCCCGCCATGTTGCAGATTGCCTTTCATGCGATCGACTCCGGCAACTTTGAAGAGGCTGAAGCTCACGCTTTGAAGGCTGCGGAACTAGAGCCCGAGAACTTCACAGCCCACTACGCTCTCGGGCGGATTTATCTGGAATCGAACGCTATCCCGCAGGCCGTCACAGAACTGGAGAAGTCGGCCCGTCTCGCTCCCGACGCTGCAAGCGTGCAGTTCGTCCTGGCAAAGGCCTACGCCCGCGCGAACAGGCCCGCGGACGCGGCGCGAGCGCGCGCCGCTTTCAGACGCCTGGACGCGATCGACAAAAAACGGCGAGGTGAAGCCACTGGCGAGGAGAGCGCATCAGGCCGCCCCGTCCCATAGCCGCGACTATTCGACTTTAAAGCTGGTAGCGGCGAATTATAGCGAGCATCTATACCGCCCAGTCATTCACACGCGAACGGATCTTCGGGGCATGGGCGGAACGCCCGTGCCGAATTCCGCCCCAGCCCCTCCACCTTCAGCTCTTGACCACAACCAGGTTATTGGTGACTGAAAACACTCCGGACACGCCGTTGGCCCGGATATTGGCGATGTCCTTGTCCATCTCGCTGTCAACCCGACCCGCCAGCGTGACATTTCCGTTCTCTACGATGATGTGAATCGAACCGACTGCTCCCAAGCTGTACCGGAACAGCGTGCTGTTTCCTGCGTACAGGGCGCGGTAGACGGCAACCCGGATGCGATCGTCGTTGGGCGAGAGCGGCAACACTTCGATGTTATTGACGACGTTGGAAACACCTTCGATCTTCTTGACCACTCTTTCGGCATCGGATTTCAGAGTTGGTCGCGTCACCTGGCCGGATAACTCGACCGTGCTGCCGTCAACACGGTAAGACAGGTCGTCAAAAACAGTGTAGTAAGGAAGCAGCACCAGCTCGTGGCGCACTTCCTTCGTCAACAATTGTTGGGTGCCTTTGCCGGCTTCCAAATCCGTTTCCTTTTCCTTCGCCAGGGCGCCGAGCGCCAGCAGTAACGAACCGCTGAGCGTCAAAAACCCGAGCCTTCTGATTTGTTTATTCATTTTTATTCTCCTTTTTATTCTCGTTCCACCTCTAACGCTCTCCAACATTCTGGACGGTGCACGCCACGCGCAGGTGTTACACAGTACCGGCATTCGCCCTCATCAATGGAAGAACCTGTTGCAAGATCTCCCTTCTCAAACGAACAGGTATGCGGCCCAGCGGCTGCCTGGGAAATGCCTTGCCTTTCCGGACATAGAACATCAGACGGCTTCGCTCGCCTTCTCTTTGCTGCACAACGACCCACCGGCTGCCAGGAGCCGGGTCGATCGCGTAGACATCGACCTGGGTCTGGTCCAGGGGAACAGCAATGCTCTCCACATACCGGATGTGGCACGGATAATCAGAGAGAACCGAAAAACTCGTATAGTATCCCGAATGGAAAAAGGCGCTTCCCGTCAAATCCATGGTTTCACCCGGTCTCCGGCATCTAGTCGGCGCCGGAGAAACCGGCCTCGCGGACTGTGACCCGCGTCCCCGGGATCAGGTCGAGCGGCGCCTCCGCTACAACCAGGTCACCTGGTGCGAGCCCCTGATCCACAACCGCCAGATTCTCCAGCATTCTGCGGACCACAACCGGCTTCGATTCCACGGTGCTGTCCGGCTTGATAAGAAAGACGAACAGATCTTGCCCATTGCGCTGAATGGCCTGGGCGGGAACCACGAGCGCGTCGGTCTCCCTGCTGAGTGTCAGGACGACGCTGACGTACTGACCTGGCAGGAAGCTCTTGTCCTGATTGGGAAAGACTGCCCTCAGACGCATCATCCCGGCCGACTCGTCGCGGCTGGCGTCGGACAGATCGAGCCTCCCGTTCTGGGCCTGGGAACGATCGGAATCGGCAAACGCCTCGACGCGAAGCTTGAACGCCTGTGCGTCGCTCTCGATCTGCGAGACGTATTCCTCCGGCACGGCGAAGGTCAGGTAAACGGGCGAGAGTTGCTGAATGACGGCGAGAGGCGTGGGATCTTCAGCACGAAGCTGGCTCCCCTCCTGGACGCTCAGACCTGTGGCCCGTCCGTCCACCGGAGAGCGAACGGCGCAGTACCGGAGTCGGCCCCGGACGTTATCCAGAGTGGTCTGAATTGAGCTCACCGCGGCCTGCGCACTCTCGATCGCCGCTCTGTCCGCGTTTACAGTGGCCCGCATGGCGGTCGCGTTGGTCTCGGCCTGATCATATTGATCCCGCGCCACAAGCCCTTCCTCGTTCAAGCGCAAGTAACGTCGCGCTTCCACTTCCGCATTCTTCATCTCCGCGATATCTCTCGTCAGATCGGACCGGGTCTGACGAACATCGGCCAGACTCTTGGAGAGATTGGCCCGCGCTTCTTGCAACGCCGCTTCGAGGATCGGGGAATCGATCGTGAAAAGGAGATAGCCTTTCTTGACGTCCTGACCTTCCCTGAAATGAATCCCTGCCACCTGTCCATCAATTTCGGGACGGATCTCGAACGAGGAATAGGCGATTGCGTTACCGGTCGCGCTCACCTCCAGCGGCAGCATCTTTTGGCCGACTCTCGCGGCGTCTACGGAGACTGTGTGAGATGCCTGAGAGGTTCCACTCATCGAACAGGCCGAAAGCAGGACGAGGCCGGCCAGCACGCCGCCGATTCTCACTGCCTCGAGAAGTGTGTCTTGCCACCGGTACTGATTATCAGCTGTGAGTCTCATTGTTTGTTCCTCCTCGGTTCGAACCGCTCGCTAGCTCCTGTTGGTGGACAGAAAGTTCACAAATCGGTCAAGTTTGCATCATGGCCGCGACGGCCATGCCACGAAGCCATCGTGACACGGGCGTCTCGCCCGTGAATGACTGGGCGGTATGACGCTCACTCGCTAGCTATAACTAAGCTAGGACTTCTCCGAATGAGTCTCTTTGACGAACCGCTCGACCAGCTTCTCAACGCTCTTCTGGATCGTCTTTTCGGACTTGTTGAAGTTGATGGTTTCCGTATCGTAACCGCGCCACACGAGCTGGTTGGTCTGCGCATCGATGATATCGAGCACGAGCGTGGATTTGGTGGAAGGGATGTTCCAGACGTCCACGCCGCCGACGCCCCAACCCCAACGTCTCCAGCCGCCCGGGAAGCCGTACCCTATCAATCGAGTATCATATTGGCGCCGCGCCCCCATGTAGGAGGCCACCAGGAAGCTCGGCTCGCGCTTGGCGTCGCGCTGGTACCCCTGGTGTTGAAGGTCGGTTTCAATGGCTTGCCGGATACGCTTTTTCCACATGCTGTTGGCGCCGAGCTGGTCGCGCGGCATACGCGCCTGTTGTTTGAAGTCCCAAGTGCGGAGCTTCGAGAAATCGAATCCTCTTTCGTAATCCGACTTCGTTTCGGCGAACGCGATGGCGCTGCCCATGCCAAGGACCAGGAGCGCCAGGATTGCTTTCGTAGTCGATTTCATTTTCATCCTCCGTTGTGCAGATACCTTCTTTACTGCTTCTCTTCTTTCCCCAGCATGCCTGTAGCAACGGGCATGCCAGAACGCTTGCCGCGCGGCAGGATGCCGCTATCCCCGTTGTATGAATGTCTTGCGCTTTTCTACGCGGGGGCAAGGATTGAGATTCGGCCGAGTGTTGTTCCCAACATCTCGGGAGACTGGCGGAATTTTGGGAGGTGCTGGGCACGCATCCTGCGTGCAGGGTGTTAGACATCCAGGGCACGCTAGAAGCGTGCGCTCCCAGGGAGCGACCCTCCGCGTCTCTGCAGTGAGGTTTTGGTTGCGGCTGGGCTGCTCTGTGTTCATCGGTGGTTTCACTTTGAGCAGTTTAGGCAGGATTTTCCTTCCACAAATACTCAGGTTCCTGCCTGAGGAACGGCAGCAACTCCGGGGCCCGTGATGCTCTCTCCACGACTTACCCCTCCTCCATCGCTTTTGGTAACCATCGTCGCTCCCACATACGGCTATGGGAACACCGGCCTCGTTTGACTCCGATGCCGTGCGTGATGAGCAGGCAAAGGCGCCGGCAAACTAACGGGTACCGGGATTTCGTGAGAGTCCCAAAATATTGGGTCTGAACCGCGCCGTTCACGCATAACCCCCGCACACCTCCGGTTTTGGAAGTCGAACCGGGAAGGACACTTGGGGACATCGGGCGGCTAGCCTGTCAACTTGGCCCGGCGTTTGCACTTAAAAGAGATGTTGTGAAGCGCGTTGTGTTGACGCAATCCCGGCGGGCCGCACCGCTACATGTCGTTCTCGCTGCTGGACTGAAGTGCACGGCCTGAAAGCAGGAGAACCCACACCTTCGCCATGCGTTTCTCAATGCTGTGGCGCGCACGATGCTGTCCAGCGCGGATATGTACGGTTTGATACTGCCGCGGAGCCGGTGCATGGTCAGAATCATTGCCGCATTCGTCGTTGAAAATTACCAGCATCCAAGCAAGGGGGTATATGTGAATAAAGTGGAGAAACACGATGGCCTCTGGTCAATCGTCCTGGCCGGTGGCGAAGGCGAGCGCCTCCGGCCTTTCGTCGAGCGTTGGCTCGGCCGGCACAGACCGAAACAGTACTGCGCGTTCGTCGGCACGAGGTCAATGCTTCAGCATACATTGGACCGGGCAGACCGGCTCGCCCATCCGGAGTGCAAAGTCACGGTCGTGGCCCGCAGTCATCGGCAGGCGGGATGGGCGACTCCCGGAGGTGTGGCTTCCGGCATCGTCGTCGCTCAGCCGGGAAATTGTGATACGGCTGCGGGAATCTTTTTGCCGCTCGCATACGTGCGCGCGCGAGATCCACACGCGACCGTCGTGATCTATCCCTCGGACCATTTTGTCTACCCCGAGGAGCGATTCGTCGAGAGCGTGCGAAGCGCGGTGCAGGCCGCTGAAAAGATCAAGGATCGGCTGGTCCTGCTGGCAGCCTCCCCGGACAGCGCCGACCCCGAACTCGGCTGGATTCTGCCGGGGGCGAGGCTCAACGGTTCCCATGGACGCGACGTCCGTGCAGTCGAGGCTTTCATCGAGAAGCCCAGGGTTGAAGTTGCAAGACGGGCCATGACCTCCGGGGCGCTGTGGAACACTCTGGTTCTGGCTGCCAAGGCCGACCTTCTGTGGAGTCTGGGGTGGCGTTATCTTCCAGAAATGATGCCGCTCTTCGATCGCCTCTCGGCCGCAATCGGCACCGAGGAAGAGGACGATGCGATGGTGCGCGTGTACGGCAGGATGCCCTCGCGGAACTTCTCTTCTGACCTGCTGGCTCGGGCCACCGACCAGGCCGCGGTGATCGAGCTTGGCGGTGTGCTTTGGAACGACTGGGGCAAGTCCGAGCGCATCGTCGACAGCCTGCGCCGAATCGGCAGGGCGCCGGTGTTCTCGCTCAAGCACCTGTCCGACAGGCAAACCTCAGGAACAGGCGAAGAGAACTTACTCAAGGCGGAATGTTGACGCACGGGGCGCAGCGTTGAGGTCAGCAACTCAACTCGCGATGAAGGACGAGCCGCGCTGCGCAGACACTGGAGAGTGGTGCCTTTTTACCCGCTCGAAGCCGTTGGCGCGCTCAAAAGCCCCAGTACAGGTCGATCTCGCGGCCGCCGAATGTGAAAGTGGGTATTAGGCGCGAGGTGCGGTGCACAGGACTCCCAGGAAGGTTCGGGTCGTGGTGATGTTTGTAGACGTACCGTCCAACCAGGAACCCCAGCGAACCTCCAACGAAAATATCGGACGCCCAATGCCGGCGCGCGCCCATTCGCGATACAGCAACCAGAGAGGCGATGGAATAGGCGGTGATTGGAACCGCTATATGATCTCGGTACTCGTAGGCAAACACCGTAGCGAGCGCAAAGGAGTTGGTAGCGTGACCGGATGGGAACGAATCCCCTCCTTTCCAGAAGCCCCCTCGCTGCCTGTTATCGAGCGGTCGCTCCCGTTGCGTGATCTCCTTGAGACCCAGCACGAGCAGGTTGCTATGGGCGATCGCTTCGAGACCCAAGAAGCCCGTCTCACTCGCATGTTTGTCACCGGCAGCTTTGCCGATCAGATACGTGGCGCCGGCCATGCCCGCTAATGTGTAGGATGCCCCTATCTGGGAAACTCGTCCGCTCCAAACCGCTTGGTCCTGGCTATTCGGAAGGAGATCAGCCGTCTTTCGATCGCTTGCGATGAGTGCGCCCGAAATGAGTAAGAATGGCACGCCGTACTTCTTCATAGTGTGCGAGTCGTAGTTGCCGGCCCGGAACGGGCTGGTCCAAATGCGATATTCATCATGGAAGAACCTGCGAAAGCCAGGTTGTTTATCCGGGTCCGAGGCCTGAGGCGGGTTTGGTGTCGCGCTATCTTGATCTTCCGTCTGTGGCGGCACGACCGTCTGAGGATTTGTCTGTTGAGCTCTGACAGGAAACGCAACATGTAAGGACAATAGCAGGGTGATGAGGCAACGTTTGGATCGATGCTGATACATTACCGTGTAACCTCGTTGTGATGGAATCCAGGGTCTGGCTCGACGGTACTCTCTCGGTAGAGCCGTGCATTGGTTCTTGGCGCGAGCGATGCGAACACGATCCACCTTAGGGCTCGCGCAGAAATAAATTCACATTTTGGCGCGAGCGCCGGGCGGGCAGATGCGAGGCGCCGCGACGCAGGCGCGTCCCTCCCAGTCGATGAGCCCGAGAAGGGCCCAGCCGGTGCGGTGAACACCGGGAGGCCTGCGCGGTCCAAGCGGGCAAGCTGGAAGGACGCGAACGAGAAGCTGCTGAGCACTTGAAGATTCCTGGCGGCGCCCGCCGCCGTGGCCGGCACAACCAGGAAAGGCCGCTTCAGCCATACGCCCGTTTGATGTAAAAACACTGCTACTGGAAGCGGGTGTGCCGCGCGAGCTTTGCGACCGCCGGTCTGGAGCCGGTTGTTAGGGTGTGGGCGCCCGTCGCTTCCAGTAACCCGACTCGCGACTGCAATGCATCACAGCAACAATAAGGATGAACTGCGGTTCGATAGTGTACAGGGACCCCGTAGGGAAAGACGTGCGTAAGGCAGCGACGGACATCCTCTTCGAGGACTCGCCAACGTTCCGGCGCTTCCAGAATCCGGCGGATTGCGTCCTCAACGGCCTCGACGAACCGCAGGGCGAGCGCCGGGTCGCGCTCGGCGTAGTAGAGGGTTGTCTCTTGGTACTCATCAAGCGCCTCCGGATGGAACTCATATCTCATCGACGAAGGACGTCACGCACCTTGCCGAGAGCCTTCTCTCCAGGGACAGTTTCGACGCGCCCGTTTCGTACTTCATCCCGCCTGCGCTTTGCCTCCGCAACCCACAGCCGGTCGATGTGTCCGAGTTCGTTTGCATCCAAGCTCTCTACCAGAAGGTCCGCCAGCCGCGCACGCGATTCACTCGGTAGGTTCATGGCCTGTTCGGCCAACTCTTCCACTGTTGTAGCCATAGTCACTAAGATACTCCAACCCTCCGGGGTCCTCAAGCCCCCAGCCGTTGCGTTGCTACGTGTTCCGCATCACCCTAACGATCCAGGTGAGCGAGGCGCTCAACTACAGGCTATCTTACTTGAGGCCCTGCTTGGTCCTTTGAGACCGTCTCCAACGGCAATGCGCTCGTGGACCGGCCGGACGTTCTCGCCGAACCGCTCGACCAGCTGGACTCGAAGGCGCGCCGCGCCTGCACCACGAATCTCTTTGGCGCGGGACCGAGGTAAGAGAACGGATAGCACGTTACGAGCGTCAGTGTCGGATCTTCTGTGGCCGCAAGGACCCATGTGTCGCGCGGTTCGACGACCTCCGAAGCTCGCACGCGATATGCGTAGGTCCTCTCCGTTGTTGTCAGGAGGATCTCGTCGCCCGTGCGGATGTCCTTGAGCGGCCGAAAGAACGTATCGCGATGACCGGCCAGCGCCACATTCCCTGTAGGTCCTGGAAGCGGAGTCCCGGGGATGTGGCCGACCCCGTATTGCAGCGTCCCGGCATCAACCCCTTCGAGCACCATAACTGAGATTCCGAGCCGCGGGATCTCCAGTCTGGCAACCGCTTCGCCTGGCGAGATCGGCTGTACCTCGCGGTGTGAGGGCGAACTGCCGACCTTCTTCGGATGTTCCGAGACTGCATCCGGCACGCGCGCAGGACTCTGCTCGGCCTCAAACCGGCGGCCCAGGTATCGTTGGTACAAGAATGCGTCCAAGTAGAAGACGCCGGCCACACCGAGCAACGTCAGGCCGGATGCAAGCAGCACGACAAACGTACAACGCAGAACCGGTCTCCTCTTTTCTGTCTTGATACCAGGACCCGTCTTTCTCATAGGATGTGATCTGCAGGCTGTTGAGCATGGCTGGAACAAGAACAACGGACATTGAGAAGAGCGACACCCGGAACTGTGCGGAGGCGCCGGATGTCGCTTTTCCCAGTCTTTCTAGGACCGTACGCGCGCCATGAGGCCCAGCGGAATCCCGCTGAGCGTGAGAATCAAGCCGGCGGAGGCCAGCAGCGGAAGGTTGCTGGCCGTCTTGGGCAGTACGTCGATTGACCCCTGTTCAATCACGACCTCGCCTGCTTCTCCCTGATTTCCGTCAGCGTCCACGGTGCTAGCGAGCGCCTTCTCCGTTTCTGCGGCTACAGGAACGGGCGCAGCCGGGGTTTCAACCGGTTGCGAAACAGGCTCGGGCTTGCCGGCGTCGTTGGCAACATTCTCAGGCACCTGGGTTTGGTTGGCCTGAGCGAGCTCGGCGGCCCGTATCTTGGGATAAACGAATCCCACGCCGTCGATATCGCCAGGATAGAACCAGTCGCGAACTGCCGGCGGCGCGCCCGCGGCACGGGGTTCCCTGAGATCGATCACGGCCTCATCCGACGCATCCCGGCGGCTGGCTGGAATTCCGAGAACTATTGCTTGGAGATGCATCTCGTCGGCGTTCAAGATCTCCACGATGTTCGGATAGTCTGGGTTCAACCGCTTGAACACATAGGTGCCGGCTGGCAGCACCCGGCCTGGAATTTCCACAGGCCCGCTGAAGGTTACGATGGTCTCCTTGTCAAACTCATCGGCCCGTGCGTACGGCGCCGGCAGATTTGCCAACACCGCGGCGCACAAAACAAGACTCGCTCTTATTCGCAATTTCATTTCGAATTCTCCTTTTCGAAGATGTGGGTTCTCCTGCTTTCAGGCCGTGCGCTTCAGTCCGGCTGCGAGAGCGCCCTGTGGCGGTGCGGCCTGTCGGGATTGCTCCAACTGAATCCGCTTTCCCAACGGCTGTTGAAACGCAAACGCCGGGCCAGGTTGACAGGCACACTGCCAGCACTCCCCAAATGTCTTTCCCGGTTCAACTTCCACAACCGGACGCGCGCGGCGGTTACACGTGACCGGCGCCGTTCAGACCCAATATTTTGGGACTCTCACGAAATCGCGGTACCCGTTGGCTCGCCGGCGCCTTTGTCTGCTCATACGCAGGGCATCGGAGTCAAAACGAGGCCGGCTGTTCCATAGCCGTAAGTGGGAGCGACGGATGGATACCAAAAACGACGGACGAGGGGTAGTCGTGGAGCGAGCATGACGAACCCCAGAGTGGCTGCCGTTCGTCAGGCAGGAACGGGTGCAATTAAAAGTGGGAGTCGCCTCAGGTGCTGCTTTGGTCAACCGCAGACGAACAATCAGACCTCTCTTGGAGTGCGGCTTGTCGCCGCTATGGCCTCGGCGTCGGAACGAAAGCGGCGACAAGTCGCCGCACTCCATATCGCACTCGTTATTTGTCCGTCTTTTGCGCGCATCCCGCGGCAGCCTGACTCCCACTTCTTCTAATTGCACCCGGCAGGAAGCTGCGTGTTTGTGGAAAGGAATTTCTTCCGCGTAAACAGCTCAAAGTGAAGCCACCGATGAACACAGAAGAGCACGGATCTGTACTACTAACCGGAAAGTCCTTTGCTCGCAGGAAAGGAATTTTTCTTCGTGAAATCTTCGCGCTCTCGCGGCTTCGCGGTGAATCCTGAGCTGGACTTTCACCGCGAAGGCGCGAAGCACGCGAAGAAAACGCGAAGGACTTTAGTTTAGTTGCGGCTTTGCTGCTCTGTGTTCATCCGTGGTTCCGTTCATACTTCTTGTTGAGGCTGGGCTGGACCGTGTTCATCCGTGTCCGAGCCTCAAGATTTCATCATCGTCGAGTGCGAGAATAGCTTTCCCGCACTTGCGAACGATTGTAGTCAGCGACGGCGAGATGGAGCAGAGGACCGGCCTCCGCCGGAACCTCCGCGCGGACCGCCGCCGAAACCGCCTCGGCTCCCCTGGCCATATCCGCCGGGCGCGCTGCGCGGAGGGCCGCTGATGATCGGCCTGTGCAGATTCAGAGGTGGCCGCGTGTCGTAACGTGGGGCGTTGTAGCTCGGCCGGTTGCCGTAACCAGGAGATGGGCCGCGGCCGTAAGGCGAGGCGCCCTCAGATCGCGGTTGTGAAGCCGGCCCGCGGCCGCCCGCGCCTGGCGACTGGGTTGCAGACTCACCCGGCTGCCGGGAGAAACGCTGCCAGCCGCCGGAGTTTCCTCCCGCCTGCGAGCTCTGCGGCGGACGAGCGCCTTGCATCTCGGAACTTCGCGACGGGCGGTCCGAAGGTGTGTCCCTCTCGGCAGGAACGGTTCTCTCGTTACCGGCGCCGCGATTCGGCTGCGCCGCAGGACCATTGCCGCCGGGCCGCCGGGCCTCATTGGAACCTCCAAAGCGGCGCCAGCTTTCTGAAGTACCCGCTGCTTCCGCGGCGCGGCTTGGAGCCCGGGCGGCTTCACCGCCGGGTCGTGTCGCGCCGCTCGGCGCCGCAGCCTCACGCTGTAAGGAAGACGCGCCACCACCGCGGAGCGCTTCCCGGACACGGCCGGCCTGCTCGTTAAACGAAGAAGACGGCGCGGACGACGGCTGTGATCTGCTGAAGAAGCGCGTCCCTTGTTCCCCACGAATCGTCGCAGGGCTTGCGGCGCGGCCGGACGGCGACAAGCTTTCGCGCGTGGGCACCACAGGCACACTTCCCGTCATGATATGCCCGCCGCGGAAGTCGCTGACCGAGACGCCGGCGGCGCGCTGGCCCGTGCCGCGGCCGAATTCTTCCGCGCGAACCGAAGTCACGCCCCGGAGCACGCGCGGGTCGCGGTCTGCCATCCGGAAGTTGGAGAACCGATCATCGAACCGCCCCGCGAGCGGCCGAAATGCGCCCGGGAAACGGCCGCCGAACTCACGGGCACCGAAGAAGGTCCGTTCGTGAAACCTGAATGAGTCAACAAAGCCGAAACGGAACGCGGAGGCTCCGTACCAGGGAAAGAACGGATCGCACGGGCCGATCGGGAACCAACCCACAGAGCCGAATCCGAGGCCGAAAGAGAGGCCGAAGCGGCCGGCGCCGAATCCGAAGAAGGAGACGTAAGCTGGGGCCCAGATCGGCCGATACCTCGGGATGACCGGCCCCGGCCACCAGGCCCACGAACCGGACCAGAGAAACCATCGGCCGTAGTGATACGGCGCCCAGCCCCAGGGTTCATAAGAAACCCAGGTCCAACCGTAGTAGGGCTCCCAGACCCAGTTGCCCACGCGATAGGGCGCCCAGCCGGGAGCTACCGCCGGGCACCAGGCCCAGCCGTAGCCGGGGACATTGATCCAGTGCCCGTAGGCGTCCAGATCGTGCGCGCCGGTATAGTAGGGATCAACGTGGCTCCAGCTCTCGGCGCTTCTGATCGTTTTGTCGCGGTCTTCGTTCCAACGATCCCATCCATCCTTGGAAGGGGCATCGGCCGTTTGGTACTGAGCGTCGGCGCCCGTGCCGCGGATCGTGACTGCCTGGCCTTTGTGGACGCGCGTGCTGCCTTCAGACGTCGTGAGGTCCGCTTCACCCTTTCTGATAGTCACCACAGTCTCGCCGGAGGAGCTCACCTGAATACGGAACTCCCCTTCTCCACGCGGGTGAACGGCGACGTTGGGGGTATCAATTTCAGCGTCGGCTTCCGTGCCCTTGAAGACCGTGTAGAACACCAACCCCTGAGCCACCTGAACCTGGATGCGCGCTCGGTCCAGGCTGGCGATGTTGGCTTGGGACTGATCGGAAAGGCGCAGGACGTTAGCGTAGTCAAGCTGCACTTCCGTGCGCGAGCTCGGGCCCGTGGAGACCTTGTCTCCCGCCACGACGGGCGTGTTCAGCGTCGCTGCCACCCAGTCACCCGAATCGCCGCGCTGCGTAGAAACGTCCCCGTGGATCAAGCTGATGCGGGCGACGCCCGATTGCGGATGATCCTGCGATGCGGCTTCCGGCGCGGCCTGAGCCGATCCAGCCGGGGGCGCGGCCGGCGGAGGCGCCTGGCCGTGCGCCTGCCCGGCAGCAAGCACCGTCAAAAGAGCAATTCCGTAGATTCCTGACCATCTCATGGTACACCTCGTTTCGGGCCTTGCTCGGAAGGGCCAGTCCGGAGACCCGCACTGTTAGATAGCAATAGTGATGCCAAACCGCAGGCTGCAAACCGCAGGCTGATGGAATAATCGCACTAAGTGCCTCACAACAAGAAAGGTACGGAATGGGCGGCACAGCGAACAATCGTCTCTCTGGCCTCGTCCCTGGTGGCTTTCGGCCGGCTGTGGTGGTTTTCGGCCAGGGGTCACGCTGGCAATTCCCAAGTTCCAAACCCCGGCCATCCAAGGGGCATGCGCCAAAATTTTGGGAATGGCACTTGTCATGAATGTCGCTTGGTTTAGTCCCATTGGCGATCCTCAGCCTCATGCCAGATAATGAGAGGATCGGAGCCCTGAAGGGGCGACTCAGGAAAGCCCAGGGCGCGAGCCCTGGGAACAAGTGCGGCACAGTGGAAGCCCTGAAAGGGCGAAGCAGTTGGTACCGGTATTAAAGAGGAAGCGCCATGGCCCAATCCCTTTCTAACGTTCTGGTACACTTCATCTTCTCGACCAAAGATCGATTTGCGTTCTTAAAGGACTCGGAAACGCGCGGTCGCATGCATGCTTATCTTGCACGTGTCTTCACCGGAGAGGACTGCCCCGCGATCGAAGTGGGCGGCACGACTGACCACGTGCACGTGCTCTGCTCTCTCAGTCGGAGCCATAGCATGTCCGAGGTGATCCGCAAGGCAAAAGCAAATTCATCTGGTTGGGCAAAAAGCCTCGGCGGCATGCTCTCGAAATTCAGTTGGCAGAGCGGATATGGCGCGTTCTCGATCCATCCGTCGCAGGTGGCCCAAATCAAAAACTACATCCGAAACCAGCACGAGCACCATCGCATCCGATCCTTTCAGGAGGAGTATCTCGATTTCCTCCGCGAATATCAGGTGCCTTACGACGAGAAATTTATTTGGAGCTGAGGCAAGGTCTGTCTGCATCGCCCTTACAGGGCTTTCAACAAATCTGGAGCTGAACCCAGGGCTCACGCCCTGGATGGCCTGTCACGGCATTTCGGGGTCGTCGGCGATGCCGATCTTCGAGAGGCGGTACCGCAAAGCGTTGCGCGACAACCCCAGGAGCCGCGCGGCCTGGCTCTTGTTTCCTCCGGAACGCCGCAGCGCTTCCCGGATCATCTCGTCTTCCCACTGGTCGAGCGTCATGCCCGGCGGCAGGAAGCCCATCGGAGCGTTGCTCCCCTTTGCCGGCCCGGTATCGAGATGGATGTCGCCGGCCTCGATCCATTCTCCCTTGGCGAACGCGGCCGCGCGCTCGATGATGTTCTCAAGCTCGCGCACGTTTCCGGGCCAGTGGAAGTTCGCCAGGAGCTGTATGGCTTGCGGCGTGACGCCGCGGATTTGCTTGCCGCTCTCCCCCCGGTACTTCGCCAGGAAGTGCTCGACGAGGCCAGGGATGTCCTCTGCGTGCTCGCGGAGGGGAGGCACGTCAATCGGCACGACATTCAGCCGGTAGTAAAGGTCTTCGCGGAAGGTGCCCTGTTCGAGCGCGGCGCGGAGGTCGCGATTCGTTGCGGCGACAAGCCGCACATCCACTTTGATCGTGCGCGTGCCGCCCAGCCGCTCAAATTCGCGCTCCTGCAGCACGCGCAGGAGCTTCGCCTGCGTGATCTGGGGAACATCGCCGATCTCATCCAGGAACAGCGATCCCTTGTCGGCCAGCTCGAATTTTCCGGGCTTGGTTGCGGTGGCTCCCGTGAAGGCGCCCCTCTCGTAGCCGAACAGCTCGCTTTCCAGCAGGTTCTCAGGAATGGCCGTGCAGTTGATCTTGACGAACGGCCCGGACGCGCGGCGCGAGCGCTGGTGGATCGCCCGCGCGATGAGCTCCTTGCCGACACCGCTTTCGCCGCCGATCAACACCGTGGAATTGGTCGGCGCGACGCGCTCGACAGCCGCCAGAACCTCCTGCATCTTCGCGCTGCGCGCGACGAGGTTCGGGTACTCGTAGCGCCGGCCGAGCTCCTCCCGCAGCGTCCGGTTTTCGACTCGCAGCCGGTGGGCGTCGCGCTCTTTGCGGACCACCAGCTTGATCTCTTCGAGAGAGAACGGCTTCAGCACATAGTTGCTCGCGCCCTTCTTCATGGCCTCAACCGCGGTCTCCACGCTGCCGTAGGCGGTCATCAGCACCACCGGGACTTCAGCGTTGACGCGGTGGATGGCATCGAGGAACTCGAGACCGTTCATCCCGGGCAGCTTGAAATCGCTGAGGACCAGATCGATCGCTTCCCGGCCCAGAATCTTCAGGCCTGTTTCGGCATCGCCCGCGGAGAAAGTCGTCCAGCCTTCTTCGCCCAGGTTCAGCTCGAGCAGGCGGAGCATCTTCGGCTCGTCTTCAACGATCAGTACAGACGCCATAGCGCTTTTCGAACTCCTCTCTGATTTTCGTCCCCATAAACTGATCCTGTTCACCACGAAGACACGAAGACGCGAAGAATCGCAAAGGATTTCTTCGCGTCTTCGTGTCTTCGTGGTGAGATTTTTTGGTTGCGGCTCTGCTGCGCCATGGAATTCGCGGCCAGTAAAATCTGGACGATCCATGGCGCCCTCTCCGGCATCAGTTGGCCGGCGGCGAGGCGGCCGTTGCCGAAGCGGCCCCTTCCGCAACCGGCAAGAAGACGCGAAAACATGCGCCGTGCCCGGACTGGCTTTCCACGCGCACAAAGCCGCGGTGCTCGTCCACGATCTTCGAAACAATGGAAAGCCCCAGGCCGACGCCCGTCTTCTTCGTCGTGAAAAATGGATTGAAAATCTGCTGGCAAAGCTCGGGCGGAATGCCGGGACCTGTGTCGCGAAACGTGATTTCGACGCCGTGGCCCGCGCCGCGCTGTGCGGGCGCGATCTCGACGCTCAGAGTCCCGCCGTCCGGTTCCATGGCCTCATAAGCGTTGAGCGCGAGGTTCTGAAAGACCTGCTCGCAGAGACGCTCGTCCATCGGCGCGTGCGGCAGGCCCTCCGCGTACACGCGCTCGACGCCGACCTTCGCCTCGGGGCGCTGCGCGGCGACCGCGGCCAGCGCTCTATCCACGACCTCGCGGACGTCCGCGGGCGCGCGTTCGAGCGCCTGCGGCCGCGCGAACTCGAGAAACCGCGTCACGAGCGCGCTCAGCCGGTTCACCTCGCTCGAGATGTAACCGGCCAGCTCGCTTGCCAGCGGATTGCTCTGCTGCAGCTTCCGGTTCAACATTTCCGCCGATCCTTTGATGACTCCCAGCGGGTTGCGGATCTCGTGCGCCAGCCCGGCGGACATCTGCCCGAGCGCCGCAAGCCGCTCCGAGCGCCGCGCCTCTTCCTGCGCCTGCGCCAGCCGCCGGTTAGTCTCCGCCATCTGCTCGGCGAGCGATTGGTAAGCGGCGGCGCGGCGACGGATTTCCACGGCGAAGCGGTTCACCAACATGGCCGCAAGAAAGAAAAACAGAAGGCGCGTGGCCAGCTCCGCGAGCCCTTCCCACGTCAGCGCATATTCCTGTAAGGCGGGAATCAGATAGGAGCAGTAAGCGGCCGAAGCCAGCGCCGTCCAGAACAGCGTACCCCAAGGACCGAAGTAGGTTGCCGCGGTAACCACGGGCACGAAATAGATCGGCCAGTAGCTGCTGTTGATGCCCATCTCGCCCGTGTGGCCCAGCAGCAGCGTCGCGAGCACGATCTTGAGAAGCACGGCATAGCCGCGTCCGTGGCGCGGGAACCAGACGACCGCCCTGCCTTCCAGAAGTTGCACAACTGCAACGGCCGCCAGGGTGAGTTGCTTGTGAAGCTCGCGGATGGGAGGGAGAACAGCAAGCGCCCCGAGGATCAGCAGAAAGAGGGTTTCGATCCAGTTCACAGTGAGGCGCCGCCGGCGCCCCGATGTCGCTCGTTGCGCGGAGAGCGCGCCGCTCTGAGCGATTTCAGGCTCTGCGCCTTCGGGGTTCTCTTTTTCCGGAGTCCTGCTGCGCACGTTCGGATTATGCGCCTTCCGCCCAGACATCCCAACTGGCAGCCGGGTGCAATTAAAAACAGTGAGAGACACCACGGGGGCCGCGCTCCCAGGCGCCTCCTTGGAGATCATAAACCAGGCAACGAATGTCGGCGAACGCACCGTCATCACGAACACGGACGGCTCGTTTTCCGCGACCCTCCTGCCTGTCGGAACCTATCGCGTCGTTACAACCCTCGCCGGATTCTCCAAGACCGAAGCTCGCGATATCCGAGTTCTGGTCTCGGAAACCACGACGGTGAAC
>WNGD01003225.1_pt1 | contig 16708 bp, 10 predicted proteins | sample 5400671 | NCBI WGS metagenome assembly WNGD01 (sample SAMN13153369, study PRJNA577476) | soil metagenome | isolation source: 40 cm soil or saprolite under grassland replicate 2 | place: USA:California | collected 2016-06-15 | reverse complement strand
CGAAGCAGGAGAGGGGCTGGCGGCTGGTCGTCTACCTGGTCCGGCAGCCGCTGTGGCTGCTCGGCGCTGTCGCCGCGGTGGGCTCGTTCGCGTTTCAGGCCCTGGCCTTGCACATCGGCCAGCTGTCGGTGGTCCAGCCGATCCTGGTCACCGAGCTGGTCTTCGTGCTGGTGCTGCGCCGGGTGTGGATCCGCCAGGAGGTGGCCCGCGCCGCGTGGGCGGCCGTCTTCGTGGTCTGCGTGGCACTGGCGGTGTTCCTTTCGGTGGCCGAGCCCACCGGCGGGCATCCCGTCCCGGAGACGTCGGAATGGCTGTCCGCGGTGTCGGTGCTTGGCGGGATGATCGCCGTGCTGGCCTTGCTGGGCAAGCGGGGCTCGCCGGTGCGCCGGGCCGCGGCCTTCGCGCTGGCGGCGGCGCTGACGTGGGCCCTGCTGGCCACGTTCATCAAGGCGGCGACGGAGACGCTGGCCATGTTCGGCATCGGCGGCATGCTCACCCGCTGGCCGGTGTACGCGCTGGCCGGCGCCGCCGTAACCGGCACATGGCTGGAGCAGGCCGCCCTGCACGTCGGGCCGCTGAGCGTGTCCCAGCCGGCCCTGGTCATCATCGACCCGTTCGCCAGCATCGCGCTGAGCGTCTGGCTGTTCGACGAGCGCTTCACCAACAGCCCGGCGAAGATCGCCATCGCCATCCTTTCCTTCGCCGTCATGGCCGCCGGGGTCACTGTGCTGTCCCGGACAGCGCCGCACGACCTCACCCCGTCCCGCCCGGCCATGCCGTGAAGGTGCGGCGGCTGGCCGGCGGCAGCTCGTTCCGGTTCGCCTGGACGCTCATGGCCCGTGAACTCCCATCACTCCGGCAGGCGCGGGTTTGAGAGCACGACGATAGAGCGAGGGCCGACGGCGATGCGGTCGGCGGAGTGGTGGCCGTCTGCCCCGGATCCGGCGGGTGACGCGGGGTTGTAGGTGTCCAGCCGGATATGCCATGCCGCTCGCGGCCTGGTGACCGGCAGGACAAAGTCGAGCGGCTCCCACCAGGCGTTCACGAGCACCAGGAAATCGTCATCGAGCAACGGCGCGCCATCAGCCGCCCGGTCAGGATCATCGGACCCGTCCAGGTACAGCGCGACCGCCAGGGCACTGGCGTCCGACCAGTCGGCGGCTGTCATCTCGCCGCCTCCGGGGGTGAACCAGCGAAGCTCGGAGGCTTCGGCTCCGGCCAGGAATCGGCGGCGGCGGAACACCGGGTGGGCCAGCCGGAAGGCGATGAGCTGCCTGGTGAATTCCAGCAATTGCGTGTCTTGCCGGGACCAGTCGAGCCAGGCGATCTCGTTGTCCTGGCAGTAGGCGTTGTTGTTGCCTTGCTGCGTGCGGCCCATCTCGTCGCCGCCAAGCAGCATCGGGATCCCGAAGGAAAGAAACAGGGTGGTGAGCATCGCCCGGGATTGACGCGTCCGCAAAGCCTGCACGTCGGAGTCGTCGGTCGGGCCCTCAGCGCCGCAGTTCCATGAGCGGTTGTCGTCGGTCCCGTCGCGGTTTGACTCCCCGTTGGCCTCGTTGTGCTTGTCGTTGTAGGAGACAAGGTCGCGCAGGGTGAAACCGTCGTGGACCGTGATCAGGTTCACCGAGGCGGTAGGCCGGCGCCGCGCGCGGCTATAGAGGTCCGCCGACCCGCAGAACCGGGAGGCGAACTCGCCAATGCCGACCGGGTGGCTGCGCCAGAAGTCACGCATGGTGTCGCGGTACTTGCCGTTCCACTCGCGCCACGCCGGCGGGAAGCCGCCCAGGTCGTAGCTATCCAGCTGTCCGACATCCCACGGCTCGGCGATCAGCTTGGCCCTGGACACGACGGGATCCTGCGCGACAAGGTCGAAGAACGCCGACCTCTTCTCGAACCCGCCTTCCTGGCGAGCGAGGGCGGGAGCGAGGTCGAACCGGAAGCCGTCGACTCGCATTTCCGTCAGCCAGTACCGCAGCGAGTCCATGATCAGCTGGAGCGTCCGGGGGTCGCCGGCATTGAGCGAGTTGCCACAGCCGGTCGTGTCGACATACCGGCGCGGGTCACCGGGCTCCAATCGGTAGTACGCGGGGTTGTCGAGGCCGCGGTAGCACAGCGTCGGGCCGAGGTGATCGCCTTCCGCCGTGTGATTGAAGACGACATCAACAAGCACCTCAAGCCCGGCTCGGTGCAGGGCGTCGACCATGGCCTTGAACTCGGCGACCTGGCCTCCTGGCCGCCCGCCCCTTACCGCGGCCGAGTATCCCTGATGAGGCGCGAAGTACCCGATCGTGTTGTACCCCCAGTAGTTCGTCAGCCCGCGCTGCAGCAGGAAAGCCTCGGGTACGCTCTCATGGACCGGCAGCAGCTCGACGGTGGTCACGCCGAGCTCGAGCAGATGGCTGAGCGCGGCCTCGTGCCCGAGCCCCGCATATGTCCCGCGCAGCCCGGGCGGCACACCTGGGTGACGCATCGTGAAGCCCTTGGCGTGCACCTCGTAGATGACCGTGTCCGCGTACCGGTGCCGGGGGGGTGCGCCATCGCTCCAGCTGAACGCCTCGTCCACGATGAGGCTGCGCGGTACGTGCGCCGCCGAGTCGAGCGTGCTCGGCGCGTCCGGGTCGCCGGCCGCATACCCGAGCACCTCCGGCCCGAACGTGACGGCCCCGCTGAACGCCCGGGCGTAAGGGTCCAGCAGGAGCTTCGCGGGGTTGCAGCGCGCTCCGCCAGCCGGATCGTAGGGACCCGTAGCGCGGTACCCGTAGGCTCGGCCCGGCCCGGCCCCCGGTACGAAGGTGTGCCAGACGCCAGCGTCGTAGTCCTGCAGCGGAAGCTGCGTCTCGCTGCCCGCCTCGTCGAACAGGCAGAGCACCATGCCGTCCGCGATCTCGGACGCCACCGCAAAGTTCGTCCCTCCCTCGCGGACCGTCGCGCCCAGCGGGAACTGGCTGCCCGGGAGCGCATTCACGGCCGGGCTGGCCGCGGCGGTCATGGCCGGGTCTTCCCAACTCGCCGGATGACGTCGCCGACTGCACCGACCTCCCCGTGCCGACGGCGGATCACGTCGGCGATAAGCCCGGTCCAGCCGGTCTGGTGCGCTGCGCCGATCGCGGCTCCGTTGTCACCGTGGAAGTACTCGCTGAAGACCAGGTTGTCCTTCCAGGCCGGGTCGTTCTGCAGCCGCTCGGTCCCGCCGAAACATGCCCTGCGGCCGTCCGGCCCGCGCGTGAAGATCGAGATAAGCCGGTCCTGCAGGTCGGCGGCAACCTGGTCCAGGGTCAGCTGCTGGCCCGACCCGGTCGGGTACTCGATGGTGAACTCGTCGCCGAAGAACCGGTGATATCGCTCCAGAACGCTGATCACCAGGTAGTTCAGCGGGAACCAGAGTGGGCCACGCCAGTTCGAGTTTCCGCCGAACATGGACGTGGTGGACTCGGCAGGCTCGTAATCGATGCTCGCCCTGAAGCCTTCGACGTCGAGCTCGTAGGGATGCTCGCGATGGTAGGCCGACAGAGCCCGCAGGCCGTGCGGGGAGAGGAACTCGCCCTCGTCGAAAAGCTTCTCGAAAAGCTTCTCGAGCCGGCCCACGCCGGCCAGGCTGAGCAAGAGCCGCTGCTGGCCGTGCTCCCCGCGCAGCAGGCCGATCGCAGCGAGCTTTTCTCGGTCCGCCAGGCCCCGGCGGCCCAGGAAGTCCGCGAACTGCTTGCCAACCGTGAGCGAGAGCTGGAGATCATTCTCGTCGATGACCGCGGCCGCCAGGATCGGGATGATTCCCACCATCGACCGGACCTTCACCGAAATGGCTTCCCCGCTCGGGGTCATGAGCCTGTCGTAATAGAGCCCGTCGGTCTCATCCCACAACCCGAGGCCTTCGAGCGCATCGGTGATGGCGGCGAAATGCTCCAGGAATTTGAGCACAAGATCCACGCCTGGGCGCTGGCCGGACCGGTTCAGGATCACGGCCATGGAGGCCATGGCGATCGCGTAGAAGCCCATCCAGCCGGTGGCGTCAGATTGCTCCAGGATGCCGCCGACCGGCAGGTGCGAGCGGTCGATCGGACCGATGTTGTCCAGGCCGAGAAAGCCGCCTTCGAATAGGTTGTTCCCTTCGGAATCTTCCCTGTTGACCCACCAGGTGAAGTTGACCAGCAGCTTGTCGAAGATCCGGCTGATGAAGCCGATATCGCGAGCGCCGTCGATGGCGAAGACCTCCACCGCGGCCCATGCCTGCACCGGCGGGTTCACGTCACCGAAGTCCCACTCATACGCTGGCAGCGCGCCGTTGGGATGCTGGAACCACTCCCGGCACAACAAGATGAGCTGGTACTTGGCGAACGCCGGGTCCACGTGTGCCAGCGCGACGCAGTGGAACGCCAGATCCCAGGCCGCGTACCACGGGTACTCCCACTTGTCGGGCATCGACATGATGTCGAAGGAGTCGAAGTTGCGCCACCGGGAGTTGCGGCCGGTCAGCCGCTGCGCCGGGGGCGTCGGCTGGGTCGGGTCCCCGTCCAGCCAGCGGGCCACGTTGTAGTAGAACAGCTGCTTGCTCCACAACATCCCGGCGAACGCCTGCCGCATCACCAATGCCTCGTCGGCAGACGCCCCGGCCGGCGTGAGCTCGGCGTAGAACTCGTCAGCCTCGGCCCGCCGCTGGGCGATGACCTGGTCGAACTGGGCACCGAGCGGAGAGCCCGCCGTTCCCCCGGCCGCCGGCGGCCGCAGCCGCAGCCGCAGCTCGGCTGTCTCGCCGGCCTGCACCGGCACCTCGTACCAGAAGGCGGCCTTGGTTCCCGTTCGCTCGGGGTTGACGGTGGCCGCCCCGTTCACCACGTGATCGTTGATGCCGTCCTTGGGATACGGCGTGACCGGCGCGGCACCGAACAGCCGCTCGGCGTTCGTCTCGTTCTCGCAGAACAGCGCCGTCGGCATTCTCCCGTCGGGTCCAGGGCCGACGATCAGCTCCAGCGGGCCAACGAAGGGATGATCGATGCCCACCGCCGAATCACCTGCCGCCCGCATCGCTGGCCTGGGCGCGCCGGTGTCCCAGGACCAGGTGTTGCGGAACCACGCGGTCGGCAGCACATGCAAGGTGGCCGCGTCCGTGCCCGCGTTGGTCACCGTTACGGTCATCAGCAGGTCATCAGCGCTGGCCTTGGCGTAGTGCACTTCGACAATCCAGTACCGGTCACCATCAAAGACCCCGGTGTCGAGCAGCTCGTATTCGGGCTCGAGCCGGCTGCGTGACCCGTTCTGCTCAACGAGGTCGTGATAGGGGAACGCGGCCTGCGGATAGTGATACCGCCACCGATTCCACGCGTGGCTGGGGATCGCGTCGAGATACCACCAGTACTCCTTGACGTCCTCGCCGTGATTGCCCTGGGCGCCGGTCAGGCCGAACGCCCGCTCCTTCAGGATCGGGTCGTTGCCGTTCCATAGCGCTAAGCCCAGGCACAGCCGCTGTTCCACATCGCAGAATCCCGCCAGGCCGTCCTCCCCCCAGCGGTAGGCACGCGACCTGGCGTGATCGTGGGGCAGGTAATCCCATGCCTCGCCGTCGGCGCTGTAGTCCTCGCGCACCGTCCCCCATTGGCGCTCGCTGACGTACGGCCCCCACCGGTACCACTCGCCGGCCTGCCGCAGCCCATCCTCCATCCGCCCGAACGCTGCTACCCGATCCCGCTCAGCACCCACTTCCGTCCCCTTCAGAGTGGCAGCGCGCCGCCTTCGGCTGCCTCCCGCTCCGCCTTGTCCGGCAGGCCGCGGACCAGGACGATGATCAATACCGCGATGGCGGCGCCGATGAGATCGCCGAAGACGTACACCCACCAGCCGGTGAAGTTGGCGCCCACGATGTCAGGCCCGAGCGTGCGGGCCGGATTCATCGATGCGCCGCTGATCGGGCTGGCGAACAGCCCGAGCAGCGCCACGGTCGAGCCGACCGCGATGGCGGCGTTATGGCCGATGCTGCGGGATCCCGTCGCGGTGTGCAGAATCACGCTCACCAGGATCGCGGTCAGCACGATCTCCATCACGAACGCCCGCCACTCCCCGCCGGGGGTGGCGATCGGGTAGTTCCCGCCCGCGCTGACATGGCCGTAGATGACCTGCAGGAGCAGGGCCGCGCCGATGGCACCGGCGAACTGCACCACCCAGTAGGGGATGACCCAGGCCCGCGGGAAGACCCCGCGGCCGGTGAACGCGAAGGTGACCGCCGGGTTGATGTGCAGCCCCGACAGCGGGCCCCAGGCGTAGATCAGCGCCATCACCAGCGCTCCCGGCGCGATCACCGCGGCGGTCCGGGAGATCGGGCCGCCGCCGACGTAATGATTGATCACGCCCGATCCGGCGGCCACGGTCACGAGCATGAAGGTGCCGAGGAACTCGATGATCAGCCGGATCCACAGCGGGCGTTCCCTGAGCGTGTCCTCCTCGAACTTCATGAGGAAACGGGTACCCGCGGTGGCGGCGTGCAGCCGCTCCTGGTCGTCGGTGACGTCGGCCATCTACTGCTCCGCTTCAGCCGGTTGCCGGGCGTTCAGGTGAGGATCTTCGCCTTCTCGCTGGCGAACTCATCAGCGGTGATGACTCCCCGGTCGCGGAGGTCGGCCAGCTTCGCCAGCTGATCAGCGGAACTAGACGTCGAGCCTGCTGCCTGCTGGATGTAGGCGCGGGCGGCCTCGTCCTGTCGCTGGGCGTTCTCCTGTGCCCGCTCTTGCATCTTCCCGCCACGGGCGATCAGGTAGACCAGCACGCCAATCAGCGGGATGAACAGCACGAAGATGAACCACAGGGCCTTGGCCCAGCCGGACAGGTCGTGACTGCGGAAGATGTCAATGAACACCCAGATCAGGATCCAGATCCAGATCACCCACAGGAAGAACTCGAACATGGTCCAGAAGACGTTCAAGAGCGGATAGGACGACGCTGATGCGGCGAGTGACATTCCTTCTCCTTAGCGCCACGAAGTTCTCTGCTGGCTCGGCTCTGTGGGCCGTGCTCCCCGGGCACGCTCAGCATCGGCCGACAGCGGATCTTGGGGCATCACCCGTCGCGGGTGAGACAGCAGCCCCGCGCCTGTCAGGCGGCGAGCCCGAGCCGCCTGATGATCTCGGCCACGACGTCGGCAGGCGCAGCGCGGGCGGGAACCACCAGGATCGGTTCCGGATCTTGTGGCACTTCCAGCGCGGCAAACTGGCTGTCGAGCAACTCCGCGGGGAAGAAATGCCCGGGCCTGCCCTTCAGGCGGTCCGCGTCCTGATCGTGGCTTACCTGCAGGAAAACCATCCGCGCGGCCGGCCGCCCGGCCAGCAGCGCGGCCCGGTAGGCGCGCTTGAGCGCCGAGCAGGCCACCACCGCGGACTGCCCGGCCGCGATCCGCTCGTCCATCCAGGCCCCGATCGCGGCTAGCCATGGCCGGCGGTCAAGGTCGGTGAGCGGATGACCGGCCCGCATCTTGGCGATGTTCGCCGCGGAGTGGAAGGAATCGCCATCCGCGAAGGGCCAGCCCAGTTGCCCGGCCAGCAGGGTGCCGATCGTCGTCTTGCCGCTGCCGGAAACGCCGGCCACTAGCACGATCATCCCCCATGATGCTACCGGGCATTCCTTGCTCGCTGCGGATACGAACAGGCGGCAGGGTCAGCCCGAGGCGGTTCGCGCGCCAGCCGCCGCGAGTCCGCGTGCGACGGCGTCCGGGCTTGGCTGAGACCGCTCGATCGGCTGCCTCGTTGATGCCGAATTGATCCACGAGTACGTTCTGAAGAATGAAGCCGGAGATCATCGATGCGCCGGCCGTGCTGTCTGGCGGTGAGCACGCAGCCGCAACGAGGCTCGGGTTCGAACTGCCTGACTCGAAATTCCACCCGCCTGCGGCCCGGCCAGGGATCGTCAGGCGGACGGCGCTCATCGACCGGCTGGCCGCTGCCCGGGCGCCGGTCATCTCCGTCGTCGCCCCGCCCGGCTACGGCAAGACAACGCTCATGGCACAGTGGGCGCAGCGGGTCGGGCCGCGCGTGGCGTGGGTCTCCTGCGACGACGGGGATAACGACCCGGTCGTGCTGCTGAGCGCTCTCGCCATTGCGCTGAACCGGATCGAACCTCTCGATCAGACCATATTCCGGGCGCTTGCCTCCTCAGGCGCCGGCATCACCGTGGTGCCCAGGTTCGTGTCCGCCATCACCTCGATGCACCTGCCGGTCACCGTGGTGCTCGATCATGCAGAGGCGGTAACGAACAAGAATTGCCTGAACGTGATCGGCGAGTTCGCCCTGCGCCTCCCGCGCGGCTGGCAGTTCGCGCTAGCCTCGCGCACCGGCGTGCCGCTGCCGACGGCGCGCTTGCGCGCCCAGGGCGGGATCATCGAGATCGGCGCCGAGGATCTGGCGATGGGGCCGCCGGAAGCCTCCGCTCTGCTGAAAGGCGCGGGCGCCGAACTCGGCCAGGCGAGCATCCATGATCTCCTGCAGCGGACCGAAGGATGGCCAGCCGGGCTGTACATCGCCGCGCTGGCCATGAAATCTGGCACCCGGCACAGCCAGGCCGGGTTCACTCTCACCGGCGACGATGTCTTCATGGGCGACTACCTGCGCTCTGAGCTCCTCGACCGGGTCTCCACCGCCGAAGCGTCGTTCCTCATCCGCACCTCGGTTCTTGACCGGATGTCCGGGCCGCTCTGCGATGCGATCCTCGGCGAGAAGGGATCCGGGCGCCTCCTTGAGCGGATGGAGGACCGGAACCTGCTGGTGATCCCGCTTGACCGCCGCCGGGAGTGGTACCGCTACCACCAGCTGCTCAGGGAGCTGCTGCAGTCGGAGCTGCGGCGGCTGGAGCCCGAACTGGCCCAGGACCTTCATTTCCGGGCAGCCGCGTGGTTCGAGGCGAACGCGATGCCGGAGGCTGCGATCGATCACGCCAAGGCGGCGGGAGACTATGACCGGGTCGCCCGCCTGCTTCTGGACCTGGCTCAGCCCGTCTGGGCCAGCGGGCGCGTCGAGACCGTGCTGCGCTGGATGGAGTGGCTCAGGGACATCACCTCAGCCGAGCACTATGGCGCGATCGCCGTGCACGGCTCGTTGATCTTTGCCCTACTCGGCCAGCCGGGCGAGTCTGAGCGCTGGACGGCCGCCGCGGAACGTGCGTCCCCAACGGGCATCCTCCCCGACGGAAGCACGATGGAGGGCACGCTCGCCTACCTGCGCGCGATCTTGTGCCGAGATGGCATCGACGCGATGCGGCGCGACGCGCAGATCGCCTGGGACGGGCTGAGCCCGGCGAGCCCGTACCGCGCGACGATGCTGTACACCGTGGGCAATTCCTACCTGGTGGAGGGTGACCCGGCCCGGGCTGAGCCCATCCTCGCCCGCGCATTCGATATCGCGACCCGGGCCGGCGCCTTGCCGTTCGCGGCGCTCATCCTCGCCGAGCAGTGCAGCGTGGCCGCCCATCGCAATGACTGGCCGAGGGTGACGGCGCTGGCGCAGCGCGCGGTCACGATCGTGGCGGCCGGGCACTTCGACGATTACTGGACAAGCGCACTTGTCTACGCGTGGGCGACCCGGGCTGCGCTGTACCAGGGGAATATCTCCCGGGCACGGTTCTACCTCGGCCGCGCCGCCCGGCTGAGGCCCCTGCTGACCTACGCGCTGCCCGTCGTGTCAGTTCAGGCGCTGCTCGAGATGGCGCGCTGCTACATCACGCTCGCCGACCCCGGCGGCGCCGCCACGGTCCTGACGCAAGTCCGCGACATCCTCCAGCAAAGGCCGGACCTCGGCATCCTCCCGAAACTTGCCAGTCAGCTGCAGTCCAGGCTGGCCACGATCAAGGCCAGTGCCGTCGGCGCGTCGTCGCTGACGGCGGCAGAGTTGCGACTTCTGCCGCTACTGGCCACCCACCTTTCGTTCCGGGAGATTGGCGAGCGGCTTTTCGTTTCGTCTCACACGGTCAGGACGCAGGCGTACTCTGCCTACCGGAAACTCGGCGTCTCGTCACGCAGCGAGGCGGTTGCCCGCACGCACGAACTCGGCCTGGACGCGCTCTGAGGATAAGGATCCGCTGAGGACCTGAGCCGGGCAAGGATCCAAACCTGCCGGAATGCGATTTCACACCATTCGTGTGATGCGCCGCCTGCCCGGCTGACATCTCGTGGTTAGTGGGGGGCCAGCAGCCTTCCACGGCAGCCGGAATCAAGGCCGGCCGGTTACCCGACAAGTGATCCGCAATGGCGAACTACCATCAGTACTGGCCGGCCGGGGGGCGGGGATTACCCGATGGCGACTTATCCTGCTCACCAGCCGGCGGTCCGCGCCAGGCGGCCGGCGGTTCCCCTCGAGGATCCGATCCTGGCAGCTAAGATCACCGCGCCGGCCGTGCCGGACTGGGCCGTGCCGCGGCCGCGGATCAGCAAGCTGATCGCCCAAGGTACGCGGTGGTGCCCGCTGACCGCGGTCACCGGCCCTCCTGGCGCGGGCAAGACGATGGCCATCGCGCTGTGGGCGGCCGCCGAGCCCGGGCCGGTCGCCTGGGTCTCGCTGGATGACTACGACAACCGGCCGAGGGTCTTCTGGTCCTACGTCATCGCGGCACTGCGCCGGTCCGGGGTTGCCGTTCCCAAGGCCCTGTCGGCAGCCACGCGGGGGCGGCGAGCCGATCACGGGTTCTTGCTGCGGCTTGCGTCGGCGCTTGTGGCCCAGAACCCGCCGGTGACGCTGGTCATCGATGACCTGCACCTGCTCACCGAGCCGTCGGTGCTGGACGGGCTCGACTTCGTGCTGCGGAACGTGCGGCCTGGCATGCGCGTGGTGATCGCCGCACGGATGGATCCGCTGCTGCCGCTGCACCGGTACCGGCTGGCCGGCGAGCTGGCCGAGATCCGGGCCGGCGACCTCGCCTTCAGCTTCGCCGAGGCCGGCCGGCTCATGGCGCAGCACAGCTGCCTGCTGTCGGCGGACTCGCTCAAGAGCCTCACCCGGCGAACAGAGGGCTGGGCGGCCGGCATCCGGCTGGCCGCGATCTCGATGGATGGCCATCCCGAGCCTGACCAGTTCGTCAAGGAACTGATCGCCGAGGACAGCGCGCTGACCGGCTATCTGGTGGAGGAGGTTCTCGACACCCAGCCGCCCGAGGTCCGGGATGTCTTGCTGAGCACAAGCATTCTCGAGCGGGTCAGCGGCGAAGCCGCCGGCGAGCTGGTGGGCGATCAGCGCGCGGCGGGAATCTTGTCGGACGTAGCGGCGGCGAACGCGTTCGTCCAGCCGATCGGGTCCGGGTGGTACCGCTATCACACGTTGTTCGCCGAAGTACTGCGCCTCAAGCTGCGCCGCGACCATCCGGGCCGGGTGGGCCCGCTGCACCGGCGAGCCGCCCGGTGGTACGAGCGGAACGGCCTGCTCAGCGACGCGGTGCGGCATGCGGCGGGGGCCGGCGACTGGCAGCTCGCCGCTAGCATGATCATCGACGGGCTGGCGATCAGCGAGATCATCGAGCCGCGGGGCAGCCGGCCCCTGGCCGGCGAGATCCGGAGCATGCCGCACGGCGAAGCCTGGATCGAGCCACAGCCGTGGCTGGTCTCCGCCGCTGTCGCATTGTCCGCTGGCCGGGCCGAATCCAGCGCAGCGGCGCTGCGTGCCGCGGACGACATCCTCGAGCGCCTTCCGGCCGGCCAGCAGCCTGCGTGCCAGCTGGCCGCCGCGATGATCCGGCTCGCCGCCGCTCGTCGCGCCGGGGACCTCGTTGCGGCGGCTGCCGCGGCTGCCCGCACGGAGGCGCTGGCCGGCCAGGTCTCCGGCGACACGCTCGCCCGGCATCCGGAAATGCGGGCGCGCGTGGCGTTCGGTCGCGGGGCCATCGAGCTATGGTCGGGCCACCTCGACGAGGCAGCCCGCGTTCTCGATTCGGGTGTGGCCGCCGCGACCGCTGCTGGCGGCGAGCATGAGCTAACGGACTGCCTGGGACATCTCGCGCTGGCCGAGGCCCTGCGCGGGCGGCTGCGCCGCGCCGCGAAGCTGGCCGCCCGGGTGACAACGGCCCACACGGCCGACGAGCCCGCCGTCCCGCGCCCGAATCCCGCGGCGCTCGCCGCACTCGCCCTGGTGCACTCCGAACGCGGTGAAGTGCGCGAGGCGCGCAGCCTGCTCAAGCAGGTGGACGGCGCCCTTGGCATCAGCCCGGACAAGCTGATCGGGGCGGTGGCCTGCCTGGCAGCGGCGGGTGATGCCCTGGCCGCGGGACGAGCTGGCGCCGCCACGCAGATCGTCGTCAGGGCACGGTCCGGATGGCCGGTTCCGGCCTGGCTCGAGCAGAGGCTGTGCCTGGCCGAGTCGCGGGCGTACGTGGCGGCCGGCGACCTCCGGGCGGCATTCGCCGCGGCCGGACGGGCCGGCCACGAGGCCTCGCTGGAGGTCGCGGTCGCGCTTGCGCACGCGCGGGCGGCCGCGGGAGACGGCGAGAACGCCAGGCGCGCTCTCACCTCCGCGCTGGCGGCTGATGGCGGGGCGTCCGAACGGGTGCGCCTGCAAGCGTGGCTGGCCGACGCCCGGCTCAGCTACGACAGCGGAGACCGCGTGCGAGGTCGCCGGTCACTGGACTGCGCGCTGCGGCTGGGCGAACGTGAGGAGCTCAGGCTGCCGTTTGCCATGGAGCTTGGCTGGCTCGGGCCAGTGCTCCGGCATGACCCTGAACTGGCCCGCGCCCACCGGCGCCTGCTCTGGCCGGCGCTGCGCCACTGCCAGTTCCCGGCGCCTGGCCTGCCCGAGCAGGCCGCGATTGCGGTGGTCGAGCCGCTGACCGAGCGCGAGCGGGAGGTGCTGCTGCACGTGTCGGGGATGCTGAACACCGCCGAGGTCGCCAGCACGATGTACATCTCCATTAACACGGTCAAGTCGCATCTCAAGAGCATCTACCGCAAGCTGGCGGCGACTCACCGCGGCGAGGCTGTCCGCCGGGCGCGGCAGCTGGGGCTGATCTGATCTCACGTTGCCCGCGATGGCCCGCCCGGCTACCACGCGCGCCGCGGGCAGCGTCGCGCCTGCCGCACCGCGACTGCCCCACCGCGGCTGGTGCGGCCGGCCGGTCACAGGTCGATGACCAGGTCCTCGCTTGGCTGTGCGCAGCAGATGAGCGCACTGCCGCCGGCGGGCTCGTCGACCGGATCGGGGGCGTAACTGACCGTCCCCGACAGGACGGCCGTCTCGCAGGTGTGGCAGACCCCGGTGCGGCAGGACCAGCGCACCGGCACGTCGCAGGCTTCGGCGAGCTCGAGCAGGCTGGCGTAGCCGGGATCCCAGCGCGCGCTCAGGTCGCTGCGCGCGAACGCGACCAGCGGCCCGCTGCCCGGCTCTCCCGCGGGCGGGTGCGGCGGCCTGGCCGCCGCGGCCGCGATGCCGGGCGTCTGCGCTGGCCCGGCGCCGAAAACCTCGGTACGGACGCGGGCGGCACGCAGGCCGGCCGCGACCAGGGCGGCGGATATGTCGGCCATGAACGCCGGCGGCCCGCAGAGGTAGGCATCGGCGCCGTCGGGCAGATCCAGGGTGTCAAGGACGGACGCCGACAGGCGTCCCGCGGTGTCGTAGTCGCGGCCCAGGATGTCGCCCTCGGCTGGGCTGCTGTAGCAGATATGGCGGTGCGCGCCGGGAAGCGCGGCCAGCAGGGCGCGGGATTCAGCTCCGAACGGCTCATCGGCCCGGCTGCGCGCCCCGTGCAGCCACCAGATGTCCCGGCCGGACCGGGCGGCGGCGAGCGCGTGCAGCATGGCGAGCACCGGCGTCGCGCCGACGCCAGCGCTGATCAGCAGCACCGGAGCCTGCCCCGGCCGGAGGGTGAAGACCCCGCGCGGCGCGGCGGCCTCCAGCACGTCGCCCGGGCGCACCCTGGCGTGCAGGAACTGGCTGCCGGCGCCGTGCGGCTCCCGCTTGACGCTGATGCGGTACTCGCGGGCGCCCGGCGGGCCGGACAGCGAGTAGCTGCGCAGCAGCGGCTGCCCGGCAGGGTCAGGGCACAGGCGCAGGGTCAGAAACTGCCCGGGCAGGGCCGACGGCACGCTCGCGCCCCCGGGGTCGGCCAGCTGGACCGAGACCACCGTGTCGCTCTCCCGGCCGGTTCCGGTAACGGTGAGTGGCCGGAACCCGGGCCAGGCCGGCGGCGGGCTCACCTCGGCCAGGCCGGCGTTGCCGACGGCGCCGGGCTCCCCCGGCTGGCCGGGCTCCCCCGGCTGGCCGGGCTCCCCCGGCTGGCCGGGCTCCCCCGGCTGGCCCGCCAGCTCCCGGAACGAGGACTGCCAGCCAGGGCTGAGCGCCGGGATGCGCAGCGCCCTGAGCACCTGCTGCCGGGGGTGCCCGGGAAGGTAAAGCAGCGCGTCGATCTCCGCGACCGTCATGCCTTCCGGCCCGGCCGCCAGCTTGACGATCTCGTCCCCGGCCTGCACGGCGCCCTCGGCCAGCACGCGGAAATAGAACCCTGGCCTGCGGTGCGAAACCAGCAGGGCCGGCATGCGGGGATCCGCCAGCCTGATGCCCACCCGGTAGCAGGTCACCCGCGGCTGGGTCACCTCGAAGACCGCGTCGCCGATCCGGTAGCGATCACCGATGCACACCCGGTCGTCGGCCAGGCCCTGCACGGTGAAGTTCTCGCCGAAATGCCCGTAGCCGAAGTCGTCGCGGCCCAGCTGGTCCTGCCAGTACCGGTAGGACTCGATCTGGTAGACGAACACCGCCCGCTGCTCACCGCCGTGCCCGGCCAGGTCTCCCTGGCCGTCACCATCGACGTTGAGCCGCCGCGCCATCCGCTGCCCGGCGACCGGATGCTTCCACACGCCGGTGCGCACCGTTCTGCCGCGCCAGGTCACGTCCCGCGGCATGCCCACGTTGACCGACAACAGGCGCCCGGCCTGCTGCCTGGAAGTCACCATCAGCTCAGCTTCTCACGGACGATGTGCTGCCAGCTGATCCTGGCTGTCGTCAGGCCGTTTCCGGCCAGGGCGCGGCAGCCGGGGCGAGACGATGAAGTACAGCTGGACGACGGCCAGGGCGATCACGCTGGCCTGGGTGCTGACGACGCAGGTCAGCGCCGCGAGGGCGTACATGGTCTGCGCCAGCAGGATCCGCCGCCGGAAAATGGCCAGCCTGGAACGGGACTGCCGGGCATCACCAGGGACGAGCACCTTGCGGCCGTACCTGGCGGCGCACTCTAGTGCCACGCCAAGCAGCAGGATGTTCAGCCAGTACACGCCCACCGCTAGGCGAAACCGGACGAAGTGAGCGAGCAGCGCGGCAGAGAAGGGCAGCAGCGACACCACGAAGAGAAACCCGAGGCTGATCCAGGTGAGGGTCCGGTCGCAGCGGCCGAGAATGCCCAGCAGGGTGTGCTGGGCGAGCCAGAACGTGCCCAGCATCGTGAAGCTCAGCAGGTAGGCCGCGAAACTCGGGCCGAGTCTCAGCAGCGCATCCCAGAGCCCGTGCTCGGTATACGCCGATCCGGCGGCGCTGAGGGGTACCCGCAGATCCAGGACGAGCAGCGTCATGGCCACGGCGAACAGGCCGTCGCTCAGCGCCGTCAGGCGCTCCAGGCTCTGGCCGGTGAAGCGGTTATACGGCTCGCCCATGCCCATATCATGACGGCCGCACGTCAGCGCGTGGCGCTGGCCCGGCGGCGGGCCCGCTCCGGCGGCGCGGCGGCCGCCCGGGCCCGCTTCCCCGCCGATCCGGGCGCGGCGAACTCCCCGCGGTCCGCCTGCGCGCTGATCCCGCTCGGTCAGGCGGGCCTGACCTGGTCGGATTCCGGCTTCGGCACGCCGCGCAGAGTGGTGATCGCCTCCAGGGTCGACTGGAACACGAACCGCTCCCGCTTCGGGCTGGCCAGGAACCGCGCGGCCGCCGCGATCGGCTCCGCCGACCCCGGGCCAGCACCGAGGGCGCGGGACTCCTGCACCGCGGCCTGCGCTGTCTTCACCACGTGGGCGACCATGATCGGCACGGCGGAGTGGTCTTCCGCCGCCGCCCGGATCAGCGACTTTTCCAGCTCGGCACGCGGCCCGGTGTAGCCATCGACCAGCGCCACCGCCGCCTCCGGATCGCGGCCGGCGATGGCCCGGTGCACCTCGGCGGCGTCCTGTGTCGGATGCGGTGCTGGCCGGCCCCGGCGCTGGCCGGAGTTCCGCTCATCGAACTGGCCGGTCCACTGCACGAACCAGGCGGCGTGGAACAGCCCGCGGAGCACCTGCGGCGACGGATCGGCGGACCACGCTCAGCGCAGCGCGTTGAGGTAGGTCAGCGTGTGGGTGACGTCGAGCCAGCCCCACTCGTTGGTGTCGTCCAGATCCAGCTCGATGTCGAACCTGGCCAGCCGCTCGGCGGCCGCGCGGCCGGTCGCGTCGATCACGGCGGTCACCGGCGCGCCGGCCTCCAGCGCCCGCACCAGCGCCGCGGCCGCGTCCTGCGGCGACCCGTCGGTCAGCGCCCGGCAATAGCCCGGCTGGTCGAATCCGCCGCTGCCCCCGCGCCGCGCCAGCGACTCCAGATCCGGCCCGGCCGCCTCCCACGCCTGGAGGAACTTGCGCATGTACGGCAGCTTGTCGTACCGGGTGCCGAGCACCATCTCCGGCACCAGGGGCGAGAGCACCGCGTCAGCCTCCTGCCAGCCGATCTGGTCCAGCAACTCGAACGCCTTCTGCACAAAGATCATCGAGTGCCCATAAGCCAGGAAGTGGTCGGTCACCGCGGTG